>Ga0187856_1003098_pt1 | contig 11803 bp, 11 predicted proteins | sample June2016WEW_8_40_FD_132443 | JGI IMG/M metagenome (GOLD analysis project Ga0187856, IMG submission 132443) | Peatland microbial communities from SPRUCE experiment site at the Marcell Experimental Forest, Minnesota, USA - June2016WEW_8_40 | ecosystem: Environmental > Terrestrial > Soil > Wetlands...
CTCCAATCTAAGAATCTCACCTTCCTTGATCGGTCCCAGGAGGCCCAGGCGGTAGTTGTAGAAGGCGCTTAGCGGATCCTGGATGGGGCCCTTAAGAGTAGTGTGCCATTTGCGCACCATGACGCCTCTGCCCTCCTTCAACTGCCACAATTCCAACTGGCCTTTCTCGTAGTCGAAGCGGTATTCCTTCAGGTAGCGTTTATTCTTTTTCCGAGACTCCTCCCGGTAAACCAGGGGCACAAACTTCCCATCCCGCCAGATCATCTCCGTCTGATAACTATCGCGGCGCGGACCGGCCAAGGTCTTCATCAATCCCATGGGTTCCCCTGAGAGTTCCACCCGGTAGCGGCCTGGTCCCAGGCTGGTCAAAGTCAGCCGGGCCCGAGCCACTTCCTTCCACAAGAGATATTCCACCCGGAAATTCAAATCCTCCAGCAATTGCCCCTGGGCCACTGCAGCCGGAGCCGGCGTCCCGGGCCAGGCCTGCAGGGCCAGGGCCGCGACCAGGGCCAGGAGGAGCAGCCCCCAAAACCTGTGACGCCGACGCGGCTCAGCGCCGGCTCCCATTCGCATCGTAGCTGCAAACATAAAATCTAATTCCTTCACTCAGTCTCTTCTAGATTGCGGGTTAGTCTCAGTAGTGTCCGGCAACAAAATTGCAAGGGGGAAATTACCCTATCTCGCAGTTAAACTCAACGATATAAACATATTATATCCATGCTCACTAAATCCGTTCTCCCCTGCGAGGGGACGACCAGGGTGAGGGGTGTGGCTTCATCGGCCGCCGCATACCCCCTACCCTATCCTCTCTCCCCAAGGGGAAGCGGAAAATAGCTTGTAAATTCCATGAATTGATTAGCTAGTGGGCAATACCTAAGTTCAACAGGTCCCTACTGCCTCCCTCACAGCAAAAACCTTGCCGGACACTACTGGGTTAGTCTGGGATTAATTGGCCGCCGTTCCCTGGAGCACTCTCCCGGGACACCAATTGCCCGGACAGCTTGCAGAAGGCGAGGACCCGGGTCCAGACTTGCCGGGGCAGCCCTTGGGGGGCGCAGACGAGATAATAAGTGCCGGCCGCCGCGTCGCTCCCCGAGCCCGCCACTTCCAGCATGATCTTCTGTCCCTGAGGGGTTTCAGGCCCGATGCGCAAGACCAGCTCCCGGGGCTCTGGGGCAGGGACCAGGGGCAGTTTCAGGGTTTTGCCCGGGGTTAACGGACCAAAGGCCCCCCGGCGCAGGTTGTAAAAGAGGGTCAAGGGATCGTAAACCGGCTTCTGCAGCGGCACTTGTAACTTCTTTATCAGTTCCCGGTGATCCTGGCTCCGCCAGACGGTAAGAAGCCTCTGGGAATAATCGAATCGGTATTCCTTGCAGACGTGATGTCCCCCGTCCTGGAACTCTTCCCGGTAGACCAGGGGTTTGAGCCTTCCTTCATCCAGGGCCATCTCGGTTTCGTAGCTCTCCGGCAACCAGCGGTTCAGGAGGCTCCAGGCCCCTTGGGCGGCGCCGGCGAATTCAGCCCGGTAGCGCCCCGGCCCTACCTCCGTAAGGCGCAGGTGCACCCGCGCCACATCATGGAGGACCCCCAAATTCAGGCGATAGTGCAACTCCTCCAGGCGCTTTCCTGCCTCCGGTTCAGCCAGGCCTACTGCCGGACAAAAGAGGTTGTACAGGAACAGCAAAATCAGAAAACCGATGCCCGGCATCACTCCTGATCCCCCCCCGGATCGGCGGGGGGCGGCGGGCTCCAGACCCCCGTGGCGAAGCGGTTGTGCCACCACTTCATGAGGTCATCTTGGTCAGACCTTTCCACCAGCTCAATGCGATAGCCTTCAATATATTGGAGTATCAGCTGATAGGCAGTGTTAATCTGCTGCATGCGGCGGCGATATTCCTCTTCCTGAGCAGCCGCGGCCCGGTCTGGATGCCATCGCCGCGCCGCCCGGCGATAGGCGGCCCGGACCTCATGATGACTGGCTCTTTGACCCAGCTCCAACAATTTGCGGGCTTCTTCTAAGGTCATGCTTTCACCCCGGGAGGACTATGGTTAATAAAGCCTGATAAGTTCAATATCACTTGTTAATCATGGAAGGGCCCCCCAGGCTTTGGGAGATCTTATCCAAAAAATCTTTTAATGGTCCCCTCTCCTATGCCTCTAGATAATCCCCCTACAATTCCTTGAGGTAAAGTTCCGACCAAGCTATTTCGAAATAATTTTCCGCCGCATATCCATCCTCGGTACTTCGCTAATATAATAATTGTGCTATATTTCTTTTTTTCTAAATAATATTTTCCTTGATCCATCGGGTACCCCTGGAAAAAGCGGGCCCATGGATCTTTGCTGCACCATCTGGATTAGCGAATGTTTGATATGGGTTGATGATCTCAGGCCCTCCAGGCATTCCTCCATGGGAGCGATGATTCTGGAGCGGTCATCAATCTTTCCCAGCAGGAGAAAACCGGTGTCTGAAGCAGTAGCGTCCGGTAACAAAATTGCAAGGGGAAGATTACCCTATCTCGCCGTTAAACTCTAGACCATTGTAATTTCAAGGATATCAACATATTATATCCATGCTCACTAAATCCGTTCTCCCCTGCGAGGGAACGACACCGGGTGATAGCCCGGTTAAAATCCGGACGAACATCCTATTTCCGGCCTTCACCATATCATATAGTTATGCTTATTTCAGGCAATTCTTGCGGCATAATCCAGGATAAATGACGCGTCCGGTGAAAGCAAGCTTGGTCGTGCTGACCGCGAGGGCACGATAACCTGAGGCCAACGCAAGGCAAACAAATGTTCCTGACAAGCTTTTTCAGTCCTAAACCTCTTTTGAAATTCCAGGAGACCCAGGCCTTCCGGTTGCTAATTTTTGTCCCATTTAGCTAATTATTTTAGTAAATTATAGCTAATTGGGGGAGCATAAGCAATAATCGTATAAAATTATTGATTTTTTAAGAAAGCAATGCTACCCTTCCTGCTATTGAGATGGCGCCTTCCAGTAATTGGATTTTGGGAATTAAATTCGCCGTGAAATACCAAGGGATCGGGCGTTGGTAACGCCTTGTAGCCACAAGGAGGCCAATAATCATGCCTAAAAAGAACCGCGCGCCACAAGAAGTCTCCAAGGATGAGGTTCTGAGCAGACGGGCGGCCATGAAGCGGATCGCCGCCGGTCTCGCCGGTGTGGGTATCGTAGCCGTCGTCGGGATTCTGGGCCAGGTTCAGGCCCCCCCCTGCCCCAATCCAGTTAAGTGGGACGATAACTACGGCAATTCCACCCGTTAGATTGTGGGCGACATCCGATATCTGAAATACTACACTTCTCTTGGCGCCAATTAAGATTTGGCTCCTCCTCCGTGACGGCCGCTTGGCCGGGCGTCACGCCAAGCCTAACCCGCGCCCGCCGCAACAACGACCATGGCGAATATCCTGCTGACCTCAAGCTGCAACCGTTCCTGCCCTTATTGCTTCGCCAGGAACGAGATTTCGGGGCCGAGCGGCGGCCAGCGGCTGTCTTGGGAGAACCTCATCTACATTGCAGACTTTCTTTGGGCGTCCGGCCAACGGAAAGTATCTCTCCTGGGAGGCGAGCCGACCCTTCACCCGCAGTGCGGTGACTTTATCCTCTACCTGATCGATCGCGGCTTCAAGGTGACGGTTTTCACCAACGGCATCCTGAGTCCATCCCGCCTCAAGGAGTTCAGGCGCCATCTTACCGAGATGCCCCTCGAGAAACTCGACCTGGTGTGCAATCTCAATGACCCGGTGCTGACCCCGGCTGTACCCCAGGAAATGCAAAGACTTAACAGTTTCCTTGCGGTCATGGGACCATGGACGCGGGCGGGTTTCAATATCTACCGGCTAGATTTCACTCTGGATTTCCTGTTCGACCATATAAACCGTTTCAGCATGAAGCGTCGTTTGCGTCTAGGAATCGCCCATCCCGTTCCCGGCAGCCAGGGCAGCTTCATCCCGACCCAGGACCTGAGGTCGGTCGTGACGCGGCTCTATTCTTTCCGTCAGCTTTTCGAGACCTATCGCATCAGCCTGCGCCTCGATTGTGGATTCCCCCTCTGCAAGTTCAGCGATCAGGAACTGGGCTGGCTATACCGATCCGGGTCCCATTCGCCTTTCGGGTGCGGGCCGGCCCTGGATATTGCACCGGACATGACCGCCTATCATTGCTTTCCTCTCTCCAATTATAAGAGAAAGTCGCTGTTCGAGTTCAATTCCTTGGAGGAGATCAACAAGCATTTTTCCCAGTTGCGCGACGAAATCAGGACGGAGATTCCCGGCATCTACGAGGAATGCGATGGCTGCCATTGCCGGGAGGGCGGAGTGTGCGCCGGAGGGGGCATGTGCCAGATCGTCTGCCGCTTCCTGGGCGAGGCACCCATAAGACCTGCGGGGATCGAGGATGAGATCTCCAAATATCGTATGTCCAAATAGTGAGAGCCTGCTGCAGAAATTCAAGGGGCACGCGGTGGCCCTGAGGATGAACAGTTGCGACCACATTGCCGAGGGCGTGGCACACCTTCGGAAGTCCGGCAACACTCTGTTTTGCGTCATCGTGGAATCGGACCGTCCCCTTGCGGAGATTCAATTCGAGGATCACCACCGAGGCATCCCTCTGGCGGTCATGGTCCCTGCGGCCGGGCGTTTCCGCGACCTGGCAGCGCATCTCCACAGGGTTCGTGAACTTAACCTGCGCGTCTACCTTCCTTGTGACAATCCGGATAACCTTACAAGTTTGAGAATCCTCTCTTCGGTGGGCATACACTGCTGTGCGGTGTTCGGCAATGGCCGGACTGATTGGGAATCCCTGGCAGACTTGGCGACCTACGCGGTGCTTGAACGCTCGCCGCACGCCCCCATCGAACCTTTTGCATTCATTGTTTCCAACTATCCTGCTTCGAAGCGCCTCGACTGGGGCCGAGTCTTCTTCGATGATCCGGGACATTTTCTCCATCTAGATGAAGATGGGCGCGTCGCCCTTTCTCAGGCGGAACTGGCCGAGAAGCGCTTCGTTGCCCAAAGCCTTGGTGAAATTGGCGCGCCTGATGAATTTCCACCGATCCGGGAGCGGTTGCGGTCATGGAGACATTACTTCACTGACAACCATCCCTGCGCCTTCTGTGCCGGCTGGAAGATTTGTCTCGGGAAGTTTTCCCCTAGCCTCTCCGAAAATGCCGGCTGTTCCGGATTTTTCACGGAAATGATCGACCTGGTGCGCCAGCATACCGCGTTGAAGGTTGCCCTCCAGGAGCAGCGCATATGGCAACTGTGATCTTCAAACCTACGGAGGCGTGTAACTCGAGGTGTATTTACTGCGATGTAGTTTATAGGAAGACCCCTGGCCCGAAAAGGATGACCTTTGAGACGCTTGAGACCTTTTTCCAGCGAGTCAACGAGTTCCTGCTCGAACGGCCGCAGGAGAGAATGAGAATCATCTGGCACGGCGGAGAACCTCTTCTGCTCGGCCCCCACTATTTCGAACGGGCTCTCCGCTACCAGGAAAAGCATTGCTCCGGGACCGTCACCCGCATCCGGCACTCAATCCAGAGCAACCTCACCCTGCTGTCCAGGGAATTTCTTGATCCGATGAGAAAACTGGGGGTCGTCAGCATCGGCACCAGCTACGATCCCATCGACAACATCCGCGGCCTGGGCAAAAACCGGGACTCGCTGACGTATAAAAAAAGGTTCATGGAAGCGATCTGCCTCCTGGAGGAAGAGGGATTTAATTGGGGGGTGATCTATGTCGTGACTAAACATTCTCTGGGCAAGCCACTGGAGATATTCAATTTCCTTACCAATCTGTCACCCCAGAAAGAACTCAAATTCAACCCGGTCCTGGTGAATGGGTGCGGACTGGATCATATCAAGGTTTCGCCCACCGAGTATGCGGAGTTTCTGGGGGCGATATTCCCAGCCTGGCTGCGCAATCGCGATGCCTTCGGTCCCATCGAGCCCTTTTCTTCTCTGCTACAGAATCTCTGTGAGGATCGCCCGTCATTGGTGTGCTTGGACTCGGGGGCCTGTGCCTACAGCCACCTCGGGGTGCTGCCGGATGGCAGTCTATTTCATTGCGGCCGTGCGGCCAATTGGGGACTGCTGTATTACGGCGCCATCCAGGAAAAGTCGTTCTCCCAGATTTTTTCTGATCCCCAGAGAGAAATGCTGCTTCGACGCAATGCCGTTCTTCCGGAAACGGAGTGCCAGGGATGCCGCTTTTGGGATATTTGCCACGGAGGCTGCCCCTTGGATGGCTGGTCCGCGACGGGATCTTTTTACCATAAAAGCGAATGGTGCCATGCCAAGAAGCGCTTAATCGAAAAATACATCGAACCGCTGGTACAAAAGGAAGCTCCATGGACCTAAAAATGACTTTGGGAGCAGTACTGGGGGTGGTCTTCGCATTTGGTTTTTGTCGGGTGGGTTGGGCTGAGAATGCCGATATCAATCGGCTGGCGAAGGAAGGCATGCGGGCCTACAAAACTGCCAATTATCGCCAGGCGCTTATCAAATGGCAACAAGGACTGAATCTGGCCAAAAAATCAAAGAACCAAAAGGCGGCGGCGGATTTGTTAGGCAACCTGGGCCAGGTTTATGATGCCTCAGGTCAATATGACCGAAGTCTGGACTATTACCAACAAGCCCTGGCCATCCATCGGGAAATCAAGGATCGCTTGGGTGAAGGTAATGATCTGAATAATCTGGGCTGGGTCTATATTCACTTAGGCCAGTTTGACCTGGCTTTGGAGCAGCACCAGCAGGCCCTGGGCATCTTCTTAGAAATCAAAAACCGTCTCGGCGAGGGGTCTGCCCTGGGCAACCTGGGTCTGGTCTATTGGGAAACGGGGCAGTATGACCGGGCTTTGGAGGCTAACCAAAAAGCCTTGGATATCCACCGGGAGATCAAAAACCGCCGGGGCGAGGGGTTTGTCCTGGGGAATCTGGGGGTTGAATATTTTCGCTTAGGTCTGTACGACCAGGCCCTGGAATATCACCAGCAGGCCCTGGCCATCCATCGGAAGACCAGGGACCGCCGGTGGGAAGCCAATGAGCTGTGCAACCTGGGCGAGGTTTACCATGACTTAGATCGTTATGAACAGGCTATAGATTATAACCAGCAGGCCCTGACCCTCCATCGCCAGATCAAGGCCCGCCGCGGGGTGGCGTCTGATCTGGCCAACCTGGGCAAGGGCTACCATGGCTTAGGCCAGTATGACCAGGCCATGGAATATTACCAGCAGGCCTTGGCCATCCACCGCGAGATCAAAGACCGCATTGATGAGGGGGAAGATCTGATCGGCCTGGGTTTGCTCTATGATGACTTGGGGCGGTATGATCAGGCCATAAATGCCTTGCAGGAGAGCTTGAAGATCTGCCAGGAAGTGGGCTATCCGGAAATCATCTGGAGGGCGCAGCGCGCTCTGGGAGAAGTTGAAGCCAAACTAGCAAACTATGACGAAGCTATCGATCATTACCGGCAGGCCCTGGACACCATAGAAGGCCTGCGGGCCGGGTTGGAGAATAAGCAAAGCAAGTCTGCTTACATGAAGAACAAGCTTTTTGTCTATGACGAATTAATCGAACTGTTGCGGTTCCTGCACGAAAAAGACCCGGCTAAAGGCTATGACCGCAATGGATTGGAGATCTTTGAGCGCAAACAAGGCCGCCTTTTTCTGGAAGAGATGGGGCAAAGCGGCGCCCGCAACTTCGCCGGCCTGCCGGAGCAGGTCAAAAGCCGGGAAACCGCCCTGGAAAACCGCCTGGATAAGCTGCAAGGCGACCTGACCGAGGCGCGGTCTCAATCTCCGCCGGACCAGCAGCGCTTGCAAACCCTGGAAACCGAACTGGAGGAGGCCGGAGTCGAATTTCAGACTTTAAAGGCCGAGATCCAGAGCAAATACCCCGACTACTATGCCTTGAAATACCCCCGGCCGGCGAACCTGGAGGAACTACAGACCAAGGTGCTTAAACCCGGCGAAGTCCTGCTGGTCTATGGTGTCATGCAGGATAAGACCTGCCTGTGGGTTATCGGGAAAGAGGTCTTCCGGCTGCAGACGCTGCCCATCGGGGAGAGCGACCTGGCCCGTAAGATCGCCGCCTTCCGGCGTCTGGTCTTGAAGATCAAAGATGAGGGGGAGGGGACGCCCGAGGGGGCCGGGCCGGAAGAGCGGGATAAACTCCGGGGAGAGATGTACAGCCTGCTCATTCCCGACCCTGTCCGGCCGGCCCTGTCCCCCGGCCACCTCCTGTATATCGTCCCCACGGGCCCACTATATTCCCTGCCTTTCGAGGCCCTGGAAACCCAGGCCTCCGGTCAGCCACTCCGCTATCTGGTAGAGGATTATGCCGTCGCCTACCTGTCTTCGGCCTCACTCCTTAAAACCCTGCGGGAAGCTCAGGCCCGGAAGCAGGGCCAATCTCCCTACCCCCTCCTGGCCTTTGCCAACCCGCTCTATGGAAATGACCCGGGCGCCAAGGGAGGGGATGGGTCGGCCCGGGGTCTGCAAACCCAGGCCTACCGGGAAATCATGGGGGGCGGCTTTCCAGAACTTCCGGAGACCGAAGATGAAGCCCGGGCCATTAAGGAACTGCTCAAGGCTCCGGAGCAGAGCAACCCTCTGCAAATCAAAGAAGCGGCTTCCCGGACCACGGTTCTTAATCTAAATCAAGCCGCCAAGTTGCGGGATTATCGCTATTTAGTCTTCGCCTGCCACGGCATCCTGCCGGGTGAAGTGGACCGCATAGTGCAACCGGCCCTGGTCCTGTCTCATCCCGAGAAAGACGGGTATCTGACCATGGGGGATGTCTTTTGCCTGCAGCTCAATGCCGAGCTGGTGTCCCTGTCCGCCTGCAACACCGGGCGAGGCAATGAAATCAAGGGCGAAGGTCTGATGGGCCTGACCCGGGCCTTCATGTACTCCGGCACCCCGGCGGTCTCGGTCACCCTGTGGTCGATAGAGTCGGAATCCGCCAAAGAGTTGGACGTGGGCATGTATCGCTATCTCAGCCGGAAGCCGGGCCGGGCCGAGGCCCTGCGAGAGATCAAGCTGGCCATGCTGCATGGTCAGAAAGGGGATGAATACCGCCATCCTTTCTACTGGGCTCCCCTGGTGGTTTTTGGAGATGGACAATAATTGCCGGGCTAAAGGGCTGAACCCGGTGGACACAGATGATTTCGCCGGTTTCGGTAAAGGAGGCCGCCGTGGATAAGAAAGCTGGAAAGGTGTCCAAGGTTGCAATCCGATCCTGGATAACGGGGGTTTCCCTGTTGCTGCTTCTTGCTGGACCTGCTTTGTATCTGGGTTGTGGGTCAAGTTCTGAACCACAGGCAGTGAAACCCATTGAAAAATCAACGCCATCAGCTACCGGACAACCGGCGCCGCCCCCGGAGCCTCCCGAGATTATTACCCGGGGGGGGCCTGCCCGGTACGACCAATTCAAGGTAATTGACCGTATTCTGGATAAATTGCCGATGGGGAATGTTGCTTTTAATGCCCCTGCTATCATTAATATCAATGATACGGCTTCGATTCAACTTATCCTCAGCTTGAGCAAGCCGGTGGCGGAATTGAAGCAGATGATCGAAGCCGAGGGTGAAAAACAGGGGGAGAGCGTAAAGGTTTCCGACCAAATGGAGGCTCGGCTAACGGGGGTTCATTTTCAAATTCATGCGGTTACCGCGGAAACCCAGGCGATTTCCTCCAGGGAAGAGACCAGATGGGCCTGGGAGGTCAAACCCCTGATGGCCGGCCGCCAACGTCTCCATTTGACTTTGGCCGCCGAATTCAACGTTGCCGGGCATCCCACCCAGAGAACGATCCGCACTTTTGATAAAAATATTGAAGTGAATGTCACCTTGGTCCAGAAAGGCACTGAATTTATCGGAAAATTCGGGCAGTGGCTATGGGCCGCGATCATCATTCCCGTGGCCGGCTGGCTCTGGAAAAGAAGAAAGGATTCCCAGGCGGTGTCGAGCCCTGCCCCTGAAGAAGAAGAGTCCCAGTGATCGTCTCATTCGTGGAGCGTAGCCGTTTACAGCCGCCCCTCAGGCTAACCTGACTTTTTTATCCTTCGCCGTGGAGGATGAAGACCGCCCAGTAAACGGGGTAGTGGTATTTGGCCTTGATGGCGAGGCAGGCCAGTTGCAGGGCCTCCAGGCGGGATTTACCGTCCTTAGGGTGGCCGTAAAACAGGGTCATGTACTCCACCGCCGCGTCGGAGGCCACCTCCCAGAGGCTCACCACCATGCTCTGGGACCCGGCGTGCTGGCCCCCTCCGGCATGACCGCAGCCGAGTTGAAACAAACCTTGGAGGGACTCACCGACGAGATCATGGGGCAACACCGGAATACGGACTTCCTGCTCCTGGTGGGGGATCCGCACCGGCGGGGCGTATCTGGCGCAGCACCTGGCGGCCGGCATCAGCCAGCGCACCGGGAAGCCCGTACGGGGGGGGACCTGGACATCGCCCGCTACCGGGACGACTGGACCCAATTAAGCCATAAACCACTGGTGGGCAAAATGGAGCTGCCCGGCTCCATCGATGACCAGGAGGTGGTGTTGGTGGACGATGTTGCCGGAGGCCATGATGAGGCTTGAAAAGGCCCTTAATCCGCATATCCAGAATATTAAGGGGGAGTTAGAATAGGTCCTCGAACATTTTGCCTTTCCCCCGAGGCGGCCTCCGGGCCGTTTTTCTTTTTTTGTGCCGAAGATTGGCCGGGCGAATGAAATCTTCGTGGCGGGATTACCATGGATTGCTGAGTGAAGGTGACCCAGGGGGGGGTAGGCTTTTCCTGGCCCCCCTGGGAGCCACCTGAGTTGTTTAAGGGATAAAGCAAAACTTGCATTTAACGATGCGGCTGACTATCAAAGTTCAGCGCCTATTGGCATCTATATCCATCGTTTGTCAGCACGCAGACATCAATTGGCCGTGCAATTATCTGCACGTTGGCCCATTTTTTGTAAAAATATGCAATGATTTCAAACTTGAACTTCACATATTCTCCATATTGCTGCAGTGTAGTCGGTTTTTTGAAATCAGGGAATTGATCCAACTTGGCGAAAATGCCATCCAAAGCTTCCCATGCAATGACATGGGCCCTAATGTCGCCATTACGATAAACCCTCGCGTGATTTGATACAGAGGCCTTATCAGAACCATTCCAACCCTCGCGTATCGCGTCTCTACCTAAGAAATGGGAAGATGGCACATCATATGTGGTTCTTAAATCTGAGTATCGAAATTCTCGCATCTCGCCAATATTGGAAAAATACCAGAAATCGGGGTTACCGTTGCTATCATAGCCACAAATATGGAAACCGGAGGGAACTTTACCAAGAATACTGTCTGGCACGAGATTGCTTAACTCATCCCTCAAACTAGTCGAAAACGACATTAATTCATTGCAATGAGCGTTATTCCGTATAAAATCCTTCAACCAGTCAGAGATATATAGATTAGGTCTATTGGGGCGACTAAACACTGCTAACCCAAAGTATGAAATCGCACCATTCAAGTAAGGGATCGGGAAAAGTTTCTTGCGAGTTGCATGATATGAGCCATCCATGTTTAATAAACGCCTATCTGCAGCTGCAATTATGAAAGTGTTATTAAACCCATTGAGCATATAAATTTCGTTGAAAATTAATGTCATATATTTTTAAACGCTTATTGCCTTAGCTCCGAGAATGTAATGCTCGAGGAATTCAAGCAAGCATGAAGCATCCGGTTGAACATTTGCGGTTCCCAGAATCGACGGTTGAAGCGGTAACAGAATTCC
>Ga0187856_1003103_pt1 | contig 11785 bp, 9 predicted proteins | sample June2016WEW_8_40_FD_132443 | JGI IMG/M metagenome (GOLD analysis project Ga0187856, IMG submission 132443) | Peatland microbial communities from SPRUCE experiment site at the Marcell Experimental Forest, Minnesota, USA - June2016WEW_8_40 | ecosystem: Environmental > Terrestrial > Soil > Wetlands...
CTGAAGCGCCGGACTGGTGCAGCTCGAGCGGCCCGAGAAGCGTCACGAGAGCCGAGGAGGTGCCGGCGATGACCACAGCCATAGCCGCGCCCAGGATCCTCAGGTCGGATGCGGCCGTGCGGATGGAGGAGATGACCCCGATGTGCTCCAACGAGCACCCGCCTTCCAGGTCGATCGAGGTCAACATCACCGTCACGATGACCACCAGGACGGCCGCCACGACGAATGGTGCCGCAAGACCGAAGTACTGGGCGATGAAACCGGAAAAAGCCGGCCCCGCAATGGAACCGAAACCGGATGCCGTGATGGTCCCGGTGAGGGACGACTCGTCGCCCGAAGCTCTCGCCAGCCATGTGAGCGCGGCTGTCCACACGATGCCGTAGCCGAGGCCGAAGACGAGGCGGGAAGCGAGCAGCAGTGCGTACGAGGGGGCGAAGGCCTGGCCGAGGGTCGCGAGCACGATGAGCCAACCGGACCACAAGGTCAGTACTCGCGCCCCGAAACGATCGGAGAGGGCACCGGCCGGTAGCGAGATGACAAGGGCGGCGACGCCGGTCGCGGCGAGCAGCCCGGCCGTTTGCACGCCGCCCAGCTGGAAGCGGTGAGTGTACGAAGGAAGGAGGGGAGCGATCGCCGACTGGAGCAGCGAGCTGAAAAGCGCCAGGGCGTAGACGAGGTAACGGAGACGTCTGAGCCTTGGGTCGGTCCCCGCCATCCCGCCGGACGCCGCCGGTTCCGTACAGTCGTGGCGTCTCCCGGCTTTCTGTCGTTGTCCCGTAATGTTCAGAGCCGCCACCACTTACCTATCGGAAGCTGGACACTTCGTCCTTACTCTATTTTACGACAACATTTTTCGCAGATAATCTGAATAATTGGTGGTACAACGATCGATCTGGTCGATTGATAAAGGGGTCGGCCTCCGCGAGCTGAGGGCGCTCATCGCGATTGCCGACCTCGGCTCGTTCCGCCGTGCCGCCGCGGAGCTCGGGTACACCCAGTCTTCGATCTCGCACCAGATCGCCTCGCTGGAGGCTGTGCTCGGCGCGGAGCTGTTCACCCGGCCCGGCGGCCGCGGTGCCGTGAAGCTCACCGCCGCCGGCGCGGCCGCCTACAGGAGGGCTCGTCGTGCCCTCGGCGAGGTGGAGGCCATGGGCGCCGACGTCGACTCCGCCCGCAGCGGTGAGCGGGCACGCATCCGCGTCGGGGTGTCCCAGACGGCTGCCGCCGAGCTGATGCCGGCCGCGCTCAGGTCGTTCCGAGAGACCCATCCCGATATCGAGGTCGTCCTGAGCGAGGTCGAGGAGATCCAGGCCATCATGAGCGGCCTGGGGCGCGGACGGTTCGATCTGGCGTTCGCCCTGAACCCTGAACCTGACGAACGGGTCGAGGCCATTCCTCTCCTGGAGGATCCCCGGGGTGATCCTCACCCGTCGCGACAGCGAAATCGGCGACGTCGAGCACCTGAGCTTCGACGTCATCGACGGTATGGACCTGGTCGCCTGGACGCGGCGCTGGAACAGCCAAATCGAGCTGGAGGAGGCATGGCGCCGGCGCGGGATCGCACCGCGCATCGTCTACAGGACCGACGACAACCTTGCTCTCCAGCGTCTTGTTGCCGCCGGCCTCGGGCACGCCTGCATCGGTCGGCTGGCGGCCCGGCGGGCCGTCGACCCGTCACTCACGTGGCTCGCTCCGCGCGAGCGCCTCACGACCCGCCAAATCGTCTTGTGCTACCCGCGGCACCGGGAGATCACCGGCGCCGTGTCCGCGCTTATCTCAGCGGTCCGAGCCCACTCGACCGGTTGAGCCCGGTCGCTCAGGTGAAGACGTAGGCGTCCGGCTCTTCCAGCTCGGTGTCCAATCCCGCGAGCTCGATCGCGTCCGGTACCCGGACAGTTTCGAACCGGTCCAGGATCTTGAGGATGACCCAGGTGAGGACGAAGGCGTAGGCAGCCACCAGCAAGGCGGCCGCCACCTGCTTGCCGAAGAGGGCGGGGTTGCCCTGGACGAGGCCGTTGTGGCCGGCGATGTTGACCGACTCGTAGGCGAAGACGCCCACCAGCATCGATCCGAGGAGCCCGCCGATGCCGTGCGCAGCCCACACATCGAGTGCGTCGTCCCACCTCATGTGGCGCACTAGGGCGACCGCCGAGTAGCAGATGGACCCGGCGAGCAAGCCGATCGCGAACGACGCCCATGTGGGTACGAAGCCGGCGCACGGGGTTACACAGGCGAGGCCCGCGACGGCTCCCGTGAAGGCTCCCACGATGCTGGGTTTTCCTGACCTCCACCACGAGATGGCCAACCAAGTGCACATCGCGACCGATGCGGCGATGTCGGTGTTCACGAAGGCCTGCGCTGCCACGGCGTCGGCCGCGAGCGCCGAGCCGCCGTTGAAGCCGAACCAACCGAACCACAACAGTCCAGTGCCGAGTCCGACGAAGGCGACGTTGTGCGGGACCTTCTTCTCGCCTGGGGCGAACTTTCTGGACCCGACGACGAACACCGACGCCAGGGCCGCAAACCCAGCGCTCGTGTGGACGACCATTCCACCGGCAAAGTCCTCGACGCCCCACTTCATTAGGAACCCGCCGCCCCAGATCCAGTGCACTATCGGCACGTAGACGAGCAGGCTCCAGATGACAAGGAATTTGAGGTAGCTCTTGAAGGCGATTCGGTCCGCGAAGGCACCGGTGATGAGCGCCGGGGTGATGATGGCGAACATCTCCTGGAAGATGAAGTGCGCGAGTGCCGGGATATGGGGTGCATACGGACCAGGCGCTGCGCCTACTCCTCTTAGGCCGGCCCACGAGAGGTTGCCTATGACGCCGCCCAGGTTCCCGGAGAAGGCGAGCGAGTAGCCGATGAGCACCCAGAGCACCGTGACTACTCCCATCGAGATGAAGCTCTGCAGCATGATTGTGAGAAAGTTCTTTCTTCTCACCAAGCCGCCATAGAAAAATGCCAGGCCCGGTGTCATTACCATGACTAGCGCGGCGCTGATTAGGACAAATCCGGTGTCACCGTCGTTGATCACCCGGGCCTCCTTGAGACGACTGTGCGAACCTCACCGTGCCTGCACTTCCGTTTTGCCATTATGTCGCCCACTCGGCCGTGAGGACCAACTCAGCTGGTCCGCGAGCGGCTGACCTGCGATCGGGCACTGTGCGCAGGAGCGCGGTGAGCGACGGGGTGATGGGCGGCGCTGCGATGAGCAGCACTGCGGTGCGCGGGTTGGGCTCCGGAGCCATCTTCCGCGAGCGGCTGACCGGTGGCGGGGTCGATGCCATTGCGCCGGCACCATGTCCCGAATGCCTTGTAGCGGTAGGGCGGCGCATTGCGCCAGGAGACCTTGAAGCCGAAGCGCTCGCTGAGCGCTCTGTACATGAGGTGCATGCTGACCGCCGCGAAGGCGAGGCAAGCGCAGCTGAACCCGGCCACCACGTAAGCGGCCACCCTGGACCAACCCTGACCGATCAGGTAGAGGGTCAGCCAGACCGGAGCGGACCAGATGCCGATGGTCGTGGTCGGCCCCGTCATGAGGTGAAGGCGTGCGGCCCTGTGCCCGATCCGGGGCGACCACCTCGCAAGGAAGGGGGCTCTTGAGGGCATTCATCTACTTCCTAAGAGGACCTCGGACCGAAAACGGCGGCGAGGAGACTCTCCGAATCACGCCGCGTCAGTGAAGCACAGCATCATTCTGCCCCGCCGGGCAAGACGCGTCCGTCATGGTCCCGGTCACTGCCGCCTCGAGGGCGCCCAGGACCGTCTCGCGGGGACGTGAGCCGGTTATCGCCGTTCAGACCCTTGACGCTAGAGTGAAACGGACTTCGCCCGAGACGACCTCTAAGGAGCCTGCGCACCTGTTCAAGAGCGATCGAAGGTCCGGGCGACATCGATTCGACGCCCTGTAGAAGCGGGCGGCTGGTTCAAACATCGAAGTCGATCGTTACCAAAAAAAGGAGATCTGAGATGGCAATGCCGAGCGACCTCGAGATCGCGCGCCAGGCTCACCTCAAGCCGATTGCCGAAATCGCAAAGGCCATGGGAATCGAGCCGCGGCTGCTCGAGCACTACGGCGAGAATGTCGCCAAGATCAAGCTTGACGCCATCGCCGAGCTGGCCGACCGCCCGAAGGCCAAATACGTGGTCGTTTCCGCGATCACGCCGACGCCGCTCGGCGAGGGGAAGACGACCACGATCGTCGGTCTCGGTCAAGCCATGCAGCACATCGGCAAGAGCGCGACGATCTCGATCCGCCAGCCTTCGATGGGCCCCACGTTCGGCATCAAGGGCGGAGCGGCCGGAGGCGGCTACAGCCAAGCCGTCCCGATGGAGTCCTTCAACCTTCATCTGACCGGCGACATGCACGCTGTGACGGCTGCGCACAACATGCTGTCGGCGATGGTCGACAACCACCTGCAAAAGGGCAACGAGCTCAAGTTCGACCTGCACAACATCACCTGGAGGCGCGTGCTGGACGTGAACGACCGCGCTCTTCGCAACATCGTGATAGGCCTCGGGACAAAGCAGGACGGCATTCCGCGCCAGACCGGCTTCGACATCACCGCCGCATCCGAGGCGATGGCCATCCTGGCGCTGTCGAGGTCGCTCCAGGACATGCGCGCCCGCCTTGGACGCATCGTCGTGGGTTACACCGATGACGGCGAGCCGGTGACCTCGGAGGACCTGAAGGGTGCCGGGGCGATGACAGTGATCATGCGCGAGGCGATCAAGCCGAACCTGCTCCAGACGATCGAGAACACGCCTGTGATCGTGCACGCCGGACCGTTCGGCAACATCGCCCACGGCAACTCGTCGATTGTCGGTGACCTCATCGGGATCCACACCGGAGACTTCCTGCTCACAGAGGCGGGTTTCGGCGCCGACATGGGAGCCGAGCGCTTTTTCGACATCAAGTGCCGCACTTCAGGCCTCAAGCCCGATGCCGCCGTGGTCGTCGCCACGGTGCGCGCGCTGAAGGTGCATTCCGGCCGGCACAAGGTCGCGGCCGGGCGTCCGCTGCCCCCTGCCATCCTCGAGGAGAACCCTGAAGAGGTACATCTCGGTGGGGCGAACCTCCGCAAGCAGATTGAGAACATTCAGGTGTTCGGCGTCTCGCCTGTCGTGGCGATCAACGCCTTCCCTGGTGACTTCCCATCTGAGCACGAGGCAGTCCGCGAGATCGCGGCTTCCATGGGAGTTCGTGCTGCGGTGTGCACCAACTTCGCCGAGGGCGGCAAGGGTGCCACGGAGCTGGCGCAGGCAGTGGTCGAGGCGGCCGACGAGCCGAGCGACTTCCGCTTGCTCTATCCGAACGAGGCGACGTTGCGCGAGAAGATCGAGACAGTGGCCGCGAAGATCTACGGCGCCGCCGGCGTCGATTACCTGCCCGCCGCCAACCGCCAGATCGACACCTACGAGAAGAACGGCTTCGGAAACCTCCCCGTGATCATCGCCAAGACTCACCTGTCGCTCTCGTCGGACCCCTCGCTCAAGGGTGCCCCGGTGGGGTGGCGCATGCCGGTGCGCGAGGCGCGCGCCTCAATCGGGGCGGGTTTCGTCTACCTCATCTGCGGCGACATGAGCACGATGCCGGGGCTGTCGACGCACCCGGCCGCCGAGATCATCGACATCGACGAGAACGGCGAGATTGTCGGACTCAGCTGAGCACCCGGCTTATCTCGACGTCGCGCTCGGGAGTTTCCTCGAGCTCGTCTCCGCGGCCGAGCCCGCGCCGGGCGGTGGGTCGGCCGCAGCCATAGCCGTCGGCCTGGCCGCGGGGCTTTGCGTCATGTCGGCGCGTCTGTCCACGCGGCAGCTGCCCGACGCGCCGGATCTCGCCATCGCCGCCGGACGTCTCCGCGATCGTGCGGCCGCACTCTGCCAGGCCGACGCCGACGCCTACGAACTGATCGTGTCGGTGTCCCGCGAACCTTCTGGACCTGACCCCTCAGAACGCGGGCGTCGCGTTGCCGCGGCGCTCTCCAGGGCAACCGACGTGCCGCTGGAGGTCGTGGAGACGGGTGCCGCTGTAGTCGCTCTGGCTGCTCGGATAGCCGAACACGGGAACCCGCATCTGCTCGGTGACGCGGTCACAGCGGCCTTGTTGGCGGAGGCCGGCACGAGGGCGGCTGCCGCTCTCGTGCTGATCAACCTAGAGGGCCTCGGCGACGACACCCGGTGGGAACAGGTGGCTCAGCTAATCGAAAAGAGCGCAGAGGATGTCGCCCGGGCGCGGCGCCTAGTCGAGCGGTGACAACGAAGGCCTCCCTCGCCGCCCGCTTCCCTGTAGGCGGCAAGTGTGCCATGGTGACCTGGTACTAGGTCTCATTCCTGGAGCGGTCGCAGGGGCGCGGCTGCCGCTAATCACGTCCCGGTGCCACGCGACGAGCAGTTGCAAACCCTGTGCCAGAGCATTGACGCCGTAATGGCTGATATGAGGCTCGTTTCATAGGAGAGGTTCTGTCGATATGAATTGCTGCGCGTTCAGCCGGTATGGTGGGACATAACATCGTGGTGGCGGATCAACAACAAACGGCCAAAGCAGGAAGGGTGGGTCGATGCGGATTCGGGCAATAACCTGTGAGGTCCTGGCGCGGACCGTCTATCTGCAGGCCGCGCTGGCGCCGCACGTGGTCGACGTGGAACTGCTCGAACAGGCATTACACGACGATCGGCCAGCGTCCAGGCTCAGCCGCCTGCAAAGCCAGATCGACGCCACGTCTGCCACGAAATACCAGGCGGTTGCACTGGTTTACGGTCTTTGCAATCTCGCGCTCGAGGGTTTGCTGGCCAGGGACCTGCCGGTCGCTGTAGCGCGTGCTCATGACTGCATCACGCTGTATTTGGGATCTCGGCAGCGCTACGACGCTGAATTCACTGCGACACCGGGCACTTACTACTACTCGGACGACTACATGGAGCGGCAGGCCGAAGTCGGCGCGAACGGTCGTCGGGTGACCATGGGCGTGCTGACAGCGATGGAACAGGACTACGACTATCTGGTTGCCAAGTACGGTGAGGACAACGCGCAATACCTCATGGAGGTTTTTGGGCAGTGGCACAGCCACTACACGCGTGCGGCGTACATCGAGACGGGGTTGGGGAAGTCCGGCCAGTTCAGCAAGCAGGCAACCGACGACGCCGAGCAATACGGCTGGCGCTTCGAGCAGCTCAGAGGTGATCCGGAGCTGGTCCGCAAACTGCTGGCAGGCGAATGGGACGACGATTTCCTGGTACTGCAGCCAGGCCAGCGAATTGCTGTCACCCATGACAGCCGGATCATCGAAGCCGTGTGAGGCCGCGAGCCCCGCTATGCCAGTCGTGGTAAGGATGCGACCGTCCCCCCGGCGTCACGAGCCCATCTTCGTTTTGCCGCTGCACAATAAAGGGGGCCCCAGCGCGTGGGCGATCGGTCGCTATCACGCGACTGCCACAGCTCCGCTCAGATTCTGCGAGCACGCAAAGGCTTCGTGAGTCGTCTGGGACTATGCCCCAGGCGGCGGCGCCATGAGCGCCCCAGAACCTTCATCAGGTCTGGATCGAACATCACGTCACTTACGACAATCTTGCCACCTGAGAGGCGGTAGCACGCCAGAGCCCGGGCGGTCGTAGTGCTCCCGTCGGGGAGGGTGAGGACGTAGTGGAACCGGGCGAAAACAACATTTTCCTTGCCCACCAACTCCTCGTCGTCGAACCGCTGTTCTTTGAGCGCGGCACTGGTGGCAGTGACGATCGCCTGGTGCCGGCGAGGTCGGTGCTCCCCATTGCGAGGTTCACGTAGTTCGGCGCAAGCACTTCGTCGGCCACGGCGAGGTTGCCACCGGCTCTCACCTCGGTCATGAAACGACTGACAACGGCCTTGTTCTCCTCGGTCCCCATGCCCGTCTCCCCCCGTTCGTCACGTCGCTGTTGCCAGCGCAGTGTCTGATCTTCGACGTGCGTCGAAGGTGAGCCACTCACTGGAGCCACCATGTGCGAAGGGCCGGCGTCTCCCGGGCGCTCGGCTCGCCGCGAGGAGTCCTCTCGTCGGAGTCGTCCAACTGTTGAAATGAGCCACGCACTGCCCTCGAAGCACTCCCTGCTGAGCGGCAGCAGTCAGAACGGTCCGCGACGGCCGGAGGCCGGGGGGGGGCGGAACACGAGCCGGAGTGCCAGCCACAGAGCCGCGGGGTTCTGGCCCGGGGGTACGGCGCTCCTTCACGTGGACCCGTGGAGCTCGGCGAAGTATCCGTCTGATATGGCACGGCTACTTTCATCGTCCCAGTGCTACACCTATCGGGCCTTCTGACTCGAGTCGGGATCAATGGTTGCCGACACGCCGCAGGCGAGGTCGGCCAGGCCGTCTAGCGCGGCACGCGGCGGAGCACCACCCACGAGAAGGGCTGTTCTGCGCCAGCAGGCGTGGTGTGCTCCTCGCGTTCGGCATGTTCCAAGACAAATGCCGGACCGAATGCCCCGGCGAGGCCGTCGGTGTCGTACCGAGCTGTTGGCAGCCCTGAGCACTGAGTTGGTCCATCGGCAGCGAAGGTTCCGAGCACCACCACACCACCCGGTGCGACCGCTTGGGTGGTCGCGGCCACATAGCGGTCGCGATCTGCTGGCTCGACGAGAAAGTGGAAGACGGCTCGATCGTGCCACGCGTCGAAGGTGCGGTGGGGCTGCCAGAAGCGCACATCGGCCGTGACGAAGAACACCTCTGTGGCGCGCCGGCCCAGTCGGTTGCGGACCTCGTTCAGCGCCTTTCGGGAGATATCGAGAACGGTCACGTCGGCCCAACCCGCGTCGAGGAGAGATTCAACCAGCGTCGACGCACCGGATCCGACGTCAAGCACCGAACCGGCCGGCGACGCCCACCGCTCCAACAGACGTAGAGATGTGGTTGGAGTGGCCTGGAACCAACTGACTTCGTTACTGGCCTTCGTCGCGTAGAGGGCGTCCCAGTGCTCGGCTGCATCCTTCATGCGACCACGCTAACGCCCGGCTCTAGAGCTGCCCGGAGTCAAGCAGCGGTGGTGGCCTCTCGGTAGCGCCACCGATCCTCCCATGGTGACGGCCAGGTTGACCGATCGAAGACGTTTTCGGCGGTAGGGCACGGGCGACCAATGGGCTCGGTTGGCCGCGACGAGTCCTCCCTCTCGAGTCCTCCAACTGTTGAGTAGTGCCATCTGCCACGATCCAAGCTCCTGTTCAGCAGCGCCTGTCAGGCCGGCCTACAACGGCCAGGACACGTGGGGCAGTGGAACACCCGCCGGAAGACCAGCCACAGAACCGCTGGGTCTAGCTCAGGGTACGGCGCTTCACTTATGCGCGCGGAACTTGGTGCTCTGGTCGTCAACTCCAAACGGAGGCGGCTGGAGTTCGGTGCAGCGTCGGTCATGCCATCTGAGCGGCGATCCAATGTCCTTCCCGTCAGTGACGTTCTCGATTCGGGTCACTCGGCTCGCAGGACCAGCCCCGTCGGGGTGTGCGCTGCGCTACGCCCGGGGAGTGCTGCCACGACGTTAGCGAACACGAGAGCACCCAAACCGACGAGGAAAACCGACAGGACAGGCACCGTGGGGTCGGGCACCGCGTCGAGATTGTGGGCGAACAATGTCCATAGTTGGCGTCCTATCGCGACACCGAGCGGCAACCCCACGACAATGCCGATTACTGAGGCAACTGTGGCTTGACACGCGACTGAGGCCGCCAGCTGTCGTTGGGTGAAACCTAGAGCCTTCAAGAGCGCCAGGTCGCGCCGCCGCCGACGGACCGACGCCGCAAGTGTCAAACCGAGGGCGACGATTGCCCCGATGGCGAGGCCCGCGGCAAGGAGGGCGGGTGTCGTACCCATGGCACGGAAGTTGACGATCGCGGCTGGGCGAAGGACCGAAACGACGCCCCCGGCCGAGCCCCCATCGTTGGGAAGCGCATTGAGTTTCGTATCGATCTGTTCGAGAGAACGGTAGGCGAGCGAGGGGCTGACGCCGGCCCGGATGCGAACGAGAACGGCGTTCGGGCCGGCGATGGGGCTTTCCTGCACGTTGAGCAGAGATGTCGGAAAGTCGCTCGTCGCGACCAGCGCCCCCGACCCCATGGCGGAACCGGAGGTGATCGATGGCATAGTGGCCGTGCCGACGATGAGGAGCTTCCTCGGATGGCCGGCCTTGTCGTCGAACGTGACCGTGTCGCCGACACGCTTGTGGAGCTGGGCCATGGTCGCGCCCCCAAGCACGATCTCGCTCGTCGTCTCGAGCCCATGGCCGGAGAGCAACGGCGGTGCCACGGGAGAGCCGGGGCTCTCGGTGATGGTCCCGACGCGCTGGCCGTCAAGCTCTGCACTGGCGAAGTTGACGCCGGACCAGGCCGCGACGTCGGGATCGTCGTTCAAGAGTCGGGCGATCTGAGGGCCGGGAAGGTCCTCTTTGCCGGCGAAGCCTGAGAACAACACATAGTTCCAGTTCCATCCATACAGCGAGGGGCGCGACACGAGATTGTCGAGACTGGACCCGAAGATGACCGTGGCTACGAGTGCCGTCACGGCGATCGCGGTACCCAACATGGCAGAACGAACGGGTGTCGCGGCGCGGCCCCTCCCGGGCTCGAGAGCCTGGCGCAAGCCGGTGACGGCCGATATGGGGAGCCCCGAGACCACGACGGAGCGCACCCAGCGCGGTTCACTCCTCCAGTTCTCCGAAGGACGATGCGATCTGATGCGGTTCACCTCGCGTCTTGCGAGGACCACCGCGAGCGAGCCGAGGAAGGTGACCAGGGCGAGCAAGCCGAGTCCCAGCACCGTCCAGTCGAAGCCGACCCCGTGGTCCGGGTACACCGGACGAACCGGTCCCAGGGGGGTAAGGGGGGACAGACCTATAGCCACCGCGACCCCCAACAATGAGCCGACGAGCAGTGCCCCGAGCACGCCCATTATTCCGTCGACGAGCATCATCGCCTCGTTGGCCCCCAATGCCCGCAGCCGGTCCGTCTCGTCGGCTTCGGCTCGGACGATGCGGCCGATCAAGAGACCGACGATCAACAAGACGGCAAGCCCGGCGATGCCGCCGAACACTCCGAGAGCGATCGCCTCGGGCGCGATCGCCTGCTGGATGGTGGGCACGAAACTCGACGTGAGCTGAGCCGGGAAGTGGTCTGCCACTGGGTCTAGCCGGTAGAACTCGGCCAGCACACGTTTTGCGTTGCGGTCTCCCCCTGTGATTCGCAGGTACGTCTCGGTGCCGGTCGCGCAGTTCAACTCCAGCAGGCGGGTCAGGCCCGGCGAGAGTATGACCACGCCCGATCCGAGCGCGTCGTAGTCGCTCTCGACAACCGTGTCGTCTTCAACTATCTCGCCGACCATCTTCACCTTGGCGATCAGGAAGGGTTTGCCAGGATTGGCGGACTCGTTCTGGGCATCGGTGTAGAACGGGAGCCCGATGATCGATCCGATGTGAATACCCATCTCTTTGGCCGCTTGGCCGTTCATTACGGCCTCATCCGTGCTGTCCTGGTTCGGTAACCGACCCTCGACAAGGCTGACTCGATCCATGGAGGAGTACTCCCCGTCCGCGCTGCCGACAATCGAGGGAGGAGTCTCGCCGGGCGTAACGTGCGGATGAAGGCCGGTCACCGCGTCCAAGTTGATGTTGCCGTCGAAGATGATCGCGGTCGCAGCGCGCTCAACCAAAGGAAGGTGCGCGATCGCTTCGGCAAGCCGGGGATCGTATCCGGTCGTAAGACCGAGGCCCGGGTCGTCATAGCGACTGAAGAGCCCGATAGTGGACGGGTTAGTGCTGGCGAGGTA
>Ga0187856_1003110_pt1 | contig 11769 bp, 8 predicted proteins | sample June2016WEW_8_40_FD_132443 | JGI IMG/M metagenome (GOLD analysis project Ga0187856, IMG submission 132443) | Peatland microbial communities from SPRUCE experiment site at the Marcell Experimental Forest, Minnesota, USA - June2016WEW_8_40 | ecosystem: Environmental > Terrestrial > Soil > Wetlands...
ACCGGGTTGACCGTGACCTTGCCGTCGGCCATCACCACGACCGCCCTTTTGATGACCGTCACCGGCGTCAGCTCCACGACGCTCAACATCGGACTCTCCGAGATCGAGGCGTGGGGTGTCGCGAGTTAGCCACGTCCAGCCGAGCTCGTGAGACTCCCTAAGCGGCCCGGGTTTCTCAGGGACTCTATTAGACCCGGGGCGATTCACCGGGATCTCGCGAGGGACCGCCCCAAAAGAACTGGCCCTACCGCTCGATTGACCGGCAAGTCCGATCTGAGGGACTCGAGTGGGAGGTGACAAGCCTTCAGCCCATGCGGTTCTTCGTGTCGGTCTGCCTCATATGTTCGGCAGAATCATCGGACGTGCTCTCTAAGCATTGCCTCCATGGCATCCACCGACCGATCCCAGCTGAATCTACCCAGCGCATTGTGCCCGCTCCATGCAAGCCGGCAGCGCAACTCGGGGTCGAGAAGCAGTGAGCACACCCGCTCTGCCAACGCCTCAGGGTCGCGCACCGGGGCAAGGAGTGCTGTCTTCCCTTCGATGGCGTATTCCTGAACTCCTCTGTTCGCAGCGGCAACCAGCGCGCAGCCAGAAAGCATCGCCTCCGCTGGTGGGAGACCGAACCCTTCGGTCCAGCTTGTGTGCAGGAATATCGCAAATGAGTTATAAAGTTCGATCAGTCTGTGATGAGAGGGGTTCTCGACGTAATTGGCCCACTTGGGCAGCCATGCCGGACGGGAATCGACGCCGAACAGCGTTAGGGACGTTCCAGGGAGGCGTTTGCGGACCAACGAGATCGCGGCCACACCATCAGCGGTCCCCTTATATTCGGCCTCATGAGCAAGGAGCCCGACTGTGTTCGGATCCCGGTCCTCTGGTACGACCCGCAGGGGGAACTCGCTGACATCGAGGCCGTTCGGGATATAGGTCAGCCGGTCGGCTTCTCCGAGCGCGACGCCGATCTCCTCGAGCCACCGAGAGATGACCACCTTGTGTAGCGGAAGACGCCATGTCGCGTCGACCTCTGCGTCGCTCTGATCCCAGTTCTCGTATCCCTGCACGAGGTAGAACTTGGCGCCCCTATTCCGAGGCGACTGAGCAACGGGAGCAGCCGTATTGCACGCGGTGGCGAAGACGGCGTCCGCTCTTGGCAGGGCGTGTGACCGCAGTTTGCGCTTCAGTGTGGTCGTGACCGCCTTGTCGAGGTCAAACCAAGAGGGTCTTCCGCGGTTTGTCGTTAGCAGAACCTTGAGATACTCGAGCCAGGATCTTACCCAGTCGATGCCAATCGGTGGCGTGCCCACGCTCCGAGGATGCACGATCGTCACCGAGTGGCCGCGACGAGAAAGCTCGTTCGCATACCGGTAGACGACCGCGAAGCCACCACCGGGTCGTTCAGGGAATCCGGGGAGTGCGAAGGTGATCTTCACAACTGGATCTCAGCAGAACTAGGTGCCGGATTCCTGGGCTGTGCTGCCGCTCGCGCTGGGAGCGTCTTGCCCAACGCACTCGTGTTGATCGTCGCACCGGGCCCTGATACTCGTATCCCCATGAGCAGAAGAAGGCAGTACGGGTCACTTCTCGCAGCAAGCCGGAGCGCGCCGCGAAGCCGAGTTGACGAGAGGCTGAGTGGAAGAGCAGCGATCAACAGCCAGATGCTAGTAGCGCTTAAGCCCACGGCGGCACCCAGACGCCACAACTATGATCCGGGTCGGCTCCAGAGTGGGATACCACGGACGTGGTGAAATCGCCACGCCAAATACGCCCCGCGAACGTGGCAACGAGCGATGAAGCCCACGAAGGTGGCACCGAAACCTAGGTCGGGAACGCCTGCGGCGCTCACGACAGAGCCCACAATACGCAAAAGCCATACTGGAGGAGTCCCAACGGCAGCGGTCGATCACAAACGGGGAGAGTGCGAAGCCGATTGTCAGCCTGCAGGCTGAAGCATTGTCCCCCGCGTTTCCATCAGTTCATCTGGAGTAACCTAGAGATTGCTGGCGCGCTTGGTTACGGTCCCATTGATGGCCCTCGGGACGTCCGTCCTGGCTGGCACCCCTTCGTTGCTGGCCCGTGCCGCTGCTCTTTGACCTAGCCCCGATCTCTAGTCCGCGTGCGCCCCGTTTCGGGGAATCTGTCGGTCGCTACATTGGAGGGCAACGAGCTCTGGATGTCCGTAGCTAGGCGCCGCACGGGACCGAAGCAGCACAAGACGGTCCAGCGGTAGGCGGAGGCGCTATCGTGAACCCAGAGGGGGTGGCCCTTCCTTACACGCGCGGAAGGGAGGCCGGTGATGACTGTAACGGCACTGGGTCTGGAGTCTGAGGCTGAAAGCCGATAGTGGCACTGTTGGGAGCAGTCGGGAAGCAAGTCGAACAGCCACCGGATACTGACAGCCGGGTCCGCACGACGATCACGCGTTCGGGGCGGCGCTTGCTGCGACCGTCGGATCCCTCCGTTTCGGTGGTCATTCCCGCGAAGAATGAGGGCGACAACATCGCCTGGGTGCTGAGCCGCCTGCCCAGTTGCGTCACAGAAGTCATAGTTGTCGATGGGCAGTCCGAGGACAGGACGGCCGCCATCGTACGGTCGGCCCGGCCCGGAGCCAAGGTGATCGAGCACGGCAACTCCGGAAAGGGCAATGCGATCGCGACCGGCCTGCTCGCCGCAAGGGGCGATGTGGTCGTGATGTTGGATGCCGATGGGTCGATGGACCCGGTCGAGATCCCCCTCTACGTCGATGCTCTGTGTACCGGAGCCGACCTCGTGAAGGGATCCCGAACAATCGCCGGCGGCGGTTCTCAGGACCTGTCCTTCGTGAGGAAGGTCGGGAACCGTGCCCTTCGCCTCTCCTCAAACCTCGCGTATCGCCAGTCGTGGAGTGATCTCTGCTACGGCTATGCCGCGTTCTGGAAGGACTCCTTAGACCAGCTGGGTCTCGTCGAGCTGTGCGCCCCGCGTCCCGAGCGCAAGGCGTCCACGTTGTGGCGGGGACCTTGGTACGGCCACGGCTTTGAGATCGAGGCGCTCCTCTACTGCAGGGCGGCTCGTGCTCACCTGCGGATAGTCGAGGTCTTCAGTCATGAGTACAAGCGGCGCAGCGGCGAGTCGCACCTCGCCACATGGCGGGACGGGGGCCGCGTCATGTTCGCGATTCTCAAGGAGCTACGGTGGCAACCACGTCGGTAGTCGTCTGCTCCTACACGATGTCCCGGTGGGAGAGCCTGTGCGCCACTATCGACGGACTTCGGTCCCAGAGCCGCCAGCCCGACGAGGTCCTCCTCGTGGCCGACAACAATCCCGAGCTCTTTCGCGCACTGGAATCGCTCGGAGTGGGGCGTGTCCTTCTGCATGCAGGCGCCCGCGGCTGCGCGGGTGCCCGAAACCTCGGCTTGCAGGCGGCCAACGGTGAGCTCGTCGCCTTCCTCGACGACGACGCCATCCCCGAGCAGGGCTGGCTCGAGCGGCTCGTGGCGCCGCTTGAGGCGAGCCCGTCGGTGGTCGCGACCGGTGGCTGGGTTCTGCCCGACGGTGGCAACGTGGCCGCCTGGTACCCAAAGGAGCTTTACTGGGTCTTTGGCTGTTCCTGGGCAGGCTTGGAAACGCGCCAGACGTTGCGCAATCCGATCGGAGCCTCCATGGCCTGGCGTCGCCACGTGCTGTCGGACGTGGGCGGGTTCAACGTGGCGATCGGGCATGTGGGCGACCGGAGCGGGGCAATCGGCGGGTGCGAGGAGACACTGGCGGGGATCCAGTCCAGGGCGCTTACGCGTGGGACGATCGTGCATGCCCGCGATGCCGTTGTGCACCACTACGTCGGGCCCGAAAGAGTCGGTTTCAGCTACTTGCTGCGTCGTGGCTTTGGAGAAGGCACATCGAAATGGGTGGTCCGGAGCGTGAGCGGCGAGCCGCTGGGCGACGAAAAGGCGCACTCTCGCCGGATGGCCGCTGCTCTCGCCACGTCGCTCGTGTTCCCCAGACGGTGGCGGACGGCGCTGTACCTCACGGGTGGCCTGGGCGCGACTGCAGCCGGGTACCTCTACGGGCGCTTCAGCCTCGGCGCGGTCCGCCTCGAGCAATGCGAGTCCCCTTCGAAGGCTTGGAAGGTCTCGACATGAACGGCCCTGACCAGAACCGATCAGGTCGGCTCAAACTTCGCGATCACGGCGGTCCGATTGCCGTCATGGTGTTGCTGGCCATGGTCGCGGGCGTCGCGGTGTACTGCCTGACGGCCAGCTCGCCCGCCAACGCCACCTTGCACCAGCCCGGCGTTCACGGCAGTGCACCATCACATGGCCGCTTGTCTTCGGTCCAGTGGACGACAGTGTTTGACGACAATTTCTCCGGCACGGCAGACTCGTCCCTCGGTCCGTCCTGGCGCGTGTACACGGGCACAGGCATAGGGATCGGACAGTTCGTCGATTCGTCGTCTGTGGTCCACGTCGACGGCCAAGGCCATCTCGTCGTCGGTGCCACGGAGAGCCCCGAGGGGTGGCTCTCCGGCGAGGTCGAGACCACGCACGCCTACATGCCCGTTCCGGGCCAGGAGATGCTCGTCGAGTCACGCATCGAGCTGCCCGCGGGCGGCCGGGGCTACTGGCCTGCCTTCTGGGGACTGGGTGTCCCGGCAGTCACGAACCCGAAGGCAGCGCCCATGGCCGGCGAGGACGATTTTGCCGAGACGATCAACAACGATCCCTGGGTCGGCCAGTTCATGCACTGCGGTATCTCGAACCGCGACGGGCCCTGCGGTCTTGGTACCCAGGTGGAGACCCCGCTCGGCGTCCCCTCGGGCGACAGCGGCTGGCACGTGTACTCGTGGTTGTGGTGCAACAATGGCAGCGACTCTTACGTGGCCTTCTATATCGGCAGCACGCTCGAGATGAAGGTGACCGAACAGCAGATCGGCGCGAAGTACTGGACACTCTCTTTCGACCACCCGTACGTGTTCATCTACGACCTGGCCATCGGTGGCTGGGCAAGCCTGCCGGGCCTCTCGACCGCACCGAGTTCGTCCATGAAGGTCGACTACCTCCGGATCGAGCTCTCGTGAGTCCTGGGAATGATCACCTCGTCTGGGACCCTGACATCTCCTGAAGACGTCCCAGACGAGAGCAGAGGCGCTCCGGCCGGGCCAGCCGCAGCAGACGTCCTGACGACCCCCACGAGCTACCGGTTGCTGGTCGTCTCGGCATTCGTCACGTCGATCATCTGTCTGGTCGCGGCCTATTTCGCTCCCCGGCTTGCGATTTCGACCATGTTCGGCCTGTTCTGGCTGGCGATGATCATCCTCGTCGGTGCATCGACGTGGGTGCTTTTCGTCGGACGCTTCTCGGACCGGGCCCGTCTTGTCACCCTGACTGCAGTGAGCGTCGTTACCTATCTCCCGAAGTTGTTCCGCAGCTACAGGCGGCCGGCGTACCTGGACGAGCTGCTTCATCTCGGCCAGGCGCGTCTTGTGCAGCAGGGAATCCTGATGGGCCATAACTCCCAGGACCCGACAGTCGGGTACTTCCCGCTCTACCAGTTGCTCGCGGTCGCCGTTCACGATGTCACCCGCTTGTCCTTGTGGGACAGCGACTTGCTTGTCGCCGGGCTCGGCCATGTCGCCATCGTGCTTGGCATCTGTGTTCTCGCCCGGCAGGTGACCGGGAGCGTGCGGATCGCAGCGACGGCAGGATTGCTCTACGCCATCGGACCATCCGTGCTCTTCTGGCTGAGCGAGGCCTCCTACGAGTCGGTAGGCTTGCCGCTCGCCCTGTTCACGGCGTACGCATGCCTGCGTGTTGCCGCCGACGGCCGTCGGAGATGGCTCTGGGTCGCGGCCGCGGGGATGATCGCGACGACCAGTGCCCAGCCGGTTTCCGGACTGTTCCTCGCCTGCTTCCTCCTCATCATCGGGCTCTCGGACTCCTACCGGGATGGTGCCTATCGCCGTTTCGAACGGCTGCCGGTTCTCCTCCTGCTCGGCCTCGGTTCCGCGGCCGTGAACCTCGTCTGGATCGCCGCCACGAACTGGACCGTGATCTGGACTTACGTGCTGCCGGGCAGCTCCGCGTTTACGAGCGCGTTGTCGGCCGTCGCCCACTTCGCCGACCACCGGAGCTTCTTCCAGGGATCCGGGCTTCCCGCATACGAGCGTTACTGCGGCGAGGCCACCCTTGTGCTGGTTCCGCTGGCCCTGATCGCATGTTTCGTCCTCTATCGCCGGGGGAGTCTCCGCCAGTCGATGAGCGAGCGGGAACGGGTGGTGCTCCGAGGGTGCTTCGTGCTCGGGGCGCTCTTTGTACTGTCGTATCCCTTCGACCTCTCCCCGACCTCTGTCACCTGGGTGCACCGGTCTTGGCAGCTCGTCTGGGTCGGGGTCTGCCTGCTGTTCGCTTACCTGGTCGTGCGTGTGGCCGATGGCACCTCAGTGCGGAGCGCCGCGGCCAACCATTGCTTGAAGGCAGCCGTGGTCGCCTTCGTGCTCGTGACCCTTGTCGGCAATACCTCTGTCAACGCTCCCGCCAGCTACATGTTCGCAGTGCCCTACCAGCTCGGCTCCGGGGCCGGACTGGTGACGAGCGACCAGCTCGATGCGGCGTCGTGGATGCGGCTCAATGCTCCCGGTGCCGTGATCGCGTCCGACGGCGACACCGCGGTGGTGCAGTGGGCATACGGCGGCACACTTAGTGCTCCCGGTGCTTTTCCTACCTGGGAATTGACCTTCGGCGGAGCGCGGCTCGGCTCTGTCGCACAGCGGGACGTGAGGCAGTACCGCGTGGGGTACCTGATCGTTGACAAGCTCATGTACCACCAGACGAGTGCACGCGGATACCTCTACTCGCCAACGGAGCCGCACGCCTTTCACGAGTCGCCGGTGCCTCTGGCGGCCTACGAGCGGCTGGTGACCGCGAGCTGGATCCGCCTCGTCTACTCCAACCCCCAGATCGCGATCTTCAAGTTGTTGCCACCGGCGCAGTCGGAGCCATCGTGAGGCTCGGCGAGGGTCAGTGGCGACGCCTGCCGCTTCTTGGCGGCACGCTGAGCCTGCTCGTGGTGCAAGCGGCGACGTCCTCCACCGGCTACTTCTACTGGCTCATCGGCGCCAGGTCCTATCCCTCGCACGAGATCGGGGAGGCAGCCAGCATCACCTCGATCTCGATAGTCGTGGCACTGGTCGCCGGCCAGGCGATCGTGGCCTCACTGATCGTCCGGCTTCCCCGCAGCGACGCTCAGCGGGCAGTTCTCGCGTCTTCGGCGCTCGTAGCCGGAGCGGTTGCCTGTGCTCTGTCCGTAGTTGGACTCGTTGCCCTTCTCGCGTTCGTTCCCGCCCTGGGCGTGCTGCACCAGGCCGGGGTGGCCTTCGCCATGATCGTCGTCTGCGTGAGCCAGACCGTCGGCCTCGTAGTCGACGGTGCCGCGTTCGCCCTCGGCAGGTTCCGCGTTCTCGTTGGCCGGAACGCCGCCTTCGGAGCCGGGAAGTTGGCCCTCGCGGCGGTGATGGCGGCTCTCGGAGTGGGAACGGGGACTGACGTCCTCGTGGGCTCGTGGGCCGCGGCGGGGACCCTCACGTCGTGCTGGGCGCTGTGGAGGCTCTGGAGGGTCACCCGCGGCTCCGGGTGGTCTTTCGCCACGATCCGGCCCGGTCTTGGCTACCAGACGATCACGGCGATCAGCGCCACGGTGCCGCCTCAGCTGCTCCCCACTCTCGTCGCGGCGCAAGTGGGTGCGTCGCTCGCCGGCGACTTCTCGCTCACCTGGTTGCTCGGCGGGCTGTGCTTCTCGATCTCTCCTGCCGTCGCTCAGGCGATGCTGGTGACGCACGAGAGCGATCTCGCCCGTTCCACCCGTCATGCGGCGCTGACCATCGGCCTCATGCTCGTGCTACCGGTGACACTGTTCCTGACCTACGGGCACAAGATCCTTGGGTTCTTCGGCCCTTCCTACAGCCGCGACGGAGCGGTGCTGCTCGTCTGGCTTGCCGTCTCGACGGCGCCCAACGCCATCACGAACGTCGCCGTCGCCCGGTGGCGGGTCCGGGAGCGACTGCGCCCCGCCGCCGCGCTGAGCGGCCTTACGGCCGCCGTGACGCTCGGGCTCGTGATCGGCCCCCTCCGGGCGACCCACGGTGGTCTCGGCTCGGTCGGATTGGCGTGGCTCATCGCTCAGGCGGTCGGCTGCGGGTTTGTTCTCGGCCGGGCGATGTTCCTCCGCCCATCGGTGGGCGCCAAGCTCGAGACGGTGCCGACGTGACGGAGCGACAGAAGGGGACATCGTCGCCGGGAGAGCGCCGCGGCCCGACTGGCGGAACGGGCGTCAACGAGTACCGGCTCAGGAGCGTCCCACGGCCGTTGCGGGCTGTCCGCGGTGGGGTCACACGATGAAGGTGGCCCTCGTCACGAGCGCCTACCCTCCCCATCTCGGCGGGGTCGAACACCACGTGCAAGGACTCGCACAGAGCCTGGCGGGCCTTGGATGTGAGGTTGAGGTGCTCACTCAGTCTCCGCGAGGCGCCCCGCATTCGGTGGATCAGGAATCGGACGGACTCGTCGTGCGTCGCTGGCCGGCGAGCGGGCGGCCGCAGACCGCTCCTTTCTCGGTCGGCCTGTTCCGGTACCTGAGAGCGGCACGAAGTCGCTATGACGTCGTCCACGCCCACAACTACCATTCGGCGGCACCTGCGATGAGCTACCTGTCGGGTTGTCGCCCGCTGGTCGTCTCGAGCTACCTGCATGCCCGGCCCGCGTCTTTCGTCGCGAGGGTCTTGCACGTGCCCTACGGGATCGTTGGGCGGAGGACGTTGCGGGCGGCATCTAGTGTGATCGCCCTCTCGTCATCCGAGGCGGACCTGGTGGCACAGCGCGTGCCCGGGGTGCGACCGGTGGTCGTCCCGAGCGGGGTCGACGCGGGCCGCTTGCGAGCGGCGCAGCCCAAGGAGAAGACCGCTCCGGTCGTCCTTTGCGTCGGGCGACTGACTGCGTACAAGGGTGCGGAGCGCGTGCTCGAGGCGGTGCCCTTGTTGGGTGAAGCGCGACTTGTTGTCGTGGGCGGCGGGCCCGAGGAGGCCACACTCCGGCGATTGGCACAAAGGCCCGGCTTCAGGGAGAAGGTGCAGCTCACAGGGGTAGTCGACGACGACGAGCTCGCCCGCTGGTATGCGACCGCGGACGTCGTCATATCCATGTCGTCACATGAGTCGTTCGGGATCGTCGTGCTTGAGGGGCTTGCCGCGGGGACCCGGGTCGTGGCAAGTGACATCCCCGCTCATCGCGACATGCGGCAGTTCGACGAGCACGGTGCCCTGCACCTCGTCCCGCTTGCCAGTTCACCCGAGGCGATCGCAAAGGTCGTTCTCGACGAGCTGAAGACGGGGCGCGCCACGCCGAGCTCGACGGTTCCGGACTGGGAGACGGTGGCACAACTCCACGTCGAGCTCTACGAGGCCGTCCTCGCACGACAGTCGGCTCTAAGCCGTCAGAGAGGCAACCGGGGCATCCGTCGCGGCGGGTGAGCGTGGAAAGCGCCGCTGCCGTCACAGGCCGAGGTCCCGGTGTGGCCGCCAGGGTCGTGTCGGGGCCGTTCGTCAATCCGTGCGGGCAGCCCGAGGGACTGACCGGCGGGGATCGGCGCGCCGGGGCTTTGCGTTCGGCGAACCTTGTCTGGTAAAGCCGTGCTGTGAAACCGGTGTCAGTTGATCGCCGGCGACCCCTGCTGGCGGTGGCGCACGGCTTCGGTTCGGTACCCCCACTGCAGATCGCGGAAGCTGCGTCAGGTCTGTGCGACATCGTCTGGCTCGTCGACGAGAGCGTTCCGGAGAGTGCCTTCACCTGTCAGTTGTTGAGGAAGGTCGGGCCTGTGGTGAATACCGCCGGCCTGTCACCGCAGGAGGTCGCTTCGTTATTGCGTCCGTATTGTCCCCAAGGGGTGATGGCCTATCGAGGGGACGACATCGTGCCGCTTGCGCTGATAGCTGAGGAGCTTGGGCTCAGCTATCGCACACGCGAAGTGGCCTGGCGCCTTGTGGACAAGCTCCTGCAGCGCGAGGCGTTGCGAAACGGCGACGTGCCGTCGCCGCTTTGCTGGGCGGTCCCGGCCGACCGCAGCCACGCCGCCCTCGAGGCTCTTTCCGCGGCAGTGGCATACCCGGCTGTGCTCAAGCCGCGCATGGCCAATGCCAGTCGGTACGCGACGCCCGTCGCCGACGCGGGCGATCTCGTCCGCCAGATCGCCCAGCTCCCACAAGAGGCTGGGGGCGAGACCGGCATGTACGTCGAGCAGTACCTTCCGAGTCTTGTCACGTGGACGGGCGAGCGTTTCGGCGACTACCTGTCAGTGGAGAGCCTGGTGAGCTCCGGCGAGATCAGCCATGTGGCCGTGACCGGGCGGTTCCCGCTGGCCGAGCCATTCCGGGAAACCGGGTTCTTCATACCCGCTGAGCTGCCGCAAGCTCAGCTCGACGCTGTGCTCGAACTCGCCACGGCCGCCCTGCGAGCGCTCGAAGTGAGCAACGGTGACTGCCACACCGAGATCAAGCTGACCCCGGACGGCCCCCGCGTGATCGAGGTGAACGGCAGGCTCGGCGGGGGCATTCCAGAGATGCTGTCCCAGGCAAGCGGCGTGCCGCTGTTCGAGCTCTCGATGCGCGCCGCGCTCGGTGAACGGGTGGTCGTGAACCGCTTGGTCCCCTGCAGCAGAATCGGCTGGCTCTTCGAGTTCCAGCCCCCGACCGCTGCCCGTCGGGTCTTGAGCATCCAAGGCCTCGACCGGTTGGCCAGGCTCGCCGGGGTGAACGCGGTCTTCGTGAACCGGGCGCCCGGCGACGAGATCGACTGGCGAGCAGGTGGTGGCAGCCACTTCATCTACTCGGTCTCCGGGGTGTCGGCGGACTACGACGGACTCCTCGAGATCAACCGCTTTCTCCATGAGGAAGTGTCGATCGTGTACGAATTCGGCGACTCCGTGCCTTTCGACGGGGCCCCTGTCAGCCACTAAGTTCTGATCAGCGCTGCACCGGCTCCGACCGGCAGGCGACTTGATTGGACCGGCGTTCACTATGACATACCGGACGATTGTCTGCACCGGGCAGGACGGTTTCGAACATGTGCGAGGTCACTTTGAAACACTCGCTTGTCACGCGCGGTACTTCACCCAGTTGCCGGAGTGGCTGGGGAACCTCACAACAGATGCAGTCTCCTGGTTTGCGGTCACAGACGAGGACCGCACCGTCGCTGTGGCCGCCCTCAGCCCACAGCGGGCAAGGTTCTGGGGCAAGGATCTCAGGCTCCTCGGCGGCGTAAGGCAGGTTCTCGACGACAGGCAGGAGCATGGCTTGCCGTTGGGCGCCGTTGCCATCGCCCACCCCGAGTCAGATCTCAAGACCACAGCCAGGGCCTTGCTGGCCGGCTATCGGCAGGCCGGTGCCAACTGGGACGTGCTGTGGCTCGACGCGGTTCGCGAAGGATCACCCTGGCTGGGGTCCGGATTCGAGTGTGACATGCGGGAAGTGGAATCCGGCGTGCCCATTCTCGACACCACAATGCCGAGCAGTCAGTTCTGGGCAGCGGCATCGGCACACCTCAGGCATGGGCTGAGCACGAACCGGAGGCGCATGGACCGCGAGGGACGGACCAGCGCCGTTGTCGAGGCGCGCACGCCGGACGAGGTGGCCAGCGCGTTCGACGACTTCGTGGAGTTGGAAGGCAGGGGCTGGAAGCGTCGTGTGGGTGCTTTCGTGAAACGGCCGGGGGCGGCTGACTTTGTCAGACGCTTCTTCGTGAGTGC
>Ga0187856_1003117_pt1 | contig 11749 bp, 9 predicted proteins | sample June2016WEW_8_40_FD_132443 | JGI IMG/M metagenome (GOLD analysis project Ga0187856, IMG submission 132443) | Peatland microbial communities from SPRUCE experiment site at the Marcell Experimental Forest, Minnesota, USA - June2016WEW_8_40 | ecosystem: Environmental > Terrestrial > Soil > Wetlands...
GACCAAGGCGCCGCCGCGAACGACGTTCGCACGTTAGTGAATTCCGTCGCCTTGAAGGTGCGAGCCCCGACTTGATCGAACAATCGTGGTCTATGTTTATAGTTTATACCAACTCAAGCCGCAGTTCCCGCCCGACGAGCTTCGCGGCACGCTGCAGGGTCTCAATCGTCACGTTGCCCTTCGCCTTGAGGATGCGATCAACCTGGGCACGGCTTGTGTTCATCAGCTCTGCAAGCCGAGCCTTGCTCATGCCTTGACGTTTCATTTCCTCGCTGAGCTGCCACGCGACGACACGCGTGAGGGCTTCAGCCTTGGCCGCTTCGCGGATGCCCTCGTCATCGAGGAAGTCGTCGAGTGTCGATCCCCAATGCGGATTTTTCTTCAGCTTGCTCATTTCATCATCTCCTTCATCCGCTTTTGCGCCAGGGCGATCTCGGCGGGCGGGGTTTTCTGCGTCTTTTTAATGAACCCGTGAAGCACGCCGATACGGCCCTCCGCCACGAAAAACACGATTCGCGCGATGCGGTTGTTCACGAGCTTGCTGCGCAGCTCCCAAAGCCCTGCACCGAGCGATCGGCACAGCGGCATGCCAATGGGCCATCCGACCTGGACGGTGGCGAGGCCAGTCCCGATGGTCCGGCGATCTTCGGCCGACAAGCTGCGCAACCAATCCCTGACCGGCTCCGCGCCGGCTGCGGTGCGGTAGAAGACAACCGGTATTTCGGTCAGCCGATCCGCAGCCATTCCCAATCCTTGGCACTCTTGTATCATATATGATACGGTAGTGCAAGGGCTAAGGAGCCGCGGCACCTCGGCGGGCATCCTTCGAGGTCCGCGTGGCGCGCGGGCGCCGCGGATGACGGACAGCGGACTACGCGCAGCTATTGCTCGAACCGATCGATGAACCACCGCAGCAGGCGCGTCCAGACTTCATCCTTGCCGACCGCATCCTCGATGCCGTGCTCGAGGTTGGGATTATCGTTGACCTCCATGACGACGATGCCCTGGTCGGTCTGTTTGAGGTCGACGCCGTAGAATCCCTCGCCGATCGGCCGCGCCGCGCGCACCGCGACTTCGATCACCTCAGGCGGCGCCTGATCGATCTCGAAGGCGCGGAAGCCGCCCTCGCGGGACGAGCCGTCGGGCCGGTATTTCACCACCTGCCAATGCCCGCGCGCCATGCGGTACTGGCAGACGAAGAGCGGCTCGCCAGCGAGCACGCCGACGCGCCAGTCGAACTCGGTCGGCAGGAATTTCTGCGCCAGCAGCAGATCGGTTTCCTCAAAAAGCTCGTCGCAGATGCGCTTGAACTCGACCGGCGACTCGATCTTGTGCACCCCGCGCGAGAACGAGCCGTCCGGAATTTTCACCACCAGCGGCAGCCCCAGCTCGTCGATCGCCTTGGCGAGGTCGGTGTCCTCGGCCAGGATCACGGTCGGCGGCGTCGGCACCTGATTTTGTCCCAGCAGCTCCATCAAAAAAACCTTGTTGGTGCAGCGGATCATCGAGATCGGATCGTCGATGACCGGCATGCCCTCCTGCCAGGCGCGGCGGGCGAAGCGGTAGGTATGGTTGTCGATGGACGTGGTTTCGCGGATGAACAGGCCGTCGAACTCGGCAAGCTCGGCGAGCTGGCGCTTGGTGATCGGCTCGACGTCGACCGACAGCTTCTCGGCGATGCGCACGAAATACTTGATCGAGGTCGGCGAAGAGGGCGCCATCTTCTCGTTCGGATCGTAGAGCACGGCGAGATCGTACTTGGCGACCGTGCGCGCCTTGGGATCGCGCCAGTCGCGCTTGGTGTGATTGTGCAGCGACTCGCGAAAGAACTCGGCCTCGCCGTTGGCGAGCCGGGTGATGTTGCGCGGGCGGATGCGGTCGATCGAAAGCCAGTCGCCCGGATCGACGATCACTTCAAGCGCGGGGCAGCGGAACCAGTCGAACAAGAGCCGCCCGAGCGGCTCGAAGCGGGTATCGCGCGCGATGCCGAAACAGACGAGCAATTTGAACTCGGCGTCGGGCTGGAAATCGGCGCGCCGGGCGCAGCGGTTCAGCTCGTCCTCGAGGTCGGGCAGCGCGTGCTCGTAGAGTTTCTGCTCGCGCAGCTCCAGCATGGTTTCGACGGTCGGCACCACGCGATGGCCGCGCGCCTCGGCGAGCAACGAGGCGTAGTAGCCCTTCGACTGGTAGGCGTAGGAGCGGGCGAGGTTGACGAGCTTGGGCCGCCCCATGTCGAACAGGCGAGGCCGCGCCAGGTACTCGCTTGTGGTGATGACCTTATGCGGGGTCTCGGCGTTGGGCAGATCGCGAGGCTGGTCGACAAGGATGACCCAGCCGCTCATGGATGGGTCCCTTTCCAGTCGAAGGCGGAATGCAGACGCTGGCTATGTAGATATGGGCCGATCATGCGTTCGAGGCCAAGCACGGCACGAATCGCGTCATAGCCGGAAACGAAACGATTGGCGACTGCGCCGTGCGCGATGTCCACCATCAAAGCCGATTCGCCCGGCCGAGTCATGTTATCCCGCCGCAACCGCCGAACGACGCATCGCTTCCGCGTCGAGCGATTTCTCGAAGCGCAGAGCGTCGCCGTGGTCGTCATAATAGTCGCGATGCCTGCCGAACAGGCGATAGCCCGACTTTTCATAGCGCGCAATCGCTCGGGTGTTGTGCTCATGGACTTCGAGCCGCATCGCCCGGCGGCCGCGGCGCTTCGCCGTCTCCTCCGCGGCCGCCAGCAGGCGCGGCCCGAGGCCGCGTCCGCCGATGTGCGGCGCGACCGCGATGGAATAAAGGCGGGCAAGCCTGGAGCGCGGTGGATAATGCACAAGCACGTAGCCGGCAAGCTTTCCACCCTCCTCCGCCACGATCAGCGTGGCGCCCGGCGCGGCGAGGAAGCGGCGAAAACTGCGCCGCGACAGAATATCGGTCGTAAAGACAGCCTGCTCCAACGCGAGCAGCGCGGCGAGATCGCTCATCCGGCCGCGGCGCAGCGTGACGGGAGCAGACGGCTGACCGGCCGGCCCACTCACGAAGGGCGTCCCTGTTCGATCGGCGCGATCATCGTCTCCACCGGCCGTGTCGGGTCGATGTGAAAGGAGCCGCGCTTGCGGCGCACGCCAGCCGGCGTCAGCGCGAGGATGTCTTCAGGACGCATCGCGAGTGATAAGTAATCATTATCTCCTCGAGACGCGAGCACGCAATGACGGACACCGGCCCGCTCTTTGTCTCCTCCGGCGACTTGATCGCCGACCGGCGCTACAAGTGGGCGCTCGACCACGCGGCGCGCGGCGATTTTTCCGGCGCAGCCGATATTCTCGCGCAGACGGTCGAGCTGGCGCCCGGCTTCGCCACGGCCTGGTTCGCGCTTGGCGCCATCCGCGACCGCCTCGGCGACCGCGATGGCGCCATCGCCGCCTTCGAAAAAGCTCGCGACGCCGATCGCCGGGATTGCCACGGCGCGCGGCTGCAGCTCGCCCGGCTCGGTGCCGGCAACGCTACGCCGGCGATGACGAAAACCTATGTCCGGCGGCTGTTCGACCAGTACGCCGCGCGCTATGACGCCTCGCTCATCGAACATCTCGCCTATCGCGGGCCGGCGCTCCTGCGCGAAGCGGTCGAAGCAGTGATGCGCGCGGCCGGGCGGCCGCTGCATTTTGCCTCCATGCTCGACCTTGGCTGCGGCACCGGGCTGGGCGGGGCCGCTTTTCGCCCCTTCGTCGACTGGCTCGTCGGCGTCGATCTGGCGCCTGCAATGATTGCGCAGGCGGGAGCGAAAGGCCTTTACGATCGCCTCGTGACCGCCGATCTAGCGGATGTTCTTGCCGAAGAGGCCGCGCATGCCGCGAAATATCAGCTCGTGCTCGCCGCCGATGTCTTCGTCTATGTCAGCGATCTTGCCCCGATCATCGCCGCCATTTGCCGCGTCCTTGCGCCGGACGGCCTGTTGGCCTTCACGCTGGAGACCCATCCCGGCGGCGGCGTGAAACTGTTGCCGACGCTGCGCTACGCGCACGGCGAGGCTTATGTGCGCGCTGTGCTCGGCGACGGCGGGCTTACGCTTTCGCATCTCGCCAAAACTTCGGTGCGCAGCGAAAAGGGCATGCCGGTCGATAGTCTCATCGTGGTCGCTCAACCCTCGACCGCGATGCGTGCGCCCGCTAGTTCTGGCGGGTGACTGTTCTCGAACGCACCGCGATTCTCCCCGAACCGTTCGCGCGCTGGTTCGCCAGCCGCGGCTGGACGCCGCGCGCGCACCAGCTCGAACTTTTGGCGAAAGCGCGCGCCGGCTGTTCGGTGTTGCTGATCGCGCCGACCGGCGGCGGCAAGACGCTCGCCGGATTCCTGCCGAGTTTGGTAGAGTTGAGTTCCTCCCCGCTTGCTCGATCAGCTCCCTCCCCCCTTGTGGGGGAGGGTGGGGGTAGGGGGTCGGGAGGTGACGCGCAGGCGTCGACGCTCGCGCCCCGCCTCCCGACCCCCACCCCCAACCCCTCCCCACAAGGGGGAGGGGAGGAGCGAGCGGGTGAGGCGGAGCGACACCGCCTCCTCTCCATCGGCCGCGACGTGCGCCGCGAGGGCGGACTGCACACGCTCTACATTTCGCCGCTCAAGGCGCTTGCGGTCGATATCGCGCGCAACCTGGAAATCCCGCTCGCCGAAATGCGGCTGCCGATCCGCATAGAGACGCGCACCGGCGACACGCCGACGTCGAAGCGCCGGCGCCAGCGCCGCGATCCGCCGGAGATTTTGCTGACGACGCCGGAGCAGCTGGCGCTGCTGCTCGCCTCCGCCGGCGCACCATACCTCTTCGGCTCGCTCAAGCGCGTGATCCTCGACGAGCTGCATGCGCTGGTCACATCGAAACGTGGCGATCTGCTTTCGCTCGGGCTGGCGCGGCTCTTTCGCCTCGCCCCGCAGCTTGCCAGCATCGGCCTTTCGGCGACCGTCGCCGAGCCCGATGATCTCTGCCGTTTCATGGTGCCGCAGCGCGGCGGCGAGATGAGCGCGGCGCGTGCCGATCTCATCGTCGCCGAAGGCGGCGCCGCGCCCGATGTCACGATGCTTTACACGCGCGAAAGGTTACCTTGGGCCGGCCATTCGGCGCGCTACGCGCTTGGCGAAATCTATCAGCTCATCAAGGCGCATCACACCGCGCTCGTCTTCGTCAACACGCGCAGCCAGGCGGAGGGTATTTTTCAGCAACTCTGGCACATCAACGACGACAACCTCGCCATTGCGCTGCATCACGGCTCGCTCGACGTGGCGCAGCGGCGCAAGGTCGAAGCCGCGATGGCGACCGGCCGCCTGCGCGCGGTCGTCTGCACGTCCTCGCTCGATCTGGGCGTCGACTGGGGCGATGTCGATCTCGTCGTCAATGTCGGCGCGCCGAACGGCGCCTCGCGGCTGCTGCAGCGCATCGGCCGCGCCAATCACCGCATGGACGAGCCCTCGAAGGGCGTGCTCGTTCCGGCCAACCGCTTCGAAGTGCTCGAATGCCGCGCCGCGCTCGACGCCATCGCCGAGAATGCGCAGGACACGCCGGCCTCCCGCGTCGGCGCCCTCGACGTGCTGGCGCAGCACGTGCTCGGCTGCGCCTGTGGCGAGCCGTTCCTCAGCGATGAATTGTACGCCGAGGTGACGACGGCCGCGCCCTACGCGGCGCTCAGCCGCGCGGATTTTGACGCCGTCGTCGATTTCGTCGCCACCGGCGGCTACGCGCTCAAGGCCTATGAGCGCTTCGCCCGCATCCGCCGGGGCAAGGACGGACGCTGGCGCATCACCCATCCCAACGTGGCGCAGCGCTACCGGCTCAACGTCGGCACCATCGTCGAAGCCGACTTGCTGAAGGTACGCCTCGTGCGCTCGCGCGCGTCGAAGATCATTCCGCGCGGCGGCCGCCTGCTCGGCGAGGTCGAGGAATATTTTGTCGAGACCATGGTGCCGGGCGACACTTTCGTGTTCGCCGGCGAAATTCTCAAATACGAGGCCTTGGTCGAGGACGAGGTCTACGTCTCGCGCTCTACCTCCGAAGACCCCAAGGTGCCGGCCTATGAAGGCGGCAAATTCCCGCTGTCGACCTATCTCGCCGATCGCGTGCGCGCGATCATCTCAGATCCGCGCGAGTGGCGGGAACTGCCCGCGCAGGTGCGCGAGTGGCTCGAAATCCAAAAATGGCGCTCGCAGATGCCGGGCCGCCGCGAGCTTCTGGTCGAAACCTTTCCGCGGGCCAACAAGCATTACCTTGTCTGTTATCCGTTCGAAGGCCGGCTTGCCCATCAGACGCTGGGCATGCTGCTGACGCGGCGGCTGGAGCGCGCGCGGCTCAAGCCGATGGGTTTTGTTGCCAACGAATACGCGCTCGCCGTCTGGGGCCTCGGCGATGTCGCCCTGCGCATCCAGCGCGGCGAGCTTTCTCTCGCAGAACTCTTCGATGCAGACATGCTCGGCGACGACCTCGAAGCCTGGCTTGCCGAATCGGCGCTGATGAAGCGCACGTTCCGCAACTGCGCGATCATCGCCGGCCTGATCCAGCGCCGCTTCCCCGGCGAGGAGAAATCCCGGCGGCAGCTCACGATCTCGACCGACCTGGTCTACGACGTGCTGCGCAGCCACCAGCCCGACCACATGCTCTTACGCGCCGCGCGGGCCGATGCCGCGACGGGCCTGCTCGATGTCCGCCGTCTCGGCGAGATGCTCTCGCGCATCAGGGGCCGAATCGTCCATAAGGCCCTCGACCACGTCTCGCCGCTCGCCGTGCCGGTCATGCTGGAGATCGGGCGCGAGGCGGTTTACGGCGAGGCGGCCGATACGCTGCTCGCCGAGGCGGCGGACGAGTTGGTGAAGGAGGCGATGCAGTGAGGGGATCGGGGGCGAAAGCTCATTCCTCGCCACTTGCGCGGCGAACTCCCTCCCCCCTTGCGGGGGAGGGTTGGGGTGGGGGGTCGGGAGGCGAACCAGCAGCGTCGACGACAGCGCCCTTCCTCACGACCCCCACCCCCATCCCCTCCCCACAAGAGCCTGCACTCGGGCGCGCGCAAGCGCGACCCGGGTGGGGAGGGGAGCCGCGAGCCGCGGCGGTGGAGATTTCCATCGCCGGCGTTACGCTCGTCGCCGATCCTGCCGGCGGCATCTATTGGCCGGACGAAAAGCTGCTCGTCGTCGCCGATCTTCATCTGGAAAAAGGCTCCGCCTTCGCCGCGCGCGGCGTGCTGCTGCCGCCTTACGACACGGCATCGACGCTGGCGCGGCTGGCGCGCCTGATTGAGCGATACGCCCCGCATGCCGTGATCGCGCTGGGCGACAGCTTCCACGATTGCGGCGGCCCTGCGCGCATGGCCGACATCAGCCGCGTCGCGCTCAAAGCGCAGCAGCGCGGACGCGATTGGCTGTGGATTGCCGGCAATCACGATCCTGATCCGGCCGACGACATCGGCGGCCGCTTCGCCGCCGCGCTGGCGCTCGGGCCGCTGACGTTCCGCCACGAACCTTCGCCAGATCCGTGCGACGGCGAGATTGCCGGCCATCTGCATCCGCTGGCGCGCGTGGCACGGCGCGGACGTGCGGTGAGCCGGCGCTGCTTCGCGAGCGACGGCCGGCGCCTCGTCATGCCGGCCTTCGGCGCGTATGCCGGCGGCCTTAACGTGCGCGACCGCGCGATCGCCGTGCTATTCGGCACGCTCGCCTTCACCGCCCACTTGCTGGGCGAGCGCCGCCTCTATGCCGTCGCTGCCGCGAAGTGTCTGCCGGATTGAATCAATTCCTTATCTCCGCGCTTGATCAGTTCATGATCCCTCCCCCGCTTGCGCGGGAGGAAAGAAAAAAATTCAATCCCGCCGGAGCGCGACGCGGTCGACAAAACGATCGGGCGGAGTTTGTTCAATTAGGCTTGGCGTCCGGCGCTGGAGCCTTGGCGCCGGCGCCGGCGGGCCGCGGGTTCGATTGTGCCGCGTGGGGACCGTTCGCGGGCGAGTCCCAGGCGGCTGCCGCCTTCACGCCGATCGCCTCCGCGGGCTGCGGCTCGGGGGACCACGTCTGCGCCGCAAGGCGTGCGGCCGTCAGCGATTGCTGGCCGAGATGGGAGGCGACCTCGTCGCGTTTCTTGGCCGCTTCCTTGTCGCCCTGGTCGGCCGCGAGTACGAACCACTTGTAGGACTCCGCATAATTCTGCTCGACGCCGATGCCGCGCGCATAGAGGATGCCGAGGTTGTATTGGCTGTCCGCGATGCCGTGATCGGCGGCCTTGCGGAACCAAAGAGCGGCGCTGCGGTAGTCGGGCGGGCCGTTGACGCCTTCGGCGTAGAGCACGGCGAGATTGTGCATGGCCTTGCCGTTGCCCTTCTCGGCAGCGGCAAGGTAGAGGTCGCGCGCCGCGGCAAGGTCCTTCTTCACCCCGATGCCCTTTTCGTAGAGGCCGCCGAGGCGGAACTGCGCCGGCGCCAGCCCTTGCCTGGCGGCGCGCTCGAGCCAGCGCGCGGCTTCTTCGTTGTTTTGCGCAACGCCGCGGCCCTCGGCAAAGCGCGTTGCCACCTCGTAAGCGGCCGCCGCATCGCCGGCCATGGCCGCCGCGCGGAGCGCCGGACCGCCGATCGTGGCCGGCAGCTTGTCGTCGACGACAGCCGTCCCCGGGGCTGCAGCAGGCGGCGCGCTCCGCACGCCCGCCGGGGGCGGCAGCGAGCCGGTTATGTCGGGCAACGACCACACCGGCATTCCAGCAGGAGCGGGCATGTTGCCGGTGGGCGGCGTAGCCGTGGCCATGCCGGTTTCCTCGGCGCCGTCATGCAACATTGACTGTCGTCCCGGTTTTGCAGCCTTTGTCGTGGCCGGTGCTGCGCTCTGCGGTGGGTCGAGCGTCGGGTTTGGCACGGGAAGCGGGGTGGCCGCATCGGGCGGCGCCTGCTCCGGCGGATTGGCTGCGGGCCTCGAGCCGGCGGGCGGCGATGCGTTTCCCAACTGCGCCTGTGGGGCGGCACCCGGACCGCCAATGTCGAATAGCCGTGAAGCAATATGCAGGCAGCCGACCACGATGAGCACGGCTCCTCCTGCGACGATCAGCTTGCGCAGGCGCTGCGAAAGCTTGTTCGGCTGTGCATCGCGCCCCTGCGGGGCGGCCTCGCCGCTGGGCTGGTGACCAGGTGGCGCCCAGGCCGCGGCTTGCGCGGCGCGGCGGGCGGCGGCGATGAAATTGGTCTTGCCGGGGTCCGGAATGACGGGCGGCTTGGCAGAACCAATTGCAGCTTCGGAGGCGGCGATCCGGTCGGCGGCTGATGCGCCTGGGCGGGAGCGGCCGGCTGCGGAGCCGGGTTCCAGCGGATGATTCGGCGGCAGGCTGGGATCGATCGGCGGCCGCGCAGCGGCGGCTCGAGGCGCTGCCGGCGCTGCCAGCGCTGCCGGCTCCGCCGACGCCGGCGTCGGCGTGCCGGCGAGGACTGCCGCCGCCCGTGTCGGTTCGCGCCTGGTTGCGGGCTGCGCCGGCGCCGGCGCCGGCGCGGGCGCCCTCGTCGGCAATTGCGCCGCGGGCGCTGCGCCAGCCGTGGCATCGTGGTGCAGTTCGCTTTCGATCGTGGCAAGGCGACCGACCACGTGCTCAACGGTGCCCTGGACGGCTTCGAGCGAATCCTGGGTGCGGTGTTCGCTTTGCTTGATTTCGGCGACGTCGCGCTCGATGGCGTCCACGGCCGGGGCTGTGAGCCTCGAGCCGCCGGCGGCCCTGCCGGTGATGCCGCGCATCTGCTCGATATGCACGAGCAGATCGGCGAGCCCGCGCTCGATGGCTTCCAGATGGCCAAGACGCGCGTCGGAAGCGTCGAACCGCTTGACCAGCGTGGCGATGCGGTCCTCCAGGTGCGCGAGCGCCGCGTGATCGGTGTGCGTGAGCTGAACCCATTCGAGCTTCTCGATCAGGCCGGCGAGCAGCTTTTCCAACTCGCGCGGCACCGCGTGGCCCGCCTCGCTTGAAGCAGTGAGCGCGGCGGCGAGCGTGTCGATGCGTTTCTCGAGCGCCGAAACGGCATATCCGGTCGCGGCACTGTTGGCGATGCCGTCCACCTGTGCCGCGAGCGAGCGCACGTCTTCCGCGACCTTGGTCAGGGTGTCATTGGAGGCGACATGCGAAACGACTCCACGCAAGCCGCCGACTGCCGCCTCGAGCTGCTGCAGCGCGGCCGGGTCCTCCTTGGCGATGATCAAGTCGACCTTCTGCGCAAGCGCACTCACCGCCTCTTCGAAGCCAACCAGACTCTCGGCGGTAGTGAGCCCGCGCAATGCCTCGCGCACCTCCGCAAGTCCGCGCTCAAGCCCGGCCAGCGCGTTCGCATCGACGCCCGACTGGCGGCTATGGTCGATGCGCTCCGCAAGCGCCTTGACCTCGATCTCAAGCGACTCCACGGCGTGGCGCGGCAGCGCTTCGGTGAGTTGGCGGCCAATCTCCGCGAGGTCGATACGGACCGCTGCTATTGCTTTTTCAATATCGCTCGTCGGCTGCAGCGCCTCGATCCGCGTCGTGATCTGGCGCAATTGCTTCTCGAGCCCGCTGAAATCGAGCGCAGGGGAGTGCGCGGCGGCCGGCATACTCGCAGCATGCGGTGCACCGACCGGTGCCTGCGCCGCGGACTCGCCATCGAGCGCCCGCTGCCGCGCAGCGATCTCGGCGACGGCATCCTCGATCGATAGAGGCGGCTCCGGCATGGCTCGACGCCGCTGCGGGGGAGCGCCGGTCAGCCGCGGATTGTGCTCGTCACTCGGCTCACTGGAAACTGCCGACGCCTCGCCTTGTCGCATCGCCAGCGGGCGCCTGGCGACCTCCGCGCGCGCGAGTCGTTCGAGTTGCTGCGAGACCTTATCGAGGCGCGCGTGGACTTCGCCAAGCCCGTCGTCGGCGCGGGCAACGTCGCCAAGTCCCTCCTCGCGAGCGGCATCGAGAAGCTCCTCTCGGCGCGCGGCTTCACGAAACTCCTCACGAGCACGAGCAGCCTCGCGCTCATCATCGCGGTCCCATTCCCGACGGGGATGATCGTCGCGCTGGCGGCGGTGCCGCTGGCGATCGCCGCGGTACTCGTCGCGGTAAGGGCCGCCTTCCTGTCGAACCGGCGGCGAGCCGATGTCGATGCGATCGCGACAGTGCCGGTTCGCGTCGCGCGGACGCTGGAGAAGCCGATCGCGGTCGCGCAAGCTTTCTCGGTTTTCTTGTCGATAGTCTTGGCGCGGCTTTTGCCGCCGCTCATCCTGGGCCTCGCGATCGAAATCGGCGGACCCTATCGGCTCGCCGTCTTCATCATCGTTCGCTTGGATGACGCTGTTGAGCCATTCGCCGACGGACATGCCGGATCGTCGCGCGGCTTCGCGCGCAGCCTCGCGCGCTTGCCGGCGGAGGCCTCTCAGATTCCACGGACCGCCAGATTTCATTCTCGCGCCCAAACCACATCGGGAGGGGCAGCATGTGCCCTGTCTCGAGCCGGCGCTCGTTAACAGACGATGCGGACGGCGCGGTCCTCTGTCCCCCGTGGCGACTTTTCCGGATTAGGGTAAACAAGTCGTTAAAGGTTCGAGCTGTCGATCACCGCGCGCAGCTCGCCGTGGCATTGCTTTCGTGGGCAGGACGGCAGCCGCGTACCAGGAAATTGACTCATCGAGGACGACCTCGCCTCGTCCTGCTGCGCGTAACCGTTACGGTTACCTGTAAAGCCTTCCTTGACCGTTGCGGTTCGTGCGAAAGCGTGAGTTGGCGCGACGTCCTCGGTTGGCTCAGGGCTCA
>Ga0187856_1003122_pt1 | contig 11736 bp, 14 predicted proteins | sample June2016WEW_8_40_FD_132443 | JGI IMG/M metagenome (GOLD analysis project Ga0187856, IMG submission 132443) | Peatland microbial communities from SPRUCE experiment site at the Marcell Experimental Forest, Minnesota, USA - June2016WEW_8_40 | ecosystem: Environmental > Terrestrial > Soil > Wetlands...
CGCGGCAATGACCTTGGCGGTCATCCGTTAATCCGGCATGGAAGAAGGGCGGCGCGCGCCGTGGCGTACGCCATGAATCACGATCTCGTCCTCCGCGGCGCGATAAAAAATGAGATAGGGATAGGGCGAAGCCACCACGCGGCGCAGACCACCTTTGGTCGTAAGTTGGCCAGCGTGCGGATATCGTAACAGGAGATTGATGACAGCCTGAATGCGCGCCTGCGCGCGACGGCCGCCTTGCGGCGAATGTTCCTCGATATAGCCCAGAACCTTACTGAGTTCGGCGGCGGCGCGAAGGGTATAGCGAAGCTTCACAGCCCATGCTTCGCCCAAATGGCGCGCATCTGCTCGTCCGTCGCGAACTCGCCTCGTTCGGCCTGCGCGAGGGATTCTTCAAACGAAGCTTCCTCCTCGGCCGTCAATTGGAGCGGCGGCTGATCCTCGCCGGCGAATTGCAGGAGCATGCGCGCAAGGGCGTCCTGAATTTCGGGAGGCAGAACACGCGCGGCTTCAACCGCCTGATCCAGAAGCTTCGTCATGCGTGAATTCTAGCCTTTCCCCCGAAACCTTGGAAGGGTTTTCGGCGGCTGCTCGCGCATGTCATTTTCGCGCAAGAAACCTGGTTTAATCTCAATGGCTTGAGTTTTGGACGCCGATCCGACCCGGGAATCGCGGCGCCGCTCAAGTCGCGAGCACGAACCCAAGCCCCCAAATCTCGCCCCTCCCCCGTGGACAGCGGCGCGCGATTCTGTTATTTCGCGCCTTACGGGTCAGGTGCTGCCTCCAGCGCCCGGCCGACTATTTTCTCAATCCGACGCCCGCCGCGCGCAAAGCGGGGGCCGCCAACCATAGGATCGCTTCGTGCAAGTTCTCGTTCGCGACAACAATGTCGACCAGGCTCTTAAGGCGCTCAAGAAGAAGATGCAGCGCGAAGGCATTTTCCGTGAAATGAAATTGCGCGGCCATTACGAAAAGCCGTCCGAGAAGCGGGCGCGCGAAAAGGCCGAGGCGGTCCGCAGGGCGCGCAAGCTGGCGCGCAAGAAGCTGCAGCGCGAAGGCCTGCTGCCGATGAAGCCCAAGCCCGCCTTCGGCGCGCGTTAATCCCGCCTTTGGCGCGCGTTGACGGTCGGTTAAGGTTACTCGGCCCTAATGTCGCCACGGCGGCGACGGATTCTTGGGTTTGCGTTCGTGGCCGGATTCGGGCGCGACATCTCCGGGAGGATCTGACGGCATGAGCGAAACCCACGCGAGGGCGCGCGGACGGTTCTCGCGGAGCCGCGCCTCTGGATTTGGTCTGGCGGCGTTGGCCGCGCTGGCGCTCGGCGGCTGCCTGACGGATCAGGTTGTCGAACGGCCGCCTGGACGCGGCATCGCCGAGGTCAGCGCAAGCGACCCCGGGGCCGCCCAGGCCAATATCGAATCGCTGTCCGACGTGATTCGTCGCAATCCATCGAGCCCCGAGGCCTATAACACCCGCGGCGCGGCCTACGCCCGCCTCGGGCATTTCCAGGAGGCGGTGGACGACTTCACCCAGGCGATCCGGCTCGATCCCAGTAACGTCACGGCCTACACCAACCGCGCGCTGGCCTATCGCCAAAGCGCGCGCAACGACCTCGCGCGAACGGATTTCGACCGCGCCATCTCGGCCAATCCCAATCACGCGCCGGCCTATATCGGCCGCGCCAACCTGCTGCGCGCGCAGGGCAATCTGGATCAGGCGCGGGCCGATCTCGACACCGCCATCAGGCTCAATCCCGAGAACGCGCAGGCGTTCCACGCGCGCGGGCTCATCAACCAGAAGCAGGGCGACAATATTCGCGCCGTGACCGATTTCGACAACGCCATCGACCGCGACCCGTTCGCGGCGGCGCCCTATCAGGCGCGCGGCGAAAGCCTCGTCACGCTCGCCAAATACGACAAGGCGATCGAGGATTTCAACGCGGCGCTCAATGTCGACAGCAAGAGCGCCATGACCTGGGCCTGGCTCGGCCTCGCCTACGACCGCGCCGGCAATCGCGGCAAGGCGCAGGAATCCTACCAGCGCGCGCTCTCGCTCGATCCCAGCCAGCCCATCGCCAAGCAGGGCCTGCGCAGCTAATGCTTTCGGCGAAAGTGGACGCCGGTTCGCGTTAAGAGCGGGGACTTTGTGTCCTTCGTGCTCTTCGTGGTCAATGATTTCACCACCAAGGCGCAAAGCTCACTAAGCAGGACCGATAGCGCCTGTCGTCGCGAAGCGGCTCAAGGAATGCGCGTCAAGTGCCTCGCCCGGCGCGCGCGAACACGATCAGCTTCGCCGTAAGCGTCTGTACGACTTCATTTTTTTGATTGAAGGTCGTGGTCTTGCAGATCACGTTTCCGCGATCCGGGCGGGAAAGCGACGGCGTGATTTTCAGCACCTCGCTCTCAATACGCAGGCTGTCGCCGGGGCGCACCGGACGCGGCCAGGCGAGTTCGCCGCCGGCGCCGATCACCCCATCGGCGAAGGGCGCGCCGCCCTCGATCAGCAGCCGCATGGTCAGCGCCGCCGTCAGCCAGCCGCTGGCGATCAGCCCGCCGAACATGCTGGATTTGGCCGCCTCGGGGTCGGTGTGGAAATATTGCGGATCATATTCGCGGGCGAAGCGGAGCATCTCCTCCGCCTCGACGGCCCGCGGCCCGGCGCGATAAATCTGTCCGACCGCGAGATCCTCGAGATAAAGCTTTTGCGTCATGCCGCCCCCTTTGATCCGCTATTGGACCGGAAGCCGCCATGCGTCAATCGCCATGCGGCGCGGCGCCGCGCTGGACGGGAAGAAGCGGCGACAACCGAGCGTGTTGCGAATCAGCCAATTCCATTCAGGCTTGATGAAGCCGTTAATCTTTCTTTTGCGTTAACAGGCCCTAGATAATCTCGGCGGTCAGGACGCCCGGGCGGCCACCATTTCATGTCGATAATTAGGGAGAATTCGATGACTAGTTCCTCCCCCGTTCACGACCTTCGGGAGCGCCTCGAAACGGCGCGCCTTTCGGCGATAGAAGAATTGGCCGCGAAGGGCGGGCCACTGCCTGCCGATGCGCTTCAGAAAATCGCGCTGCTGCACTCTGTCTTGAGCGCGGTTCGCGATGAGATCAGGATCTACGAAGTCAAAATCGGCGGCGGCTCGGAACAGCCGCTCGAATAGCGCGAAGCCGCCAACCTTTCTTTTGTGTAAACAGGCGCTAGTTCCTTTTTCCCGAAGCAATTGAAAAAAGGGCCCAGGTCATGGCGACCAAAAAACACCCCGATGATAAGCGCGATCTCAAAAAAGCCGCCGATCAGACTAAAGCGACGCCTCGCGAGGCCAGGGCGCCTCACGTCGACGTGCAAAAGCCCCACGAAGATAAGCAGGCGGCTCAAGCGGACAAGGCGAGGAGGGACACGGCGGCTGACGCCTTTCGGCAGGAGAAAGCTCACGAGCCGTCTCCGAGGCGCCACCCTTAGGTCGCTGCTTTAGCATCGGGTTTTAGCCGCGCGGCGCCAAATCCAGCCGCTTGATCGCGGTCACGTCGCCGGCGCCCGCCTTGAGGTTGCGCTCGCGCACCTCGTCCAGGGGCTCGCTCGTCACCAGCATATGGGCCGCGTTGGCGTGCAGCAGCAAGCGCGCGTCGCGCATGACGCCGACATGGCCCTTCCAGAATATCAGATCGCCGCGCTCCAGCGCCTCCCCCGCTTTGAGCGGCCGGCCCAGCGCGGCCTGCTGCAGATCGGTGTCGCGCGGGGCGTTGACGCCGGCGAGCAGCAGCGCGTTTTGCACGAGGCCGGAACAGTCGATCCCCATCGAACTGCGCCCGCCCCAAAGATAGGGCGCGCCGATCAGCATCTCGCCGACGGCGACGAAATCCGCCGCCGGAGCGTCCAGCGACGCGAGATGTTTGGCGAAGACGAAGCCGCCTTCGCTGGTCACCGCGAAATCATCGCGCGAATCGACGATCGCGAGTTCCGCGCCGAGCGGCAGCGCGACCAGCGGCGGGTCTTTTATGCCGGGCCGCGGATAAACGAAGGTGCGCGGCGCGCTCACGCGATGCGTCGGCGCGTAGAGCTTGCTCCACAGCGTATTGGCGGGGATCCAGCCGACATATTTGTCGCGCGCCAGCTGTCCCCAGGCCCAGCCTTCCTCTTCATCGTAGACGGTCACGAGTTCGCCGTACAGCGCCTGCGTGTCTAGGCCGGCGTCGGGGCGCGGCTCGTGCTTCACGTCGACGACGCCCTCCTTGACCTGCATGACGACGCCCTCGACAAAATGCGCCGCCGCGACGCGCCCTTCGAGATATTTCGCGGCGAGGTCGGGCCGCGCCGGCGTGAGCCGTCTGTCGAAAGTCTCGCTCATGGCGCGCTCCCTCCGGCGGCGCGCGCCGCGATCAGATCATAGAGCAGCCGCGCGGCCTGGATGTCGCCGCCTTCGGGTCGGCCGGGCTTCGTCGCGGGGTTCCAGCAATAGACGTCGAAATGCGCCCAGCGCTCGGGGTTGGCGACGAAGCGTCGCAGAAACAGCGCCGCCGTGATCGAGCCCGCCATGCCGTTGCTGGTGACGTTGACGACATCGGAAATCTTGCCGTCGAGGCCGCTGTCGTAATTGTCCCACAGCGGCATGCGCCACACGGGATCGGCCGCCGCCGCCGCATGTTTCGCAATGTCTTGCGCCAGCGCGTCGCAGCCGGTGTAGAAGGGCGGCAATTCCGGGCCGAGCGCGACGCGGGCAGCGCCGGTCAGCGTCGCGAAATCGAACAACAGGTCGGGCGCGTCCTCGGATGCTAGCGCCAGCGCGTCGGCCAGCACGAGCCGTCCTTCCGCGTCGGTGTTGCCGATCTCGACCGAAAGCCCCTTGCGGCTGCGATATACGTCGCCGGGCCGGTAGGCGGAGGCCGACAGCGAATTTTCGACGATCGGCAGGATCACCCGCAGCCGCACGGGAACCTCGCCTTCCAGCAGCATCGACGCCAGCGACAGCGCGACCGCCGCGCCGCCCATGTCCTTCTTCATCGGCAGCATCCCGCTGGAAGGCTTGATGTCGAGCCCGCCGGTGTCGAAACACACGCCCTTGCCGACCAGCGTCACCTTCAGCGCGTCCTCGGGGCCATGGACGAAATCGATGAGACGCGGCGCCTGCGCGCTGGCGCGTCCGACGGCGTGGATCAGCGGAAAATTCTCAGTGAGCAGCGCCCCGCCGACGACGACCCGCGCCATCGCGCCGTGACGCTCGGCGAGTTCGAGCGCGGCGGCGGACAGCGCCTCCGGCCCCATGTCATTGGCCGGCGTGTTGACGAGATCGCGCCCCATGACGACGGCGCGGACGATCCGCGCGAGGCGGGCGGCGTCGACGCCTTTGGGCGCGCAAAGCCGCGCGCGCTCGGCCTTTGGCGCGACATAACGCGAAAAGCGATAGCGCGACAAAAGGAAGGCCAGCGCCGCCGCCTCCGGGTCCGCGGGCGCGCGGTCGAAGCGATAGACGCCCGGCGGCAGCAGCGTCGCGAGCTTGCCCGCGAGGAACGGGTCGCGCTGGCGCGCTCCATGCGCCTCGACGCCGAACAGCACGCGCTCCAGCGCGCCGTTTTCACCAGGCTCCAGCAGCGATTGGCCGGGCTTCGCCTCGAAGCCGCAAGCCCGCGCGAAGGCGCGCGTGCGCTCGGGCAATCCCGCCGCATAGCCTTCCCAGTCCCCCGCGTCGACGAAATCAATCGGGATCGCCTCGCGCGTTCCTTCGTCCAGACCGATATCGACAGCCATTTCGCCTCCTCGCGATTTCGTCGCCGGCGCCTCGAATTGGGACGAACGCCGCCCCTTGTTAAGTCGCCGTTAGGGTTAACGCTTTATTGCTCGACTTAGCAGTCCACCTGAAACGAGAAGAACCGCCGTGAACAAGGCCGCGCCCCGCCCCGATGCTTCTCTTCCCTTCGCGCATGCCGGCGCGAAGCGCAACAGCCGCGCCGCCTGCGCCGCGGCGCTCATGATTCTTATCGGCCTTTCCGGTTGCTCCAAGGGGCTCGGCGACGTCACGGGATCGATCGGCAAGCCCCAGGCGCCGGCCAAAATACCGACCGAAGAAGGCGCGCTGCGGCGATTCGCCGACGAATGGGGAAGGCGCTACGACGCGAACCCCAAGGACAAGGTCGTCGCGATGACCTACGCCCGCGCGCTGCATGGTCTCGACCAAAATACGCAAGCCGTCGCCGTGCTGCAGAACACGGCGATTCAGAACCCGAACGACATGGAAGTTCTCGGCGCCTATGGCAAGGCGCTGGCGGACGCTGGACGGCTCACCGAAGCCGCCGACATTCTGACGCGCGCCCATACGCCCGAGCGGCCGAACTGGTCGGTGGTGTCGACGCAGGGAACCATCGCCGACGAACTCGGCGACCACGACGCCGCGCGCGATTATTATCGCGAGGCGCTGAAAATCCGCCCCAACGATCCGACCGTGCTGTCGAACATGGGCCTCTCCTACGCGCTGTCGCGACAGTTGCCGCGCGCCGAGGAGACGCTGCTGCTCGCCGCGAACCAGCTCGGCGCCGATATGCGCGTGCGCCAAAACCTCTCGCTGGTGCTGGCGCTGGAGGGCAAATTCCCGCAAGCGGAGGAATGGTCGCGCCGCGATCTCTCGCCGATCGAGGCCGCCGCCAATGTCGCCTCGATCCGTCAGATGATTTCGCAATCCAACACATGGCGCGACATCGCCGCTTCGCCGGCGAACGCGTCAGCCGTCCGCCGCAAGGTGAGCGCCGCGGCGGCGGCGCCGGCCGAGGAGCGTTAAAGGTCGCCTTGGTTCGAAGACGATCGCGAAAAATCCCGCGGGGCGCGCCAGCCGACGCGGGATTTCTTTGTCCGTTCCGCCGACCGTTGGACCGGTTTTGACCTATCTCGGAAATGGGCGTTCCTTGGCCAGCGGTCGGCCGATCGCAAAATCGCGTTTTACGCGCTGGACCGAACCCAGCCAATTCGGTATTCTCACGATCGTGAATTACGAAAGGAAAAAATAATGTCGAATCATTTTACTGGACTCAGCCTCGGTCCGCCGCTCGGCGACCAAAGACTCGACCTGTGCGATCTCTATGCGTTCCAGTCGCCCACCGACGCGTCGAGAACCGTGATCATCCTCAACGCAAATCCAAATGCCGACGCGCTCCATCCCGACGCCATTTACCGGCTCAACATCGACAACGACGGCGATTTGCTGACGGACGTCGCGCTTAGCTACGTGTTTTCGAAGCCGCAAAACGGCAAGCAGACTTTCAACGTGTTTCTGGCGAAAGGCGCGGAGTCGCGCTCGGTCGAAGCTACGGGCAAGAAGATAGTCGCCGATGCGGAAGTCTCGTTCGGCCGCACGCCCAACCTCGTCAAGGCGGGCGACTACACATTCTTCGCCGGCAGTCGCAGCGACGCTTTCTTCTTCGATTTCGACGGCATCAAAAATCTGTTCGACATCAGAGGCAAGCGGAATTTCACCGAGCCTCACCTGAGCGGCAAGTCACCGTGGACTGGCGTGGATTCGAATATCGAAGGCAACGTCTTCTCGATGGTGGTCGAACTGCCGACGAGCGAACTAGCCCCGAAGCCCGAACTACACATCTGGGGACGATGCAGCGTGAGGCAGGATGGCAAGCTGATCCACGCCGATCGCGCGGGCCATCCGAGTGTCAGCAGCTTTTTCAACACCGACGACACGAAGTTGGAATACAACGCCAGCGAGCCGGTGAACGATCGCGGTCGCTGGCTTGAACAGTTCGTGCATCTGATGGGCCACACGGGAAATTACTCGCGCGAAGAAGCGATCGCCGAAATCGACAAGGAGCGAACGCTTCCCGACGTGCTGAATTTCGATCCATCGAAGCCCGCGAACTATCCCAACGGCCGTGTCTTCACTGACGACGTGATCGATTACCGCCTCGCGTTCCTGACCAAGGGCGAATGCCCTTCCAGCGGTTTGAAACCGCACACCGACATTCTCAAGGAGTTTCCGTACCTTGGCGCCCCGCATCAGAAGAAGAACTAACAGCGCGCGACAGGGCGTTGTTCGCCGCGGCGCATGAGTCGTCTTTTGGCGCGCAGCTGGCTCCGACAACGTCTCCGCTTTGAGCCTGAAACAGGGTTGCAAGCGTCGGATTTTGACCACTAGACTCTTTCCGGTTCGATCGGGACCGGAAAGACTCTAAAACCCGGACGCCATCACCTGCATGACCGCCAGCGCCATGACGACGACGAGCAGCACCGGCAGGAAGAAGATGATCATCGGCACGGTCAGCTTGGGCGGCAGGCCCGCCGCCATTTTCTCGGCTTCCATCATGCGATTGTCGCGGCTTTCCTGCGCGGTGACGCGCAGCGCCTGCCCCAGCGGCGTGCCGTATTTCTCCGCCTGGATCAGCACGGTGCAGATCTGCTTCACGCCGTCGAGCCCCGTGCGCGCGACAAGATTGAGATAGGCCGTGCGCCGGTCCGGGAGAAAGGACAATTCAGCCGTCGCGAGCGCGAACTCCTCCGCGAGTTCCGGCGACTGCGCGCCGACCTCCTGCCCGACCTTGCGGAACGCGTGTTCGATGGACATGCCGGACTCGACGCAAATCAGCATCAGATCGAGCGAGTCCGGAAACGCGCGCTTCATCGAGAATTGCCGCTTCTGAATGGTGTTGGTGAGATAAAGCTCCGGCAATTTGATGCCGATGTACGCGCCGAAAATGGCCGCCGCCAATTGCATCGGCCACGTGAGGCCGTGGTCGTTGATGATGCTTAAATAGGCTCCCACCGCGATGAACAAAATGACCGGAGTCACCGCGCGAAAGAACAGAAACGCCGTCTCCGCCTGCGGGCCGCGAAAGCCCGCGCTCGCCAGTCTCATCTTCGCGTTCTCGGTGTTCAGCCATTTGGACAGCGACAGCCGCTCGACGAACTCCTTCATATATCGCTTGTGCTCGTGCCGCAGCGTGGCGCCCTTCGCCTTGGCGGCCGCGCGCTCGCGCGCTCTGATCCGTTCCCGCTCGACGGCGACGGACTTCATCCGACGCTCCAGCGTATCAGTGCTAAGAAATGGCGTCGCGAGAGTGTAGATGGTCGCGGCCACGCAGACCGCCACCAGCACGCCGCTGACCATCTGCGGGTCGCCGAGGACCTTGACGATTTCGTCCGAATTCATTGCGCTAACCCCTAGCCTCGCGCGGTCCGACGCTCGCGACGACGAACAAAGACGGCTGTTCTCAGATGTCGAAGTTGATCATCTTGCGCATGATCAAAATGCCGATCAGCATCCATAGCAGGCAGCAGCCGACGATGATCTTGCCGGTGCTGGTGATGAACAGCAGCATGATGTATTTCGGCCTGATGAAATAGACCGCGCCGCCGACGACGAACGGAAGACTGCCGATGATGCCCGCCGAGGCCTTGGCCTCCTGCGACATCGCCTGAATCTTACCCTTCATCTTCTTGCGGTCTCTGAGCACCGTCGAAAGATTGCCCAGGGATTCGGAGAGATTGCCGCCCGACTTCTGCGTGATGTTCACGACGATCGAAAAGAACGACGCCTCGGGGATCGGCATGCGATCGGCGAACCGCTCCGTCGCTTCGCCGACGGAAAGGCCGATGGTCTGGGATTCGACGATTTGCCGGAACTCGCTCCGCACCGGCTCCTGGGCCTCGCTCGCGATGACGCGAAAGCAATCGATGACCGGCAGACCGGCGCGAATGCCGCGGATGATGATGTCAATCGAGCCTGGAAATTCCTCGATGAATTTGCTGATGCGCCGATTGCGAAGGAAGGACAGAGCCCAGCTCGGCAAACCGAAGACCCCGACGACCGCGCCGCCCGCGACGACGAGCATATTGCCGTTGACGACGAACAGGACTCCCGCCAGCGCCAGGCCGCAGACCGCGCAAGCGATGAAATAGCCGGTGGGCGTGATGGTGAGCCCCGCCTGCGCGATGCGCTGTTCGATCGTGACCTTCTTTTTCTTGTTCTGGGATTCGAATTCCTTGAGCGTATCGGCGATGGCCTTGCGCCGCTTCGCCGGATCGTTGCTGGTCCGGGCCGCGACGCTGCGTTCCTTCGTGTTCGTCATCAACGCCGCCGCGCGCTTTTGCGCCTTGGCGTCGCCGGAAAGAAACGGATAGGCGATGACATACATCAGGGCCGCGACCACGACAGCGATCAGGCCCGCGACAAGAGCGGCATTGTTCTCCATCGAAGGGCGCCTCCAGTTACAGCGTTACACAAAGAGGCGCGACGCGACGCGCCGCGCCGACCGCTTATTGCGCGCCGGCGATTTCCGAGGCGTCCAGCGCCGCCGCCAAACGCTCCTCGTCGCCATAGTAGCGCGCGCGCTCCCAGAACCGCGGCCGCCCGATGCCCGTCGAGCGATGCCGCCCGATGATCTTGCCATTGGCGTCCTCGCCGAGAATTTCGTAGATGAACAGATCCTGCATCGTCACGACGTCGCCCTCGGTGCCGAGCACCTCGGTGATATGCGTGATGCGACGCGAGCCGTCGCGCAGACGCGCCGCCTGTATGATGACGTCGATCGACGAAACGATCATGTCGCGGATCGTCTTCGAGGGCAGCGAAAAGCCGCCCATCGTGATCATGGATTCGAGACGGCCGAGCGCCTCGCGCGGCGAGTTGGCGTGCAGCGTGCCCATCGAACCGTCGTGGCCCGTGTTCATCGCCTGCAACAGATCGAACGCCTCGGGTCCGCGGACTTCGCCGACGATGATGCGTTCCGGGCGCATGCGCAGGCAGTTCTTGACCAGTTCGCGCATGGTCACCGCGCCCTGCCCTTCGAGGTTGGGCGGACGCGTCTCCAGCCGGACGACGTGATCCTGTTGCAATTGCAGTTCCGCCGCGTCCTCGCAGGTGATGACGCGCTCGTCGTGCTCGATGTAGTTGGTGAGGCAGTTCAGCAGCGTCGTCTTTCCCGAGCCCGTGCCGCCGGAGATCAGCACGTTGCAACGCACGCGGCCGATGATCTTCAGCACTTCGGCGCCCTCCGCCGAAATCGCGCCAAACCGCTGCAACTGATCGAGAGTGAGCTTGTCCTTCTTGAACTTACGAATGGTGAGCGCGGGGCCGTCGATCGCCAGCGGCGGCGCGATCACGTTGACGCGCGAGCCGTCGAGCAGGCGCGCGTCGCAGATCGGCGAGGAGTCGTCGACGCGGCGGCCGACCTGGCTGACGATGCGCTGGCAGATGTTCATCAACTGCGCGTTGTCGCGAAAGCGAATGTTGGTGAGCTGAATCTTGCCGCCCACCTCGATATAGGTCTTGGTCGAGCCGTTGACCATGATGTCTGCGATGTCGTCGCGGGCGAGCAGCGGTTCGAGCGGACCATAGCCGAGCACGTCGTTGCAGATGTCGTCGAGCAGTTCCTCCTGCTCGGAGATCGACATGACGACATTCTTGATCGAGATGATCTCGTTCACGATGTCGCGAATTTCCTCGCGCGCGTTATCCGGATCGAGCTTGGAAAGCTGCGCGAGGTCGATCGCTTCGATCAGCGCGCCGAAGATGACGCTCTTCGTGATGTAATATTCGTCGGACTTTCTCGTTTCGGTCGGCGCCGCTGGGATAGGCGCCGCCGGCGCCGGGCGCTGCGCCGGAAATGGAGATAGCGACTTGGCGGCGACGGGGGCGGCCTGCGCCTTTTGCGCGCGCGCCGCGCCTTGATCCCCAATCTCTGTACGCTTTCCGAACATCGCGGTTTACCCCTGGTTTTTCTCGACGGCGTAACGCGGCAAGCTAG
>Ga0187856_1003126_pt1 | contig 11727 bp, 12 predicted proteins | sample June2016WEW_8_40_FD_132443 | JGI IMG/M metagenome (GOLD analysis project Ga0187856, IMG submission 132443) | Peatland microbial communities from SPRUCE experiment site at the Marcell Experimental Forest, Minnesota, USA - June2016WEW_8_40 | ecosystem: Environmental > Terrestrial > Soil > Wetlands...
CACGCTCGGCCTGATGATCGGCATGTCGGTGAGCGACCTCACCGTCGGCACCACGATCGCCAATCTCGGCATGACCGAGGTGAGATTTCCGCATCCGCTGTTCGAGGGCGATACCGTGCACGCGACCACCGAGATCATCGGCAAGCGCGAATCGAAATCGCGGCCCGGCGCCGGCATCGTCGAGTTTCATCACCGCGCCTACAATCAGGACAACAAGTTGGTAGCCGAATGCCGCCGCCAGGCTTTCATGCGGATGCGGCCGAAGTGATCAAATTCGCCTCTCTGCGAGGGAGTGAGGCCGACCGCGCGTTCGCTCGGCATCCTCTCCCGCAAGCAGAGAGGGTTAGATTTACTCGCTCGGCCTGCTCGATGCCATCACGGTCACCGGGGTGTTGCGATAAGCATCCGGGAACAGCCGCTGCAAGTTCTCCAGCTTCGGCAGGTCGTTGAAGACGATGTACGGATAGGTCGGGTGCAGGACGGCAAAGTCCTGATGATAGCCCTCGGCGGGAAAAAACCCCGCCAACGCCTCGACCTTCGTCACGATCGGCCGGCCGAAGACCTGCGCCTTGTCCAGCTGGGCGATATAGGCCTCGGCAACGCGTTTCTGCTCCTCGTCGGCATAGAAGATCTCGGAGCGATATTGCGTGCCCTCGTCGGGACCCTGCCGGTTGAGCTCGGTCGGGTTGTGCGCCACCGAGAAGTAGATCTGCAGAATCTTGCCCAACGAAATCTGCCGGGGATCGAACGTCACCTGGACCGATTCGGCATGCCCGGTACGGCCGCTACCGACCATCTCGTAGTGGGCCGTCTCCTTCTGGCCGCCGGCATAGCCGGAGACCGCTTGGGTAACGCCCTTGCTGTGCTGAAAAACCGCCTGCACGCCCCAGAAACAGCCGCCGGCCAAAACGACGGTCTGCGATCCGCCCGCGGCAGGCGGTGCCGCATCGAGCGTCGGGGCCGGTATGACGACGGCCGGTTCGGCGGCTTGCGCGAGAGAGGCCGCAACGCCGAAAAATGCAATGAAGAGCACCGCTTGAATCATTGGACGAGGCGAGAAGCCACGACCGCCGCGACCGCCGCGAGCGCTTGGCGACATGCTGCCAGCCATCTCTGTTTCCTCCATGTTTGTGCCGCGCCGCCCGACGCGGCCTCGACGGCAGGATTTTTAGGGCAATCGGCGCAGGCCGCGCCAATCACAATTGTCGCCAGTGCACGGCGCTGCGCGGTCACGACATCGTGTACAGGGCACGGACTCCTGGCGGCCCGCCCGACACCGTTGCAATCAACCCGGCAACGACAAGTGCAATTCCGCATAATAAAAAGCCGCTGAGATTGCCCAAAAATCCAGTGGCCGCGTCGAGATCGGCGCCGATGACATAGCCAAGCCCGAGATAGGCTGATGTCCACATCAGGCGTCCGACAATTGCGACAGCGACAAATTTGGACAAGCGATAACGGCTCACTCCGGCCAGCATGCTCGCCACCGAACTGAGATAGGAGACAAAGGTGCGCGTGATGAACACCGTGATTAATCCCCACTGCGCGAAGAGCCATTGAACACGGGCGCCGCGAGCCGGCGTATAGCCGAGCCAGCGTCCGTAGCGCTCGAGAAGCTCGCGATTGATCAGGCGTCCAACGCCATACCCCACGACGTCGCCGAGAACCGAAGCAGTGACCACAACGGCGCCGGCCACGATCCAGCTCATGCGTCCTTGCGCGGCCAATGATCCCGCAACGGTGGTGGCAACTCCGTCGGGCAGCGGCACGCCGATGGCGCCCGACAGCAGGATCAAGCCGAGGACCGGGTATCCATAGACCAGCAACTCGGAAAGCACCTGATCGCCGAGTGTGGCAAGCCAGCCCGATGTTTCCGTTGTCGCATTTGCAGCGCCATTCCCGGCAAGTGCGGCCACTGCACGCTGCACGCGCTCGACGTACTGAAAGGGCGAGAGTCCGGCCTGCTTTGCGCCAGATCGCAGATTGGCGTTCGGGTCAGTGTTCGACGGCAGGCCGAGCCCATCGATCAAAGCCGATGCGTCGATGCGATACGCGGCGGCAACATAGGCCAGAGTCATCCAAGGTCGAATGCTGCTGGTCTGGGGCGCACCGGCCTCATAGGCCGAGCGCAACAACTTGAATGAGCCATACGAGCGCAGCGCAAACCATAGAGTTGGAATCGTGAAGAGGACAAACAGCACCAAGGCCGCGCGACGCATCCCCGCGGGACTGAATTTGATCACTGGTTCAGTCCTTCCGGCATGACGGCTTGGCGGCTAAAGCAGGGGGACGCGTCTCATCAATCGCCGCGCCGATACGCGCCGCATTGACCCACATCAACGCAAGCTCTCGATAAAATGCGGAAACTGCAAATCGCTCGCTAGCGACAATAATGGAGGCTCCGATGCATGCCAATGTCGGGACAATCGATCGCATTGCGCAGACAATCATCGGTCTTCTCCTGATCGCCTATGCCATCCCAATCGGATTTTCCCGCACGGGCTGGAACCGGGTTGGTTGGATCGGCATTATTCCGCTCCTTACGGCGGTTCTTGGAATTTGTCCGGCCTGCAGCCTGTTCGGGCTTTCGACCTGTTCGGCGAAGCCCGCGCACCGCTGACTGACGGCCATTGTCGCGCTGGAGTAACTGAACCCGGATGCGGCGACATGGTAGACGCAAAGCTGCTTGAATCCGATGAAAGCCGAGCCGCGATCGGCAGTCCAGTCGGACTGACCAGCGACGAAGCGCGCCGGCGGCTTGCCGAGTTTGGTCCCAATGCTGTCAGTGAAGAAGCGCCGCCGCGCTGGCGCAATTTTTTGGCAAAATTCTGGTCGCCCATCGCGTGGCTGCTCGAAGCCGCGTTGGTTGTCGAGGTCGGGCTCGGCAAATATGTCGAAGCGGCGGTGATTGCCGGTCTGCTCCTGTTCAACGCCATTTTGGGTTTGATCCAGGAAGGGCGGGCCGGCGCGGCGCTGGCGGCGCTCAAGAAACGTCTCGCACCGACGGCGCTCGCTCGCCGCGACGGCGAATGGATCAAGCTTGCAGCGGCCGAGCTGGTGCCCGGCGACGCGGTAACACTTCCGCTCGGCGCGCTGGTGCCCGCCGATGCACGCGTCGTGTCCGGCGCGGTGATGGTTGACCAGTCCATGCTTACCGGGGAATCGGTTCCGGTCGATGCGAATTCCGGCGCTGCGGTCTATGCGGGCGCGTTGGTCCGCCGCGGCCAGGCAATTGCGGAAGTCACGGCGACGGGATCGCGGACCTATTTCGGGCGCGCCGCCGAGCTCGTGCGCACGGCCCATTCCGCCAGCACCGAGCAGGCCGCCATCTTTGCGGCGACACGGAATCTCGCGCTCGTCAACGCCACGGTGGCGGTCGGCATCGTCATTTACGCCTATGTCACGGCATTGCCGCCGAGCGATCTCATCCCGCTCGCCCTGACCGCGCTGCTTGCCACGATTCCGGCGGCGCTGCCGACGACGTTCACTCTCTCTGCCGCATTCGGCGCTCAGACGCTCGCCCGGCGTGGCGTCCTGCTGACGCGCCTCTCGGCCGTGCACGAAGCCGCCGCCATGGATGTCCTCTGTGCCGACAAGACCGGGACGCTGACGCTCAACGAGTTGGGAGTCGTGGATGTGATCGCGCTGGCCGGCTTCGATCGGGCGCGCGTGCTGGCGCTAGCGGCGCTTGCGAGTTCCGAGGCGGATCAGGACCCGATCGACGCCGCCGTTCGGGCAGCCGCCAAAGCCGCTCCACAGAGCACGGCCGAGCGGCTCGTGCGGTTCGTTCCTTTCGATCCGGCGACCAAGAGTTCGCAAGCCTTTGTCGTCGATCAGGATGGAACCGAGCGCCGCATCATCAAGGGGGCATTCGAAATTATCTCCAAGGCGGCGGAGCTGTCCGGCAATGCCCGTTCCTTGGTGGACGGCCTCGCCGGGCAAGGCCACCGCGTGATTGCCGTCGCCTTCGGCTCCGCGGACACGCTGCGCCTCGTCGGGCTCATCGCCGTCAGCGATCCGCCACGCGCGGATTCGGCGGAACTCATCGGCGCGCTTCGCGGCCTGGGCGTGCGTACCGTCATGGTGACGGGCGACTCGGCGGCGACGGCGACGGCGATCGCCCGCAAGGTGGGCATCGACGGCGATATTGGCTCGCCCGAATTGCTCTCCGGCGAGGCGAGCACAGAGCGCTGCGGCATATTCGCGCGCGTGGTGCCGGAACTGAAATTCAAATTGGTGCAGGCTTTGCAGCGCCTCGGCCACGTCGTCGGCATGTGCGGCGATGGCGTGAATGATGCGCCGGCGCTGCGCCAGGCGCAGATCGGCATCGCCGTCTCCTCCGCCACCGATGTCGCCAAGGCGGCGGCCGGCATGGTGCTCACCGAGCCGGGGCTTGCGGGCATCGTGTTTGCCGTCCGCGAAGGCCGCATCGGATTCCGGCGGCTGTTGACCTACACGTTCAACATGTTGACCAAAAAGATCGAGATCGTGCTGTTCCTCGCCATCGGCCTCGTCTTGACCGGCCAGGCGGTCATGACGCCGGTGATGATGGTGCTCATGCTGGTGACGAACGACGTTCTCGCCATGTCGCTCACCACCGATCGCGCAAGCCCTTCGCCGTCGCCCAGCCTTTGGCGCATGCGCAACGTGACCGCCGCCGCCATCGTTCTCGGCGCTTGCAAGCTCGCCTTCTCGACGGCGATGCTGGCGCTGGGAAAATACCAATTCGGGCTCGGCCCAACGGCGCTGCAGACGTTCGCCTTCGTCACAGTCCTCTTCGGATCGCAAGGCCTCATTTACGTCCTGCGCGAGCGGCGCCACATTTGGTCATCAATGCCGAGCAAATGGGTCTTCGCGTCATCCGCCGCCGATATCGGCATCGTCGCGGTACTCGCCCTATCGGGCACTTTGATGGAGCCGCTGCCGTGGCGGCTCTTGCTGGCGGTATTTGTTGCGGCGGCGGCATTCGCGCTGATCCTCGATCAGATCAAGCAGCCGGTAACGGCGTTGTTCAAGGTCGAGTAGCGACAAGCTGAGTTCCTCGGCAGGCAAGCGTCCCTCCGGTTTGACTTGCATCAATAATCAAGTGCCACGGAGGCCTATTCTTCATAAGCTTTCCGACAGCTCCGCCTCCCTAACCACGCTGGGAAGGAGCACAAAATGACAGAGGCAATCCAACATTCCTGCACCCGGGCGTGGTACATGCGACCTCCGGTGTGGCTCCTTGGCATCGTCGTGGTGGCCCTCGCCGCCCTCGGCATTGTTGAAATGATCAACAGGCCGGCTGCGATTCCCTACAGCGACTTCCTTGATCAGCTCGACGCCGGCAATGTCGCCAACGTCACCTTCCAGGGAACGCAGATCGACGGCCATTTCAAGCATCCGGTCGGCGAAAGGGCGGCAAACAACAACGCGTCACAAAATATTTTCCGCAGCCGTGTTCCCGACTTCGGCGATCCCACGCTGCTCCCGGAGCTGCGTAAAGAGCACGTTGCGATCGACGTTACATCGTCGTCGTCCTGGACGCGGCTGCTCGCCGGCCTGCCATGGCCGATGCTGCTCTTGATGCTTGCTATACTGATCGCCGGCATGGTCAAGCTTCTTCGCGGCGGCAAAGCGCCCGCTGGCTCGGCCATGCCCATGCATCCGATGCAAGGCATGCTGGCCCTCGTCTCCGGCCTGTTTGGGAAGTCGGATCATGCCGCAAGCCCGCCCGCCCGCGGTGGAGGCGAAGCACCACCGAGCGCATAGGACGACCGTGAAACACTCTCTGGAAGTCGCTGTGAATAAACGTGCTTCAACGGGAGGGTCCACATGAATCATGTCGTCCGATTTTTGCGATTGCGCTGGTGCAATATCGGCATCGCCGTCGCTTTGATCGCTATAGTCTTTGCTGCTGCCGGGCGGGCGCAGACTGTCACCAATGGACTCATCATGCTCATCGAGTTCGAGAGAATTGAAGGCCTGCGTCATTGGGAGAGTGAACTCGACCGACGTGGCCTGACGGCGCTCATTCAAGCGCAATACAACATCTTGGAGAAATATCCGGAGGATTTCAGTCGTCTTGCTGCCAAGGGATACGTGATCGCTGGAACGTATTCGGAAAAGGCCTTTTGGGATGTTCCGTATGACGAGCAATTGGCGCGCATGCGCGAAGGAAAGGAAGCGATCGAAACCATCACGCACAAGCCGATGCGGGTGTTCGGCAGCCGGTATTTTGCCTACGATGAGAACACCTTGCGGGCGGCCGACGCGCTCGGCGTGGAGTACGTGCTCGGCAGAGGCACCTCTGGTGTGCTCGCGACCATCTACGCTCCGCGCGAGTACAAGGCCAAGATCATCTCTGTATCGAACGTTCCGTTCGCCGAGATGGGCACGGGTTCGCTCTGCGACTACAGTCTGTGGGCGCGCGGATCAACCGACAAGGATTTTGCCTCGATGGTTGACAAAGTGATCGCGAGCAGCCCGGCCGATTTGATCCTCGTCTCGCATGCCTATATCGGCGGGATGTACGCGCAATGGTGGCGCACCTATGAAAATGCGCTGGGGCGGAACGAGGTCAAATGGCGCGGCTTCGACGAGTGGGTGCAGGCGGTGAATGTCAGCGAACGGCCCTATGCCGAAATCCCGGTCAATCGCGAGGTCAAATACGAGACGCCGCAGCCGGCGGTGCCACTGGAAAAGCTCGAACTGCTTCCTAATGTGCTCGGCCGCGAGCCCCGCTGAAATCGCGCGACGCCCAAGTCAGGCATAGGGTCCTCCGCCGCCACCTCGCTTTGTTGCGGAAAGCGCCATAAAACCGGGCCCAGAGTTGTCAGCCGGCTCAGCAAGGAGTCATAAGGGCTCAACCAGCGCGCAGCTGCAACCCAGCGGGGATAGTAGACCGCTCCCCGCACGCTTTCGACGACGAGGCCGGCTTGGCCGGCGAGATCGCGAAGTTCACGGGCCGTCCAGAACCGTCCTTGGCGCCAGAGCGGGGAGCCGAACCACGCACGAATGCGTCGCCCCGCCGCCCACGGACTCCATTTCCCGAGTTCGCCGATAACAAGGCGGCCCCCGGGCTGCAGCACACGGGCAATTTCCCGAAAAACGGGAGCCGCGTCTTCGACGAAGCAAAGAATGGTTATTGCCGTCACGATGTCGAATTGTTCAGCGGGGAAAGGGAGGTGCTGCGCCATCGCTACCTGAAAGACAATATTCACGCCGTGCTGCTTAGCCCGCCTCCTGGCCGCATCAATCATTGCAGGAGAGGCATCAATGCCCGTTACGATCGCGCTGCGTTTGACAAGTCCGAGGGCAAACTCTCCGTCGCCACAGCCCACGTCCAGGACAGTGGGGGCATCGCTTTGATATGAATCAATGCAATGCGCAGCACTGCATCCTCGACGGCAATTCCCGTTCGGTCACGGGCGAACGCCACTGCAGAAGAAGCGCGATATCCTCGGCTAAGCGATGTTGACCGCGGCTGGTGTTGTTTGGTGTGAGGGGTTGGTTTTCACAATGAATCGATGACATCTCTCAGCTTTGCCTGCACCGTCTTGGCGACGACCGCGAGCTTGGGATTGTCGATTGCGGCCATGGAGGCGACTGGATCAACCGCCGACACCTCGACTATTCCATCGCCCACATCCTGAACGATGACATTGCAGGGAAGCATTATGCCGATCTTGTCTTCGGCCTGAAGCGCCTGATACGCGAGCGGCGGGTTGCAGGCGCCCAGAATGCGGTAGGGATGGAAGTCAACATCGAGCTTCTTCTTGAGCGTCTGCTGGACGTCGATTTCGGTGAGGATACCGAAGCCGTGTTGTTTCAGTGCCTCCGTTACTCGGCCGATAGCCGCTTCGAATGGCAGCCGCAGCCGCTTGGTGAAATGATAGCTCATCGCGGCCTCACTCGTTGGACGAAATCAGCAGAGGTTGAGAACGCCCATTCAACCCGGTATCAGCCGCCAATATCGCGCTTCTTTTCGAGATATTCGTCGCGCTTGATTTCACCGCGCGCGTAGCGCTCTTCGAGCGCATCGAGTCCCGGCGAACGGCGCCCCGCCATAGGCAGCTGATGGCCTGGATGCGTCATGGCGCGGACGAACCACACTACCGCGGCAATGATGAGTGCCAGGACGACAATCCAAATAATCATGCCGATCGGTCCCCAACCACCATAGCCGCCATAGCCGCCCCAAGGGCCCATCATGCCCCAATTCGGTCCATAGCCCCACATCATGGCGCACCTCCTATTTGGCTCACTTCTCGCTCGGGCGATAGAAGCCGGTGTGACGATTGACGACGAAGCGCTGCACCAGTGAATTGTCCTGGGTGTCGATATCCGCCACGATGGTGTCGGCGTCCTGTTCCTTTACGTCACCGACCTTGAGGTGCGAATTTCCCTGTGTGGCGATCCACCGCGAAAGATAGTTCTTCACGTCGTCGGTGGAGAGATTCAGGTTGCCCTGAGCGCCGTAACCCGGGCCGTATCCAGTCCCCGGACCATAACCGGGGCCGTAACCCTGCATCATGCCATAACCTGGCCCGGAGCCGCAGCCGTACATCATGGCGGGGCCGTAGCAGCCACCGGGACTATAACCACCCATCATTCCGTAGCCGCCGCCCATCATTCCATAGCCGGGGCCGTAGCCGCCCATCATGCCGTAGCCGCCGTAGGGTTGCGCCATCGCTGTACTGGCCGTCAGCGCTAACGCGAGCGCGGCGCCGAGAAATGTCAATCTCTGCATAACACTCTCCTTGATTTGTTTGCCTGCAACTCGGTCTGTGCCTGTATGGCTCCGAGTCCGACTCAGTCGCACGGGCGCGCACGGCGTCACTCGCGCCTTGCCGTAGTTACCCTAGGGGGGTATATAGGCGTGAACGGGCGCCCTGACCATTGATACAGATCAAGTGCGGCATTGTGTCCCGAGCGCCCTAGGATGTGGCATGGGTGAGAAGCTGCACCAGCTCGGCGATCTTGCGCCGTTGATCCGCTGCGTCGCCGGAAATGATCGCATGCTCGACGCAATGCTCGATGTGATCGTGAAGAATCGCGTCCTCGACCTTCTTGAGCGCGGCCTTCACTGCCTCGATCTGGTTGAGGACATCGATGCAGTAGCGGTCATCCGCGATCATGCGCGCAATGCCACGAACCTGGCCCTCGATGCGGCTCAATCGCATGGCAGCCGATTTCTTGACAGGGTCTCTCATACGCGCAATATATACCCGTATAGGGTATCTGTCCAGGCGGAGGGAGCCAAATGAGCAAGACCGCGCCGCACCTTCACCACGATCGCCCGCCAGCGGGTGAGGCCGCCATGGTCAAGGATCCGGTTTGCGGAATGACCGTCAATCCGCAAAAGACGCCGCATCGCGCCGAGTATGAGGGGCGAACCTATTATTTCTGCTGCGCCGGCTGCCGCACGAAATTCATCGCCGATCCGCAGCAATATCTCGGCAAGGAAACAAAAGCGCCCGCGCCGATGCCGCCAGGGTCCGTGCCGAAAGGCGCGATCTACACCTGCCCCATGCACCCCGAAATCCGGCAGGTCGGTCCCGGCTCCTGCCCGATCTGCGGCATGGCGCTCGAACCCGTCGTCGTCGCCGCCGAGGCTCCGCCCAATCCCGAGCTGATCGACATGACGCGCCGGTTCTGGATCGGGCTCGTTCTGACGCTGCCGGTGGCCGCGCTGCAAATGAGCGGACATTTCACAGAAATCAGCGCCTGGATCGCGCCGGGCTTGTCGAACTGGGTGCAGTTGGCATTCGCGACTCCGGTCGTGCTGTGGGCCGGCTGGCCGTTTTTCGTGCGCGGCTGGCGCTCGTTTGTGGCGCGCAAGCTCAACATGTTCTCGCTCATCGCGATCGGCACCGGAGTGGCGTGGGTTTATAGCGTTGTCGCAACGCTCGCGCCCGAGCTTTTCCCTTCGGCTTTTCGCGGACATGAAGGGGCGGTCGCCGTCTATTTCGAGGCGGCGGCGGGAATCACCGTGCTCGTTCTGCTCGGACAGGTGTTGGAGCTGCGGGCGCGCGAGCGCACCTCGGGCGCGATCCGCGCTCTGCTCGACCTCGCGCCCAAGACCGCGCGGCGGATCGCGGAAGACGGCAGCGAGACGGAAATTCCGCTCGACCGCGTCATTGTCGGCGATCGTCTGCGCGTGCGGCCGGGCGAGAAGGTCCCGGTGGACGGGGTCATCATCGACGGACGTTCCTCGATCGACGAGTCGATGGTGACGGGCGAGTCCATGCCGGTGACCAAGGCGGCGGGCGCAAGAATCATTGCCGGCACCCTCAATCAAAGCGGCAGCTTCGTCATGCGCGCCGAAAAAGTCGGGCGCGACACGCTGCTCGCGCAGATCGTGCAGATGGTCGCCGCCGCGCAGCGCTCGCGCGCGCCGATCCAGCGGCTGGCCGATCAAGTGTCGTCGTGGTTCGTCCCGTCGGTCATTGTCGTTGCGCTGATCGCGTTTACCGCATGGTCGATCTATGGACCGGAGCCCCGCTTCGCCTTCGCCCTGGTCGCCGCGGTAAGCGTGCTCATCATCGCCTGCCCGTGCGCGCTCGGCTTGGCGACCCCGATGTCGATCATGGTCGGCGTCGGACGCGGCGCGCAGGCCGGCGTCCTGGTCAAGAACGCCGAAGCGCTGGAGCGGATGGAGAAGGTCGACACGTTGGTGATCGACAAGACCGGCACATTGACCGAAGGCAAGCCGAAGGTCATCGCCATCGTTGCAGCGGCCGGATTCAGCGAAACCGAAGTGCTGCGTCTCGCCGCGTCCGTGGAGCGGGCGAGCGAGCATCCGCTTGCTGCCGCCATCGTTGCAGCCGCCGCTGACCGCAACATCGCGGTCGCCGAGGCCAGCGACTTTGATTCGCCGACCGGAAAGGGCGTGATCGGCACAGTCGAAGGCCGCAAAATCGCGCTCGGCAATGCAAATTTTCTCGCCGAACTCGGCGTCCAGACAACTTCGCTGGAAACTGATGCCGACCGCTTGCGCCGCGATGGCGCCACTGTGGTCTTTCTCGCGGCCGATCAAAAAATCGCCGGCATTCTCGCCATCGCCGATCCGATCAAGGCGACCACGCCCGAGGCACTGAAAACGCTCACCCGCGACGGCATGCGCATTGTCATGCTGACCGGCGACAACCGCGTCACCGCCGCGGCGGTCGCACGCCGTCTTGGCATCACCGAAGTCGAGGCCGAAGTGCTGCCCGATCGGAAAAGCGCGGTCGTCGAGCGGCTGCGCCGCGAAGGCCGCATCGTCGCGATGGCGGGCGACGGCGTCAACGACGCGCCGGCGCTTGCCGCCGCCGAAGTCGGGATCGCCATGGGCACCGGCACGGACGTGGCGATCGAGAGTGCCGGCATCACGCTCCTCAAGGGCGACCTGATCGGCATCGTGCGCGCCCGGCGGCTCTCGCGCGCGACCATGCGCAATATTCGGCAAAACCTCTTCTTCGCGTTCCTCTATAACGGCGCCGCCATCCCCATTGCGGCCGGCGTGCTCTATCCCGCGTTCGGCATCCTGTTGTCGCCCGTCATTGGCGCGGCCGCGATGGCGATGTCGTCCGTGAGCGTGATTACCAATGCCCTGAGATTGCGCTTCGCGAAATTGGATTGATATACCCCTACGCCTTGAGAATCCGAAATTCGGCAGGATTGATGATCCGGAAATTATCGGTGACCGAATCGCAGAATATCGCCCAGTTTTTCGGCACGTCCTCGCGCAAGAATTGCAGAACA
>Ga0187856_1003134_pt1 | contig 11708 bp, 11 predicted proteins | sample June2016WEW_8_40_FD_132443 | JGI IMG/M metagenome (GOLD analysis project Ga0187856, IMG submission 132443) | Peatland microbial communities from SPRUCE experiment site at the Marcell Experimental Forest, Minnesota, USA - June2016WEW_8_40 | ecosystem: Environmental > Terrestrial > Soil > Wetlands...
CGCATCAAATGGATGTTCACAACCGACAAAGCCCGCACCAAAATGGGCCGCGCCTATCCCGTCACGTCCAAAGAGTCATAATCACTGTGCAGAGGTACTAGCTTCGCTGCACTGACTTTCATAAGCCCATGCCAACTGTAGGGCGCCGAAGCTGCGCAGGGCGCCGGCCGGCGGTCGATTGGTGTAGACTTGATAGGAGTCGACGCGAACGTTATCGATGTTGTAGGACCAAACCGCGGTACCGGCCTTCTGGGTAACGCGCGGACCGATGTCGGCATAGGCCCCGCCGTTCCACCACACCTCGCAGTCGCGCGCGATTATGCGTCCGTCTTTGGTAACGCCGCTTTTGATTCTCACGGTCGATGCGTGCTTGGTAATGGTGTAAAATTCCTCCTCCATAGGCAGCATAATCTTGACCGGCCGGCGCACCAGCATCGCGGCGGCAGCTACGATGGCCTCAAGCTTAATGTACAGCTTTCCGCCAAAGCCGCCGCCCAGAAACGGCACCATGACTCTGACGCGGTTCTCCGGCCAGCCCAACAGACGGGCAATCTCGGTACGAATAAATGAAGGATTTTGCGAACACGTGTGAATGACGAGCGCGTTGTCGCGCGGCTCGACCACGGTCACATGCGGTTCAAGCGCCGCGTGGATGACTTGCTGCGTGCGGAACGTATGCTCGAACATATGGTCTGCATCGTTAAACGCGGCGTCCACATCGCCGCGGCGAAGTCGATACTCCAGCGCCACATTGGTATTTTTGCGTCCGACAAGAGGCTTGAGATCGGCGAAGGTTGAGGCTGGTTTCAGTTCATCGTGCACGAAAAACGGCGATGTCGCCGCTTCGACCTCGTCATACACCGCCGGGAGCTGCTCGTATTCAACCGCAATTTCAGAAAGAACCTTGAGCGCCACATAGGGGTCGGCGACCAGTACCACTGCAATTGGCTCTCCGACGTGGCGTACCTGGTCGATCGCCAGAATCGGTTGGTTGTGAAAAGCCTGCCCATGATAGGGGTTTGGAATCAGCGAAAGGATTGACCGGTGATAACGGCACGGACGCCTTCGCAGGCCCGTGCCTTCTCGACATTGATGCTCTTAATCCGCCCGCGCGCAATCGTGCTGCGCAAGATCTTTCCATAGAGCATTCTCGGCAGGATCAGATTATGCACATACTCCGCACGTCCGGTCACCTTGGCCACCGCCTCGAGACGCGACATCGAGCGACCAACTTGGCTCATCACCACTCCATTTCCTGACCAGCGGTGGGGCGCTGCTGTTGCTGCTTTGACGCTTGCTCAGTCTGGGCACGCTCGTGCGCCTTGAGCAGAGCGGTGCGGGTCAGATCACCTGCCAGGACGCGCCGAAAATCCGCCTCCCCGCGAATATCGCTGATCGCGTCTGAACTCTCGATGGCGGCTGCCGCGGCGCGACTGAGACTAACCTCATCCAACGGTCGACCCGTCAGCAAGGCCGCTGCCCCCACCATCAACTTTGGTGTGGGAGCGACGGCCGCAACGCCGATCCGCGCAGTGCAAACGATCCCTGCCGCGTCAAGCACCAAGCTGGCGGCAACGCCCGCAACGGAAATAGCGTTAGACTCCCGCAGGCTGAAGCACGCATAAGCGGCGCCGAAATTTTTGGGTGGATAGGGTATGACAATTTCGGTGAGCACCTCGCCGGGGCGCTTAGCCGTTTGCTTGGGACCTGTGAAAAAAGCCTCCAGCGGCAGTTCTCGCTGGTCCGCGCGCGACCATAGAACGACCTTGGCGCTCATCGCCATGAAGATGGGAGGCAGATCAGCGCAGCGATTGGCGTTGCAAAGATTTCCGCCGACGGTCGCCATGTTGCGAATCTGCGGACCGGCTATCTTCCGTGTTGCATCGAGGATCGCGGAAAAACGCTCGCAGACGACGGCGGAAGCGGCCAATTGATTGATGGTAGTCAGGGCGCCGATCCGTATCGCGTCGTCCCCGGCCAGAACTCCCTGGAGAGAGGCGATGCGGCTGAGGGAAACGACGTGAGCCGAACGGAAATGGCCCCTTTTCACGTCCACCAAGACGTCGGTCCCACCGGCCAGCAGGCAGGCTTCGGCGCCGAACCGCGCCATCAAATCCGAAGCCTCTTCCGCGTTGAGGCTTCGTGAAACTCCGCGTCCGACAACAGCATTGCTCCCCCGCAGCGATAGGCGCGAACGAAATGACAGCCACAGGCGAAAGCACGCCTTTGCGGCGAAAACGGAACTCTCGGAAGTATGTTAAATATTGAATACAGTATACAATGACGCGCCGGGGGTCAAGCCCAATTTATTTGCAGATCTCCAACGACGCAGGGCCCCTGGCGTGGCTTTACCGTATCGGTGGGTTCCGCGAGGCGACGGTGCAATCATCACCAAGGGATGGCAGCAAGCGCGCGCCACCATCGCGGGACTCGTGAATCAATCGAGCCCCGGCTTTGGTGGCAAAGAAATCGACCAACTTGGCATCCTCCTGACGGATAAATCCGTTGGCCGGCAGCATTCCGGCTAGGAATAGCTCGACCATCGCTACACATCCGGCGGCGGTGGTGAGCTGGATAGCGCCAAGCTCCGGGCGGCCGTCATAGCGCAGGATCGTGCTGCATTCTTCCAATCGGCCATTCCGCTCGCCGATACCGGTCACGAACACCACCACGATGTCACTGCGGGTAAATGGTGCCGCTCGAGCCAGAATGCGCTTCATCGTCGCGCGATCTTCAGCCAAGCCTAAACCATGCAGCAGCAGGTGCATGATTTCGGCATGGCCCGGATAGCGCAGCGTTTTGTAGCTTAGCTCATCGACACGGCCAGATAAGGTCTCGGCAAGCGTGCCCAGTCCGCCCGAGGTGTTAAATGCTTCATAGATCGTGCCATCGATCATCACGCTTTCCCCCCCCTCAAGGGCGGGCACCTCACGCATCTGGCCGTTTGATACGATCTTGCAAGGATTACAGTACTCGTTGATGAGACCGTCGATCGACCAAGTCACGTTGTAGCGCAGAGCATTTGTCGGATAGAGCGGCAAAGCGCCGACGCGCAGGCGAATCGCCTTGACCCGATCGAAACGCGCGGCCATGTCGGCGCCGAGAACACAAATAAATCCTGGTGCCAAGCCGCATTGCGGCATCAGGGCCACCGGCGAGGACTGGGCGACGTGCCGAATGTAAGCGGTGGTCTCGACGTCTTCCGTCAGATCGAAATAATGAGTGTTGGTGTCAATGGCTGCTTGGGCGATGTCGCGATTGAGGAAGTAGGGGCAGGCGCTGATGACGATATCGCGATCGGTGAGGAAGGCGCGAAGCTCGTCGGGGTTCGCGGCATTCATCAGGGCGAGATCAAGTTTTCCAGACGGGGATTCGGCAAGCCGTTCCGATGAAGAGTCGGCGAGACGGACTTCGTGACCTTGCTCTATCAGCATGTTGGCGATCACCCAGCCGATCTGGCCGGCACCCACAACGGCGATGCGAACCGGTTTGCCGATCATGGCTGTGCGATCATGGTTGTGTCTTGCTAAAAGCGGGCCTGCGCGTCGATCGCCTCCGGATCGGCGCCGGCGCCTTTAAGCCACGAGAACACCGGCGGCAAGCGATCGGCGATTGATTCGACCACGACATCCAGAAAACACGGCTCCCACAAAGAAAAGGCCTCATTGAGGGCCGCGTCCAGCTCGGCCGGCGTCTCGACCCGGTAGCCGCGGATGCCATAGACCTCAGCCAGACGGCTCATATCATGGGCGCCAAAATCGACATGGAACGTCGCGTTATCGGCCTGCCCCTTGGCGTGGACCCGTTGCAGCGCCTTGATCCAGCCGAAGCAGCCATTGTTGAAATGGATCAGCACCGCGGGTACCTGCAGCCGCGCCAACGTCTCCAATTCGCCCGCCGACATGCCAAGCGATCCATCGCCAAACAAGGCGACCGGCCGAATGTCGGGCGACGCGAAATGCGCGCCAACGACTGCCGGGATCGCGTAACCCAACCCGCCGAAGAAGCGCGGAATAATCAGTTTTGACTGTTCGTCGCGAAGGCGCAGGAACCGCGTCGCGTAGGGCGTCGTCGTCCCCGCGTCGGCCACGACATGGCATGGCGTCGGCAAGCGGCGATTCAACGCTTCAATTATGCGCTCCGGACGCAATGGCTCGTCCTCCGCGTTGAGATAAGGCGCCATCGCGGTCCAAAACTCGGCGCGCCGGTCATTGATCGCGGCAACCCAGGAGGCAGTCGCCGGCACATGGGATTCGGGCAAGCGTCCGAGCAGATCGTCGACCACGGCCTTGGCGTCGCCGAGCAACGGGATATCGATCGGGTAGGTGTTGGCAATGATTTCGGGGTCTAGTTCGATCTGAATGATCCGGATGTCGCTGTCTTGCGCCGGCATCCGCCAATTCATCGTCGCGACCGAGCCCATGCGGCAGCCGACATAGACGACGAGATCGGCACGTCCGAGCGCCCAAATAGCATGCGGATGGAAACCGTTGTCGCCGATGATGCCGATCGCCAGTTCGTGGTCGTCACGGATGACGCCTTGGCCGGTGATCGTCGTGACGATGGGGATCCCCATTCTGTCCGCCAACGCCGAAATCGCCGAACCGGCGCGCGAGCGGTTCGCGCCGCCGCCGGCCACGATCAGAGGTCGTTCGGCGGCCAGCAGCGCCGCGGCCGCCGCTTCGAGCGCGCCATTCCCCGGGCAAACGCGATAGGCCGGCGCGGTGCGGCATTGTTCCTCGACATGCAGCGACACGCCGGTCGATGGCACCTCGTCCTTTAACAGGTCCTGCGGCAGCGCGACCACCACCGCTCCGGGCCGTCCGCCGGTCGCTTTGCGGAAGACGCGCCGCACCAGCTCCGGCAATTTGGAGATATGCTCGAGCGTCTCAGTGTGCTTGGTGATCGGGCGGAACAGTTCCTCGATCGCCAATTCGGTCAAGGTGCCGCGGCCGACACCAGGCCGGGGAATGTCGTTGACGAGCAGGATAACCGGCACCGACGACTGATTGGCCTCGGCGACCCCGGGCAGCGCGTAAAGCGCACCGGCGCCGCTTGGGCATTCGGCAACCCCGGGCTTGCCCGAAATCCGGGCGTAACAATCAGCCATGAACAGCGCCGATCGCTCGTCGCGGCAAAGGATGTGCCGGGGCGTGCCGTCGGCCTGCATAAGGGCCCGATAGAGGGCGAGATTGGTGTCGCCTGGAACGCCGAAAATCACGTCGACATTGTAGTCGGCAAGCATAGCCACCAAAGTTCGAGCGCCGTCCATCATTCACCCCCGCGTTGACGCCGAGCGTAGGCAACCTGGTAAACAACAAAAATCTGCAGACTGCGCGGGAATGCCGCGATTTGCTGTCGTTTCGATGAGAAACCCGACCAAATCGCCGAGAAACCTCTACTGATTGATTTTGCTCGCCAGCAAGATGGATGAAGTCGTGCGACGCACGCCATCCACCGCCGCAATCCAATCGATCATTTTGTCGAGCGATGCCGGCGTCGGGCAGCGGAGCGTGACGAACATGTCGAACTGTCCGCTCAAGGTGTGGCAGGATAATACCTCCGGCCGCTTGCGAAGCTGGGCCACCACATGATCCTGGCGGCGAACATCCAGTTCCATGAGGACGATGGCTTGCACCGACAGGACTGCAGTCGCGGCCGGCCCAGGCAGGATAGTGTAGCCCCCGATCATACCGTCGCGCTCAAGCCTTGCGATTCGCGCTTGCACCGTCGCCCGCGACACTTTCAGGGTGCGCGCGATTTCGGTTAACGGCATTCGGGCATTGGCCCGCAAGATGCCAAGCAACTGCTGATCCTGATCGACGTCAATCGGCCGTGCCATCTTCGTCCTCGCATTTGCAGTCGATCGCAGCTTGATCGCGAGCGCGCCTGATCGGGCAGGCACCCGTCGTCTCGGCGCGGATCGCCTTCATTTCGGTCTCACCGCGCGCGCTTGCCCAATCAGCCATTGGAGAAATTGCAGGACGAGCGGATCATGGCGCTTGGCCGTCGGGACCACCGCATAATAGGCGCCGGGCCCGCGCATCGGCTTGTCGAACAGGACGACGAGCTTGCCGTCAGCGACTTCTTCCTCGACCAGGAACTTCGGTACCAGCGCCACGCCCATCGACGCAATCGCCGCCCGAACGGTCATGCTGAACTGATCGAACAACGGCCCGCGAAACGGGTGCGTGCAGTCCACCTCCGCCATCGCGAACCAATCCCCCCACAAGGCCGGACGGGTCGTCAATTGCAGCAGCACCGCGCGATCGAGATCGCGCGGGCGGCAAGGCTTGAGGCGATCGCGATAGGCGCGGGAAGCCACCGGCACCACGACTTCCTCGAATAGAAGTTCCATCCGTGCATTGGGCCAATTCGGCAGGCCGTAATGGATCGCCAGATCGAACGGCGTGTTCTGCAGGTCGAATGGCTCGAGGCGGGTCGCCAGATTGATGGTCGTTCCGGCCCGGGACTTGGTAAAGCGCGGCAGCCGGGGGACAAGCCAGCGGGTCGCAAAAGTCGGCAACACAGCGAGATTGAGCACGGACGAACTGCCGCCTGAAGCGATGATGGCATGGGTCGAGGATTCGAGGCGCCGCAGCACCTCCTGCGCGACCGCGAAATAGCTGCGGCCGGCAACGGTCAGTATAACGCCGCGATGGATTCGCTCGAACAACACGACGTCCAGCGCTTTCTCGACCTGCCGCACCTGCTTGCTGATGGCGCTCTGCGTCAGCGACAGTTCCTCGGCGGCTTGGGTAAAGCAGCCGTGCCTTGCCGCTGCCTCGAAGGCGGCGAGTTCCTGGAGCGACGGCATCAAGCGGCGGGAAAAGGACATCGTCAGACCGTATGTTCGTCGTCTGGACGGAGGCAGTGGCTCGTCCACACCATGAGACGAGCGGAGTCCTTGCATTCCATTTTGTCATGCTAGCACGACGGACGACTGATACCGATGTCCGCAACTTTGTTCAATACTTGGCTTGAACTCGGTCAGGGAGGCCGGCGATGCCGACAGCATCTGGGGCGACGCGACCGGTGGACGGCACGGGCGATGCGCCGACGACGACAGGGCAAGGAAACCTCGCGCAGGAGGTGGCCGCACTGTTGGCTTCGTTCGGCCTCGAACCGTCGGTCTATCGTGACGGCAACCGACCCGTTCACTCGCCGATCACTGGCGAGATCATCGCCCATGTACACGACGTTGCGCCGAACCTCGTCCGCAACCAGATCGACACCGCTTGTCAGGCTTTCCAGAGCTGGCGGACCGTGCCGGCGCCGCGACGCGGCGAACTGATCCGGTTGTTTGGCGACATCTTGCGCGGCGCCAAGGAGGCGTTGGGCCGGTTGGTCACGATCGAGGTCGGCAAGATCGCGAGCGAAGGCCGCGGCGAAGTCCAGGAAATGATCGACATATGCGACTTCGCCATCGGCTTGTCGCGCCAGCTCTACGGGCTGACGATGCCGAGCGAGCGGCCCGATCACCGCCTGATGGAACAATGGCATCCGATTGGACCGGTCGGCGTCATCACGGCGTTCAATTTTCCAACGGCGGTGTGGGCCTGGAACGCCGCCCTGGCTTTGGTTTGCGGCGACAGCGTCATCTGGAAACCTTCGGAGAAGACGCCGCTCACGGCGTTGGCCACGCTGGCGCTGTTCGAAAAGGCGGCGGCCGCTTTCGGCGGCGCACCGAAGGGGCTTGTAACTTTACTGCTCGGCGATGCCGCGACCGGAGCCAACTTGGTCGATGACCCGCGGGTTCCGGTGGTCTCGGCCACCGGCTCGACCGCCATGGGCCGGGTCGTCGGCGAACGCGTCCAGCGCCGCTTCGGTCGCCCCATTCTCGAACTTGGCGGCAACAATGCCGCGATCGTCTGCCCATCCGCCGATCTCGACTTGGCCGTTCGCGCCATTGCGTTCGCCGCCTTTGGCACCGCCGGCCAGCGCTGCACGACGCTGCGCCGCTTGATCGTCCACGAAAGCGTCTGTGATTCATTGGTGGCGCGGCTGAAACCGGTCTTTCGCCAGGTCACGGTCGGCGATCCGCGTCGGCCGGATACGCTGATCGGGCCGCTGATCGACAACGCCGCTTTCGAAAGAATGCAAGCCGCGTTGACCGCGGCTAAGCGATGCGGCGGCGTCATTCATGGCGGCGAGCGGCTGACCGAGGGTGTGCCCCACTCGGCGCGCTATGTGCATCCGGCGCTGGTTGAAATGCCGGCCCAGACTGGCCCGGTGAGCGAAGAGACTTTCGCCCCCATCCTCTATGTCCTGCGTTACCGCGAATTCGAGGATGCCTTGCGTTTGCATAACGGCGTGCCGCAGGGGCTGTCGTCTGCGATCTTTACCGCCGACATGCGTGAAGCGGATCGCTTCCTCTCGGCGACCGGATCGGATTGCGGCATCGCCAACGTCAACACAGGTCCATCGGGGGCCGAGATCGGTGGCGCGTTCGGCGGTGAGAAGGAAACCGGCGGCGGCAGAGAATCCGGTTCCGATGCCTGGAAGTCCTACATGCGGCGCATGACCAGCGCGGTCAACTACGGGCGATCGCTGCCGCTGGCGCAGGGCGTGACCTTCGATATCGAGCCGCAAACGCCATGAACATCCAAACACCCGTAGCGGCGGGATTCCGGCGCGCCGAACGCCTCGCCGCGATTGGCGTTTCCGAGATTCTGAAGATCACGGCCGAGGCGGCGGCACGCCGCCGCGCCGGCCATCCCGTCATATCCCTTGGCACCGGCGAGCCCGATTTCGACACGCCGCAACATATTAAGGACGCGGCAGTCGCCGCCATTCATGCCGGCGCGACCAAATATACGACGCTCGACGGCTCATCCGACTTGAAAGAAGCAATTCGCGGTAAATTCCGCCGCGACAATCACCTGGCGTTCGGTCTCGATGAAATCACCTGCGCGTCTGGCGCCAAACAGATCATCTACAACGCGCTGATGGCGACGCTTGATCCCGGTGATCAGGTCATCATCCCGGCGCCCTATTGGACCAGCTATGTCGATATCGTGACGATCTGCGGCGGTCAGCCGGTCATTTGTTCATGCAGCGAAGCCAATCACTTCAAGCTGCGACCGGAGGACTTGGCGCGGATCGTCACCCCGCGCGCGCGCTGGCTCATCTTGAATTCGCCGGGCAATCCCTCCGGCGGTGCCTATACCGAATCTGAACTTCGCAACCTGGCCGGCGAACTGGGGCGACATCCAAGGCTGTGGGTGCTGTCGGACGACATCTACGAGCATATCGTCTATGACGACTTCGCCTTCACGACGCTTGCCGAAGTCGCGCCGCAACTGGGTGCGCGACTATTGACCGTCAACGGAGTTTCCAAGGCCTATGCGATGACCGGTTGGCGGATTGGCTTTGCGGGGGGGCCGCGTGCGCTTATCCAAGCGATGGCGATCGTCCAGAGCCAGTCGACATCCTGCCCCAGTTCGGTGAGCCAGGCGGCGGCGATCGCCGCACTAACCGGCCCGCAGGACATTGTGCGCGAACGCACGCAAGCCTTTCAACGGCGGCGCGATCTGGTCATCGACGGTCTGAGCCGCATCCCCGGTCTGAGCTGCCGGCGTCCCGCCGGCGCCTTCTACATTTTCGCCGGCTACGCGGGCGTTCTCGACCGGGTGACCCGGCAAAGCGAAGCGGTTGCCAGCGACGATGCGTTTTGCAGATACCTGTTGAACCACGCCAACGTCGCGGTGGTTCCCGGCTCCTGCTTCGGCGCGTCGCCCTATTTCCGGATTTCCTACGCCGCGTCCGACGACGACCTTCGCGAAGCCTGCAAGCGGATCGGGTCGGCGGTTGCTGCCTTGAACTAGGAACGCAAGGGTTTCGATATCATCTGGGATTTTCTTTAACGCGCACGTTGCCCGCCGCGCGATCGGTTCCGCGCGGACTTGCGCTGCCGGCAGCACTACCACTCGGCTGCGAGCGCAGCGGCCGAAAGCCGGCGACGGGTCCTCGACGACGTCGATCTGAACTGGCGGTGCGAGCCGAAAACATTTGTCAGTCCAGCCTTCGCGACGCGATCGCGAATTGCGCCGATATCGGTAGTATAGAGACCGCGCTCTTTCATGCGCTCGAAGTAGCTTGCTCCGGAGAAGGTGAACTTGAGTCCAAGCCCGTCTTCGGTCTGCATGCGCTCACGGACATGGGCAATCGCATCGCCAATCGTCAGACTGTTCGGCAGTATCAGCACGTCATCCCCCGCGGCGTTTCGCACCGCGTTGTAGCCGGCGAGCGTGCCGGTCACGATTGCCTCGGTGTGACCAACCAGCAGCCCAGCCTTCTCGCCAGCGACAAAGAGATTGTCGATGCCGTCGGCCTGCAGGGCGTCGTCGCGGGGCGTCATACTGAAATATCGCATCGAATTTCCAATCCCTCCGGAAATCGGATCTTCGTAGCGGGCATCTTCGAACCCCGGCACGCGGCGCAGTTGCTCGATTGGGAAATATGTCGTCATCAACTTGGCGTGCCCGGTGTCGAGTAGGACGATGTTGTTGGCGTATTCCGGCAGCGCATACTGCTGGCAACACTTGCTGTCGAGCTTGTCGCTGTCGCCGCTCAGCGATTCTGGTATCGGCGCCACAACCACGCCGTCCCGATTGAGGACTTCGACAATCTCGGGCGCGAGCGAATCATTCATAAGCTCGCACGCCCCGCTCATCGCTCCATAGTGGTCGCCTTTGTGCCCCACCATCTCTTTGGCGCCGGCGCAGGCCGCGAGGCTCACCCGATTTCCAAACGTGTGGCAGCGAAGTATGCACATGCTGCAGCCGTTGCCGTGCCTGTTGCAGGAGTTGGGAACACCCGAGGTTCCGGTCGAATCGACGAAGGCGTCACCGGTATATCGGACCGCCTGCTCGCCCCTGCCGGCGATCACCGTGTGGATACGCCGTCCTTCCATTTTGACATCGATAATCCTCGTCATGAAGCGGACGACAACGCCAGCTTTCTTCAGCATTTTGTGAACGGCCGGCTCAATCTTCGTGACGTTGTAGAGCGAGGCATGCTTATGGCCGGGGAACTCAATGTTGCTATGGACCGCATTGGCGTCCATGGCTTCGAACATGTCCCCGCCACCCAAGGCCATTGCTTCCTCGGCTGCGGTATAGCGTCCATTGTTGCGAAATATGCCGCCGACCAAGCCAGTGCCGAGCAACATATCAGTGCGCTCAAGGAGGGTGACACTGGCGCCCTGCCTCGCTACCGCCATCGCCGCCGCGCAGCCCGCCCAGCCGCCGCCTACAATCACGATTTTCATGATCGATGCTCCCCAAGGGTCCCGCCAATGCGGTCCCCCAAAAGCTTAATGGAATACTGTATACAATTTGCTCCTCAGAGTCAAGGGGGCAATTCTAACCCGTCTCGTCCGCCGTCGCCGGGCGCTGGGCGACCCCCCGAACGACCTCGCCAACAGATCTTCAACCGTGCGCCGCCAGCGGGTCTTTTATCGTTCCAACTCAAAATAGCTTGAAAAATGCGCAGCGGCGACGGCGCGGCGGAGCAGAATAATGACCCGCGAGACTGGGGAACTGAATATTTTCTGCGATCTGGAGCACGAAACCGGTGCCGCGCACGGCACGGAATCCAGGTTAACGCTCTTTGAGCTGCAGGATTTGTAGCAGAAACTCCGTGCTCCACCCGGCGGTTTTCCGTCGTGTCTTGACGCTTCCCTTATGGTTGTTGGCGCGCACGAG
>Ga0187856_1003137_pt1 | contig 11704 bp, 7 predicted proteins | sample June2016WEW_8_40_FD_132443 | JGI IMG/M metagenome (GOLD analysis project Ga0187856, IMG submission 132443) | Peatland microbial communities from SPRUCE experiment site at the Marcell Experimental Forest, Minnesota, USA - June2016WEW_8_40 | ecosystem: Environmental > Terrestrial > Soil > Wetlands...
GCTTGAGCTTCAAGGTCGCCTCGATGGCGCTGATCGCCGTCAGGCCGGTGAGCGCCAAGGCGGCGGCATTGATGTGCGAAAGCCCGTCGGGTTTTTTGGCGATAATCGCAGCCTTGACCGCAATCTTCTCGGCGCAGGCCCCCTCTTGGCCGGCGTCGCAGACGCCGAACACCGCATCGCCGATTTTCAGATCCTCGACGCCTTCGCCTATCGCGGCGACCACGCCGGAAAAATCCCGGCCGAGCACCAAGGGAAACTTGGCTTGCGAATATTGGCCGCTCCGCACCTTCCAATCGGCGCCGTTGACGCTCGCAGCAAACACATCAACCACGACCTCGCCCGGCGCCGCCACGGGATCCGGCAGGTCGCCGTATTGCAAAACTTCCGGGCCGCCAAATCGTTCAATGAAAGCCGCTTTCATGGGGTTTGCCTCTTAACGCGCAACACGCATCGTATCGAGGTCGCTGCAGCTGTTGCGGAACGCACGATACAATTCGCGGAATTTGTTTTTATATAATAGCTTGTGTGAACTATAAGATGGCGCTTAGGTACAATTACTTAACTCCTATTTTTTTTCGCGATAATTAACTGCGCTCCAGTCTACTCACTTGGCGCTTGCGTAGTCCGCCATAACGGCCGGTCGGATGGCGCGCACCGAGCATGGGTGGACCTTATGCGCAACGAAGCCCTTTTCGAGCGCGGCCCGATCCGTCCGAACCAACCGGAGTTCCAGGCGGCGGTCCGCGCTGCGCAGATCAATGCGCTCTATCACGCGCCTGCGATCATGCTGGTCAACCCGGTCAACGCAGCAATCCTTGCAGCGGTGCTCTGGCAAGACTACCCGGCGTGGATTCTCCTGCTCTGGATCGGGCTGTTCTGGGTTGTTGTGAGCGTGCGTTTAGTCGATCGGGCACGCTATCTGCGGCAACCGCACGAGAGCAAGCACGAGGTTGACTGGGCCAGGCGTTTTACCGTCGGCGCCGCCGCGACGGGTTTTCTTTGGGGCCTCTCCGGATCGGTCGTCTTCGTATCGCCGGATGCGGTCGCTCACGTCGTCGTCACGTTCGTGCTCGGCGGCATGACGGTCGGCGCGGTTTTCCAGGAATCGGCGTATCTGCCCGCCTTTTTCAGCTACGCGCTACCCGCCGTCGTTCCACAAGTCGTTTTTTATTTGGCGAAGGGAGACCGAGTCTCGATTGCGATGGGCCTGATGCTGGCGGCCTACGTCGCGGTCGTCGCATTGATGGGACGCTACATCAACCGCGTGATCGTGGAGTCCGTGCGACTGCGACTAGACCAGGCCGCCGTCAATCGCGAACTGCAGGCCGCCGTGGCCGAGAGCAAGGCTGTTCTCAACGAAATCGAGCAGATCTATCGCTATTCGCCGGTGGGCCTCTTTTTCATAGATACCAACTATCGCTATGTGCGGATCAATGAGCATATGGCGGAGATGCATGGACTGCCGGTCAGCGCGCATATCGGCCGCACGTTGCGCGAGGTCGTTCCCGGAATCGCGGACGAGCTCATGGAGATCTTCCGGCCGGTCTACGAGCGCGGCGAGCCCGTCCTGAACGTGGAGCTTCAAGGCAGGCTTGCGAATTACTTCCCGTTCCGTTCCGAATCGGGGGAAGTGATCGGCCTGATCGGGGCGGTGACCGACATCACCGATCTCAAGCAAGCGCAATTGGCATTGCGGCAAAGCGAGGAGCGCTTCCGCACCATCTTCGACTCCGTCAACGACCTCATATTCCTGCGTGACTTCGAAACCGGTGCCCTCGTCGAGGTCAATCAGCGCGTCTGCGAGATGTTCGGCTATACGCGCGAGGAGCTGCTTAAGCTGAAGATCGGCGATCTCTCCGAGAACAAACCGCCTTACACCGGCCAGAACCTATTGTCCGAGATACAGAAGGCGCGATCCGGGACGCCGCAAACGTTCGATTGGCGCGGCAAGACAAAGGATGGGCGGCTGTTCTGGGCCGAAATCTCGATGCGCCGGGCTACCTTCGACGGACAGGATTTCCTGCTCTCGACGGCCCGCGAAATTTCGCGACGCAAGGAGGCCGAAGGTCAGCTTAAGAAAATGGCGCAGTTCGACGTCCTCACCGGATTGGCCAATCGCGGCGTATTCGTCGCCGAGGTCGCCCGGGCGATCGAGCGTGTGCGTCGCGGCGAGCGCAGCTTCGCGGTTCTTTATCTCGATCTGGATAATTTTAAGGACGTCAACGATACGCTGGGACACCTCGTCGGGGACCGGCTGCTCCAGTCAGTTGCCGAACGGCTGCAGGCGAACGTGCGAGCGCTCGACACCCTCGCCCGATTTGGCGGCGACGAATTCGCCTTGCTGATGGCGGACATCGGCGATCCGACGGATGCCGGAGTGCTGGCGGACAAGCTGCTGCAAATCATGCTCAAGCCGTTCCTGCTCGACGACAACCAAATCCAATCCGGGGTCAGCATCGGCATCGCGACCTACGAGCCGGGCGCTCCGGGAGCCGAGGCTCTTCTCGCGCATGCGGACATCGCGCTTTATCGGGCAAAATCGGAAGGCCGGCACACCTACCGGTTCTTCACCGGCGCAATGGATGCGGAAGTGCGCAAACGTGTGGCCCTGACATCCGAGCTGCGTGCGGGGATCGCGGCGGGCCAGTTGTTCCTATTATATCAGCCCCAGGTGGACATGGAGACCAGCCGAGTCGTCGGGCTGGAGGCCCTGGTGCGCTGGAATCACCCGACGCGGGGTGTGCTCTTGCCCGGCGAGTTCCTGGCTGCGGCGGAGCGCAGCGGCCTCATCGTCATGCTTGGAAACTGGGTTTTGCGCTCGGCTTGCCGCCAGGCCCAGCAATGGCTGGAAACCGGCGTCGCGCTGCCTCCGGTGGCGATCAATGTGTCGGCGCTTCAGTTCAAGGCGCCGCGCGAGCTGGAAAACGAGATCGAGAAGGTGCTCGCGGAGACGGGACTCCCGCCCAGTTTGCTGGAAATCGAGATGACCGAAACCGCGCTGATGGGGACTTCGAGTGGGCACGACAACGTCGTCCAACGGCTGCGCGCCCGCGGGCTGAGGATCGCGATCGACGATTTCGGCACGGGCTATTCCTCGTTGCTCTACCTTCGGCGCTTTCCGGTCGATCGGATCAAAATCGCGCAGGAATTCGTCAAGGATATCGGCATCGAAGCCAACGATATGGCGATCGTCAAGGCGTCGATCGGCCTGGCGCGCGAGTTGGGAATCGGAGTCATGGCCGAGGGCGTGGAAACGGCAGACCAGCTGCGATTGCTGCACGAGTGGGGATGCCGACAGGCACAGGGATTCTACTTTGCCGCGCCAATGCCGGCGGAAGATGTTCTGCCGCTCCTGCGCAGCGGCAGCGTCATGCGTTGGCTGGCAGGAGCGTCGAGCGCTCCCAGCCGGCCGCCGCGCTTGGGGGTTGTCAAGCCACGACGCGTCCATCCCGCTCCCAAAAGCGGTGCGTCGCATTGAACGCAACGGCTGCCAGCGGGCCGGGAGGCCGTATTGCGATAGTTTTATGAATGATTTGCGGCATTCAAAAGATGACAGGCAGAACGAAAGACCGAGCTTGACGACCAACAAAAATATTTCGGATATTTTGCAACGGCGGCATCGCTGCCGGCATTCTGAATCGGCATGCGGAAACAGTCAGGAAGAGCGCATCATCATGTCTCAGTTCATCACCGCGCTATCTGCCGGCATCATCGCCACGGTCCTCGGTTGCGGCACGGCATTCCTGCCCACGCCCGCCGCGGCTGCGCCCGACGCTGACAAGGCAGCCGTGAAACAGGCCACCGCTACATGCAAGGCGCAGGTCAAGGAGCAGGCGCACTTCGAGGAGATGTCGTTGTATGCAAGGCACAAACTCGTCAAGGAGTGTGTCAAAGAGACCCTCGCAAAGCCTCACTGATCGGCCCACTGGCGCGGCGCATAGCGCGGATTAGCGACGCGCCGACGCTCGCTCGGCGAGCTTCGGCGTGATTCAAGTCCGCCGACCTTGCTTCGCCCGCCGAAGCGGGCTTCGCGAAGGCGGGAGCGCGGAGCGCGAAGGCGGAAGCGTAATCCGCCATTTGTCTCGCCGATGCGGCGGGTTACGCCGAAGCCTGCCATCGGGCCGCACCTTGCGCGGACCTACGGATTTTCTTTCGCCAGCCGCAGCGCCGCAAGCAGGGCCGTGAAGAACATCGTGAATAACATGACCGCGACCGTCGTTTCCCGCAGGTCATGGATTTGCCAGACGTGGCCGGTGGCGTCGGCGACCTCGCCGGTCTGTCCCAGCAGCCAAGGGCTGATGTGCGTCAGGCCGGCGCTGACGTAAAAGAGGATGGCGATCAGTTGCAATTTGCGACTTTGTTGCGTCGCTTGCACCCGCTCCCTTCCCTCCCCCGCTTGCGGGGGAGGGTTAAGGTGGGGGTGGCGACACAGATAGAGGGCAAAAGCCAGATAGAACAGCCACGAGGTGAGAAGCCAGCCAAAATAGTTGGACAGCGGCACGCCAAAATCGGCGCCGCCATCATGCCATACCCACACCTTGGCAATCGTCGACTCGGGCGGATCCATCACCACATCCCATTGCGTCATCACAAAAGCCGCGACGACAGGCAAGGCGATGAAGTTGAATGGCCGATCAAGACAGCGATCGGCTCCATCGAGCAGAATAGAGGCGACGATCCACGAGAAATAGCCGGCGCCGAACCACAACGGTCCGACGATGATGGGAATGGTGCCGATGTGAGGAAGATCGGCGTCGACTTCGAAATTGTAATGCCCAAAGGGAAAGCCGGTGGCGGCGGCGATATTCTCGATCGCGAAAGTGATCGCGATGCAGATCATGAAAAGGACCAGCGCGTGTCGCAAGCCATAGACCAGACCGGCGTGCGCCAAGGCGCTGGCAATAAAGAGCGCCGCCAGCGCTTGCGCAAATGGCGTTGGGTTCCAGGAAAATCCGATGACCACGACGAGAAAGCAGGCAATCGCCAGCCATAGCGCGGTCTCGCGCGACCAAAGAGACCAATGACCGCGGATTTTCACGTTCGCCGTCGCCATCGTTGCCTGCCTCGCTCCTCGACCGTTGCGGCGCGCCCGAAGGCCGAAGCGCGTAGAATGGGGTAGAGTGAAACGAAACCCATTACTCCGGTGATTGCGGGCCTATGATGGGGTTTCGCTACGCTCTACCATCCTACATACTGGACGCGACGAGTGGGAGGATCGCAATGGCGCATGGGGTTTTTGTCGATGGCGTGTGGCACAGCCAATGGTACGACGCCGCCGCGACCGGCGGGCGGTTCGTGCCCACCGAGCCGATTTTCCGCAATTGGGTGACGCCGGACGGAAGCCCCGGACCATCCGGCGAGGGCGGCTTTGCGGCCGAGCGCGGGCGCTATCACCTCTACGTCTCGCTCGCGTGCCCCTATGCGTGCCGCACGGTGATTTTCCGCAAGCTGAAAAAACTCGAGCGCGTGATTTCGATGTCGATCCTGGAGCCGGTCATGGGCGAAGAGGGCTGGGAGTTCGGCACCGGACCCGGCACCATTGCGGACACGATCAACGGCAAGCAACGCCTCGGCGAGATCTATTTGCTCGCCGATCCGCGTTATACCGGCCGCGTCTCGGTGCCGGTCCTGTGGGACTTAAAGCGACGCACCATCGTCAACAACGAGTCGCCCGAGATCATCCGCATGCTCAATTCGGCGTTCGCTTCCTTGACCGCCGACCGGGCCGATTATTATCCGGGCGACCTGCGCGCGGAGATCGATCGCATCAACGCGCGGGTGTACAGCGACGTGAATATCGGCGCCTATCGCGCCGGCTTCGCGACGACGCAAGGTGCGTACGAGGAGGGCTGCCGCGCCGTGTTTGCCGCGCTCGACTGGATCGAGGGGCTGCTGTCGCGCCGGCGCTTTCTCCTCGGCGCACGCCTAACCGAGGCCGATTGGCGCCTGTTCACGACGCTCGTTCGCTTCGACGCGGTCTATTACAGCCACTTCAAATGCAATCTGCGCCGGATCGCCGACTATCCCAACCTGTCGAATTACCTGCGCGACCTCTATCAGGTGCCCGGCATTGCCGACACCGTGAACATGGATCACATCAAGCGACACTATTACATGAGCATGACCGCCATCAATCCGACGCGCATCGTTCCTCTCGGGCCGGAGCTGAACTTTGCAGCGCCGCACGATCGCGGACGGTTCGAACGGCAAGCGGGCCAAGCGGACAACTTGCGACGCCGCCATTAGATTCCGACGATCGCCTCGGGGTGATGTTTCTGACAAACGGTTAACCGGCGGAGCGCTCGCGCGGAAGATCGATCAAGCGCATTGCCGCGTGGCCGTGAACCCGGCCGCGTTCTATTTCAGCCCGCTATTTCCGCGAGCAGCAATGCGTCGTCGTAGGGATCGATGATGCCGGCAAGCGGGGCGCCGCATTCCATGCAATCGAGGCTGTAACTCTCGAATCCGCAGCTGTCGATTCGGGGAGCGCGGCTTCGATCGAACATTAACCATGCGTCGCACCTCGGACACTCGATTGCTTGAGCGCCCCGTATCGTGTTTGGTCTCTCTGCACCCATGGTTAAGTCTGTGATCGCCCTTATTGAGCTGGACATTAGTAGCGGCAAGCGTTTTATACCCGATGCTTTCAAATAGTGCCTGAAAGCAATGAGTCGAGTTTTATCGCTCTGATTGAACTTCAGCTAACCGCTTTCCGGCGCAGGCAATTGCAGTCATACGCTTCGGCCTGCGGGCCAGGCTCCAACGGTCGCCCGCCTGCAGCCAATTGGGTCTGGCAAAGCGCAAATACCTGCCCGGCGCAGAGCCGTGGTGCCCGCTCTTCAGCGTCAAGCAGGCAAGCAAAAGCGAGATTGAGGAGCAGGCGCGAGACGCGTATCACCCGGCAAGGTGCGCCGCGCCGAGTTCAACAAAAGGCGTCACACTACCCGGCGACCGTGCCGGCTCTTGCGACCGCGCGGGTTCGCGGTTGGCGCGCAGCATCGGCGCGTTACGCTCGAACAGCATCCGCCGCTCGAAGAAGGTTGAACGGAAAAATGGATATCGCCGGTGCACTTGTTCCGCGACGGTCGGATAATGGATCGTCATCAGGCTGAGGGGCCTTGCCAGCCCCGGGTAAAGCCGCGGTTCGCAGACCGCCCGGTGGTGAAATATCCGCCGATAAAATGCCTGGTGCTCCGGCCTTACCGCTGCGAGCAGATGGTCGGCGCCGAAGTATCGGGCCGCCATTCCACAAAGCCGGAGTATGGCATAGGGCAATCCGCGATGGAGCCGAGAAAGGCTCTCGTCGACGACAAAGCGGTTTGGATCGACAATGACGTTGCCGGCATCGAGTTCCGGTTGCAAAATATCCGGAAAGGCTTCGAATGAGGGACAGGCGGGATGTTCCTTGGAGGCCACGTGAATGCGGATCGAGGCCGCTAACTCGTCGTCGATGTAGACCCCGAAGAGATAGACATTGCTCGTTTCGTCGTAAGGATCGGAAAACGTCCCGGAAGAATTTGGAGAAATCGCTCCTTCGCGCAGATAGGCTTCATAGCGAAGGCGAAAGATTGCTTCGCGTTGCTCGCTGGAATCCGCGTGCCTGTAATTGATCTTGTCCAGAAGCAGCGCGATGCTATCGCAAAAATTGCTCTCCGAGCCTGCGTGATCCGAACCTGCGTGATCCGAATAAGTCAAACGCGATTGGTTTGAAAGCGTTGCTAGTGGAGCCATACTCCGCCTCCCCGTTAGCGCCCGCCTGCGCCAGCAGTGAGGAAAAGGTTAACAGTCCGTTAACGTAAAGACAACTTTAACTATGTCTTAAAGTTAACCGTGGCGTTTCAACCGATCCGGCAAAAGACGAGACAACAAAACGCAGTCTCCCGCTAAGGCTCACGCTGCATCGTGCCGGAGCCTTGCCGGCCACGAGGACTTCTCAGCAGGCGCAACATAAGTGGCGTAAAGCAGCTTACGTAAATCGGATGCCGGCATCGGCTTGGCGAGCAAGTACCCTTGAACTTCGTCGATACTGTCCTCGGCGGCAAGCAATGCGAGCTGCTCCTCGGTCTCGACGCCTTCAACCACAACGCGCAATCCCAATTGCGCGCTCAGTCGCGTCATGCCACGCAGCAAAGTGACCCTGCGCTCGTCGTCGCCAAGGCCCTTTAGGAACGACTGGTCGATCTTCACCTTGTGCAGCGGGAAGCTATGCAAATAGCTGAGGCTCGAATAGGCGGTGCCGAAATCGTCCAAGGAGATTTTTACCCCGAACTCTGCAAGCTGATGGAGATCGGCGCGCGTCCTTTTCGTGTCCTGAAGCAGAGTTGATTCGGTTATCTCAAGTTCGAGCCGATGGGGCGCGAGATTCGTGGCGGCCAGCGTCTCGCGAACCAGCGCCGGAACATTGGAACGGTCGAACTGGATCGATGAGAGGTTGACCGCCACGGCGGTATCGCCCGGCCATCGTCGGCACTCCAGGCAGGCCTTGTACAGCACCTGATTGCCGATTTCGACGATCAGTCCCATCTCTTCGGCAACAGGAATGAACTCTCCTGGTGAGACCATTCCGCGTTCACGGTGCGGCCACCGCAGCAGCGCCTCGCAGGCCTCGATTCGTCTGGTTTTCAGGTTGAACAGCGGCTGATAGTAGAGTTCGAATTCTTTGTTCTCCATCGCATTGCGCAAATCAAATTCGAGGGTTCTGCGCGCTTGGGCGTTCGCTTCCATTTTCGCCTCGAACCAGCGCCACGTACCGCGACCGTCGGATTTCGCCTGATAGAGAGCCAAGTCGGCGTTGCGCAAAAACTGGTCCAGGTCAATCCGGTTTTTGGCGACCGCAATCCCGATGCTGGCGGTGACGACAACTTTGTGTCCGTCCAGATCGTAGGTGCCTGCAAGAGCGTTCAGAACGCGCGTGGCAAGAGCTTCTGCCTGATCGGGGGACTTGATCGGCGCCTGCAGGATGACAAACTCGTCACCACCGAAGCGCGCAATGACGTCGGCGTCGCGAATAGAAGTCTGCAGTCGTTCGGCGACAGCCTCCAAAAGCATATCGCCCCTGGTATGGCCCAAGGTATCGTTGACCTGCTTGAATTGGTCCAGATCAACGAAGTGAATGGCGCACATGTTGTCGGGCCGCCATTCGCTGAGCGCCCGCTCCATTCGGTCGCGCAAAACGCTGCGATTGGGCAGACCGGTCAGAGGATCAAATCGCGCCAGATGGCTGATCTTGGCTTCGGCGATCTTTCGCTCGGTGATATCCTCCACGAGAGCGACCATGCCGCCGTTTTCCATGGGCTGCACGGTGAACTCGAGCGTCCGCCCGTTCAACATGTCCACACCAAACGCGGCATCGTCGCTACCCGAAAGCCGGGCATTCAGGCGGTCGATCAGGCCCAGCCCGTTAAGATCGGAAATTAGACCTGCCCCGACAACGCTTTCTACCAAGTTGCGCACGCTCGAGCCTTTCAACTCAAAGTCCGGCGCCAATCCCATTTGCTGACTCAGTTTTTGGTTCGAGACGACGATGCGGCGCTTGGAATCGAACATCAACAGACCGTGCGGCATGTTGTTTAGTGCAGTGTCGAAACGTTTTGCCAGTAGCGACATATCACGCGATGTGATCACCGCATCGAGCAGCGTGCGACGCAATCTGTCCGCTATGAATTTCATTCCGAGAAACGATGGGACCAGGAGGCCAGCAAAAATCCAGTGAAACGGATTTCCGTAAAAGACGAGCGCTGCAATCATCGGTAATGACGCGCATAAGATTTGCACGACGACAAAGCGGCCGTTTCCAAAGTTTCGTCCGAAGATGCCCGTCGCATAAGCAATTGTCGTTGAGAAGCTGACGAGATTGGCATACGGATCAGAGGTGCGAGTGAAGGCGATGAAGCACCAGATGCCAAGCAGTACGAACAACGCGGAAGCTCCCGCGACGTAACGGTGCTCCCATCGTCTGCCATCTTCTGTACTAGTGACCGTCGCGCGCGCGCGGAAATACGCGTGCATCATTATTCCGCGCGCACAGGCGACAAGAACGATCGCCAGTGCGCAGTAGAGAAGAAGGATTTCGCCGGTCTTCCAATATGTAATGAAAACAGAACCAATAACAAAAATCGTCCCTAACAATAGAGTTCGACCGTCCTGATAAAGCGAATCGACCATCGGAAGGTAAATGTCCGGCGGCAGCGCTTCGTGTCCCTGAAAAGGTCGGCGAATTCGGAGCGCAGGACTCATTACGTTGTACCGTCAGCGATGGCGAGGGGCGCAAATCGCCCTAATGAGTATGGCTTAAAGGTCTCTCCACCGAGTAAATGTGGATGACGTCTTTGTGGAGATGTCAGGCCATTAACGAAATCTGCGGCAAGCTCTTAGCGGACGATTATCCATGCAGCTTCGCTTGCTATTCGCAGTTGGCGTAAACCCGCCGTAGCTCGCGAAGCGAGCGAAGGCAGGGCCGCTCAGCTGTAGTTGCTGCTTGGTTACGAGTTCTGGTGAATTTGCTTATCGGATGTTCTGGAAATCGCCGTGGCGGCCGAGACCGTCCTTGAAGCGGGTGGCTCCCGCCACGCCGTCTTCGATCAGAGCCCCGCGCCCATTATACCATTCCTGAATCAGCGCCTCGCGTACGCCGAGGCCGTGGCTCTTGATGGCGGAGCGTCGATCGGCGCGCACGCAAACTTGCGGGAAGCGCGCGATTTCCTGTGCCAGCTCCTCCGCCTTCCGGCGGGCGCCTCCTTTCGGGGTGACGTATTCGCACAAGCCGATGCTCAGGCATTCCTCCGCCGTCACTTTACGCCCGGTGAGAATGATCTCCAGCGCACGGCCCTGGCCGACGAGCCGAGGCAGCCGCACGGTTCCTCCGTCAATCAGCGGCACACCCCAACGGCGGCAATACACGCCGAAGTAGGAATCCTTCGCCATCACTCGGAAATCGCACCATAGTCCCAGTTCCATACCGCCGGCGACGGCAGGACCCTCGATGGCCGCGATCACCGGCTTGTCCAATTCGAGCCGCGAAGGCCCCATCGGTCCGCGTGGAACCTCGCCGCCATTGCCGCGCGGCCGGGCAGGCGGGATATCGAGTTCGCCGAGCGGATGCGCGGCATCGAGCGTACTGACGTATTTGAGATCCCAGCCGGCGCAAAACGCTCCGCCGGCGCCATAGAAGACCGCGACGGAAGCATCCTTGTCGGCGTCAAATTCAAGAAAGGCCGCGGTCAGCGCATCCGCGCTCGCGGGATCCATCGCATTGCGGGCTTCGGGCCGGTCATGAATCACTGTCCATACCGATCCGCTTTTCTCAATTCTGACTGCCATCCTGGATTTCCTCTTCGTGATGAACCGTTATCGCAGCCGCGGCACCGCCGGCTACCGGTTGGTGAAGATCGGCCGGCGCCGCTCCGACATCGCCTTCATGATTTCGGGTTCGATGCGGCCATCGTGGGGGCAAGCCGAACCGTTGGCAAGTTAGCTCGGCTGTTTGCTCAGAATCATCCCGGTGCAAGCTGCATCAGGGCGAGTGCCGCACGGGACAACGATCGGCGCATTGAGCTTGGCGATGTGACGCCGCCGGCTCATACCCCACGGCACGGAATCCGGGTTAACGCTCAGTTGAGTTGCAGGATTTGCAGGAGGAGTTTGGGGTTCCAGCCGGCGGCCTTGCGGCGGGTTTTGATGCTGCCCTTTGTTTTATTGGCGCGGA
>Ga0187856_1003141_pt1 | contig 11692 bp, 11 predicted proteins | sample June2016WEW_8_40_FD_132443 | JGI IMG/M metagenome (GOLD analysis project Ga0187856, IMG submission 132443) | Peatland microbial communities from SPRUCE experiment site at the Marcell Experimental Forest, Minnesota, USA - June2016WEW_8_40 | ecosystem: Environmental > Terrestrial > Soil > Wetlands...
CCAGTTGCTCGCCCCACGTCTTCTTCAAAAGCGCCACGGATTCCTTCAGCGCCTCGAAGGGGCCTTTCTTCTCCACGACGAGGATCGGCACGACGAGGAACGTCACGACCGACCATGCCATTCCGAAGAGGCCGGCGACGATCTGGCCCACCCAGTTGCCGCGCTTGCGCGTCACGTTCTCCAGCGCCCGCAGGATCAGCCCGACGCTGGCCGCGACGAGCGCCCATCCGACGATCTGCGGCAGCCGCGCGAGCGCGGCGTTGATCCCGGTCGAGAGCGTCGGCTCGCCGCCGCGCATCCGCAGGATGGCGCACGCGATGACGGCGCTGTTGAAGAAGATGACGATGAAGTAGGTCAGAAAATAGAAGAGGAAGAGCAGCCCGTAATACAGCAGCGGCCTTTGCTGCAACTGCGCCGAGTTCGGGATGCCGATCGCCCACAGCGGCAGCGCGAACGAGGCCAGCACGAGCAGGCAGCAGATGCCGCTGATCAGCGGGAAGAGCATCAACTGCTTCTCCGCCTTGAGCACTTCCCACGACGAGCGCATCATGTCGAACGTGTAGGAGATCCGTTCCATGGCCGTTCCTCCGGTTTCAAGACTTCGTAATCGTGATCTTACTCGTAATCGCTCGCACGCCGTAGCCCTGAGCGCAGCCGAAGGGGCGAAGGCGGGTAATCGCCGTCTTGCTTGTATGCCCTTACGGGCACACTACGAGCGGCACTAATTGCATCCGCGCGTCATCAGCAGGATCAGCGCCAGCCCGACGGCGGCCACGGCGCCGGCGACCGCGAGCATTCGGAGCAGGCGGCTGGCGGCGGCGGGCGCGCGGATTTCCTCGGCCCGGCCGGCCGGCGTCATCAGGCCGCACGCTTCCGCGTAGCTGATCGAGACCGGCTTGCCGTCGCGCGCGGCGGCCAGGTCGGCTTTGAGTTCCGCGTACGAGGCGTGCCGGTCTGCGGCATGCTTGGCCATCATCTTGCAAATGACCGCCGCGGCGGGCTCGGAGAGTTTCGGGAACGCGGCGCGCGGCAGGCGCGGCGATTCGGCCACGACGCGCACCATCGTCTCCTGCGGCGTGGAGGCCGGGAACGGCAGCTCGCCGACGGCCATGTGGTAGAGCGTCGCGCCGAGCGAGTAGATGTCCGACCGGAAATCAATGTCCCGCGCGCCGCGCGCCTGCTCGGGCGACATGTACGTCGGCGTGCCGACGACGCCCATCGTGAGCGATTGCTGGATGCGCGCGTCGCGGATGTCGGCGAACTCCTTGGCGATGCCGAAGTCCGCCAGCTTCGGGACGCCCCACTTCGACATGAGGATGTTGCCCGGCTTGACGTCGCGGTGGATGACGCCGAGGCTGGCGGCTTCCTCCAGCGCGCCGCTGACCTGCAGGGCCACGTCGAACGCGTCGCGTTCCGGGATGCGGCCGCGCCGCCGGAGGATCGCGGAGACCGGCTCGCCCTCGACGAACTCCATCACCAGGAACTGCACCGCCTCTTTCTCGCCGGCGCGGAAGACCTGCACCGTGTTCGGGTGCGTGAACCGCGCGGCGATGCGCGCCTCGCGATGGAACCGCGCCAGGTAGGAATCGCTCGACGAGAATTCCGGAAGGAGCAACTTGATGGCGACGGTTTTGCCGAGCGAGACGTCCTGCGCCTCGAACACCACGGCCATGCCGCCGCGCCCGACGAGCCGCACCAGGCGGTATTCGTCCAGGTCCGAGGGCAGCTCGCGGATCCACGCCTCGGTCTCCAGGTCGTGCGCGTCCTGGTCGGAGAGGATGCCGCGCTCGATCGCAATGCGCGTGGGCGTTTTGCTGCGGCCCTGCGCGGCGACCTGCGTGTGCTCCGCGCGGACCATCTCCAGTTGCGCGTCCGTGATCATGCCCCGGTCGAGCGCGATCTCGAGCAGCCGCATCGGAGGTCTCTTCTCGGTCGCGGCAGCCATGGTTCCTCGCCCTTAATATCCGCACGACAAACGCCGCTTTCACCACGACGACACGACGAGCACGACGTACAGCCAGACGAAACTATTCTTGGAAGTCCGTACGTAGTGCTCGTCGTGCCGTCGTGGTAAATTGCAGACTTAGTTCACCACGTTCTGCCGGCCGCCGGCCAGGAAGACGCGGACGTTGTCCACGGCCGTCTTCATCAGGCGTTCGCGCGCGGCGCGGGTGGCCCAGGCGATGTGCGGCGTGATCTGGCAGTTCTTCGCCTTCAGGAGCGGGTGCGTCGGCGGAGGCGGCTCGACGGCCAGCACGTCGAGCCCCGCGCCGGCGATGCGGCCGGAGTTCAACGCGTCGGCCAGCGCCTGCTCCTCCACGAGCGGGCCGCGGCTGGTGTTGATGAGGAAGGCCGTCTCCTTCATGAGCGACAGCCGCTGCGCGTTGACGAGGCCCTTCGTCTCCGGCGTGAGCGGGCAATGCAGGCTCACCACGTCGCTGCGGCGGAAGAGGTCGTCGAGCGAGACGAACTCCACGTCCGGCTCGCCCGGCTTCGGGGCCTCTTCGACCGCGAGCACTTTCATCCCGAACGCCTTCGCGGCGGCGGCCGTCTCCCGGCCGATCCGGCCGTAGCCGACGATCCCCATCGTCAGGCCCTTCAGTTCGATCAGCGGGAAATCCCAGTAGCAGAAATCCGCGCTCTTCGTCCAGCGGCCGTCGCGCACGGTCTGCGCGTGATGCGCCACGTGCTGCGTCAGCTCGAGCAGGTGCGCGAAAACCATCTGCGCCACGGACGGCGTGCCGTAGGTCGGAACGTTCGTCACCGAAACGTGCCGTTCGCGCGCCGCCCGGATGTCCACAACGTTGTACCCGGTCGCGAGGACGCCGATGTACTTCAGTTGGGGCAACTGCCGGAGGACCGCCGCGTCGAGCACGGTCTTGTTGGTGAGGACGATCTCCGCGTCCTTCGCGCGCGCGACGACCTGGTCCGGCGGCGTGCGGTCATAGACCTCGGCCGGGCCGAGCGCCTCCAGCTCATCCCAGCTCAGATCACCGGGATTCAGCGTATGGCCGTCGAGCACCACGATCTTCATCTCGAACCGCCTCTCCGTGCCGGCATTTGCCATGCAGCAATCTATACGCTTGCGGCTCATTTTTCAACTGGCAGTCGGATTTCAGGATCATGCCTCTGCAGTCTTACAGCGATCTTACGCGCCTTGCTTCGAGTGCTAGCCAGCCCCTTTGAAGCCGGCTTAGGACCAGCAGGCAACCGAAAAATCGCTTGACATCGTGTAAAGCGCGCATTACACTATGTACAGTTTACTTTACATAAGGGGTGGAACCATGAATGCAGAGCAGAAACGGGCCTGGTTCATTGTGATAGTTTTCGCCGTGTGCGTCGTTTTGTACGCCGCCTTGGCGCCGTTTATCGGGGCTCGTGCGGCCACAGGGGCGTTCGGCCTCTTCGGGTTCTGGGGTTTAGCCGGATTCATCGGACGCCGAGAGAAGCCTGATGAGCGGGACATCAGCATCTTGCGCAAGGCCACAATGCTTGGCTTTGCGGCTTCTTACCTGATCTTCGTTCTGGGTCTCATGAGCGTGTGGTTCGCGGCTTTCATGTTTCATGGGCGTTCACAGGTATCCGTACATGTGCTTCCCGCCATCGTGGGTTTGGGCGCCATAACGCACTACCTTGTACGCGCAGTCGCCACTCTGGTCGGCTACAGACTCCACGTGGAGGCCGACGATGTCTGAGATATCCAACTGCGTCAGGCGCTTGCGTTTCGAGCACAGCGAGATGACGCAAGAGGAACTGGCGGGACGGGTCGGGGTGACACGGCAAACCATCATCGCCATCGAAAGCGGCAAGTACACACCTTCGCTGGGGCTTGCGTTCCGAATTGCCCGCACCTTCAATCGCGGGATTGAGGACATCTTCACCTGGGAAGATGAGAGTTCCGGATAAGCCTCCTGGCCGGCATCCATTTGCAAAAATACGATTTAGGCGAAAGATATCAGCCGCGAAGGTGACTGTATTATGGCAGGCAACATGGAGAACAAGGGCATGCTCCGTCCGGATGGCCGGGACGCCCGCAGCGACGGCAGCTCTGACGAAGCGCTGGCCAGGAGGATGGCCGGCGGTGATGTTTCCACTTTGGAAATTCTCTTTGACAGATATTTCGATGAGATGTACCGCATCGCGTTATACGGCACGGCCGGCGACGCGGAGGCGGCAAAAGACCTGAGCCAGGAGACCTTCCTCGAATGCGCGCGAACGATAGGCCGATTTCGAGGGCCGAGCCTGAGAAACTGGCTGGCCGGCATTCTCCGGAATCTCATTGCGCGGCACTGGCGCCGGTCGGCGCGAGGGAATCGCCATCTTCAGGACGGGGATATGATCGGGCTGCTTCGGGAGCAGATTGACAAGGCGGAGCTGCCGGAGGAGGTCCTCTCGAATAAGGAGGTCGGCGTCATTTTGCAGAGAGGATTGTCGGTCATCGAGCCGAACCATTCGGAGGTGCTGGTGAAACGATACATGCAAGGACGGAGCGTCGCGGAGTTGGCGTCTGAATTGAAGATTTCCGAGGCGGGCGTGCACTCGCTTCTTTTCCGGGCCAGGCAGGCGCTTCGGAACGCTCTGAAGAACGTGCCGAGGGATTCTTTGTGAGGGTCAGGCGATGTCTGAGAATTCATCTGGCCGAGACTTCCTGGAACAGAATCTCGAGAGGCTGCTGCCGGCGCATCTTCCCAGGGTCCCGCAGTCCGAACTGGACGCGACGAGGGATCAGGTCTGCCAGCGAACGCTTCTCAGGTTGAGGCGCCGGACGAAACTGCGCCGGGTGTTCAATGTCGGGGTAAGAGCTGCGGCGCTGGCGGCAGTGTTCGTCATCGGCGTTGCGGTCGGCCGCGCGCGTCCGGCCGCGAGCGGCCATCCTGCCGAGAAAAGCGCAGGCAGGGTAGCTGAAAAGGGCAGGCCCGAACCGGTCGAGCAGGACCCGATGAAGAGAAGGTTCCAAATAGCCGACGCGATGGCTCAGCGCGGGGAAAGCAGCCGGGCCGCGCTGGAGTACGTGGCCATGGCGGTGAAATACCCTGAGCGTCCGGAATCGGTCCAGGCCTATCGGCGCGCGGGCGACCTTTTCCTGGAGGCGGACGACATCGAGAGCGCAACGCACGCCTACAGAGAGTTCATAAAGAGGAGCCGGGTCAGCCCAGGAACGCCCGAATCGGGAGAACTGGTCTCCCATGGCGGCTGGTTGCTGGCGGCACTGGCGTCGGACCCGAACGCACAGAGGAGGACAGAGCAATGAAGAACGCAACGGGACGAGTGATGGTGTTGGCGCTGGGAATCTGGTTCGTGGCGGTGTTCTCGGCTGCCACGGCCTTGGCCGACTCGCCAGCCCCTTCGCCGGACACATTGGTTTCCAAACCGGTGGATGAGCTGATCCGCTTGGCGCTGGAGAACAATCCCGGAATCAAGGTCGCCGAAGCGCAGGTTCAATTGGCCCAGGCGGAGCTGGTGCGCCAGCGAGCCGAGGTCGCCATGAAGGTGAGCGAAGTGATGGCTAGTTGGGAAAAAACCAGTGAGCTAGGAAAGCAAGGGCTGCTCGACTCCTATGCGGCGCCGTACGCTCGCAACGAAGCTGAACGGGAATTGCGCTTGCTCACCGGCGCGGGCGTGGAAAAAGGCCCGACGACATCCATCTCACCGGCGGAGCCGCATAAAGCATCGCTGGAAATGCGGATCGGCCGCTATGGCGAATTGACGTGGGAGGTGAAGGGACTTCCCATTCCCGAAGAACTGCGCCGCGGGAGCGATAATACAGGACGCCGGTATGACGAAGTCATTTCAGGAATGTGGTGGTTGCAGGGACCCGAAGTCAGGGCCACGGTTGTTGCTCCTGTGGACCTTCCTCCTTACCTTGTTTCGATGATTTGGGATGCTCTGAAAGAAGCCAAAATAGAATCGTTCAGTTGCGTGCCGACCACAGAGCACATGGCGCTTCCTATCGTAGAGGAAAATCTGGGCGTCATTGGAGAAGGGCTCCAGCACTCGTTCAAAGAAAAGGCCACCGGCAAGGTTGGTCCTTCCGAATTAGAAGCGTTTTTGAAGGACTTTCAGATACCGACTAGCAATCTCAAGCCGACCGACAGAGAGATGACGTATCGGGTAGAACTATACGTACTCAAGGGGGCAACGCCAAATAATCTCCTGATTAGAGTCTTCGCGCCTCTGCCTTCGGGGGCTGAGATAGGCAGCGAGACTGTCATCCACGTCGAGAAAGAAGTCCCCAATTTACAACTCCAGCAATATGACCATTTCACCTGGAAACCGATAGGGTGGCTGACACACGTTGAAACGATCTTCTCGAAATCCGTCAAGGTTCCTGCGACGCAACCGGCCTCCGAACGTTAGAGCGGAGCATTTAGCATCGAGCGCATTTTCTGGATCATCGCAGCGATAGGCGCGTTCCGGATTTTTACACATTTCCGAGACTTCTCCGTGTATAATGGCGCCGGCTGAACGCGATTATTCAGGGGAAAGGGTCGCCCATGAATACTGAGCGCGGCGGTTTTACGCTCGTCGAAATGCTGGTGGTCGTGAGCGTGGTGCTTTTGATTGCGGCGCTGATCGTGCCGGCGTTGCGCCTGGCGGCGAAGGAAGACGCCATCAAAGCCTGCAATTCGAACCTCAGCCAGATCGTCAAGGCGTGCGTCACCTATCAGGAACCGAACGGCGATTTCTTCCCCGCCCATTCGCAATGCTTCTTCGGCGCGGCGGACGATTTCAAGCCGATGCCCTCCCTGGCGATCTTGTATCCCGCATACGTGGATGAACCGAAGGTCTTCGGTTGCCCGGCCACAACCGACAAGCCGTTCATCTCAACCCGCTACCACGAGGGCAACCGGTGGACCTGCTTCGGGACGGACGTCCTCGACCGGCCGGCCACGAACCCGGCCAGGTACAGCGGCTTCGAGCTCAGCACGGTGCTGAAGTGCAGCTACTTCTACGACGAGCGGACGAATTTCCGCAACATCGGCCCGGGCCAGGCCATCGCCTGCGACGCCGACGGTCAAACGTGGACCCGCCCCGACGGCAGCAAGGCGCCCTACCCGGCCAACTGGACCCGCGCGCCCCGCGCGCCCAACCACGCGGCCGGCCAGAACGTGATGTACTTCGACGGACACGTGAAATGGATGAGCGGGGATGACTCGAACGGCAGCATCTTCAATCCCCGCGTCGTCGCCGGCGGTCAACGGGACCCGGACAAGGATGTCTATCTCTGGGACGGCATGAACGCGCTGGTGATGGAACCGCGCAGGAAGTAAGTGGACGTTTCCCCAGTTCTGCGGAAGGGAGGAAATATGGTCTTCGACAAAGGCAGGTTTGAATTGCGAGGCGCAGCGAAGGCGCTGTTGGGCTTGGCGGCGCTGGCGGCTGCAGCGATATGCGGCGCCGTCGGAACGGCGGCGGAGGAACCCGCGCCGCCGGCGAAGATCACCATGCGCATCCTCTATGCCGGTCATCCGGGCTCGGCTCGTGAGAAGGATTTCGTCAAGTTCCTGGGCAAGTATTTCACGCAGGTCCAGACCGGCGACCTGGCGACCTTCAGCGACAAGAGCGCCGATGGGTTCGACGTGGCGATCCTGGATTATGACAGTGACGGCATGGACGTCTTCAAGTTCCCGCGGCCGAAGCTGTCGCAGAACTACGCCCATGCGACGGTGACCGTCGGCGTGGCCGGGGGATTGATCGGCAGTCAGCTTCGTCTTAAAACCGGGTATGAGTGAAACTGCATGAGCGACGCGGCCCAGTTTGAGCCGCTCAATCACGAGGTGTTCCAGAAGCCGTTCCCCGTTCAGCCCGCATTCCAGATGTGGCCGACGCCGGAAAACTACCGCCGCTCGCCGGCCGGCAAGGACCTGCCTCCGAAGATCAAAGTCTGGCGCGTGCAGAACAGCGGGAAGGACTACGGCAGCGTGGTGTCCATCGGCGCCGGGTACGACGATTCACCGGACGCGGAGGTGCTGGCGCAAGGCTATAACACAGGCAAGCAGTTCGGCGACGTCGGCGTCGGACGACATGCGAGCTTTTTGCAGTGGGGCTACTCGTCGCCTCCTTCGCAGATGACCGCTGCCGGGCGCGCGCTCTTCCTGAACTGCATCTGCTACATCCGCAAGTTCGACGGCGTGGCGCCCCTGGTCCATTGCCTCCTTTCAGGGCGATCGTACGTGGTAACGCTGGCCTCTTTCATTGACGGGATCAAGGATCCGGCGAAGACGTTTGCCGGAACCTTCCCGCCCGAGCTATTAGGGCAGTATCTCGGCAAGCACGACGCTTTAGCGAAATATTTTCAGGATAACCTGGAGCTTGTCTATTACGACAAGGGCTATCGCGTGGACGACGACCTCAAGTCCGCCGGCATCCCGTCGAACCGCACGGTCGCCGCCCTCGGCCAGATGATCGCGTTGCTGAAAGATGCCCGGACGGCTCCAAAGGGCCGTCTGCTGCTGAGACGGTACACGCTGGCGGGCTTCGCGACGCCGGAGCAATGGCAGGCCTGGTTCGACGCCAACCAGGACATCATCTACTTCAGCGATGTCGGCGGGTATAAATTCCGCATCGTCCCGGCGAAGTGAGGGCCGACTGGATTTCGGCGGCGCAAGCGCGCATAGTGCCGAAAGCTGAAGGATCGCTCCCGGATATTAGAATTCTTATGAGTTAGATTTGACAGGATATCATACGACATGGTATAATGCGTCCGCGTTCTGAAGGACGCAACATGCTGATGGGAAAGAGGATAAGACGCAAAAAGTGATTTGAAAAAACGAATCCAATTTATCGTAAGACGCTACGCTGACGCATGTTAGGGCGTTCTTGTCTCAACGCCAATTACTACAGCAAGTTAGGACAGATGAATCTCACCGGGTGGCGGATTCTTCGCTTTCTGATGCGACCGTTCGTGCGGGTGTTCTACCGCATCACGGTCATCGGGGCGCGGAACCTGCCGGCGCACGGCCCGGTGCTGCTGGTCTGCAACCACGTTTCCTACGTAGACAGCATCATCCTCGGTTACGCCCTGGAGCGGCCGCCGCGGTTCCTGATCTGGCGGAAGTTCTTCGACGCGTGGTTCACCGGCCCGCTGGTGCGCGCGTTCGGGGCGATCCCCGTGGCCCCGGATGATGCGCCCGAGGCGATCAAGACATCCCTCGCGGGCGTCGTTGCGGCGCTCAAGGCCGGCGAAGTCGTCTGCCTGTTCCCCGAAGGCGGCATGACGCGCACCGGCCACGTGCACGGCTTCAAGCGCGGTTTCGAGCTGATCGCTCGCCGGGCGGACGTGCCGATCACGCCGGTATACATGGACGGGCTCTGGGGCAGCATCTTCAGCTTCGAGGGCGGCCGCTATTTCTTCAAGCGGCCGAAGCGGATCCCTCGGCCGCTGACGGTGGCGTTCGGGCGGCCGCTGCCGCCGGACACCTCGTCGGCGGACGTGCGCCGCGCGGTCATGGACCTCGGGTCGGACGCCTTCGCGCTGCGGAAGCGGTTCCAGCTTCCGCTGCACGTCAAGTTCTGGCGCGCGGCGCGGTCGAGCCCGTTCATGTGGCGGCGCCTCTGCATGGCCGACTCGACCGGGCAGGAGCTCACCTGGGGCGCGTCGCTCGCGGGCGCGCTGATGCTCTCGCGCTGGATGGACCGGCGCTGTCGCGGGCAGAAGAGCGTCGGCATGATGATGCCCGCCTCGGTCGGCGCGGCGCTGATGAACGCGGCGACGCTCATCTCCGGCCGCGTGCCGGTCAACCTGAACTTCACCGGCGCGCGCGCCTCCATCGCCGTCGCCATCCGGCGCTGCGGGCTGAAGACGGTCTTCACCTCGCGCGCGCTCCTGCAGCGGACCGGGTTGCCGGAGCGGCCGGAATACGTTTATCTCGAGGACGTCATGCGCCGCATGCCGCGGCGCGACCGGGTGCTGTGCTACCTCCTCGCGGCGATCACGCCGAACGCGATCGCCGAGCGCCGCCTGATGCGCCGCGGCGCGATGGACGACCTGGCCACGGTGATGTTCACCAGCGGCGCCACCGGCGAGCCGAAGGGCGTGATGCTCTCGCACCACAATATCGTGAGCAACATCGAGGCGTTCTCGGAGGTGATGGCCTTCGGCCCGTCGGACACGATGATGGGCATGCTGCCGCCGTTCCATTCGTTCGGGTTCACGGCCACGCTGTGGACGCCGCTGACGGTGCGCATGCGCGTGGTCTATCACCCGAACCCGCTCGACGCGAAAGGCGTCGGCCGCATGGTGGCGAAATACCGCGCGACGGTCATCGCCGGGACCTCGTCCTTCTTCGCGCTTTACGTGCGCGGCTGCGAGCCGGAGCAGTTCCGCTCGCTGCGGCTGGCGGTCGCCGGGGCGCAGAAGCTCGTCCCGGCGGTGGCGGAGGCGTTCGAGGCTCGGTTCGACCTGCCGCTGACCGAAGGCTACGGCTGCACCGAGCTTTCGCCGGTCGTGTCCGTCAACGTGCCGGACGTCCGCGACGGCCCCGTGAAGCAGATCGGCTCGCGTGTCGGCTCCGTCGGCCGCCCGCTGCCGGGACTGGGCATCCTCGTCGCGGACCGCGAGACGCTCCGGCCGGCGGCCGGCAACGCGCCCGGCGTCATCCTCGTCCGCGGGCCGAGCGTGATGATGCGCTACATGGATGACGCGCGCGCCACCGCGGCGGCGTTTCGCGAGGGTCCGCCTCCGCCGGAACCGGGCCTGCGGCGGCTCGACTGGTACGTGACGGCGGACATCGGCGCGGTGGACGAGGACGGGTTCCTCCACATTCATGACCGCATCTCGCGGTTCAGCAAGATCGGCGGCGAGATGGTGCCGCACATGGTGATCGAGGCCGCCCTCGCCGCGGCCTCGCCGGAGGCCGAGCGCCCGTTCGACGCCGCTCAGGGCGCCTTGAGCATGGTCGAAAGGCGCAGCTTTGCCGTGGTGACGCTTCCGGACCGCGTCCGCGGGGAAAAAGTCGTGGTCGTCTATTCCGGGCCCGAATTGGACGCCGGCGCGCTGCTCCATCGAATGTCCGAGCGCGGCGTGCCGAACCTGTGGCTGCCGTCGCCGAAGGACTTTCACCGCGTCGAGGGCCTGCCTTTCCTGCCGAGCGGAAAACTGGACCTCGCCGCCACGCGCCGGCTGGCGGAAGCGGCCGCCGCCGCGAGGGATTGAGCAGGAACATTTTGCATTTGGAGTTCAGTTGACAGGGAACCCCGCGCAAGTCATAATTCTCGGAAGACGCGCGGTCCCGGCGGTGAACGAGGCACGAACCGACCCCAACAATCCTTAGGGAAGGAGATGTAAATGGCGAAGGCACAGGCCGGCGGTAAGAAGGCGGACTTGAAGCCGCTCGCGGAAGCAATCATCAACGGCAAGCGCGAAGTGGTCGTGGAGCTCGTCAAGAAGGCGCTCGCGGACAACGTGCCGCCCGCGACGATCCTGAACGACGGTCTGATCGCCGGCATGAACGAAGTCGGCCGCCGGTTCAAGGCCAACGAGTTCTACGTGCCGGAGGTGCTGATCGCGGCGCGCGCCATGTCCAATGCCAAAGAGGCCGCGACCAAGCCGGGCGCGATGGAAATCCTGCAGCCCTACCTGACCAAGGCGGGCGTGAAGTCCCGCGGCAAGGTGATCCTCGGCACGGTCAAGGGCGACCTGCACGACATCGGCAAGAACCTCGTCTGCATGATGCTCCGCGGCGCCGGCTTC
>Ga0187856_1003151_pt1 | contig 11665 bp, 7 predicted proteins | sample June2016WEW_8_40_FD_132443 | JGI IMG/M metagenome (GOLD analysis project Ga0187856, IMG submission 132443) | Peatland microbial communities from SPRUCE experiment site at the Marcell Experimental Forest, Minnesota, USA - June2016WEW_8_40 | ecosystem: Environmental > Terrestrial > Soil > Wetlands...
CCCGCGTGAGATCGTGACGCTCGTCGGCAACAATGGCGCTGGAAAATCGACCTTGGTGAAAGCCATCTCCGGTCTAACGCCGGTTCGCTCGGGAATGATAAGCTTCGAAGGTCGGCGGATCGACGGTTGGTCTACCGCGGCGCGAATGCGGTTGGGTATCGTGCATGTGCCGGAGGGGCGTCAGATCTTTTCTGGTTTCACCACCGGGGAGAATCTGGAGCTCGGCGGATATCTGCAGAAAAACGCGCGCAGCGACGGCAATGCGCGAGGGGAGGAAATCTGGCGGCTTTTTCCCATGCTGCGTGATCGGAGGTCCGCGCTCGCTGGAAACCTGTCCGGCGGTCAGCAGCAGATGCTCGCCATTGGACGAGGTCTGATGGCCGCACCCAAACTGTTGATGCTCGATGAGCCTTCGCTCGGCCTGGCGCCGCGCGTGGTTTCCGAAATATTCGATTTGATCGTGCGGCTGCGTGAACAGGGGTTGGCCATCCTGCTGTCCGAACAAAACGCTCGACTGAGCCTGGTAATAGCAGACCGCGGATACGTCATCGAGAATGGACGGGTCGTCTTGACCGGGACCGGGCAAGATTTGCTCCAGTCGCCGGAGGTTGCCGACCGCTATCTCGGGGTCGGCGTCGAGCGAGAAAGCCAGTCAGCCGATCGGAGCACCGGACTGGCTAGGCGTTTGCGCGAGTTATTGCAGCTCGGGGCACAATCTCGGCAAACCTGAAACAAACCTGGTCGCAACCATTCACTGGGACAGCGGCTCACCGCCCGGCTTGCTCTTCCACACCCAACGCTGTTGCTCGCCGTCGTAGCTGACTACAGCCGCGTTCTCCGTCCCCAAGCCCCGCTGGGGCCAGGCCTTGAAGTCGTGAATCCCGTTTATGCCGGCGAAGCCGGTGAGCCCGGCGATGTATTGCCGCACCTGCGCCGCCGTCGCGTTCGGCCCGAGATCGCGCAAGGCCGCAATCACGATCATCGCCGGATCCCATGTCATGCCCGTCTGGTTGTCGGCCTTGATGCCGCCGGCCGTGAGCACGGCGAGCATATCCTGCTGGGCCTTCTCGACGCGGGGATCGAGCGTTAACAGGCCTTTGTGCTCGGGAAACACGGATGACGGGAAATAGAGCTGCTTCGGCAGAAAGCTGACATATTGCGCCATTTGCGAGAATATCTGATTGCCGTTGGTCGTCCCGATCGGGATTTCCAAACCCGCCTGCTTCAGGCCGCGAAAGATAGTGGCAACGGGGGCACCCGTCGTCCAGGCGATGAGCGCCTGCGGCTGCGCCAATTTGATTCGTTCGATCTGCGCCGCGATGCTGACGTCGGTGGGATTGAAATGCTCATGCACCACTTTCGTCACGGTGGCGTTCTCGGGTTGAGCCAAGGCCAGATCGATGCCGCGGTCGGCGTCCTGGCCAGAGGAATCGGTGCTCGTGATCACGGCAATGTTGGTCCAACCCTTGAGGCGAAAGAACCGGATCAGCGTGGAAATCAGATCGAAGGTCGAGACGCTGGTCGAGAACACGTAACTGCCGTCCGCCGGATGCACGCCCGGCGTTAGGCAATACAGGACCGGCCCGTTCTTCATGAGCGGCGCGATGGCATTGCACTGGGCCGTGATCGGCGTGCCGAGGATGACCGCCGGCTGGCCGGCAAGGATCTCGTTGGCGATCTGCACCGTAAGTTGCGGACTGCTTTGATTGTCTTGAAAAACAAAATGGACGGGGCGTCCTCGAATGCCGCCGTTCTTGTTGACGTAGCCTTCGAGCAGCGTGAGGTTGTCCAGCTGCCCCTTGCCGATGAAGGAGCCGCCTCCGGTCAGCGGCTCGATCACATGGATGTCGTAGGCATCGGCTGCCACGGCCGATCGCAACGGTAGGATCGCGGCAAGCCCGCCGACGAGCGCGCCTATTATCAGGCTCAGTGCGAGCGACATTCGGTGCATGGGCGGTTTCCTCTTGGTTGTTGTTGTAGCTCAGCCGAGCCGGAGCCGGCAATGCTCTAGGCAGCCGCTCCCTTGTCGTTGACGAAAATCAAGCGCGGTCGACACCTACCCTCTTCCCGGGCGGGACTGCAAGCCCCGTGGCCTGACGCGGCTGCGCTGGGCTCTGCACCAGGAGCGAATCGCCGCCGTGCTGGACGTGGACGTAGCGAATGCGCTTATGCTTGCCGAGTTCCTCGACCAGGTTCAAGAGGGACATGCGGCTGTCGAAGTACTGCTTCGGCGGCCCCGCCGCGCGCATTGCCGCGATCTCCTTCTCGCCCTTCATGATGTAACGGAGCAGGAACTCCTCGTCCGAGACGCCGGGGCCGCCGAATTGTTCGCGCAATTTCTTCAGCGAGACGTCCGAACTTCTCGGGGCGGAGAGCTCTTTCGCCCGCGGCAGGCTCAAGAGTTTGTCCTTCAGGTTCTGGTCCATCCAGGCGTAGCAGGAATCCTCGCCATAGACCCCTTGTGCGAACTGAATGAGCTCGTCGGTGACGAGCTTGTATCTCTCTCCCGCCACCACGTTGATGGCCGCCTGGGTGACGACGAACTGGGAATGCGGGGTGATCATGATCGGATAGCCCATGTCCTGGCGGACCTGTACGCTTTCCGTGAGCACTTCGTCGAGCCGGTGCTCCATGCGCATCTCGGCCAATTGGTACCTGAGGATGGAGATCACGCCTCCCGGCACCTGATGAACGTATTGGGCGTAGTCGTATTCCAGCGGCGCGCCGATCGGCAGATTTTCCGCTCTTGCGATCGCTGTGAGGCGCTGCGCAACCGACCCGACCGCCTGTTCATCAACGCTGGTTGCATGACCCTTCAGGCGGGCATTCCTCGCCACGCTGAGCACCGAGGGCTGCGACGAGCCGTTGGCGAGCGGCGGGATAGCCGTGTGCACGGTCCGTATTCCCAGTTCGAGCGCTTCGAGATAGACCAGTTCGGCGAGGCCCGTGGTGCAGTGCGAGTGCAGATCCACCGGCACGCCATCGGCGCTCTGCAGCATGACTGGAAGCAGCGTCCGGGCGCGGTCCACGGTCAGTAGCCCGCCCTGGTCCTTGAGGTAGATCCGATCCGGCTCGAACGGGAGGATATCGCGGATCTTCTGCGCGTAGTACGCGTCGGTGTGACGGGGAGAAATCGTATAGGAGAGCGCGACGGCGACCTGCAGCCCCAATTTCTTGAACAGCGGTATGATCCAGGGAAAGCTACGCTTGATCTGATCGAACGTGTTGGACGTCACCTGGGCACGGTTCAGGGCGCCGATCTCGGCCATACGCGTGAAATACAACTCCACGACCGATCGTGGCGGCGGCGGCTCGAAGGAGAGAATATGGCCGCCGGCCATGCAGCTCTTGACGGTGTTGGGCATCCTCCTGGCGACCATCCGCGCCAAGTCCCAGGGGTTCTCCTTCAAGTCGCGGACGCATTTCTTCATGTAGACGCCGTTGACCGGAACCTCGACGGCATCGAAACCGGCGCGGTCCATCTCGTCCGCAACCGCCTCGATCATCCCGGCGCGCAGAGCCAAGGCCCACAGACTCTGGGCTCCGTCGCGGAACGTCGTGTCGATAAAGCGTACGTCCATGGGCGCCTTGCATCCTGAAAAATCGCCCGAGCGAGTTACTCTCCTGTGCGGAGAAATTCCAGTTCCGATGAGATTGAACCGTCGCGTAGTGCGGGCATTGCGCCCGCTCGGCTATGCGGTCAATGCCCGGGCGGACCGGCGCAACGCCCACGCGGTCCGGTGGGTCGTTCTTTCCGCGTGGGCAAAATCGCCGGCAAGGCTGCCCAACCATCTCGGATCGATCAGCGATTTTGCCCACCCTGGGAAAAGCAAAAAAGGGCGCCGAGGAGTACGGCGCCCAAAAGTTCGCATCGCATGTGCAATGCAGGGAGGATACTGACGCAGCTCCTTACGCCGAGTAATACATTTCGAACTCGACCGGATGCGGGGTGTGCTCGAAGCGGATGATCTCCTGCATTTTCAGGTCCATATAGCTGTCGATGCAGTCGTCGTCGAACACGCCGCCCGCCTTGAGGAAGTCGCGGTCCTTGTCGAGGTAGCTGAGCGCCTCGCGCAGGCTGCCGCACACCGTCGGGATTTGCTTCAGCTCCTTCGGCGGCAGGTCGTAAAGGTCCTTGTCGGTCGGCTCGCCGGGATTGAGCTTGTTCTTGATGCCGTCGAGACCGGCCATCAGCATGGCGGCGAAACCGAGATAGGGATTGCACAGCGGGTCGGGATAGCGCACCTCCACGCGCTTGCCCTTGGGCGAGGAGGCGAGCGGAATGCGGCACCCGGCCGAGCGATTGCGCACCGAGTAGGCGAGCAGCACGGGCGCCTCGAAGCCCGGAACCAGCCGCTTGTACGAGTTGGTCGTCGGATTGGTGAAAGCATTGATGGTGCGCGCATGTTTCAGGATGCCGGCGATGTATTGCAGCGCGAGTTCCGAAAGATCGGCATATTTGTTGCCGGCAAACAGCGGCTTGTCGCCCTTCCAGATCGACTGGTGGCAATGCATGCCCGAGCCGTTGTCGCCGTAGACCGGCTTCGGCATGAACGTCACGGTCTTGCCGTAGACCTGCGCGACCTGCTGGGTGCAGTATTTCAAGATCTGCATCTGATCCGCCATGCGCACCATGGGGGCGAACTGCATGCCGAGCTCGTGCTGAGCCGAGCCGACTTCGTGGTGGTGTTTCTCCACCTTGACGCCCATTCTGGCCATGGCGGCGAGCATTTCCGAGCGCATATCCTGCGCCGTATCCAGCGGCGGAACCGGGAAGTAGCCCTTCTTGAAGCCGATATGGTGGCCGAGATTGCCGCCCTCGTAGTCGGTGTCGGAATTGATCGGCAGCTCCACCGAGTCGAGCCGGAATCCGGTATTGTAGGGACTGGCCGCGTATTTGACGTCGTCGAAGATGAAGAATTCGGGCTCCGGTCCGAAGAACACGGTGTCGCCGACGCCCATCGATTTGACGAGACCTGCCGCCTTTTTGCAGATCGAGCGCGGATCGCGAGTGTAGGGCTCTCCGGTGAGCGGTTCGAGCGTATCGCAGATGAGGACCAAGGTGGTCTCGGCGTAGAACGGATCGATGCTGGCGCTTTCCGGATCGGGCATTAGTTGCATGTCCGACTCGTGGATCGCCTTCCAGCCGGCGATCGAGGAGCCGTCGAACATTATTCCTTCGGCGAAGGTGTCTTCGTCGACTGTGCTGACATCGGTCGTGACGTGCTGCCACTTGCCGCGCGGATCGGTGAAACGGAAGTCGACGTATTTCACGTCGCTGTCCTTGATGAGCTTCATGACGTCTTTCGGCGTGGTCATGGCATGTGTACCCTTTCGTGGTGCTGGTGAAAGCTTCGTCGTGCTGGCGGAATTCTGCTGTCGGCGGCTAAGCGCAGGGCGTCAAGCCGGTGGTTCAGATAGCATCGATTCCGGTTTCCCCTGTCCGGATCCGGATTGCTTCCTCGATACTTGAAACGAAAATTTTCCCGTCGCCGATCCGTCCCGTTTGAGCGGCGCGGCGGATCGCCTCGATGGCCTTTTCGACCATGTCGTCGCCAAGCACAATCTCGATCTTCACCTTGGGGAGAAAATCGACCACGTACTCGGCGCCGCGGTAGAGTTCGGTGTGCCCCTTTTGCCGCCCGAACCCCTTGGCCTCGGTTACCGTTATCCCTTGTAGACCCACTTCCTGCAGCGCCTCCTTCACCTCATCGAGCTTGAACGGCTTGATGATCGCCTCGATTTTTTTCATCGCGTTTCATCTCCCGGCTCCGAGGCGGGCCGATTCACACTTGGAACCGTGCCCTCGGTTAGCAGGTCCCGTGCCAAGGCCGCAAGGGTTCAAATAACCTAATCAGATCAAAGTGCTAAGGCGCGCTTGCGATCTCGCCTCAAGGCGTATGGAAGGGGTTTTGCCGCTAAAGTAGGCACGATGCCTATTATCTCGTCAATAGCGCCCGTGAGCGGGGATAGACCGTGCTTCGCGATATGCGCGGCGTGTCGCTTTCGTTATCTTCAACGCGCCATGATTGAGATTCTGAGCAACGCCGAAATGGCTAAGGCGGACCAGCTGGCGATCGCCGGCGGCGCGGCGGGCATCGACCTGATGGAGCGGGCCGGCAGCGCGATCGCCGACGCCGTGGCTGCCCGTCATGCCGCCGGCAGCCGGGTCGTCGTGGTGGCCGGACCGGGCAATAATGGGGGAGATGGATTTGTCGCGGCGCGGCTGCTCGCCGAGCGCGGCTACCGGCTGCAGGTCTTGCTGGCGGGGGAGGGGGCACGGCTCAAGGGCGATGCGGCGCTTGCCGCGCAGAGGTGGAAAGGGCCGGTTGCATCCGTGCATCCGGGTGCATTGGACGGCGCGCATGTCGTGATCGATGCCCTATTCGGGGCCGGGCTCGACCGTCCTGTCGAGGGGACGGCCCGCGCGACGATCGAGAGCATGAACGCGCAAGGCGCGCCGGTGATCGCCGTGGACTTGCCGAGCGGCATCAACGGCACGTCGGGCGCGGTGATGGGGGCTGCGGTCAGAGCCGCCCAGACTGTCACCTTCTTTCGCAAGAAGCCTGGGCATCTGCTTCTACCGGGCAGACTCCATTGCGGCGCGATCTCCGTCGCCGACATCGGCATTCCCGATTCCGTGCTGGAGCAGATCGCCCCGAAGACGTTCGAGAACATCCCCGCACTCTGGCGCGCGCATTTTCCGGTGCCGCACGAGGCTGGGCACAAGTATGACCGCGGTCACGCGGTCGTCGTATCCGGGCCATCATGGTCGACGGGCGCGGCGCGGCTCGCCGCCCGCGGCGCGTTGCGCGCGGGAGCGGGATTGGTCACCATTGCCAGTCCCCGCGAGGCGCTGGCGGTCAATGCAGCGGCGAGCCTTGCGGTGATGGTGCGGCCGGTCGACGGCGCTACCGAGCTTGCCGCGTTCCTCGCCGACCGCCGCTTGAACGCTCTGGCGATCGGACCGGGAATCGGCGTTGGAGAGGCGAGCTGCGGGCTCGTCCTGGCGACCCTTTCCGGTGATCGCGCCGTGGTGCTCGATGCCGATGCCATCACCAGCTTTGCGAGCCATCCGCAGCGGCTCGCGCAGGCGCTTGCCGCGCGGCGTGGCCAGGCCACGATCATGACGCCGCACGATGGAGAATTTTCACGTTATTTCGGGGCTTTGGACGGACAAACGAAAGTCGGATCGAAACTCGACAGGGCGCGGCTTGCGGCGGCGATTACCGGGGCGGTCGTGCTCATCAAGGGCGCCGATACGGTGGTCGCGGCGGCGGACGGCCGTGCGAGCATAGCGGCGAATGCGCCGCCTTTCCTTGCCACGGCCGGCGCCGGCGACGTGCTGACCGGGATGGCGGCCGGCCTGTTGGCGCAGGGCATGCGGGCGTTCGAGGCCGCTTCCGCCGCGGTCTGGCTCCATGGCGAAGCCGCCGCTGCGGCCGGTCCCGGGCTGATCTCCGAGGATTTGCCGGAGATGCTCCCGGCGGTGTACCGCGCGCTGCTTGCGTGATCGCAGGGTCAGCTGGCCTCGAAACACAGCGAGCTGCACGCCTTGGTTCAATGGCTATTTTTGTGGTATCCGGCGCAAACCGCATGATATAAGCCGCGCCGCCGGGTCGCCCTGCGTGTCGCGGGCGTGGCGGAATTGGTAGACGCGCGGGATTTAGGTTCCCGTGACGCAAGTCGTGGGGGTTCGAGCCCCTCCGCCCGCACCAGCCGGGCGGGCCTTTTGCAAAACCTGGCCCGGATGCGCTCGATCTCGGGCCGTAAAGAGTAGTGCCGATGCAGGTTACCGAAACCGCCGCCGCGGGTCTCAAGCGCGAATATCGGGTTGTCGTCCCCGCGACCGATCTTGAGGCGCGGGTCAATGAGCGCCTGGATGACCTCAAAAGCCGCGTGCAGCTGCGGGGCTTTCGGCCGGGCAAAGTGCCGGTCTCGCACCTCAAGCGGCTCTACGGCAAGTCCGCCATGGCGGAAGTGATCGACGCCGCGGTGCGCGAAGCCAACAACAAGATCGTCACCGACCATGGTTTTAAACTCGCCACCGAGCCCAAAGTCGTGCTTCCCTCGGACGAGGGCGGTGTCGAGGGGGTCATCGCCGGCAAATTCGACCTCGCCTATACGGTCGAGATCGAGATCGTGCCGCCGATCGCGCTCACCGATTTCAAATCCATCAAGCTCGAGCGGCTTACCGCCGATGTCACCGACGCCGAAATCGATCAGGCGGTGCAGGCTATCGCCGAGCAGAACCGGCCATTCATGGCGAAGGCCGAAGGAGCGGAAAAGGGCGACCGGGTGACGATTTCCTTCCAGGGTACCGTCGACGGCCAGCCATTCGAGGGCGGCTCCGCCGAGGACGCGCCAATCCTCCTGGGATCGGGCCGGTTTATCCCGGGGTTCGAGGACCACCTTATCGGCCTCAAAGCGGGCGAAAGCCGGACCTTCGACGTCAAATTCCCGGAGAACTACGTGGCGAAGGCCGTTGCCGGCAAAGACGCCACCTTTGCGGTTACGGCGAAGGCGGTCGAGACGCCGGGGTCGGTCACGCTGGACGACGACTTCGCCAAGACGCTTGGATTGGACTCGCTGGCCAAATTGCGCGACGCCCTGCGCGAGCGCATCCAGCGCGAGCATGCCGCGGCATCGCGGCAGAAGCTCAAGCGCGCGTTGCTCGATCAGCTCGACGAGCGCCATAAATTCGAACCGCCGCCCAGCCTGGTTGAGCAGGAGTTCAACCACGTCTGGTCGGCGATCGAGAGCGACCTCAAGCAGCAGGGCCGCACTTTTGCGGATGAGGGAACCACCGAGGAGAAGGCGCGCGCCGAGTACCGCGCGATCGCCGAGCGCCGCGTGCGTCTAGGTCTCGTAATCGCGGACATAGGCGAGAAGAACAATATCAAGGTGACGGAGGAGCAATTGAGGGCGGCCGTGATGGAACAGGCCCGACAGCTCCCTGGGCGCGAGCAGCAGATCTGGGACTATTACCGCAACAATCCGGATGCGCTTGCCGCTTTGCGCGCACCCATTTTCGAGGACAAGGTGGTCGACTTCGTGCTCGAGCTTGCCCAGGTCACGGAAAAGCCCGTTTCGCGGGACGAGTTGTTCAAGGACGACGAGGAGTGAGGGAGCATGAAGGAGCTGACGTGGTCCGTCGTCGCGAATGCGCGTTCCTGGGCGGGTCACCCGAAGCGGTCTCCCACCCTTCCCTCTCCCGCGAGCGAGGGAGGGGAGGGTAGGGTAGGGGGCTGGCCGCGACGAAACCCAGGTCGCACGTCTTGTCGCGGGGACTTCCGCGCATATCTGCGATAGCTGCATAGCCGATCTCCCTCCCTTCCCTCCCCCGCGAGCGGGGGAGGGAAGGGAGGGAGCGATCGGCACGGCGGCTTCGACAGGCCGAGCCCGACTCAGCCACATTGAGCGAGCACGTTGAGCCCTAGTGGCAGGTGACCCATGCGCGACCCGAAAGACACTTACATGCAATACCTCGTCCCCATGGTGGTCGAACAGACCAACCGCGGGGAGCGGGCCTACGACATCTATTCGCGGCTGCTCAAGGAGCGGATCATCTTCATCACCGGCCCGATCGACGATGGCGTAGCCTCACTTGTGGTGGCCCAACTGTTGTTCCTCGAGGCGGAGAATCCGAAGAAAGAAGTCTCCATGTACATCAATTCGCCGGGCGGCATCGTGACCTCGGGCTTGGCGATCTACGACACGATGCAGTTCATCCGCCCGGCGGTCTCGACGCTCTGTACTGGGCAGGCCGCTTCCATGGGCTCCCTCCTGCTCGCCGCCGGAGCCAAGGACCTGCGTTTTGCGCTACCCAATGCCCGCATCATGGTTCACCAGCCTTCGGGCGGGTTCCAGGGTCAGGCGACGGATATCATGTTGCATGCCCAAGAAATCCTCAACCTGAAGCGGCGCTTGAACGAAATCTACGTCAAGCATACCGGCCAGCCGCTGAAGAGGATCGAGGATGCGCTGGAACGCGATATGTTCCTGACGGCCGAGATGGCTAAGGATTTCGGCCTGATCGACAAGGTGATCGACAAGCGGCCGGAGGAGCCGGCCCTGAAGGCGGAAGCCCCCGTCAAGGGGTGAGACCGGCGGGCGGGGCGCGACCGGTGCCATCAAATGGGCTGATTCGTGGGCGCTAAGCGGGTCCGAGCCGCGGCGTCAAGCATTTTCTCAGCGGTGTGGTCCGGAAAGCACACTCGTCCAAAGTCGCGTTATCGTTAATGGATTCTTGGTTGGCGCGCCTTTAGCATACCCCCTTGTACTGGGCGGGGGCGTGTTGTCACTGTGGCGTCGGGGGCAGGTGTGCGACCTGGGCGAAGCTACGGAATGTTAGCGCAGCGCTTCGTAAAGTGTTGAGGTGCTGCCCTCTCGGGGAAGACGTGAGACTGGTACGGAGACGGGAATGAGCAAGGTTGGCGGCGGCGATTCCAAGAATACGCTCTACTGCTCGTTCTGCGGCAAGAGCCAGCACGAGGTGCGCAAGCTCATCGCCGGGCCGACAGTCTTTATCTGCGACGAGTGCGTCGAGCTGTGCATGGACATCATCCGCGAGGAGAACAAGTCCTCGCTGGTGAAGTCGCGCGACGGCATTCCGACTCCGCGGGAGATCCGCAAGGTTCTCGACGATTACGTCATCGGCCAGGATTACGCCAAGAAGGTGCTCTCGGTCGCCGTCCACAACCACTACAAGCGGCTCAATCACCAGAGCAAGCACAACGACGTTGAACTGGCGAAGTCCAATATTCTGCTGATCGGGCCGACCGGCTCCGGCAAGACGCTGCTGGCGCAAACGCTGGCGCGCATTCTCGACGTGCCCTTCACCATGGCCGACGCGACCACGCTGACCGAGGCCGGCTATGTCGGCGAGGATGTCGAGAACATCATTTTGAAGCTGCTGCAGTCGGCGGACTACAACGTCGAGCGCGCGCAGCGAGGCATCGTCTACATCGACGAGATCGACAAGATATCTCGCAAATCCGACAATCCCTCCATCACCCGCGACGTGTCGGGCGAGGGTGTGCAGCAGGCGCTGCTCAAGATCATGGAGGGAACGATCGCGAGCGTGCCGCCGCAGGGCGGCCGCAAGCATCCGCAGCAGGAGTTCCTGCAGGTCGACACCACGAATATCCTGTTCGTGTGTGGCGGCGCCTTTTCCGGCCTCGAAAAGATCATCTCCGCGCGCGGTCGCTCGACCTCGATCGGCTTCGGCGCCAAGGTGATGGCGCCCGAGGATCGCAAGCAGGGCGAGATTTTTCGCGACGTCGAGCCCGAGGATTTGCTGAAGTACGGCCTCATTCCGGAATTCGTCGGCCGGCTTCCCGTCGTTGCGACGCTGGAGGACCTCGACGAGGCCTCCCTCAAACGCATCCTCGTCGAGCCGAAGAACGCTCTGGTAAAACAATACCAGCGCATGTTCGAGATGGAGACGGTGGACCTCACGCTGGCCGATGAGGCGCTTTCCGCAATCGCGCGCAAGGCGATCGACCGCAAGACCGGCGCCCGCGGCCTGCGCTCGATCATGGAGAGCATCCTGCTCGACACCATGTTCGATCTGCCGAGCCTGGAGGGCGTCGAGGAGGTCGTGATCTCACGCGAGGTCGTTGAAGGCGCGGCCCGGCCGCTCTACATCTACGCCGATCGGTCG
>Ga0187856_1003161_pt1 | contig 11644 bp, 8 predicted proteins | sample June2016WEW_8_40_FD_132443 | JGI IMG/M metagenome (GOLD analysis project Ga0187856, IMG submission 132443) | Peatland microbial communities from SPRUCE experiment site at the Marcell Experimental Forest, Minnesota, USA - June2016WEW_8_40 | ecosystem: Environmental > Terrestrial > Soil > Wetlands...
ATGGGAAGAAGGCACGTCCGATTGTGCTCGCCTGATTAAATTCCTTAACAAAGACATGTTGAAGGGCGGCAAGAAGCAAATCCGCCTCGACTCCGGCGTCGGCATCAAACCGATTTCCGTGACCGGGACCAAACGGCTAGTGCGCATGGCCATCCAGTATGCTCTCGAACACAAGAACAAGGCGGTCACCCTCGTTCACAAAGGCAACATCCAGAAGTTCACCGAAGGCGCGTTCCGCAAGTGGGGATACGAACTCGCCACCGAGGAATTCCGCGACAAAGTCGTCACCGAGCGCGAGAGCTGGATCCTCGACAACAAAGACAAAAAGCCCAGTATCACGGTCGAGGAAAATGCGAGCCTCATCGAACCCGGCCTTGAGTTCGCCCAAGACGACTTCCGCCAGACGATCTACACAGAGGTAAAAGACTGTCTCGACTCCATCTACGCCACGCACGGCAAAGGCGTGTGGAAGAAAAAGCTGATGATCAATGACCGCATCGCCGACTCCATCTTCCAGCAGGTGGTGACGCGGGCCGACGAATACAGCGTTCTGGCCACGCCCAACCTGAACGGCGACTACATCTCCGATGCCTGCGCGGCGCAGGTCGGCGGCCTCGGCATCGCTCCCGGGGCGAACATCGGCGACGGCTACGCCATCTTCGAAGCCACGCACGGCACCGCTCCCAAGTATGCCGACAAGGATGTCATCAATCCCGGCTCGGTCATTCTCTCGGGTGTCATGATGTTCCGCTTCCTGGGATGGACGGAAGCCGCCGATCTGATCGAGCAGAGCCTGGAGCGCACCATCTTACAGAAGAGAGTAACCTACGACTTCGAGCGCCTGATGGAAGGTGCCACCAAGGTAAAAACCAGCGAGTTTGCCACTTGCATGATCGACAACATGAGCGTCGCAGTGGCGGCGGACTAAGGGCAGAGACAAGGTTTGGTAATGGAGCGACGGGCGTCCTCGCCCGTCCCGATGCGCCCTCCGGACGGGCGAGGACGCCCGTCACTCCATTAGCACCCGGAGACGCGGCAAGCCGCGTCTCTACAAGAGATTACTTGCTGAACATTTTGGAAAGGAAACCTTATGCGCCATAAAGTAACGATAGTCGGTTCCGGAAACGTGGGCGCCACCGCCGCTCATTGGATCGCATCGAAAGAACTAGCCGATGTCGTGCTCATTGACATCATTGAAGGCGTACCGCAAGGCAAAGGTCTGGACCTCCTCCAGGCCATGCCGATCGAGAAGCGCGATTCCGCAATTCTCGGCACAAACGACTACGCCGACACCGCCAAATCTGACATTGTCGTCATCACCGCCGGAGTTCCGCGCAAGCCCGGCATGAGCCGCGACGACCTTCTGAATATCAACTTCAAAATCATGAGCGACGTGGTCGGCAAGGTCGTGCAGCACTCGCCGAACTGCATCCTCATCATCGTCTCCAATCCGCTCGACGCCATGGCGCAGGCCGCCTACAAGCTGAGCGGCTTTCCGCGCGAGCGCGTCATTGGCATGGCCGGCATTCTCGACTCCGCTCGCTTCCGCGCGTTTATCGCCCTGGAACTTAAAGTCAGCGTTGAGAACGTAACCGCCTTCGTCCTCGGCGGACACGGCGACACCATGGTTCCGCTTCCCCGCTATTCCACCGTCGCCGGCATTCCCATCACCGAACTCCTGGACAAGGCCACGCTTGATCGCATCGTCCAGCGCACCCGCGACGGCGGCGCCGAAATCGTCAAATATCTCAAGACCGGATCCGCTTACTACGCCCCGTCGGCCGCCACCACCGAGATGGTCGAGGCCATCCTCAAAGACAAGAAAAAGATTCTACCGTGCGCCGCCTACCTCAACGGAGAGTACGGCATTCATGGACTCTTTGTCGGCGTGCCCGTGAAACTCGGCGCCAAGGGGATCGAGCAGATCATCGAGATTAAACTCAGCGCGGAAGAGAAAGCGGCCCTCGATAAGAGCGCCGCCGCCGTGAAGGAACTGATAGCGGTGATCAACGTTTAGGCGGGGACTTTGAGCGCCCAGGTACATCAACGGTTTCCGCCGTTGCCGTTGGGTGCGGTACGAGTTAAGATTTCGCGGAAAGGTCTCAATCTCTATCGCGGGTGCTTCGATGCTTCGTGCTTTCTCAGGCTGGTTGAGTGGCTTGGCAATTTGCGCACTGCTTTCAACGACGGCGTTTGGTGGTGGCCATAACGCTGCCGACTATCCGCTGCGGGTGCATATCTTTGAGCACAATTCGCATTCGCATTACTACCAGCGGGTACTGGATTGGGTGGACGGGGAGGGCCGGGCGAATCTCTTTGAGAATGGCGAGCCGCGGGGCTTCGACTATAGCTATCGCTGCTCGGACCGGTTAAGAAATTCGCCCGGGTATGAGACCTACCTGGCGCGGTGGAAGAAGCGGGATCAGACGCTGGAGATTCTACTGCCGAAGCTGGGTAATCCAAGTGCGACAGAGTCCTGCGATCTGAAGGTAGAGATGAAGGACATCGCCTATTACCGACACGGCAACACCCTGGACACAGAGCCGCCGACAGCGTTCAAGCAATGGATGGAGAAGCACCAATACGATCCGGAGCATGGGAAGAACGAGCCGGTGACGGTGGCCCCGAAACAAGCGGGCGCAAACGCACCTCAGTGAGTCGGTGAGTCGAGCAGATAGTGAATCCGCCCGATGCCCTGAGATACGGCTGGCGGTCCTCTTCCTGATTTCTCTTTCGTGATCGCCCCAGGCTCGCTATAGTGTCTGAGGCCAGCACACGATGGATTTCGATCAGCTCGAAATTTTTCTGGAAGTGGCGCGCCTCTCCAGCTTCTCCCGCGCGGCGGAGAAGCGATTTCGTACCCAGCCCGCTATCTCCTCTCAAATCCGGGCGCTGGAAGAAGAAGTGGGCGCTCGCCTGCTCGACCGCTCCGGAGGCCGCGTCTCGCTCACCGCGTCCGGCAAATTGTTTTTCAAGTATGCCGAGGAGACGCTGGAGCGGCGCAAAACGATCCTCACCGAGATCGCCGAGACCGAGCGCGTGCCCCGCGGTGAAATTGTCGTGGGAGCAAATGAAGGCACCTGCCTGCACATCCTGCCGGAGGTGTTCGCGCAATTCAAACGCGATTATCCGAACGTCGCCGTGAGCATCAAGCGCTCTGACTACGCCAAGATTCTCGAATCGATCCTCGAGAACGTGGTGGACTTTGGCGTGGTCTCGCTGCCTGTAAACGACAACCGGCTCGAGGCACAGATGATCCATCGCGACGAACTCGTCGTGATCACCGCCCCGTGTCATGCGCTCGCGGCCAAGAAGAGCGTTACCGTGGCCGAGGTCTCGACCTATCCGCTCGTCGTGCCCAAACTGGGTCACACCCGTGACGCGCTCGATGCGCTGTTCTATGACCATCACTTGAAGCCGAAGTTGGCCATGGAACTCGATTCGAGCGAACTGCTGAAGCGTTTTGTGGCCGCCGATGTCGGCGTCGGGTTCATCGCGCGGTCGAATATCGAGGAGGATATCCGGGCCAAGGTTCTGGTTGCGATCACGCTCGCTGACGCCCAAATCCGGCGAGACCTCGCGCTCGTATTCCGCAAAGACAAATCGCTCAGCCGCGCCGCCAAGGCCTTCATGGACATCGCGGTAAAGCAAAAGAATTTTTCGACGTCCCTGGCCGGGCCTGGGAAACGATCCAAATGAGCCGGGTTGCGCGTTGCATCCTTGCATTGTCCTTACTCCTTTCGGCGGCCGCAGCCCAGAAGCAGTCCGCCGGCGGTAAGGCTTCTTCAGTCACCGCTTACAAGCTCATCGCGCTCAAGGCCACGGGGACGACGCGCTACACCGACAAAGAGATTCTTGCCGCGAGCGGACTGCAGATCGGCCAGAACGCCGCCGACGGCGATTTCAAAGAAGCAGTGCGGCGACTGGGCGATTCCGGTTTCTTCAGCAACGTTGTCTATTCGTATTCTGCTTCAGGAGCGGGCGTAAGACTCGAACTGCAGCTCGCCGATACGGACAAGAGCAAGCTGGTTCCCGCGCAATTCGAAAACTTCGTCTGGTTCACCGACGACGAACTCCGCACCGCCCTGCAAAGCCGCGTTCCGCTGTTCAAGCAGTTGCTGCCCGTTGCAGGCAATCTTCCCGACCGGGTTTCCGAGGCGCTGCAAGCCATCCTCACCGAGAAGCAATTTCCGGGGCGGGTGGATTTTTTGCGCAGCGCAGAAGAGCCGGGCGGCGCCCTAAGCGTAATCGTTTATCGGGTCGAGGAAGTCAGTATCCGGATTCGCAGCGTCGAATTCCCGGGAGCATCGCCGGAACAGACGGCTCTGCTCACAACCGCAGCGCATCGCCTCACGGGAGCGGAATACGGGCGCTCTTCTCTCGCCGCGGTCGCTAAGTTGGACCTGCTGCCGGTGTACCTGCAGCGCGGATATTTGAAGGCCGCGTTTGGGCCGTCCGATGCGCGCGTCGTGCCTCAATCTTCTCCCGCGCCCGATGCGCAAGGGCCCGCCGAACATCAGTCCGAAATTCAGGTGGACGCGATTGTACCTGTGACGCCGGGCAAGATATATTCAACCTCCACTGTGGAATGGAAGGGCAACTCTGCCATCACCACCGCCGAAGTCGCGCCCCTCCTGCACTTGGCGCCCGGCCAGCCCGCCGACGCCGTGCGTCTGCTCAGCGACATCGAAAATGTGAGCAAGCTCTACCGCAGCCGCGGCTACATGACGGTTCAGATCAAGCCCGACGCCCGCTTCGACGAGGAGAAGATGGACGACAAGAAAAGCACGGTGCGCTACCACCTGAACGTCGTCGAAGGCGACCTCTACAGGATGGGAGAATTGGAGATCCTAGGGCTCGACACGCAGGCCAGGGCTCGGATGCAGGCAGCATGGACTCTGCGCGAAGGTCAGCCCTACAACGCCGACTACCCCAAGAAATTTCTGGACGATACCAGAGATCTCGTTCCCCGTGGCGTGCAGTGGGCCGTGAGCGTTCATGAAACCCCGGACGCGAAGGACAAGACCGTGGACGTCGAGATCCGGTTCAAGCAGCAGTAGCGCGGAAAACTGCGGATGGTAAAGGGCAAAACATTTTTGTAACCCGTGAGGTTGCGTGAGAATCTTTATATTGTCACAATGGTAGCGACATCACGATAGTGACAGTGTGGACTCTTCACTTTTGAACTATCACCCCGTTTCACAGGAGCGAAAGCAAAATGAAAGCTAATCGAATTGCGGCTGCGGTTCTTGGGATTCAGATGTTGGCCGGGCTGGCGGCGGTTCCAGCTCTGGCTGCCGGTAAGAGCCAGACCTTGACCGGCCAAGTGAGCGACGCCATGTGCGGGGCGAAACATGAAGAAATGCCAGGCAAGCCCGCGGAATGCACGCGGGTGTGCGTTAAGCATGGAGCAAATTACGCGCTCGTGGTTGGGGATAAAGTCTACATCCTGGAGACCTCGGATAAGGCCGCGCTCGACAAGCTGAACGATCTGGCGGGAGCGAAAGCAAAGGTGACCGGAGAAGTGGACGGCACCACGATCACGGTAAAATCGGTGGCCGCGGGATCGTAAAGGCAACTGTGGAGTGACGGGCGTCTCGCCCGTCCAGCCGGGCGGGGGACGCCCGGCTTTCCACCACCAGCGCAGGTTCAATAAAAAACCGGCGGACGGCCCGCCGGTTTCTTGTTGTCTTCGCAATCCCCTTACTGTTGATTCTGGTTCGGATTATCGTCCCGGCGCTTCAGCGTCGGGCGATCGTCATCGCCGCTGCTGCTGGTGGTGTCCGTGCCGCTGGTCTTGTCACTCGTCGAGGTGCGGCGCAGGCTGGGCTTGTTCCCATCCTTTTCTTCGATGACCTTGTGTCGGTTCTCGATGGTGGCCAGCCGCGATTTCACGTCGTCAAACTCCGAGGTGGTAACGATGTACTGCGGGCGCGCCGGAAGAATGGTCGCGATCTCCTTTTGCGACGCCGCAATGCGGTCGGGCGTCTGCGGGTGCGAAGCGAAGGCCTTGGCGATCGTGCCCGGTTTCTTTTTCTCTTTCGCCTGAATCTTTTCGAAGAAGCTGATGAAAGCCTGCGGATCGTATCCCGTCTTATACATGTATTGCAGGCCGAGGTAGTCCGCTTCCGCTTCGAAATTGCGTTGGAACTTCATGAACGTGAGCGGCAAGCCCAGGCCGGCTGCCTCGTAGATTCCATAGCCTATGCCGCCTCCGACGAAGATCAGAGGAATGGTAGCGATTTGCGCAATATTCGCGCGCGTCATCTGACGCATCCCGTGGCGGGCGGCAACGTGCGAAATCTCATGCGCCATCACGCCGGCCAGTTCCGCCTCTTCGTCCGCCGCCAGAATCAAGCCGGAGTTCACATAGAAAAATCCACCGGGAAGCGCGAAGGCGTTTACTTCATCGGAGTCGATCACCTTGATGGTGAAGGGAACCTGCGCGTCGGAATTGCGCACCAGATTCTGGCCGATGCGATTGACGTACTCGGTGACCACCGGGTCCTGAACCAGCTTTACGCTATTTTCGACCATCATCGCGTATTGCTTGCCCATCCTGATTTCGGTTTCGAGCGAGTACCAATCGCCCAAACCGCGCCCGCCGACTTTGCGGTTGCCGATGGCGTCCACATCGTCCTCACCGCCGGTGTGCTTGACCTTGCTTGCGTCGGGCTCCTGGATGGGTGGCGGCCCGCTAGGAGCCGCATCGGTGCCGCTCGAAGAAGCGTCCGCGGGCGGAGTCGGAGTCGTGCTGGGGGTTGCCGAGGGGGCCTGCGGTGAAGCCGGCGGCGTTGAGCCAGCGGATGGTCCCGTCGACGAGCCACTCGCGGCTGGCTGCGTGCTCTGAGGCTGCGCCGTCTGATCCTTTGATGTTTGAGGCTGTGCTGTTTGCGGCTGAGATGCTTGCGGCTGTGCGCTTGGGGTCTGTGAAGTCTGATCCTGCGCCAGCGCGGGCACTGCCATTAGCGCTAGTAAGCTCAGGGAGATCGCCAATCTACGGAACGACATTTGGACACCCCGCGGAAACCCGGTCGGCTGACAACATTATACCCCCGATAGCAAGTCGTGTGAGCGAAGTTCCCCACCTAGTTGGACGCAGGCTGGCGCCGGAAAGTTAGCCACGATTTTCGCAGAACGTGGTGGCTGAGGTTCGTTTCGGATCCGTCTTGTGCGAGTGGCAGAAAAAGAAAAATTCGCGTCTGCGAAACCGAACCGCACGGGTTGCGGCTTTGTTCCCTAGCTTAGTTACTCTCAAGGTAATAACCCACTGTTTACGGGAACCCCCTCCCCCTGCCTATTGGAATCATAGGGTTAGGAAGAAATTCCCGCAAAATCTTTGGGTTTAATTCGACTGTCACACATGTGCGCCTTCGCGGTTGTTGCCGAGATTTCGGTGAGGCCAGCGCGCAAGGACCACGGCGAAGTGTCTGTCGTCGCATAGTCGCTGGTGAAATCCTGCGGCACCGGGAGAATTCCCTGATGCATCCTGCCGCGGAGATAAGTGCAGGGGTCCTTCGACTCCGCCGGAACTTCACTTCGTGAAGTCCCGGCTCCGCTCAGGATGACAACTTGGATAGGGTGGCTGAAAACTGAGAGCTGACGGCTGATAGCCGCTCTACGTCCAGCGAAACCAGCGCAGCGCAAGGATGAACGACACTCCGCCCCAAACTGCGAGAACAAGTAGTCGTCCCGATTGTGAGCTCAGAGTCGCGCCTTCTAATATCGTGGATCGCAGCGCGTCGTTGAGCGCGGTCAGCGGAAGCGCTTTGATGAAGGGGTGGGCGATGGCGGGAAATCTATCGTAGGAAAAGAAGACGCCGGAGAAGATCCACATCGGCATCATAACCACGTTGATGAGGCCGGAAACGGTTTCGATTTTCTGCGCCCGGCAAGCGGTTAGCAGGCCGACACCGCCAAAGGCTACTGCTCCGAGCGTACCTAGCAGGATGATTGAAAGGATCGATCCCTGTACTCGCATGTGAAAGACGAGCACGCCGAAGCCTAAGAGCAAACCTACTTCGATCACCATCAGAACCAGGCGGCTGCTGGTTAAAGCTAGAAGAAAATCGCTGCGGCGCATGGGAGTAGCGACGAAGCGCTTCAGCAGTTTGCGCTGGCGCATTTCGACCAGTGCGAAACCGACTCCCCACATGCCGGAGTTCATCAGGTTCATCCCCAGCAGTCCGGGGATGAGGAAGTCGATGTAACGGGAGCCGGGTTCGCTGGAGGATTGGGCGAAAGTCGAGAGCGCATCTTTGCGCCCGGCGGCGGACTGGAGCGCAGCGTCAATCTCCGCCCGGGAGAGGACACTTTCCGGGCGGGCGGGATCGTAATAATAAGTGTAGCTGCCGTCGGGATTCAACTCGATCGCCAGATCAAACTTGCCGAAGTGGAAGGCTTTCAGCGCGGCATCGCGATCAAGCACAGTGGCTCGGACAGGGGAGTGGGCGGACGAGTTCTTATTCGGGTACTCGAGCATGGCCAACGTTTTCTGCGCGCCAGGGCCATCGATCACGACTACCGAGGTGATGTCCGCGGGCTTGTCGCGAAAGGCGATGCCCAAGCCAGCCGCCAGCAGCAGCGGAAAGATGAAGACCCAGAATACGACCTCAGGCTCGCGCTTGAGTTCAAGTATGCGCGCCCAGAGCAGATGACGGTATCCGGACCAGCGGCCATTGTGGCGCGCGGGTTGAATGGGCTGAGGTTCCTGATACTTATCAGCCGTGAGCTTGGGCGCGTTGGTTTCTGTGGTTGCCATTCAGTCTTCTCGCAGGTGGCGGCCGGTGAGTTGCACGAATACATCTTCAAGGCTGGCCTGGCGCGTGCTGAGGTGTTCGAGTTGATGGCCGTGGTTGGTGACCGCATCCAGAAGAGCGGGGATGGTGAGGTGCGGCTCGCGGACGCTCAGGCAGACGGTCGAATCCTCGCGACGGACGGACTCTACGCTCGGCAGGGACCGCCAGCGGTCGAGGTTGTCGCTGTCAAGATTATCGTTGTCGGCGTCTCCGTTTTTGCTTACCTGGAACTCGACCACATGATGGCCGCCAAGCCGGTCAATCAGGTCCGAGGGCGTGCCTTCGGCGATGATCTGGCCGTGATCGACGATGGCGAGACGATCGCAGAGGCGCTCGGCCTCGTCCATGTAGTGAGTCGTGAGCAGGATGGTGCCACCTTTTTTCTGAAAGACGCGCACGATGTCCCAGAGCTGGCGGCGGCTTTGGGGATCGAGTCCGGTGGTGGGCTCGTCGAGAAAAAGGATGCGCGGATTGCCGACCAGTGCGGTGGCGACGGCCAGGCGTTGCTTCTGGCCGCCGGAAAGTTTGCCAACCCAGGCGTCGGCTTTCTCGGTGAGTTGGAGTTCTTCGAGGATGGCGGCGATGGAACAGGGTTCGCGGTAGAAACTAGCGAAGAGTTCGATGGTTTCGCGGACGGTTAGCTTTTCCGACAGGCGCGTTTCCTGCAGCGAGATGCCGAGCCACTCGCGCAACTGGCGCGGGTTGTCGGCCCAGGTGTGTCCGAAGATGCGGACTTCTCCGGAAGTGGGTGCGAGCAGGCCTTCGAGGATTTCGATGGTGGTGGTCTTCCCTGCTCCGTTCGGGCCGAGCAGGCCAAAGCATTCGGCGGCCTCGATGCGCAGGCTGAGTCCGCGGACGGCTTCGACTCTGCAGTCGTAGGTCTTGCGCAGGTTGGCGCACTCGATAGGAGACCCCACTCGCAGATTGTAGCTTAGCTTTCGGGTGCCCTGCGGAGCTGTGCTCCGCTGGACGGCCGAACCACCCCAGCCCGCGAAAAGCGCGCGGTCTGGGGGCCCCGGCGAGGGCGGCCGTCGCTACGTGACTTGTTTAGGGTCAACGTTCCGGCGTCGGTACCGGGACGTTGCCTCTAGCATCCTGCCAGAGGATTGCATTCAGCTTCTTGGCATCGGCCGCATCCGGCCTGGAAAAATTCATGAGCGATGATTCCTTCGCGCCCGCCGCGGTCTTCTCGTTGATCTGGTAGATGAGGCCGCTGCGCAGATTCTTGTCGTCGGCCTGGTGCGGCGGCTGCGTTCCCGGGCCGGAGAACAGCGGCGCCATGAGTGGCGCGTGCGCGTCGAACAGGTTCATTGGCGGAAGGTCGAGCAGAGCTTCTATGGTGTGGATCATGCCGACGGTCGTGTAGAAGTGATGATCGACAAACGTTTGCGCCGTGTGCGGCGCATATTTGCTGATGACCAAGGCGGTAGATCGATGGGCATCGATGTGATCGGCGCCGTCTTGCGCATCGTCTTCGACCACGAAGATGGCGGTATTGTCCCAGTAGGGGCTGTGGGAAACGGCATCGACGACGCGGCCCACCGCGAGGTCATTGTCGGCGACTGAGGCCTGCGGAGTGGGCTTGCCGGGACGCGTGCCTCCGGTGTGGTCGTCGGGCAGGTAGAGCAACGTGAACTGTGGAAGCTCTTTGGCGGTTCCTTTGGCTTTCACAAACTCATCGAATTCGCGGAGGAATTCATCGGCGCGGAGTTGGTCGGGATAGTCGGTATTGAAGTCGGGGAATTGCGGATCGTAGTGATCGCGCAGAGCGGCTTTGGTGGGACGCATGCGCTTCATCTGCGGAATGGCCCACGGCCACGGGCTCGGCCCGCCGCGCGGTTTGCCGACGTTCGCGGGCAGAGGCTCTCCTTTGTTGATTTCGGCCACTGGGCAGGTCGCAGACGAGGGAGACAGCATTCCTTCCTTCGGCAATTTTGCTTTTTCACTTTTACACCACACGGCCGCGATGAATTCTCCGTAGATGCGATAGGTGAGGCTGCGGCGGCCGAGGTTGTCCCAGAGGAAGCCGGTTCCGGGGTCGTCGACGTCGGGGATTCCCTGCTCGAGCGGAAATTCTTCGGCCACGCTGCCGCCGGAGTCGTAGGTTCGCTCCTTACTGCGATAGCCAATGGGCCATGTTTTCTCGTTGTAGTCACTCGTCGTGGCGGCGGTGGACCAGAGGTGGCCATCGCCGGAAACTTCTCCGCTGTCGTAAAAGTTGTCTAGCACTCCGAACTGCAGGGCCAGTTTGTGTTGGTTGGGCGTGATGTCTTTGCCATACATCGTCAACGATGGGTCGCCGTCGCCGACGGGCAGGTCACCGAAGATCTGATCGTAGGTGCGATTTTCTTTCAGGACGTAAATCACGTGGCGGATGGGATTCGTTCCGTTGGCGAATTTAAACTTGCCGCCGTCGGAGTGGATCAGATTGTCTTCCTCGACCTGGTGCGTGTAGGCGGCGAGATTCTTGCCGATTTCGGCGAGGCTGAGGCGTGCAATCGAGCCACCGATCAGAGTCGGGATGTACGGGTGCTCTTTTCTTTTTCGCTCGCCTTTCAGCGTGCCTTGCATATTGTTGGGGCCGCTGCCCTGGCCTTTGGCGGTCGCAATCAGCAGGTCGTTGCCGGCGATGGCGAGGGCACTCGGATACCACTCGGTGGGGATAAAACCGATCGGAAGCGAATCCGACGTGCGGGCCATCACCGGTGGTCGATTGGAATCCCTGACGTCGAACACAGCGATCGCATCAAGCGAGGCACTGGCGGCGTAAAGATACTTGCCATCCAACGAGAGAGCAATGGACTGGAAGACAGATCCGGGGTTGCCTCGATCGCTGCGATACCGAA
>Ga0187856_1003164_pt1 | contig 11630 bp, 17 predicted proteins | sample June2016WEW_8_40_FD_132443 | JGI IMG/M metagenome (GOLD analysis project Ga0187856, IMG submission 132443) | Peatland microbial communities from SPRUCE experiment site at the Marcell Experimental Forest, Minnesota, USA - June2016WEW_8_40 | ecosystem: Environmental > Terrestrial > Soil > Wetlands...
GTTGCCAATCCTCGCAATCAGCGCCTGAACCCAGTTTCTCGACAAAAATGTAGTGGCGACTTTTCGGCTAAGGCATTGATTTGCCTATGCCACACCCCCGATTCTGCGCAAGTTGGGTTAAAGACCCGCGCCTTTCGGCGCTTCGCTTCCCTCGTTTTCTTGTGTTTTCTTGCTTGAGCGTGATGTTTCGGAAAGCCGGTGATTATTCCCGGATCAAGTCCGCGGGCAAGCTTTCCGGATCATGCTGTAGCGGGAACCGTGGCGGAGCGCCGAGAGACCAGCGTGGTTGTTTGCAAAACTCGGGCGCGGATGCGTCGCGAGAACGGATTCGTTTTCACCTCTCCCCGGAGGGGAGAGGTCGAGCGAAGCGAGGGTGAGGGGGTTCGGACGCTGGAGTTTTTCCTGTGCATCCGAACCCCCTCACCCCACCCTCTCCCCTCCGGGGAGAGGGAGTCGCAAGCGGGAACGCCTCGCCGACATTCGCCGCACAACCGCATTCGCGGCGCTTTGGCGCAGGAAAAACACGACCTCTGCTGAGCGGCCGAAGAGAATAGCGGCCGAGACAGCGTGCGGCTTCAAAGCTTCGTCAGCTTAAGATTTGCGATTGCGTGACCCCTCAAAAGTCCATATAAACCGGGCATTTCCTCGACTCGCACGGTAAATTTTCAGCCGAAATTTAGCCGTAACCATGTCGCCAATCGGCGCGGCGCGAGCTTGCGCAACGGCAGACATTATGGGGCGCGGCCGGGCATCGCGTCAACGATGCCCGGCCACTTCGGGAATGGCTGAAATCCGACAGCCGGATCAACCCACCCCGGATGTTGCAGCGTCGCGCCCTTGTGACCGCAGACTGTGCAACGTGCGCTCTGCCGCAGCTTGTCGCTTGACGCATCGGCTCCCCACCTAATCATGAGCGGCACGAAAGCGACGGGCGAGTGATGCAAGCACCGCTGCTCGCACCACAGCCAAGCCCATGCGCTGTGCCGGCGCAACTCCGCTAGGGTCGGGACGCGGCTGCTCGTATCTCTGCGCATCGGTCTGCCCAAGCTGTGCCGCAAGCCCTTCAAGTCCGCCAGCTCCCCGCAATAGGGCGTCGAGATCGTCTGCCATCACGCGACGATAGCACAGATTGGACGAGCGTAGGCAATTCGCCGATATCAAGTCTGCTGGGGATGCTCGTTCTAATCGGCATCGTTTCCGAAATTACAAATGCTCAGATTTGGCAGCGTCGTGACATTGGCTTTATAGAAGTAGCAGAAGGCACTGTGATGAAATTCTCTGATGCTTTTGTAGGTAAAGCAGCCTTGCAGCTTAAAGATGCTTTTGCCAGAGATCATGTCATCGGTAACAATAATCTTATTAGGCACGTCCCCCTGACCTGTGTCGAAGTGGATTTGATAGGCCGAGAACCCGGTATTTGGGTAAATGACCTGCAATCCCCTGGGAAGGTTCGAGATTGTGAGGCAGCTAGCAGCGGCGGAAGTGATTTCCTTTGCTGCCGTCCCATTGTCCCACTCATCAATCGAGTAAACCTTGCTGAAAAAACTAGAGAGAAAATCGGACGCCGGTTCTCTCCCTGTGTTCTGGTATTGGACAGTCCCCTCAATCCCTTTGTCTTTTTGTATGGCGTTTACGGTAGTGGTAAGCGGGCCTACCCATGCACGGCTAGAGGCAATCAGCGCATCGCGAGTGGTTCGATCAGTGCTCCGCAACGTGCAGAATTGCAGCGCGGACACGACAACCAAGACTCCAGTGAAAGCGGCGACCCATCCTGTAAATTTCGGGAGTGGTTCCTTTTCCTGAAACCACCATGGTCTCTGAAACCATTCTTTGCCGCGAATGTATGCCTTATGGCTATAGGTTTTATACTTCTCTTTGGCCCAACTCGGAGAGAAGGGCTTGGGGCCGCCTTGTTCTTCGGCGGCGCGCTTCTGTTGCTCCTCGGCTGCTCCGTTGGAAACTCCGTTAGTCATCATGCCTCCTCCACGACAGCTTGCGCTAACGCGCCAATGGTGCCCAGCCACTTCGGAGCGGCCCGATCAATGGGCGGATTTTGCGAGCACACGGGCGACTAACGTCTCGATCTGCGCTGCGACTCCTAATTCAATGAGAGCAGCGCGTATGAGACCGCGAGCGCGCTGAAACTTCACGTCCTCGGGCAACGCCACGGCGGAGGCGATCACCCCTGCCTCGCGTGCGACATCGGCCAAGTTCGTGTGAAGCGACGACGCGCTATCGAAACGAGGAATAGGCAAAGTGAATACGACCTTGTCGAAGTCGCGTGCTCCCCATTGGCCCCGCGATTGCAGTCCTGCCGTGCGCGAACGGACGGTTTCACTGTTCAAAATTGCGGCGAGATACAGGGCCTCATTTTCGCTTGCGGCGGCTGACCAATAGAGTTTGTGGTCGATGACAGAATGGTCACGCACCAAGCAGGCGGCTGGCAGTGTGCCTGCCTTCGAATAGACCACGCGAAGGGATGCGAGCGGAAACTGTGCGCCAAGTTCGTTGTGGTAATTCCAGCGTCCGGCCAATGTCATCGTGCCGCTTTCAGCATTCGCCTTCCACACGGCTTCCGCTAATGTCATCCACCCGTGCAGCCCGGAATATCCGCGATTAGCAGCGGCTTGAGCATCAAGGACCGTGCCGTCCGGCGTTACCGGCACGACGGCCTCAAAGGTTCGGAATACACGATAAGGCAAGATGCTCTCACCAAGCAAGACGGGATGAAGAAATTCGGCTTCGACTCGGTGCTCTAAGCCTGCAAGTGACTTCCAAGGTTTTTTCTCTTGCGTGCTGCGGCGACTGACCACAAGAGGTGCGGTCGGATCGCCGCCAAGGCGACCGACCGTTCGGCGTTCAACCAAGCACAACATCCTCGGCACAAGTGTTGCGCCTTGGCGAAATGCCCTCCTATACGCTGATCCGCCAGTGAACTGCCCTTCGGCGGGCCTAGGTGCATCGTCCACAACGGTCAAACGCTCATCAGCAATCGCTTCGCTCGCGTCACGAAACGGCAAGATGCCGGAATATGCGCGCACGGTATCAGGCATCGCGTGCGAGATCGCACGGCGACGCCCAAATACAACACATGATGGAACAGGGAAAAGTGGCTGCACGCTATCGTCCATCGTCCATGCTTCCTCCCAGGCGATACGTGCGCTGCTAAACGAACCTTTCCGCAGCAAATCGAACTGCCCACGCGTAAGCGCAGCAAGTGGTAGTACGAACGCAATGCGTCCGCCGGAGCGCAGGTAAAGCGATGCGCACCGCACCGTGAAAAGCGCAGCTAGATCATTCTGTGTTGCGAACTTTCCACCAACGTATACGCGCTCGGCTTTCGCCAACTCGCGGAAGCGTTTTTGCAGGTCTTCGCTCATGTGTCGAAAAGCGACCCATGGCGGATTGCCAACCACGATATTCGCCCATCCCGTGCCAAAGGCGAGCGCAAGCGGGCGGGACAAATTGCGCGCAACATAGGTCCAAACGGAGTCGCGCCGTTGTTGGCGCAGATTATCGAAGACGGAAAAGGTTGTGACCAATTCACCAAGGGCGGCCTTCTCCGGTGGAAGAATGTCACGCCTATAGTATTGCTCAACAATCCGCACGAAGGCCGTCTCGACTTGCTTGGCTTGCAACTTTTGTTCCGAGCCTTCCCGCATTTGGGCAACAAGTTTGTCGAAAAGGCCAATCTCTTTGCAGAAGATTTCCGGGAACCGCAATTGGGCGGCCTCAGGCGGCGGCGGCACCGCAACAACTAAATCAGTCAGCCCCATAATACTTGTTGTGGAAAGCTGCATGGCGTCGCCGAGATAAACAGGGATCGACAGCGAGCCTGCGCGCGTCGCGATCACTGGCGCAAGAGCGAGAAGATACGTTACGCGTGCGATGATGATCGCAACAGGATGGATGTCCATTCCAGCGACATGCTTTGTTGCTTCTTCCGCCCGGTGTTTCGCGTCGAGGCCCGCGTCCTCCGCCTCAGCGAGGAAGTTCCGAATGGCATGAAATAGAAATGTTCCTGATCCGCACGCGGGATCGAGCACCCTCTGTTCAATCGGGCGATCCACCGCGTTCCGCACGATCTTTGCAGCCAGCCAGTCCGGTGTGTAATACTCACCGAGACCATGTCTTTCCGCTCGGTCGATAAGGGACTCGTAAAGGCTTTTCAGCACGTCGCTTTCGACTTGGTCAAGGCGAAAGCGTCGGACATGCACAAGGATGCGACGGACTAGGCCCTCACCCTCAGCATCGGCAACGACCCAATCAAAAAAATCGCTCTCGGCCGCACCATAAATGCCAACGGCCTCAAACGCCGAACCGGATAAGACACGTTTGGGATTGTCGTCCCTGAGGCCGAGAACGGCGAGGGCGATGGCTTTCGCCACGATGACCAGAAATGTGTGTTGAAAGAAAAGAGCGTCGCTCTCGACTTCGCGACCGTAAACGAGTTTTAGAAGTTGCGCCCAAAGTTGACGTTTTAGCGCAGTTGCCGGTTCGTCCTTCCATTTTGCCCAGAGGGCTGCGAGTTGTTCATTGGCCCGCCGGAAAGCAATTGAGTCTTGTCCGAGTTGAATGCGAACTGTTAGCGGGTCGGGCGACAATGCGCTCCTTAGCGCGACCGCGCCATCAAGCCACGCGAGAAAAGCGTCAGGCTGCTCAGGATCGAGCGTCGTTTCCTTGACCTTGACCACCGCATCACCAGCGCGCTCGAATACAACCCATTTTAACCCATCAGAGGCGATGCCGACGAAATGTGCGCCTTCCTCCCGTTCTCGGTCGGCTAGGTAGTCCGGCATACGGCGGAGCACATCCGTCCACTCTTGGTCGAGGTTCTTCTTGGCCTCGAATACCGTCCGTCCAATAAGAGCATCGAGGCGGCCTTTTACCTCCGGCACGCGCCGCTCAAAATCGAGCGAGCCAAGTTCGACGCCAAATTCTTCGATTAGAAGTTGCCGAAAATCGGCCTTGACTTCATCGTGGCCTGGTCGGCTCGCAAGATGACGAAGAAGGTCAAGCGTGCGTTCATTTCGAGTCAAAGGAGACCCCCATTTCCACCAAGCGTTAGAGGCAGCCCGCGTCCAAAACAAGGTTTTTTTTTGCGTCAACCAGCAACCCGCCGGGTGGAACGTCAAAGCCGCTATCGAGTACGGGTTGATTACGGCGGGGATTTCCGTTGCCATCATTGCCGTTGTGCAGGGGCTTGGTTCAAACCTCAAGGCGACCTTTAGCAGCGTGTCGTCTGCGCTTAGCGGCGGCTGATCGCCGATCGCAACCAACAAGGAAAGGCAGGAAGGCCGGGCGCAAGCCCGGCCTTTTTGTTTGTTCGGTCGCGTCCTTATTTCCCCTGTTGTCTTTCTCGCGTACCTATGCGACAACCATGGTGCAATTTGCACGGCATGGGCCGCGCGAATTTCCCCCCGCACGCAATCTAACAGGTGACGCCATGCGACCATTGAAGCGCACGCTATACCCTTGCGCGGTGTCGCCAAATGAAGCCGCCGCCGTGCTTGGAATTCGAGCCGAGCAAATAAAGGAAGCCGTGCGCATGGGCGCATTGCCGGTTTATCAGCTAGGGACAAAGCGTCGCGTGCTGATCGATGATTTGGTCGCATGGGTCCGCGCGACCTGGAAACGGAGTTGACCATGGCAGACCTTGGCTACGCGAAAGAAGATTTGGCGCGAGCCGGCGACCGCGCCGTTGCAGCCGGCCGGATGACGCCAAGCGCCGTTGGCGATTTGGTCGAATTGTTTGCAGACAAGGTCGCCTATGTGAACGGCCGCGCGTTGCTTGACGGTAGCTCTTTGGATACGGCCGTTGACAAGCTCATTGAGTCCCGCCCGCATTGGAAGCCGACGCCGATCGGCGCCGAATGGGACATGAACAACTTAAGCGACCGCGCGCGAGCAATGGCCGAACTGAGGCCGGACGAATTCAAGGCGTTGCTGGCCGCATGGGGCTTGTCGGGTCCGGGCGATACGCGACGCGGCAAGCGACCGACTGAGAAAGTCAACGGCAAGGACAAGGCGCCGGACGCGAGCAATCCATTTACACGCGCCGGCTGGAACGTCACGCGGCAAGGGGCGCTTGTGAAGCTCGATCCGGCAATGGCCGCACGGCTGGCCGCGTCGGCTCATGTGAAGCTGGGAGCAACAAGGCCCGTCATGTGAGGGCTAGGCTTATGGACGCGCAGTGGCTCCCTCGGGGGAGCCACTCACGCTAGCGGGCCGATCAAATGGACGCATGGGCGACGTTCCTAGGGCTTCACTTTTCGTTAAGACTCGGAACGGGGGAGGAACAAATGGCAGGCAGGGCAAATCATACGCAACCAAACGCGAAAAGCGGAAGGGTTGAAGCACACCCCGGAATGAAGGATCAAACGGTCAACAGCCGCGACCTGGAACACTTGCAACACCGCGTCATTCATGAGGGCAACATTGCCCTTGATCCCGGCAAGAACAGTAGCAAGCACGCGGCCAGCGTTCCGCCGCGCCCGCATTTGGGAATGACACACCAACAAAACGGGGTAACGCTTGCCGGTATCAGCAAGACGCAAGCCGGCCACGCGCTGGCCGTGACGCCATTGGATCAGCCTAACCCGTTGTGGAAACCGCCGCAGGGCAAGGCATTGACCGCGCCGGCCATAAATCCCGGCATGAACCGCACGCGATCGGGCAAAGCAATTTCTGATCTGGATCACGCCAAGCTAGGCGCCCTTGTGCTTGCTCAGGCGTACAGCGTCGCGGGGAGCGACCATCCGGCCAATCTGGGAAGGCGGATCAAATGACCGCGCACGTCCTAACAGAGTCGGGCATGGCCGCGAATATGTTGCGGCGCGAGCTTGAGGCCCTATCAAACAAGCTCATGCTGGCGGCGGGCGGAATGCGAGCCGTGAGCTTGCAAGAGATGACGGAAGCGCGCAACCGGATCAACGCGGCGTTTCGCACTGTGTTAGGGGAAAAGCAATGAACCCCGAACAAAGAAAACAGGTCGCGACTCATGTCAAGCGACACGGCTTCAACAAATTTCCGACGCGCGAGCGGATCGAAAAGTCGATGGCGTTGCGACCGCTTAAGCTGGTCGAATTCGTCGGGATGTATGACGCGCTCATGATGGCGGCGGACCTGAGAACAAAGCGGCTCGCAATCCCGCGACCACGCAACGCGTTTCGCCAGCCGTTTAGACGTGGGCAGATTTTTTGATCGGGGAGGGGACAATGGCAGGAAATCCAAATCATGACCAGCAAGGCCGTTTTAGTTCAGGTGGCGGGAGCGGTCAAACATCAACCGGAGTCACGCGAGCCGCGCGCGAGCGGGCCGCGATCAACAAGCAAACAGACTTGCGCCATATCCAGAGTCCTAACCCGGCGCGACCTGTCGTCGCCCGTCACGCGAATGAGCCGAGCGTGAATACGGACGGCAATGCGGCGCCGCATTGGAACGCGATCAAACAAGCGGTGAAAGACACGAACGCCGCAAACCGGAGCGGATGGCGCAAATGAGTCTCGCAACCGTCACACAAGCCGCCGCGTATTTCATGCGGCGCAATCGCAAGAGCCGCGTCATTGTGGACAATCTCACACAATGGACGCCCGGCTTGACCGTGACAGCGGGGCAATACGTCAAGAGCTACGGCAAAGCGTATCGAGCAACCAACAGCGGGACAACCGGAACGATGGCACCAACAGCTTTACAAGGCGACCAAAGCGACGGCGCGATTATCTGGAACGCAAACGCTCAGATTTTTCTTGAAAGTCCACCAACACCATGAGGGGAGAACACCATGGCAATCGACACCACAGCAAACAAACAAGGACCCGCCTCTAGTGCGGCACAACCGACGCCTGCCCCGACAAAGCCCGCGCCGTCGCTGGCCGAATTGCGCAGCACGTCATGGGGCCGCGAAGCGTATGGCAGCAACGGCGCAACGCAACGATCAAGCATTGATCCGGGGCAGCAGGTTCGCATTCGCGACGGCAACCTTGCACAGAAATCCGACGCCGTCCTTGACCGCGTGCGAGCGTCCGGCCTTAAATCCGATGCACTCGTTACGGATCAAATCCGAACCATCGGCGCAAAGAACGTCCCCGACGCTCACGGCGCGCTTGATCCGACCGCGCCGGGCCGTGTTGGCGTTGGCAAAGTCCCCGCTGCGCTTGGCGCAACGTCGGGGGAGTCGGAAAATCCGGCGCCGGGCGGACGCGGGAGCGCGTCATGGCCTCCAAAGAAGTGAAGCCGCACAAGTGGCAGCCGGCCGGCTGCCACACCCTCCCCGCCGCAGGGTTGCCGATGCAAGGCAACACAGACGAGGCAATCTATAACCGCGTTTGTTTGATCCTGGAAGCGAACAGACATTGCGCGGAATTCTGGGACGATGACGACGTGTCGGCCGAACTGCAAACGCTTCGCGACCTTCGAATGCCATGGGAGTTATGACCAATGACCGACGCCCAAACCATCACCAACAAGATCGCAAAGGCACTTTGCGAAATGGACGAAAAAGACGATAGCCAATGGATGGCGGACGGAACGCCTAAGACTGCCGTTGTCCAACAGCTTGCCGGCGACCGCTCGATAAGCCGCCGCGCCATCGCTGAGGCGTTCCCGGATTTCCGGCGCAACGTTGCCATCGCTGAGGCGGAAGCCGACGCCGCGCCATCGATCGAACAAGAGCCGGCGCCGGATGACGTTGCCGACATGGTCGAAATGGCCGCGCCGTCAAATGTTCCTGAAACGTCCGGGGAGCTACACGCATTTGAGGCCGCACCATCGCATGATCCTATGGCCGACAAGCCGCTACGGCCCGATATTCAGCGACCGCAAGCCGACTTTTTGATCCTTGACTCTCGCGGCCGTTTCATCGGCGCGGATCAGGAACAGCTTGACGCCATGCCGGAAGGTATGCGCGCGCTTTATGATCAGGTTGCCGAATTCGCGGCCGTGTCGCACGAATGGGAAGGCGAGTTGAAAGCGGCCAACATCGCCTTGACCGCAGCAATGAAACGCCAAGCCGACGCCAGCCGGATCAAGGAACAGATAAAGCCGCGCCTGTCGGCAACCGCCGCCGCGCGTGAATGGATTGCGAGGCAGCGGAGCGAAGCATGAGCAACAAGTTTTCTCGGCGCGAGCGCATTCGCGTTCAAGATTACGTCGCGCCGGATGACGCGCAAACATCGGCCGCGCCAGAGTCGGCACCAATCGACCGCAACAAGGCGCAAGAGTTGATGCGGCTCGCGCGGTCATTGGGTTTGTATTTGGGCGAGCATAAAGTGCACGCTGATCCTGCCGCTGCTTTTTTCATATCGGAGCGACACCGCGACCCGAAACAGACAGGCGGCAATTATCTGCGCTATGCGACGTTGCGGGAATGCGAAGATTTCCTGAACAAACAAGAGCGGCCGAAGGAACTGGACGAGACTAGGGACCCGCACATGTTCCATTTGGTCAAGGCCGCGCAAGCTGTTGGTTTTTGGATCGATCCCGATGGCAACGGCGGTTATCACATTCTGGAACTGGACACGCGCAAGCTGATCAAAGAATGCGCGAACCATTGGGAGGCGAAAGATTTTCTTGGTCGCGCGTGACCGGGGGGTTAGTGCGATCAGGAAGCTCCCCTGCTTTCCTGGCACGGCTTGGCAGGGGAGCAAACAAACGGCCGATGCACACCGCGCGCATTCGGCTGTAGTCCTGCTTTCTCGCAGGGGCAGGCAAACCCCGCGCCACCAGAGACCGCGAAAGCGGAGTTGGCGCGGGACCTATCAAAGATCGGCGCGATTGGCATCGCCTCCGCTCGCGCCGTAGCCCCGTGGCTTTCCTAAGGCCATTGGTTCGCCACGGGGCAACTATTCCAATCAGCCGGCGCATTGCGTCCTTTGCGTGCGCTCGCTGGTAAACCCCCGCTGTTAGGCTGGCCGCTTCAACAGCGGGGACCAATCAAACGGCCCGTTTTTGGTGCACGGGCCGCACGCTTCCCCGTCGCCTTTCACAGCCGGCGACGGGGAAGCAAACAACAAACGGAGTCCAACATGGCAAACCCGAACACATTCGCCAGCCGCGTCTATTCCGCCGTCAATTCGCTTCGCGACGACAACGAAAGCGATTGGGAACCTGACACCAACTTGCCGAGTATCCCCGTTGTGGAAGCGATCAGCGGCGTGTCGGGACTCTCGCGCAAATATTTGAACGCATTCGGCCGCCATCGGCAAATGCCGCGCAATCCCGTGCCGAAAGCCGAGCCGAAGATCACGGAACAGCAAGCCGTGAGTGAGCTTGCGGAAGCCGATCAGCAATTGAGCGCAGCGCGCGCGAGAGTCGCTGAGGCCCAGCGTGGCGCGGCGATTGCCCGCAAGAACTACGGGGAAGCCGTGTCCCTTTGGATGCGTCAATTCCAGGTCACGCCGCTGGAACAGATACGCGCTTATCAGCAAACGTCGATGGCAACCCGCGCCAAGATGGCGGCGGGTCAAATCCCCGCGCCGGAAGTCCCGACGCCTGTCGGTCATTTGGGCAGGGTCATGGCCGGGCAACGCGGCGGCTCGATCGACAAGCGATATGGTCGCCAATACGCGCGCGGAGCTTTTCCGGCCAGCATGTTTGGACGCAAGATCGCACCGCAGGCGTGAGTTGGCGGCCACGTATCCGACATCTAGGAGACGTGGCCGCCGCGCCTTTGGTGACAACGTATCCGACATTTAGGAGACGTTGTCACCGCGTAGGAGTGACCATGCGCGCGTTTGTTAGATGGTTGCGTCTTGTCTTTTGGAGTCCGCCACGATATGAGCAGACAATCGAGTTTAACAAATATTCCGCACGGGCTAGGTTTCGGTCAGGGGACTGAGCAAGAGCGACGCGCGCGGCTTGTCCGCAAGTTGCTTGATCATGACGCGCACGGGCTGCCCCAGCGCATGGAACGTTATCAGCGAACCCTCGGCGGCTTGTATCCCGAACGGGGCCACCCGCGCGGCGCCTTGGCCGTGCGCGAGCTACCGGACAACCCGCCGCCCCTTCACGACTTGCGAGCCGAGGCGCACGAAAAGCGGCAAGTTATCCTTGCCGAATATCGGAGCATGCGAGCCGGGCGCAAACGTATCGTGCACGCGTGGCTTGAAAAGCATACGCCGCGCCTCGTCCAAATCGAGCCGCGCGAGATCGCAGCGGCGTTGCCCAGCGTTCCGCCTCATACGGTCGCCCGGTTTGCCAGCGCGTGGCTGGCCGCGCATGACTGGCGCCGCGTCGGCAACCATGCCCGCTCGATATGGGCGCGGCCGACGCCGTCGCCGGCCGGACCACATCTAGGGTTGACGGCCGCGCCGGCTACACGTCACGCGACATGTGCGCCGTCGAGGCCCGGCAAACCGGGGGGCAAGATCGCCCATAGAAGGGGTCGCCACGACGTTTTAAGGGGTCTACAGCGATTTTGCGGCCGTCTAGGCGTCATTCACCCCGAATTAACCATCCGAGTCGAAAGAGGTTGACAAAGCCGGCGCCGACGCGGCGCGCGGCGCGTCCCGATCGGGCGCGAGCGTGACGCCATCTTGTACGGGACGCGCTGGCGACCTGTACGGGACGCGATTTGAAACAAGCGTTTGAAATTCGAGTCTAAAACCCCCGTTGCATCAATCCGGGGAAAC
>Ga0187856_1003166_pt1 | contig 11628 bp, 4 predicted proteins | sample June2016WEW_8_40_FD_132443 | JGI IMG/M metagenome (GOLD analysis project Ga0187856, IMG submission 132443) | Peatland microbial communities from SPRUCE experiment site at the Marcell Experimental Forest, Minnesota, USA - June2016WEW_8_40 | ecosystem: Environmental > Terrestrial > Soil > Wetlands...
TGGGCGGCAAAGGTCGGGCGCGAGCAGAATACCGGCGCAGCGCGGAGTCTGATCGAAGACGCACACCTGATCGGCGACCCGACGCTGCTGACAGCTATCGAGGCGCTGCTGAACGTGTTGCCCCCAAGCCTTGCTTTGGCGGGCCGGAAGAAGCCCGATGCCAGCCTCGCCGGTGCAGCAAACGATTTCGAGGCGCTGGAGCGCCTGCGTAAGCTAGCCTTCGCGGAAACGGTCCCGGCGCCGAAGATTGCGGAGCAGATCCCACTCGAACTGCCGGCTGCTGCCGAGGACGAAGATGAGCCTACTGACTGAGTGCGAGTGGCGCACGAGCTATCGCCATGAAGATGGCGACCTGATCGAGTTGTTCTACAACCCAGCCCTCGCCTGTGCGGTTCAATACGACCGCATGACCGGCTACTTTTCTGCCAGCGCTCTGGCTCTCGCTGCCCGCGGCATTGCCGAGCTCATCACCAACGACGGTCGCATGCGGCTGATCGTCGGCTGTACGCTCCAGCAACCCGAGCAGGATGCCATTGGCGAGGGGTATGACCTTCGCGCGCGGTTGGAAGCACATCTGCTCGCTGCCGACTTGACTCCTCCGGACGAGAAGGCCGGCCGCGGACTGGAAATGCTCGCGTGGATGGTGGCGCAAGGACATCTGGACGTCAAGGTGGCCGTACCGGTCGATCCCGATGGACGGCCGGCGCATGCGCCCGGGCTCTACCACGAAAAAGTCGGAATCCTGACTGACACCGAAGGCAATCGGTTGAGTTTTTCCGGATCAATCAATGAAACGGCGGGTGGTTGGGTCAACAACCGGGAGAGTTTCCACGTTCACTGCGGTTGGTTTGAAGGCCGCGAATCGGCTCATCTCGAAGACGAGGTGGACGCGTTCGCACGGCTGTGGGAAGGGCGTGCGCGGTCGGTGAAGGTGTTTGACTTCCCTGAAGCGGCAAAGAAGAAGTTGCTGGAGTTCCTGCCCAGCGACGATCGTTTTGTTACGCCGCCTACTCGCAGGGCTGTTCAGGAACCGGAAACCCGCAAGCTACTGGCCGACGAGTTCCGGCGGATTGTTTGGACGTTCATCCGTGAGGCGCCGCGCCTTGCGCACGGACTGCGCGTGGGCGAGATGACGAGCGCGGTCACGCCCTGGCAGCATCAGGTGCGTACTTACACTCGGTTTCTGAGTGAGTGGCCAAGCCGAGTGTTGATCGCCGACGAAGTGGGACTCGGCAAGACGATTTCTGCGGGCCTAATCCTTCGGCAGGTCATCCTGAGCGGCTTGGCAAAGCGGGTTCTGATCCTTACGCCCAAGAGCGTGCAGATTCAGTGGCAGAACGAGCTGTACGAGAAATTCAATCTGAATGTCCCGATCTATGATGGGTCGGCGCTAGTCTGGAGGCCGGTGCATGGCGGGCAGAGTACTGCCGAAAAGTCCGTCGCACGCGACGGGTGGCAGGCCGAACCGGTGGTGCTTGTCTCCAGTTTCCTGATGCGGCGAGCAGACCGGCAGAAAGAACTGATCGACGCCCCTGATTGGGATCTGATCATTTTGGATGAGGCTCACCACGCACGCCGGCGCGGCGCCGGGAGTACGCAGGAAAAGGGACCCAACGCGCTACTCGGGCTGATGCGGAAGTTGCAGGCGAAATGCCTCTCGTTGCTTCTGCTGACAGCGACTCCGATGCAGGTGCATCCTGTCGAACTATGGGATCTGATGGATCTTTTGGGATTGCCAGATGAGTGGCGTCGGGACGACGGGGTCTTCCTGCGGTATTTCCAACGCGCGTCGGGGAATCCATCTCAGGAGGACCTGGAGTATCTTGCAAAGCTATTCCGCTCGACTGAGGCGAGTTTCGGGAAGATGACAGACGCCGAAGCGGCTCAGATCCTGCCGGATGTTTCCGCTCTGAAGCGCAAAAAGGTGCTACGAGCTCTGTGGGATGTGAGCGCTATACCGCGCAAGACCATGGATGCGGACACCCGTCGCGCCGCCATGCGGTTGTTGCAGGCCGCAAGCCCGTTGAGTCATCGCATGGTTAGAAACACGCGCGAATTACTGCGGCGCTACAACCTTCCCGTCCCTAAGCGCGATCCGCGCGAAGTCGTTGTGGAGATGACTCCGGCCGAAAGAGCGCTTTATACGGCCGTGGAGGATTTCATCGGCGACGCGTACCGGGCAGCTCCACCCGAGAAGCGCTCGGCGGTGGGTTTCGTCATGACAGTGTACCGGCGTCGACTGGCGTCAAGCTTCGAGGCGCTGAAGCGGACTCTGAACGGGCGGTTGATGCGAGCGGGGGGAATCACCGAGGAAGACGCTTCGCAGGATGAAACATCGGACGAAGTGATGTCCGGAGAGGAAGTGGCGTGTCTTGCAGCGGAGGCGCCTGAGGTCGTGGCGATTAATGAACGGGAGCGGATCAACAATCTGCTCCGGCGAATCGCGCAATTGGGTACCGACAGCAAGGCGCGCCGGCTCAAGGTTGAACTGGAGGCGTGTCTCGCGGATGGGTTCGACTCGATGATCGTGTTCACGCAATACACCGACACGATGGACTACCTCCGGGATTATCTGGCTGACCAGATGGCCGGAATGCCTGTGGCCTGCTACTCCGGTGCGGGTGGCGCTTGGCACGATGCTAGCGGCCAGTGGGTTCCGTGCTCGAAAGAGGAGATCAAGCGCAGGCTCCGGGATCGACAAGTTCGGCTGCTGGTGTGTACGGACGCCGCGGGCGAAGGAATGAACCTTCAGTTCGCCGGCGTGCTGGTGAACTACGATCTGCCATGGAATCCGATGAAGGTGGAGCAGCGGATCGGACGTATCGACCGTCTCGGTCAGCAGCGTCCGGTAGTTCGAGTATTGAGCTTCGCCTACAAAGACACCGTAGAGCAGGATGTTTTCTTCACGGTCGGAAGTCGGATCAATCTATTTCAGGGAATCGTAGGGCGACTCCAGCCTATTCTGTCCCGACTGCCGCGCAGGTTCGAAGAGTTGGCACTGCTCGACCGCGAGGCGCGGGAAATGGCGCGGCAGCGATTCCTGGCGGATCTTGAACAACAGGTCAGGGATGCCGACGAACATGGCTTCGATATCGATGCAACGGTGGAGGGATCGCTGGATCTGCCGTCACTTCCGGAACCGGCCCTGACGCTGCGTGACTTGGACCGTGTGATTAAGATTGGACGCGCGCGGCCGCCCGAAGTAGACTTCCGATCGCTTGATCCCGGATCGTACGGCATTGGACTGCCGGGCGGTCCGCCAATCCGGGTTACCACCGATCCGGGGGTATTCGAGTTCTCCTCCGACAACTTGCAGTTGTTCTCGCCTGGCGGTGACGCGTTCGGCACTTTCTATGTTGATGATGCGACGACTGGTTCGAACGGGCGCGGGATCGCGTGGCTCGTCCAGCGTCCGGACGCGGAGCCCGAGTTCGTCATCGCAACGCGGTTTGGACCACGCCGAGTTTGCAACTTGGAGGAGTTGCTAGCAGCGCTTGATGTCGCTGGCGACCCCTGCGAGTTTCCGCTGGCAGACTGGCCAGGCGTGACGGTTTCCGTGATTGCCTGATTCGGCGGTAAGGCACTCCTGCCCGACAAAGAACGGCGTGATGGCGTTTATCGTTACTGATCTGCTGATCTAACTACAAAGTAATTACTCGCAAGCTTAGCTCGTGCTCTCGGGGCATTAACGGCTTGAATCTCTTACGACCCGATCAGTACGTTCCGCAGTGCGATTTCCGCTGCAATCAGGGCGTCCTCGACCTCGCGGTCCAGCGGCGCCGACCGTGCATGTGACGACGCGGTGAGTTTACTGTCGATCGCGCCTACCAAGTCGCCGGCCCTTTCTGCGACATCAACATCCGACTCTGAGATACGGCCTCGATGCTTTGTCATCAGAAAGCGAATGCGCATCCTTCGCGTCACGCCATCTTTACTCGATTTGTCAGGGACAAAGCCGGGTTGCGAGCTGATTTCGGCGTTTGGAGCGCCGGTTTTCAGCGTTTGATCAATGAGTTCACGGCCAGAGTGGGCAGCCTGGCGCAACGAATCGGGATGATGAGATGCAAGAGCAGACCATGCGCCGCGTCGGATCTCAACCAGATGTGTGTCAATCTTCAGCAGCGCTTCATCGAGTTCGTCTAGAGCATTGCGCGCCAGAGCAGAACGTCCTTTCTCGGTGATTTCGAGCCAGTCATCTGGAACCACCAGATCCGACATGGTTGGCCGAAGGAAATCGCCCTGGATAAGCTCTTCGAGTGCTTTCCGTGCCCGGTTTCGCTCTTCACTGGAAAAGATGGTATTTAACTCTCTTTCAAGATCGCCGGATGTGTAGGGCTTGCCCAAAACGTCGTACTTTGCCTTCGACTGGCTACTCTTGGCAAAGATCCGGAGGATTAGAAGCTTCAGGTCGCTGTTGGACAGGTTTGTCATTCTGACTCTATTATCCGCCTCCGGGGAGGCATCCAGCAGCCGGCTTTGTCTATTCGATGCTTTACGGGCGCATAGACGAAATTCGGCAGGCGCTGAAGACAGGGTCGATGGTATTTATCGAGGTGCGCAAAGAACTCACCGGAAAACGAAAGAAGAGAAACGATCACATGGGAAAGACAGAGGCATCGAAACTGCCAAGCCGTAACGTGGAGACATCGAGATCAGGGATGACGATCCGGCTTAGCTGATCCGCCTGAGTCTCCAGAATCTTGTCATAGGTGATGATCTTGATGTCTGGCGTTTCGCTGCGGCGCCGTTCCAGCACCTCCATTCTCTCCTCATCTTGATAATCCCTTCCGATTAATACTGCGAGTCTTGACTGCGTAGGAATGTAGCCGAGCTGCTTCATTATTTTCTTATGATTCTCCGGATAGCTGATGTACCGCCCGTAATCACGTACTTGATTGATAGCACTATGAAGGATAGACGTAAATCCTGGGTGATTCTTATGGTAATTGAGTAGCTTCTCTGCCGGACCTTTCATTTCGAGAAGTTCGATATCTTTGATGTCACGCGGGCCGAGAATCGACGTGAAGGCAAAATCGGGTGACCAGCGCCTAATCGCATAGCTCGGATGCGGAATCTGGATGCCGAGGCGAGCCTGCATCAAAAAAAAGGGATTTTCCTCGAAAAACCTCTGCATCTGAGTTTCGGTGGCATTCATCTCGAGGAGCTGCTGGAATAGTTCTACATCGGCTCGCAGACCTTCGTTGTCGCGCATCACCGTCACCAATCCCCTGTTATTGCGTAGATCGGCGGGTGCGTAATAGTAGGAGCTCTCCATCTCCGGGTCTTTCTTCCTGAGCCCTGGGCCTATCTGAGCTCGGCCCTTCTCAAAGCGAACAAGCAACCCCATATCGCGGTAATCTTCGAGAACCCGCTTAATGTATTCATCAACGGTATCCCTTACCTTCGCGAGGATCTCCAGCGGATAGGGCGAGGGGCGGATGATGGTAACCCTAAGCCGTGATATTTCGTCGGGGTAACCGAAATAATATGGCTGCTCCGAAATGAGTATGAGAGGGATGGATTTCCATTTGCGCCCATCCCTCATTGCACAGGATTCAGGAAGACCACGAAAATCAGTGGCAAGATTCAGAGCACGTTGCAACGTGTAAGCCGCAATGCCTTCCGGGTCTGTATCTGCTTTGCACACAATTGTGTCCACGGCGCCCCACCTGCTGCTCGGATCGAAAATGAGGTAATCCATCAGGCGCTCGAAAGGCAGGGTCTCCGCGATGTGGTGATGGTCGCGCCATGTTTGAATCAGGTGCTTGTGTTCGCGATCTTCGAGAAAACCGGTACTGGTCAGGAGAATGTTCATTACGTGCAGGAACTATTATCGGTCATGCGTACGACCGACCGCATCGAACGCACCTGCGGCCCTTAAGAGAAACAGGGAATAAAGGGTGTTGCGCTTGGCGCAGGCGCTGAAGCCTTAACGCTGCTACACCCGAAAGAGATAGGCATCGCTTGTGCCACCTTTCGCCTTGCTGATGGCTTTTGCGTACATCGCCACCTGCCGCCGATATTGATCCAGCGCCGACGCAATCTGCTGATCGGTTTTGAAATCGACGACGATCCATTTGCCGTCTTCATGGAAGACAAGGTCAGCCATGCCTTCTATCAGTTGGCCATCCGCCAGGCGCAATGTGAGCGGCAGTTCGCGGTAGCATGCGCCGTCAAGCGCAGCAATCCTGGTGCGTTCCATCAGCGAGTGTTGAAGCGCGGCAGCAACGGTTTGCGCCGCGGCCTCGACTTCTTCTGCCGTCGCGCCGAGAATCCGCCCCTGCAACTGAGCACAAGCGCTTACCTTGTCACCATCGCCGTCAAGCGGAATCGTCGCAAGGACTGCGTGCACCAAGGTTCCGAACCTCGGTCCAGAAGGCCGGTTCTCAATGGCAGTCTCAACCAGATGGACCTCGTCCTGGGATCCGGCCTCTGACCTTGCATGTTCGGTGGCGGTCTGCACACGCAGAGTGGGTACCGATCCAGTTGCGATGAGACGCTCGCGCTGCTCCTGCCAGTCTCGGTATTCCTGAAGCTTCTGCTGGATAGTGTGCTCGCTTCCTTTTTCCAGCAACTCCTGCTGGCGAATACTGAACGATGGCGCTTTACCCAAGTCAAGCGTCTTCGGGTCCCACCATACGACGCTGTAGGCCGAAGGTCCATTGCCGAAGCCATGGGCACCGGGCTTGACAGTTCGGTCATCAGCAGGATCGTTGTTCGGACGAACCAGTACCGTGTCGATGCCAAAGTCCGGGCACAACTTTGGGCGCGATGGTGCGTGGCGGCGCTCTTCAAGTGGATAGAGTGCCGGATACACCGGGGCCACCCACCACTCGTCTGCGATACCCGGACCACCGCCATTTGAGGCGTCGCCGATTGCCGGCACGACCAGCACATCCCGCGCCCGCGTGGCAGCAACATAGGCAAGCCGCACTCCTTCTGCCACATCGCATGCGTGCTCCTCGTCGAGGTGGTCGCGAATCTGCTTTGGTACCCAGCCCACAAGCTTCACCGCGGCGAGCCCTTTTTGCGAGTCGATGTATCGGCTAGGATCAGCGTGCGCGATTTTGCAAGTAATGTCTGCCAGGATGACGACCGGAAATTCAAGTCCCTTGGCGCGGTGGACGCTCATCATCCTTACGCCATCGGCGCTCTCCTCGTATATGGCCGCCTCCGCCTGTTGTCCGCGCTCGGCGCTTTCGATCAGTTGTTCGACAAATCTGCGGAAAGACGTCGCACCAGCGGACTCATACTGCTGCGCCATTTCCGCCACGTGGAGCACGTTGGCCAATGCCTGTTCGCCTCCCGGCCGCATGGCGAAGCCGGCGTGCGCCCGCGTCGCGTCGAGCAGGCGAGTGATTGTTTCAGATACCGGGCGGTAGTTACGGCCGCGCGAAAGCTCGCGCAAGGTCTCAAGCGCGCTTGCCACGGGCTGGATAGAATCGGGCACCGCCTCGGGAACACGGAACGGATGCCACGGGCCGAATGCATTCCTATAAGCAAGCAGGTCGGCGTCGCTGATGGCGAATAGCGAGCCACGAAGCGTCGCGAACACCGAAAGCGTGTCGTCAGGCCACTCGATCGCACTCAGCGCCGTGCGTATCGTCGATACTTCTTCGCGTTCGTGGTATGACTTACCACCGACAAGCAAGTGTGCGACGCCGCGGGACTGAAGTGCCTCCGCATAGGGTCGGGTTACGTCCCCGCCGAACAACTTGTCAAAGCGCCGAAACATGATGCAGACATGGCGCGCCTCGACGGGCACACGGCCTCCACGTCCGCGCTCGGTCACCATCCAGCCGCTCTCTTTCAGCAACCAGTCGATCCAAGCGCCGACAGCGTCGGGAAGAGATTGTTCGACCGCACCTCCCGAAAGCCTCGCTTTGCCGTAGGGAGAAGGTACGCTCAAGGCCACGATGGAAGGCTGATCGGGGTCCTGTTCCCGGCTGGGCGAAAGGGGCACGTAGTCGGCTTGGAGAGCCGCGCGGTCGCCAGTCATCTTGGGCTGGAACGCGGCATTGACGAAATTCTGGATGAACGGGACGGAGCGGAAACTCGTGCTCAAGGGAACGCACGTAGCCCCGCCTTTCACGAGCAGATCCTTTACCTGCCAGTACAATGAGACGTCGGCACGACGGAAACGGTAAATTGCTTGCTTCGGGTCACCCACGATGAACAGCTTGCCGGGCACAACCGACATACTGCGCCAGTCGCGGGTTGCAGGATCGTCTGCAGCGAGGAGAAGCAATATCTCGGCCTGCAGCGGATCGGTGTCCTGAAACTCATCGATGAAGATATGCGAAAACCGCTCCTGGAGAACACGTCGGACTGATGCGTTGTCGCGAAGCAGATCGCGAGCTCGGACAAGCAGGTCCAGGAAGTCGAGCTTACCTGCGCGGGCTTTCAGCGTTTCGTAGAGTTCAATGCTGTCGCGTAACTCGCTCCGCAGCAGCGCAGCTAGGTCGGCATCAGCACGGTCGCCAAACTGCACTAGGGATGCAACCAGGACCTGATGCGCGGCGACGACATCCGCACGAGGAACTCCATCGCCGTATTTTGCAGGCCCGACTCTGTCGATTTTGAAGTCCCACGCCTTGGCAAGTGAGATCAGTTGCGATTCCAATGCGTCATAGTCTCGCCCCCGGCTCTTCTCCACCGTCTTGATGTAGTCGCTAAAATCGCGAGCACGCCGCGTCTTCTGGTAGACAATGTGTGCCTTGTCTTTGGCGGTGCGAGTCAGGTCAGCAAACCTGTGCAACTCGGTGACAAGCCGGTCGATTTCCGCAATGCGGTCGTATTGAGGTCTTTCCCAGTCGGATTCGAAGTCGCGCCACTGCACGAGCGTCCAACCGGCGCTTTGAAGCCGCTCCGTGGGACCGTCTTCAGATGGCCGGCGCAGCGAGCGCCGGACCCCTTCCGGTGGTGCTTCTAACACCCGCTCCAGCCAGGCACGAAATGCTTGTCGATAAAGCTGCTCAGCGGCACCTTCGTCCATGGCTTCGAATTGCGGATCAACGCCGGCTTCCATCGGACGTTCGCGGAGCAGATCTGTGCAGAAGGAATGAATCGTGCCCGCACGCGCCTCTTCCAAATGGGCCAGGGCCGATTCAAGATTCGTTCGGCGTTCCTCGTCGTTGCCGGCATCAGCACGCGCCCTTTCCAGTCTCTCTCGGATGCGTAGTTTGAGTTCGCCCGCTGCCTTTTCGGTGAACGTGACCGCAACGATCCGGTCCACCGTGGTGCGGCCCTCAGCCAGAATGCTGATGATGCGGTGGACCAACTCCGTAGTCTTGCCGGTTCCGGCGGCAGCTTCGACAACCAACGTCTGGTCGAGTGCGGTACGGATCAGGTCACGGGAGGATTGATCTGCAAGCGGCTTCATTGCATTTCCCTCAACTTGAGCAGTGCTGCAAGCGGCCCCGGATCCTTGCGACCAGAGCGCAGTTCCTCGTAGGGTCCACAGACAGAGCGGAAGTCGCACCACTTACAACCGTCTTCTTTTGGGGCAGGAGGAAGGAATGCCGTCTCGATAGCGTGGTCAATGGTCCGCAGAACATTGAGGCCGGCGCGCCGCGCTGCCTCGTTCATTTCAACCCTGCGTTCGGCATAACCGCCAGCCGCTGTACAGAACGACAATCGTGCTTCGGAGACGGTTCCCGCTTGGAGGGCCTCGACGGAAAGCGAGTAGAGAACCGGCTGCAAAAACTCGCCTTTGCCTACAACCATTCCTTCTTCGGTGCGATTCTTGCCAGTTTTATGATCAGTAATGCGGACATCTGCTGCCTGCTCCCTCTTCTCGATGAGATCCACAATTCCGTGAACCAGGAAACCACCATCCAACTGCGCCGAGGCGGCGGTGCTTTGCTGATCACGATTGTTGTCGGAGGGCAAGCCAAATCCGTACTCGATGAGTAAGGGCAGATACCCGTCCGGATGTTCGACCAGATGCGTCAGCCAGCCGCGAAGATCGGCATGCAGGGATTCGATTTCGTCCTGCCAAACGCGCTCAAGGGCGGGGGCGAGAGCATCATGGTACTGCGCGGCGACATCACCCAGAATGCCGTCCATTTGTTTCTGTGCTGCTGCAATCGTCGCCGCAGTGAGCGGCAGGAACTTGTTGTTCCGCGCAAAACGCAAGAATCGGGCTAGAACCGCATGGTACATGCCGCCACGAGTCATCGGGTCCAACATCTGCAAAGGCACGGATTCCTCGCGAGCAGCTAGTCGATAAATCGCACTCAGCAGAAATCGGTAAGGGCACGCTGCAAAGTGCTGTAGTGATGTCGGCGAATAGGCGCGGCTAATCAATCGAAAGCGAGACAACTCCGCCTGGGTGGAGTCGCTTCCGTCACAGAGGCCATCGAAGCCGCTCCATGTCTTTTGCCAGCGCTTCCAGCGCATGCGCAGTGACCGGCCCAATGGGGGACTCAGCTCCATGAGATAGCGCCCTTGCCCACGCACCGATTTTGGATCAGCGATCAGCAATGGCCGCAGCACCGCGAGGTCGTGCTCAATGTCATCGATGGCCACACTCGGGGACCTCGGTGCAAACCACGCCAGTTCAGCGCCTCCATTGCGCGCAGCCTCGCGCTCGAAGCCATCGACGTTGGGCAAGGCGCCGAGCGTCGTACGGCGAACGTCGAGTGCGTAGAACGAAGGCACACGGGGCCGGGCCAGCGCTACCTCGACACGAGGATACGAAAAATAAATACGGCTCTCGGTGGCCGAAGCCGCAATCCTTAGACGGAGGCGCTCTTCGGCGGTGCGATCAGCACGGGTAAGTAATGGCGGATCGGCCGTTACGATTTGCGTGCGGTCTTCGTCGAGCAGAAGCGGATCTTCATGCAGCTTCTGTGGGAAGATTCGCTCGGCTAGGCCGGGTACAAAGATTACTGCGAATGAGCGCCCACGGAACTGTTCTGGCGAGCCGACGAACACGCGGCCAAAGCGATTACGCGGTGGTTCGGTACTCAAATCAGTCAGTCGTTGAGAAAACGCCTCACAAACTTCTTCCAGTGTCACTGGACCGACCTCTGCCATCGGTCGAAGCTCCGCCAACACTCTCAGCACACGCTCGCAGGACCGAAGCACCATCGGCGCCAGTCTTTCCAGCGCGCCCAACCATTCTCCCCAGGTGGCGCGCTGAGGTAGTTCGGCAAGCATTGCGATGATCGGAAGAGCAAACCGGCGTAAATGGCCGAGTTGTGCCAGTTGCCGCTCGATGGCGGCTATCCGTGGAGATTCCGGATCTTCTTTGCACAATTCAGCGACGCGAATATCGAGCTCGGAGGCCAGGCCAGCCAGTCGCCTCTCCCAGCGTCCCTTCCCGCCAACAACAGCAGCCTCCACGAGCAGCTCTTCCCACTTCCATGGCGTGCGCAGCGAACCGCCCACCATCGAATCCGTTTCTTCCACGCGTTCTGGAGGCGACGCGGGAGCCATCTCTTCTTCCAGTTCCGGAACGACGGATTCGGGGATCACCTCATCGCTGGCGGATACCCAGATCTGCTGCTGCCCGATAAGTGGAGTCCCATTCTCTGCGAGGGCTGGGACCTGCCCTAGTGAAAGATACTCGGCGAAGCGCCTTGCGCTTAAGCCTTCCGCGGCGCACGCCAACAACACCAGGAA
>Ga0187856_1003175_pt1 | contig 11613 bp, 9 predicted proteins | sample June2016WEW_8_40_FD_132443 | JGI IMG/M metagenome (GOLD analysis project Ga0187856, IMG submission 132443) | Peatland microbial communities from SPRUCE experiment site at the Marcell Experimental Forest, Minnesota, USA - June2016WEW_8_40 | ecosystem: Environmental > Terrestrial > Soil > Wetlands...
ACTCGGTTGCCGAGGCGCGCGTCGAGCGCAACATGAGAGTCGTGGTGGTCGAACCGCGGCTCTCAGTGGCGGGTGCAAAGGCGGAAGAATGGATTCCGATCCGTCCAGCGACCGACCGGTTCTTCGCGCTGGGCCTGTGTCATATCCTCATTGGCGAGAAGCTCTACGACGAGCCGTTCCTCAAGAGAGATACCAATGCGCCGTATCTCGTCGGAGCCGACGGTTATTTTCTGCGCAACGGCGAAGGCAAAGTCTACGTGTGGGACGCCGCCGAGAACAGGGCGAAGCTCTGGGATGATGCGACGATCAAGGATTTTGCGCTCGAAGGCCGATACGCCGTGAACGGCGTCGACTGCAAGCCGGCGTTCCAGCTGTTCAAGGACATTCTCAACGAATGCACGCCGGAGCAAATGTCGGCGATCACCACGGTGCCCGCCGAGACGATCCGGCGGATCGCACGCGAGATGGCGCAAGCGGCGCAAATCGGCGCGACAATCGAAATAGACGGGCGGAAGCTGCCGCTGCGGCCCGCGGGCTATACCTATTACCGCGGTGCGCAGGCGCACAAATATTCCACGATGGCGAACCACGCGTTCAAGCTGGTGAACATGCTGCTCGGCAATATCGATGCGCCGGGCGGCCATGTCGGCGTGTCGCTCAATGATAAGATGGAGACGCTCGGATACATCAAGGCCGGCGAGAACGGAATGATCGACGTCGTCACCCACGTCGGCGGTCCGCCGCCGGCATTCTCCTATCCGCCGAACGAGTCGCATCTTGGCGGCTACTTTCCGCTCGGATGGATCAACGGACACCTCAACCATCAGGTTCTGACCAATCCGGAGAAGTTCGGCCTGCCCTACAGGCCGGACACCATGCTGCTGTGCCACATCAATCCGATCTGGAATATGCCGGGCAATCGCGCCACCTGGTACGACATCCTCCGCAGCATGCGGTTCATCGTCGCCATCGACATCATTCCCAACGAAACGAACGAGTTCGCCGACATCATCCTCCCCGCTCACGACTACCTCGAATCGTGGAACATGCTGATGAACGATGCTGCTTTCACGGAGGGCGTCAGTCTGCGTCAGCCCGTGACAAAGCCGCTTTATGACACCAAGAGCGAGGAAGAGATCCTGTACGAGCTGGCGGACCGTCTCGGTATCCTCAAGAACTGGAACGACACGATCAATCATGTGATCGGGTTTGATCTCAAGCCGGAACTGAAGCTCGATGAGGACAAGAGATATACCGAAAAGGAACTCGCGCGGCGCAAGGGTTTGCTGTGGAACGGCAAGGATCTCGATTGGTACATCGAGCATGGGCACGCGGTCAGGCCGCGGCCGTCCGACAAATGGTATCGCCCGTGGGAAGGGCTGCGGCTGCGCTTCTATATCGAGGACATCGTCCGCGCGCGCGATGACTTGAAACGCCGAATGGAATCGGCGAACGTTCCGATCCGTCATGAGTGGGATTGGGAGTGCTATCAGCCGCTGCCGCTGCCGCTGATCGACCCTGTGCACAGGGAGCCCGCCGAGTTCGATCTCTATGCCATCAGCTTCAAAGAGATCCAGATCAACTTCGCCGAGAGTGTCGGCAACCCGTGGATCAATGACGTCGTTTACCGCGATCCCGTACACACGACGTTCCTCCTCAATGCGAAAACGGCGACCGCGCGGGGAATCGTTGGGGGCGACATCGTCGAGCTCGTTTCGCCGTATGGCCGCATTTTTGGGCGCGTGTCGCTGTCGCAAGGCGTGCAGCCCGAGACCGTTGCGGTGTCCAATGCGCTGTCGCGGACGGTGACGCAACATGCCGGCGTTCTGCACGGCGGCGGTAATTTTAACGAGCTGCTTCCCGCCGATCTTAGAAATACCGACGCGTGCAGCTCGCAGCTCGAGTCCGTGGCCCGTGTCAAGATCAGCAAGCTCGCAAAGCTGCCGGACGATCTGCACCCGAAATCCATATTTGCGCGCGGGAGCGCCCACTGATGCCGCGTTGGGGCATGGTATTCGATCTCAAGCGCTGCATTGGTTGCAACGCCTGCGCCGTCGCCTGCAAGCAGGAAAATAACCTGCCCGACGGCGTATTCTTTACCAAGACATTGTTCGAGGAAGCGGGCGACTATCCCAGGGTGAGACGCCTCTACGTCCCGACGCTGTGCAACCACTGCGAAGATCCGCCGTGCAAACGCGTGTGCCCTACCGGCGCCACCTATGTCCGCGCCGACGGCATTGTCATGGTGGACGAACGTAAGTGCATCGGATGCAGCTCGTGCATCGTCGCGTGTCCCTATGACGCGCGCACGTTGATCGAGTCCGAACATCTCAGCAGCGGTCTATTCGGTGACGCCCGCCTCACTCCTTTTGAACAGCAGGGCCGCTCCCGGTTCACCGCCGGCACGGTCGCCAAATGCACGTTCTGCCATGAGCGTGTCGATGCCGGCTTGCAGCCGGCCTGCGTCGTAACTTGCCCGACGGAAGCGCGCATCTTCGGGGACCTGGACGATCCGAACAGCAAAGTCCAGCAATTGATCCGTGATCGCAAGGGGCAGCAGCCGTTGCCGGAGAAGAATACCAATCCGAAGGTCTATTACATCGTTTGATCAGCAAAGGCGGCCGGCGGCGCAAAACCGCAAGAAGACGATGCAGAAGGGGCGAGACATGTTCGTACGACCATCGCTGCTCGGCGGCGAGGAATTTGGCCGCGGATTCCGCTTGCAAACCACCTGGAGCTGGTCGATGGCCACCGCATTTTTTTTCGGTGAGATCGGCGCCGGGCTGTTTTTCGTGTCCCTCGTATTCGGCTTTCCGGCCGGCTTGGTGGTAGGCCTGCTGCTGACCGCCGTCGGCAAGACCGCCGGCCACCTTGTTCATCTCGGACAGCCGACGCGGGCGTGGCGTGCCATCTACAGGCTGAACAGCTCGTGGATCAGCCGCGGTTTGCTGGCGATCGTCGTGTTTACCGGTTTCGGAACGCTGCACATCCTCGATATCGCCGGCCTTACCTTCGGACTTCTGCCGCACGCACTTTCGCCGGTTGTGACCGTGCTCGCAGGCGCTGCGGCCGTTGTCGTCATGGTGTACCAGGGTTTTGCCATGTCGCATTCCACCGCAATCACGTTGTGGAGTACCGGGCTGATGCCGATCATCAGCTTCACCTATGCGTTGTTGAGCGGCGTCTCCTTGATCGGCGTTCTCGCTTATGATTTCGAGCTGCAAAATGCGGCAACGCTGGACGTCATCAGAAACGGCCTTGTCTTGTACGGCCTGATGGCGCTGATCGGCCTCCTGCATTCGGCGAAATACAACTCGCCTGGTGGACGGCTCTCGGCCGTGCTGCTGTCGAAAGCAAGTTTCGCGAAGTGGTTTATCTTATTGGTCATGGTCGTGGGGCTGATCGTTCCCGGCCTGCTCGCGACGTTGGCGCCGCGCAGTCTCCTGCTGGAGCTCATCGTCGCCACAGCGGTATTGGCCGGCTATTATTCGTTCCGCGTGCTGCTTCTCAAAGCGGCGGTTTACGAGCCCATTCAGAGCTTCCTTCCCGAGACGCGGCTGCAACGCGCATCCTTCTTCGAAGGAGAAACTTGAGGATGACTGCGCCATGGGCACAGTGACGTTCGGCACCAGTAAGATGCACGGCGTTCGCGCCGTGGACGGCCGCCGTATTCTCGTCTCGGGTCCGGCCGTGCGAGAAGAGTGCTGGGTCGTCGAGGAGGATATACTGTCGGTGGATGTGGCAGGGGTGGGCGTTTATTTGCTAATGTGGACGCCGACCGCTTCGACCGACGCGCCCGTCGGCTACATGCGTTCCGAGGGCCTGCTGGCGGAATTGGAGAGCCCCGAGGCACTTGCGCTGGCCGCGGGCTTTTGCTTCACCGAAGGCCTGATCGACGGAATCGACGACATTCGTGCCATCGCCATGTGCCCCGATCGTCCGGGCGTGGTGCGCGTTGATCTCGTCGATCCGTCGCGGCCGATAGTGCGTCGCCGGCAGGCGGTGGTTGCAAGCTCGTGCGGCATGTGCGGCAGTCGTGAAGCGATCGAGAACGAGCTGCTGGGATTGTCGCCTGTTCCCGACACGCTGCGCCTTTCAGCTGAGCAGCTGGAAAACTTGATGGCGGTGATGCGGGAGCGCCAATCCATTTTCCTGCAAACCGGGGGCACACATGCCGCGGCCGTGTTCGGTTCCGATGGAGCAATCCTCGCCACAGCCGAAGATCTCGGCCGTCACAACGCGCTCGACAAGGTGATCGGACTCTGCCTGCTGCAGGAGCAGGACCTACGCGCGTGCGGAGTCCTGCTATCGAGCCGTTTGAGCTGCGAGATGGTGGTAAAAGCCGCCCGCGCCAAGTTCGAGTTGGTTGCTGCCGTTTCGGCTCCGACATCGCTCGCCATCGACGTTGGCACGCTCTGCGGCATGACCCTGTGCGGCTTTGTGCGGGATGGCCGCGCCACGATCTATACTCACCCGCGGCGGGTCGTCGGCGTCACCGCCTAAAGTCTCGCGGCCGGCCGCCGATACGGCCGGCCGCGCCGTGTCAATATGTGCACGCTTCGGCGTAGGTGTCGACGTTGTCCTTGGTGATTGCTTCCACCGGCAGGATTTTCTGGTTCGGCACGCTCTTTCCATCGAAATAGGCGGCGATCAGCTCGATCGCGGCCTTTCCCGTTCGCGCCGGTATTTGCGTCGCCGTGCTGTATTGCTCGCCGGCCCTGATGTGGTCGATGCCGAATTTCATGCAGGTCCCGCTGACGATAACGAGCTTGCCATCGTCGGTCCCCAACGGGATGTCCGCTGCCTTCGCTGCCTGAATCACGCCGTGCGCCATGTTGTCGGCCATCGCATAGATCGCGTCGAGGCCGCCTTGGGCGGCATAGCGGGCCAACAGCTGGCCGGCGATGCGCTCGCTGTTTGCCATGTCCCAGTGGGCGTCCTCGGTGGCGACGATCTGAATCTTCGGGTCCTTCGCGACCGCTTCTTTGAAGCCTTTGACCCGCATCTGCGGCGTCGATTCCGACAAGGTTCCGGAGATAATCGCCGTCTTTGCCGTCTTTCGATTGTGCACCGCCTGGATCAAGGATTTGCCGGCAATCCGGCCGAAGTCTTCTTGGTTCTCGCCGACGAAGGACAGGAACAGATCGTTGTAGGTCGGGTCGATCGGCGAGTTGACAAGGACCACGGGAACGCCGGCTTCCTTGGCGCGCGTCAGCGCGGGAACGATCGCACGGGCGTCTATAGGAAGCAGCGTGATCATATCGTATTTCTGCGCAATGGCCTCGTTGATCTGCTGGGCTTGGATTGCCGCATCGTAATTCGTACTCAGGGTGATCACCTTCATGCCCAGCGCCTCGCCTTCTTTTTCCAGCGTACTCGAGAGCGCCGCGACGAACGGGTTCTTTGTGCTGGTGATAATGTTGGCGACACGTTTGCCTTTGGCATCCGCCAGCGCAGGAGCGGCAGCCACCGTGGCAAGTGCGGCGGCCATGAGCATTCCGACGAGCAGCTTCTTCATGATGAGACTCCGTGGATTTTCGTGAACTCGCGACGTTTTCCTCTTGGCGTTCGAAGCACGGCCGCATCGCCGGCACCGTCATGTCGCCGACGCCATGCGCCTTGTTGTCATCACCTCTGCGGCCCCCCGCCGGAAGCGGCGGCATGTGAGACCGCGCTGTCCAACTTATCCTGTTGGCCGAGGCCGTAGCCTCCGAATTTTGCCAAATACAAACGCATCAAGGCGAAGCACGCGACCGTCCCGAAGACCGCCGGAATCGCCGCAAGCACGAACAAGTGCTGCAGCGGCAATTGGCGACCGATCAGGAAACCGCCGACGATCGGGCCGACCACCGAGCCGACGCGTCCGACCGCGAACGCCCAGCCCGACCCATTGGAGCGGTAGGCCGTCGGATAGATCATGCCCGACATGGCATTGAGGCCAGACTGCAGCCCAAGAACGCAGAAACCCGCGACGAAGACGACGATCATTAGAAGGGTCTGCGAAGAGCTGGCGTAACCGATCGAGCCGATCGCCGGCACCGCGATGGCAAACAGCACCGCCACAGGTGCGAGCCCCTTGACGTCCATCGGACGGCACAAGGCGAGGCTGCCCAACGTTCCGCCGACCTGGAGAACGGTGGTCGCGAGCGCCGCGCCAGCCGGCGACAGCACTTTCGACGTGGTCAGCAGCGTCGGCATCCAGCTGATCAGGAAGTAGTACCCCATCAGGTTTATCGCGAAGCAGAACCAGAGCAACGGCGTGATGAGGGCGAGGCCATCGCGGAACAGAAACTGGGGCGAGAAACCCTTGTATTGCTTCTCGTCGGAGACCAGCAATTGCGCATCCGGCGCAACCGAGAGGCCGGGCTTGACCCGAGCGAGGAGTGCCGCCACCTCGGCGTGGCGTCCTTGTTTGACGACCAGATACTTCAGCGATTCCGGCATCCACAGGAACACGGCGGCCGCAGCGACGATCGGTACCACGCCGCCGATCCAGAACAAGATGGGCCAGCCGTATTGGGGGACGAGCCAAGCCGTGAACAGACCAGGAGAGCCCGTGCCCAGCGGGTATCCAGTGAACATCACGATGATCATCGTTGCGCGGTAGCGTTTGGGCGCGTATTCCGCATTGAGCGCGATGACATTCGGCAGCAGGCCGCCGATTCCGATACCGGCGAAGAAGCGGAGATAAAAGACGTCGTTGAGCGATCCCGCGAGCACAACGGCCCAGGTAAAGAGACCGAAGGTCAGACAGCAGGCAACGATAGCCTTCTTGCGCCCGAACCGGTCGCCGATATAGCCGAAGATCGGCGAGCCGATCAGCACGCCGAACAGGCTCGCGCTGAACACGGGCCCCAGTTCGGCCCTGTTCGCGACATGCCAGGCCTTGAGCAGCTCGGGCGCCGCGAAGGCGATAGCCCCCGTGTCGTATCCATCGAACAGAAAGATGATGAATGAAAAAATCAGCAGCTGGATGCTGAAACCGTCGATTTTCTTCTCATCGATAAGACGCGTGATATCGATCGTCTGACTTTGAGACACGTCTTCCCCCCTTTTCGCGGTTGTCCCGCAGCCCGCTTATTCGTCAGCATGAGGCTTGCCCGCCTGCCGTTCAATTTCCGGCGCTGCCGAGCCCCGCATGGGCCGCGCCACAAAGTTGGGTAGGAAATGCCGACGACGATCATGCCCAATTGATAAACTAGCAGTTCATGCCATCAGGTCAAGCTATGGCCAGGCACGAGAATCGGCTGGAAAAGTCATGCGAGGATGACGCCTACGAAGTTATCGTCCTATTCGACGACTTTGCGTTTGACCCGCATGCTGCCTTTGGCCGCCTATAGCTTCCAAAAACTTTATCCGTTGGATTGGCGGCGCCGACGAATCAAAACACGACTTGCGCATGATTACTTTTGCCCTCTTGTTCGTCCGCCTGATGTCCGATTGCTTGAAGTGCCGACAACGGATTGAAGCCGAAATTCCGCTGCGCACGCTGCTGGCTGCGGCACTTTATCAACGCGCCCTGGCCTGATATGTTGCAGCCATCGGCGCAGTTCAGCGGCCATGATTCCGGGGGGAAACCGTGGAGGCAACATCGGTCCAGTCCGCTCCGGCGGAAATAAGCAAGATCAAATCGTCGCAATTTGCACGGTTGATCGTTTCGAGCTTCATCGGGACAAGCCTGGAGTCGTTCGACTTTAATATTTACACGCTGCTCACGCCGCTGGTATTCAATCGCTTGTTCTTTCCCCAACTTGATCCGGCAATTGCAACCATCGCGTCGTTCAGCGTGTTGGCGGTCGGTCTGTTCTCTCGTCCGCTGGGTGGGGTGCTGCTTGGACATTTCGGCGACCGTATCGGCCGCAAGCCGACCATGGTTTTTACGTTGCTGCTCATCGGCGTTTCGACGGCTTTGATCGGTCTCATCCCGACGTATGACACGATCGGGATCTGGGCGCCTGTCATTCTAACCGTCATGCGATTCCTCCAGGGGATTGCCTTTGGCGGCGAGACCTCGGCAGCGCCGGTGCTGGTCTCGGAAAGCACGTCCGCCAGGTGGCGCGGCACATGGAGCGCCTTGGCGACCACCGGCATCTTGGGGGGCGTGCTGCCGGCTGCGGCGGTGGTGGCGGCGGTCGCGCAGCTGCCGAACGAGGAGATGTTGTCGTGGGGCTGGCGCGTTCCTTTCGTCGGCAGCCTGGCCGTGGTGCTGGTCGGCATTTACATCCGCCTCAAGGTCGAGGAGTCGCCCATCTTCACGGCCAAGGTTGCCGGCAAAAAGGCGCTGCGGTTGCCGATTGCGGAAGTGCTGCGCAACTACAAAAAGCCGACGGTCATCGCCATGCTTATTTCGATGAGCCAGTCGGGTATTTTCTTTTTTACCGCGACGTTTGGACTTTCCTACGCGGTGCAGAACCTGCACTTGCAAAGAGACATCTTGCTTGAAGGGCTGATGATCGGTAACGCGATCGGCACCTTCACGATCACTTTGTGTGGCTGGCTGTCAGACATCATCGGCCGGCGACCGGTCATGGCGAGTTGCTTCATCGGCTCGGCCTTGTACGTCTGGCTTGGTTATTTCCAACTCATGGAAACCGGGCAGACATTCTACGTCATGCTGGCGGTCGCCGTTTCCCCGGCCATTCTTCAGCCTCTGTCGCTCGGTCCGGGGGCTGCCCTGTTTTCCGAGTACTACTCGGACGCGCGGCTCCGGTTCAGCGGCTTCGCAATCGGCAAACAGCTGGGCAACGTGATAGGCGGAGGACTCCTGCCGGTGCTCTCGGCGAGCGTCTTGGCCGCGACAAACAACAGTCTCAGCTACGTCATCGTACTGTTCGGCATCCTCAACATGCTGTCCACCGTTGCGACTTATATGATGCCGGAAACGAAAAACACTGGTATGTGACTGGGGTAATGGCTGATGGCGCGGATCGGGGCGCGATCGCAGCGAGAGCCGCCGCGCAAGAGCGCGACCAATTCCGTCCAATGATCCGGACTGCTATCTGAGACCGATCGGTAAAAATCGTGCGCTTTAATTTCGATGTGCTGAAGGGAGATGGTTATGGCCGACATACATCTTACGTTTGCTTGCGGTCCCTATGATCGGGTGGAGGCGTTGCGCAGGGGCGAGGTCAAGATCGAAGGCGTGGACTTGACGTTTATAGCAAACGATGACCCGCGCGAAATATTCGACCGCATGGCAAACACGGAAGATTTCGATGCCGGCGAAATGTCGAGCGCGGAATTTATTCAACGTTTAGCCGCCGAGGGCGACAAGAGCCCGCTTGTCGCCATTCCCGTCATCGCTTCGCGCGTATTCCGGCACGGCTTTATCGCGGTCAACACGAAGGCGGGAATTGGCAAGCCTAAGGATCTGGAAGGCAAACGTATTGGCGTGGAGCTATACACGATGAGCGCCGCGATCTGGATACGGGGGCTCTTGCAAGACGAATACGGCGTTGATCTTTCGACGGTTCATTGGATCGAGGGCGCCATGGATCACCCCGGAGCTCATGGCAATCCCGGCGTATTGCCGCTGCTAAGACGCGTAGATATCGAGAAAAACAATTCGGGAAAATCGCTCAGCGAGCTGCTTGCGGCCGGTGCAATCGACGCCACAATCGGCAGTCGCGTCCCAGCTATCCTCGGCAAACATCCGCACATCCAGCGCCTGTTTCCCAATTATCGGGAGGTCGAAAAAGAATACTTCAAACGCACCCATATCTTTCCCATCATGCACATAGTAGTAATTCGTCGGAAACTCTACGAAAAATATCCATTCATCGCGTCGAGCCTGTACAACGCTCTTGTTGAATCGAAGGAATGCGCACTCGCCGCGATGCGGCGCACCTTCGCACTGCGGTATATGCTGCCCTGGCTAATCTCGGATCTCGAGGAGATCAATGAACTGTTCGGCGGCGATCCCTGGCCGTATGGAATCGAACGGAATCGTCCGACGCTTGACGCGCTCGTTTCGTATCTTGCAGATCAGGGCATGATCGCGAAGCCGCTGCCGATTGAAAGTTTGTTCGTTCCGGTTCGCGAAAAGGACCGCAGCGTGTGGTAGCACGCGCGGCGCGCTTGGGGTCGGTTATTGAGCAGGCGTTGCATGCCGACGCGTGCCGCTATTCGGATATCGCCAGCTGACGACCGGCGCGTTTGACGGTTGACGCCAGCACCATGATGAGGAGCCCGCATAAGGCGACCGGTGCAAAGCCGGCGATCGGCAGCCGCGTCACATCCCAGAGCCACCCGCCAACCACCGACAGCACCATCGCGCAGCTATAGCTGATGGTGAACATGCCGGCGGAGGTGCGATGAACGTCGTCGGGGGCGCTGAGAACGGACGGCAGCGCGAGCGCCAAGATAAACGTCACTGCATCGGTGAAGCCGAGCAGGCCGGACCAGAAGACGATCCAAGCCCCTTTCATGATCATCATGCCGACGACGCTGAGCAGCGACAGCAAACCCGTCATGACATACGCCCAAGGCCGCGTGACGAGCCGTCCGGCAAAGGGCAGCATCAGGAAGGAGGCCGGCAGCTGGCTGACGTTGATCGCCGTGAGCGCGCTACTGACAAGGTCGGGACGGCCCGCGGCGATGACGTAATCGGGGAGGAACGCATTGGTCACGAAGTAGATCGCGTTGACACTGCCAAGCATCAGTCCGAGCTGCCAGATCAGCGGGCGTCTCCAATCGGGCCACCACGCCCCCACCCTACCCTCCCCCGCGTGCGGGGGAGGGTTCTTTGATTTTCCCTCCCCCGCACGCGGGGGAGGGTAGGGTGGGGGTGTCCCGGCATTTTGAACCGCGCCGCGGCCTGGCGCGCATACGGCGACAAGCAAGGCCGTCGCCAAGACCGGCGCCGACCAGACGACAAAGTTCAACCGCCAGCTGTCGCGAACCAGGGGCAGGATGAGCGGGATGGAGAGCGCAACCGGGAGGAATTCGCCGACCAAAAGGCCGTTCGTGTAGACCGCTGTCGCAAAGCCTATGCGCCGAGGAAACCAGGCCCGCACCAGCGGCGGGAGCGATGGTTGCATGATCGAGACGCCGGCCGCCATCACGATCGTGGAAGCGTACAGGAACGCCGCATCCGGGATCGCCGCTCGCGCGGCCGAGCCAACGGCGTTGAGCAGCAAACCCACCAGCAAAGCCGGCACGATTCCGAAACGCGCGATGAGTAGCGCGCCCGGCACCGCGGCAATCGCAAACAGCATCGGCGGCAGGCTCGACAGCCAGCCGATTCCCGTTTCCGACAGATGCAGGTCGGCGTGGAGGAGCGGCACCACGGGCGGTATCGCCAACACGGTGAGCCGCAGACACGCGCCGGAGAGCCAGAGGAGGACAAATGGGATCAGACGCTGAGTGATGATCGGTCTCTTGGCGCTCTTGGGGCGGCGGCCGCAGGGAGAGTTTCGCCGTAGAGCCTAAAGCATCCGCCGCCAAAAGCGGAGCCGGTCTATTCACGTGGCACAGATAGGAAATCTGGAGCGGGCGATGGGATTCGAACCCACGACCCCAACCTTGGCAAGGTTGTGCTCTACCCCTGAGCTACACCCGCATCCGTAAAGGGTAAGGCGGCAGCTTCTGGCGTCGCCGCCGGCAAGCTATGCC
>Ga0187856_1003177_pt1 | contig 11611 bp, 9 predicted proteins | sample June2016WEW_8_40_FD_132443 | JGI IMG/M metagenome (GOLD analysis project Ga0187856, IMG submission 132443) | Peatland microbial communities from SPRUCE experiment site at the Marcell Experimental Forest, Minnesota, USA - June2016WEW_8_40 | ecosystem: Environmental > Terrestrial > Soil > Wetlands...
CCACCGGCTGGCCGTCCTCCAGGTATAGAAACGATGGCAGCGTGCGCCGCGCCTCCACCTGCCCGGCAGCGACCAATTGCGGTGTCTCGAAAACGTGAACCGGCGGAAAGTCGCGGTCCTCCGCTTCGCCTTCGTCGATCCAGGCCAGCGCCGAGTTGGTAGTGCCGAGGTCTATGCCGACTTTCATGCAATGTTATGCAAGCGTCACAATCTTGCGGTCCGCCGTCAGAGCGCTCAGCAGCAATTCCGCATCTTCGAAGGCGACCGCCTGTGGGGCAGCTTGGCAAGCTGCGGGCCGATTGACAATCGGCCCGCGCGGCGGTTGCCAACCGCCGCGCAGGATGCCATCCTGCCCCACAAAAGAACACCTTCGCGCGGCCACGGTGCCAGCTTCTGCCACGGCGCCTCTTACTCGATCTCGAGTTCGGCCGGAGCGATCACGGCGGCGTCTTTTCCGCCGAGTGCCGGCAGATCGATCTTCACCGCCTTCCAGCCCTTGTGCCGGAGCGTCCCGCCCGAGGGCGGCTTGGCGGGCACGTTGCCGATAAACTTGACGACGCTCGCGTCCGTGGAAGGCGCTTTGGCGAACGTGCCCTCCACCCCGTCAATCACCGGCTCCAGCACAACCGCGCGCCGCAGCGAATCGCGGCATTGGTCGTGCAGCTCGCGCACGGCGGCCCCAACCTGGTCGTCGGCATACGCCGTAATGTCTTCCATCAGGAAGTCCACCAGGCGTGCATCGCGCTGCAAGATGGCGAGAAGCTGCAATGCGCCATCGGATACCCGAACAGCGGGCGCCGGCGCCGCTGCGGGAGCGGCCTTGGCAGCGCCGGAAGGTTTGGATGCACCAGCGGCGCGCCGCGTCAAACGTAACCGGTCCAGCACGCCGTCGGACAGCGTTCCCGAAAACAGAACGTCGAAAAAAGAGCGGAAAGCAAGAACAATGCGGCTCACTGTGGCTCCAGAGTTTCAGGATAACTGAGATTCCGCCGCCAGGTTTACCGTGAGACCAGGTACCGGCTGGAGACCAGCGCAAACATCCGCTCGTCGTGGTCCGGCGAGGCCGGGTCCGAATCCGGGTTCCCGGTCGAAGCCACGCCGCGAATGGTCCAGCCGGCACGCTCCAGCAGCAGCGTCAAACCGGGCGGAGAAAAAATCCAGTAGTTGGTCGAGTCGGCATTGCATTGGCTCTCTCCGAGAAGGTACGCGACCGGCATTTGGTCGAGACGCTCAGCCCCGTCGGGACTCCTGCGCGCAACCCTGGTGCTGACGAAGCAGAAGCGCGCGTGGTGGGCGAGCGTTTCAAGCGCGTAGAACGGGTTCTTCAGGTGGTAGAGCGTGCCCAGAAACAAGGCGAGCCCATATTGCGCGCCGAGGCGGAACTGGCTGTCGATGTCCACATCCGTGATTTCCACGTTCGAACCGAGCTGCCGCTGGATGGCACGGATCCCTTGCATGCCGTTCATGTTGGAGCCGGCATGGTCGACGGCGTGCACGCGGAAGCCGAGCGACTCGAAATAGAAGCTCAGCGCGCCATCGGCGGCGCCAATATCGAGCATGGGCGCGTCGCCCACCAGGGACTCGAGGTCGCAGCCGGCGGACCGGCAGAGCCGTTGAAGCAGAAAAAGATTGGAGAAGCAGTCGTACGGATACCACGCGAATCCGCGCGCGCCGGCGAGTTTCTTCGCGTCTTCGAATCTGCGGCGGAACCGCAGCCCCTTGCGAACCAGTGGGCTAAATCGAATCAGTGGGTCCATCGAATCGGCCGGTCAAGGATGAGATGACGTCAATATTAGGCCCCGATGATTCACGTCCGCGAATGCACCAGCGTGGCCTGGCGCAAGCGATCGAGTTGGCGGCGGGCGATGTCGGCCCATTGGCCGCCGCGATCCAGCTTCAGATAGTTCCGCCAGTGATACACGGCTTTCAGATTGTCGCCCAGGCGCTCGCACAACAGCGCCAGGTTGAAGTGGGCGTCGGCATACTGCGGATTCAGGTGGAGTGCCATTTGGTAGTGCTCCTGCGCTTCCTCCATCCGTCCCAATTCGTCGTAGAGATTGCCGATGTTGAACTGCGCCAGCGGGTACTCCGGATCGGCGTCGAGAGCGTCGCGGTAATAAGTTTCGGCGTCGGCGAACTGGCGCTGTCGGTAATAGATGGTGCCCAGGTTGACCAGGGCGCCGGCAGCCTCCGGATTGAGTTCCAGCGCTTTCTGGTAAGCCTCGATGGCTTCATCGATAGGGGCGCCCGCCTCTTCCAGGTCAAGCCCCCTTTGGAACCAGGCTTCCGCCTCGCGCAACCGGTTGGCGCCGGGCCTTCGTTCGGGAAACGACGCCAGGCCGCCCAGTTCCGCGGTTTCGAAATCGAGCAGGATCTGGCCGCTGATGGCCTCCATCCTCTGCCCGGCGACGTGCACCGCGATCTTGCGGCCGTCGGAGACGATGCGCAGCTCGGAGAGCGGCTGCTGGACAGCCAGCTTGCGGCGCAGCGAGGCCAGCGCGCGGCCGATTTGCCTAGGCTGGATGCGGTTCTCGCGCAGCTTGACGATGGTCTGGATGGCGATCAGATCCGAAAACGAATACTTGTCGGAGGACGGAATCAGTTCCTGGCGCTCCCAGCTTCGCAACTGGCGCTCGGAAAGGCCAAACTGGCGCCTTACATCGGCTCTCGAGTATTCCTCTTTCGGCGCCTTCGGCAGCACGCGACCATTCTAACAAGGCGCTCCCTGCAGAGGCGAAGAAACAGGACACCGGCGGCGGGTTTTCGCGCGTGGAGAGGCCGGACGATCCCCTTTATGGTAAAAAGTACTTGAAGAATGGCCAGACCCGCGGTACCCTAAGAAGCATGGCGACTCCTCGCCCGCAGCCCGTGGAACTGCAAGCCCACGCGATGGACAACTTGCGGTACATTCGCGAGACCATCGAGCGGGCTGGCTCTTTCACGGCGGTGCCGGGCGTCGGCGGAATCCTAATGGGTTCGACGGCGCTGGCAGCCGCCTTGTGGGCTGGACCAGCGGCTCACGGCGCGCGCTGGGTTACGCTGTGGATGGCGGAAGCGATGGTGGCGGCGGCCATCGGCGTGGCCGGCTCCGCATGGAAATCGCACCGCGCCAGGCTGGCCTTGCTTTCGGGGCCGGGACGAAAATTCGCCGCTGCCTTCACTCCGGCCATGGCGGCCGGCGCGTTGCTGACGGCCGTGCTCTTCCAGCATGGAATGACGGCGCTGCTGCCGGGGCTGTGGCTGCTGCTCTACGGGTCGGCCATCGTTTCCGGCGGCTCCGCTTCGGTACGGGTGGTGCCCTTGATGGGGTTTTGTTTCATGGCAGCCTGGGCGGCGGCGCTCGTCGAGCCAGCGTCCGGCTGCACGCTGCTGGCCGCCGGTTTCGGCGGGCTGCACATTCTGTTCGGCACGGTGATCGCGGTGAAATATGGCGGCTAGAGAAAACGCGGTGAAGAAGGAGCGGGAAAAACGCTCCGCGGCTGGCCCGGTGGCCGCGCCGACGGCAAGCGCACAAAAGCTCGACCGACTGGTGCACGAGCGCCTCCGTCTGGGCATCCTGAGCGCGCTGGCGGTCAACGAATCGCTTACGTTCAATGAGCTGAAGCGGCTGCTCGACACCACCGACGGCAACCTCAGCGTTCACGCCCGCAAGCTGGAGGAAGCCGGATACGTCGGCTGCGCCAAGTCCTTCGCCAACCGGATGCCCAAAACCGAATACCGGCTGACGGCGGCGGGGCGGCGGGCGCTGGAACGCTATCTCGATCACATGGAGGCGCTGATCCAGGCCACGCGCGACAAATGAGGTTCTTTTTTTATGGCTATTGACTTTGAATTACAAAGTACTCTACATGCGGCGATCATCATGGATGGCAACGGACGCTGGGCGCTGGCGCGCGGCCTGCCCAGAGCCGCCGGCCACCGCGCCGGGGTGGAAGCTGCGCGGCGCGTGGTGGAAGCCGCCCCCGAACACGGCATCGGCGTTCTGACGCTGTTCGCCTTTTCGAGCGACAACTGGCGCCGCGAGCCAACGGAAGTGACGGCGCTGATGCGGCTGCTGGCGTGGTATTTGGAGAGCCAGACGGCGGGCGCGGTTGCGGCGGGCGTGCGGGTGGAAGCGATCGGACGTCGCGACCGCCTGCCCGAATCTCTGGCCGCGGCCATCGCCGCGACGGAAAAGGCAACCGCGCGGGGCGCCAGGCTTCGGCTGCGCGTGGCGCTCGACTATTCCGGCCGCGACGCCATTCTGGCTGCCGCCGGCGATGCGAGCGAGCTTTCCCGCGCCGGCATCGATCAACGACTCGGGCCACCGGTCGACCTGCTGATCCGCACCGGCGGCGAGCGGCGCTTGAGCGATTTCCTGCTGTGGGAAAGCGCCTATGCCGAACTGGTGTTTTCGCGTGTTCTGTGGCCGGACTTCGGCGCCGCGGAGCTGGCGGCGGCGGTGCGCGATTTTCGCACCCGCGACCGCCGCTTCGGCGCTGTCCCGCAGACGGCGGTGCGGTGTTCATCCGGATGGCTGGATTAATCCGTGGCGCGGGCAGTTCTGCCTGCAGTGTCGAGATTCCTCTCGACATTTCTTTGTGGTGATGCGCGAGACTGTGCCGTTGCCTAAAGAAACGTCGGCGCGAATGCCGACGCTGCAGGCATGACTGCCCGCGCCACGCCGCCTTAGCGCGTCCCCACCTTCGCGGCTTTGCCCAGCTTCACGGCATTTTCCATCAGCTTCAATCCGTGGCCGGCTTCGGCGGTGAGAATGGATTCCGGATGGAACTGCACGGCTTCAATCGGCAACTGGCGATGGCGCACGCCCATAATCACGCCATCGGTGGATTCGGCGGTTACCTCCAGACAGGCGGGAAATGTTTCCCGTCGCGCGAACAGCGAATGGTAGCGGCCCACCGCGAATTCTTCCGGCATCCCTTCAAAAACGCCGAGGCCGCGGTGGTGCACCGTGGAGGGTTTGCCGTGCACGGGGTAATCGAGCACGCCCAACTCGCCGCCGAACGCTTCGACGATTCCCTGCAAACCCAGGCAGACTCCAAACACCGGCACGCCCAGCCGGACGGCGGTCTTCACCAGCTCCGGAACGCCGAAATCCGCTGGGCGTCCGGGACCGGGCGAGATCAGGATCAGGCCCGGCGCCACGCGCTCGATCAACTCGGGGGGGAAGCCGGCGCGATAAGTCACCACTTCGGCGCCGGTCTGGCGCACATAGTTGGCCAGCGTGTGGATGAAGCAATCGTCGTTATCCACCAGCAGCAGACGCACGCCTGCGCCTACCGCTTCGCGCTCCGGCGCCGCGGCTGCCGCCGGTTGCGCGCCCAACGCGCGGAAAAAGCCGGTGGCCTTGAGCCGCGTTTCGCGCTCTTCATTGGCCGGCACGGAATCATAGAGCAGCGTGGCGCCCGCGGGATATGATGCAATGCCATTGCGCAAGTAAGTGGTGCGAATCAGGATGCCGGTGTTGATGTCGCCGTTGAAAGAGATCATGCCGATGGCGCCGCCGTACCAGCCGCGCGCGTCTTTCTCGAGCGATTCGATCGCCTGCGCCGCCGCTTTCTTCGGCGCGCCAATCAGCGTCACCGCCCACATGTGGCTGAGAAAGGCGTCAAGCGAATCGAAGCCTTCCTTGAGGAATCCCTCCACGTGATCCACCGTATGAAAAAGGCCGGCGTAGGACTCGATCAACCGCCGCCCGATCACCTTGACGCTGCCCGGCTCGCAGACGCGCGACTTATCATTGCGGTCCACGTCGGTGCACATGGTCAGCTCGGATTCTTCCTTAGTGGATTTCAGCAGCTCGCGGATGTTATCCGCGTCGCGCAGCGGATCGCCGGTGCGCTGCGCGGTGCCGGCAATCGGGCAAGTCTCGACGCGCTGGCCTTCCACCCGCATGAACATCTCGGGCGACGCGCCCACAAGCTGCTCTTCGCCGAATTGCAGCAGGAACTGGTATGGGCTCGGGCTGGCCCGCTGCACGCTTTCGAACAGTTCGGAGGCTTTGCCGGAATAAGGAGTCGAGAAAGTCTGGCGCAGCACAACCTCGTAATAATCGCCGCGACGCATGCCCTCGCGCACCTTCTCCACGTTGGCCATGTACTCTTCGGGCGTCTGGTCGGAAACAATCGGGCCGGGCTTGACGCGCTTCGGCGGCTTGATCCGCTCCGCGTCTCGCGGCAGGCCGGCGGTCGAGACGTCGCCGTGGCGAAAATCGTAGCGGAACCGCTCGATCTTCTCCTTCTTGCGGTCCATGAACCAGATGTCGTCGCAAAGGTACAGGTGCAGGTCTTTGTGGCCATCGCGCGCCAGCTTTTTTGCGATGGGCTCGAATTGGAACAGCAGGTCGTAACCAAAAGCCCCCAGCAGGCCGAGCCGCGAATCCTCTTCGCCGCGGAATTCCTCGATCAGCGCGCGCAAGATGGAGAACGCGGAGGGCTGCTTGCTGCGCTCCTCTTCCGGAAACAGCGCAGCCAGCGGCTTCAAACGGCCTACCAGCGCGCCGCCGGCGGAGGCGAATTCCTCCCAATGGGGATGCGGCGCGAGCACTGGATAGAGGATCTCCAGAATCTTGCGCCCGCGCTCGTTGAGCGGCCGGAACTCGACGCGGCGGTCGTAAGAGACGATTTCGAGCGGCGGGCAGGTGGAGGCGACGTCCCAGCGCGAGTACCGCCCGGGATACTCGTATCCCGAGGAAAGATAGATCCCACGGTGCCGGTCCAGATCGCGCAGAAGGTGCTTCAGCCCTTTTTGGTAATTGCCCTGGGAGGCTGAGCGGGTGACCTCAATTCCGTGGGGAGTCGTGTAGCGGTATTCGCGCATGGCCTACTCCCTGGAAAGTTATTTCTCAGGATAGCAGACCAACGCGCGGAAGCGCTCCAGAATGTCCGCGCGGCTGCCGGCGCGTTCTTCAAATCGTGGCCGGCGCCTTCCACTACAAACAGATCCGTGTACGCGGGAATCATGGTGATCGCCGCGCGCAACTCTTCGACGGTGGCGAACGGATCGGCCGTGCCATGGACGAAAAGCACCGGCGTGCGCAACTCCGGGAAAAAGCCGATGCGCATCTGTTCGGGCTTGTGCGGCGGATGCAGGGGATAGGAGAGCAGCAGCAGAGCGGCGGCGAGTTCGGTGTGCTCTGCGGCGGCCATCGCCGTTTGCCGGCCGCCGTAGGAATGTCCGCCCGCGAAGACGCGTCCCGGCGTCAACTTCCGTAGCGCATCCACGGCACGCGCAATGCCCTCGCGATCCCGTGCCGCCATGGGTGGAACGGGAGGCCCCTTGGGACGCTCGATGCGAAACGGCAGATCGTAGCGCAGCACCACGTAACCGGCCTCGGCCAACGCGGCGGCCATTCGCACCAGCAGCGGCGCATTGGCGTTCGAGCCCGCACCATGGGTCAGCGCGAAGGCATCGCCATTGGGAACCGGTGGACGGTGCAGCACGCCGCGCACGCCCACGGCTTCGAACGCTTCCAGCGTCACTCGGGGCTCAGGCTGTGTCATGAAATAGCCGTGCCAAACTCTGGCGAACGCCGCGGCGTACGCACTCGTGCGTGCCGTGTGGAGACTCTTCTCGACACCTGTTCGCGTATAGAAAACCGGGCGTCGGCACGAGTGCCGACGCGGCACGCATGAGTGCGTGCGCCACGCGTTACTCCTTCTTCTTCAGTTCGTGGTCGTGCTCCTGGATGAACTGGCGAATCTCGTCGGTCATGCCGAGCAGTTTCTCCCACTGTTCGCGGTAGAGCGTCACTGGGAACCGGCCGAGCCCGTATACAGACAGGCCGCCCTTTTCGCTCACCCGGAGCGACATTTGTCCGCGAGGCCGCTTCAGCGCTTCGTTTTCGGCGCGCAGCCGCTCAATTTCCGCTTGTAATGCTTTTTCATTTGGCATGGCGAAATCCAGATTCCAGTGATACCACACCCGCGGGCGCGCGGCGGGGCGGAACGCGAACGCAAGGGGGTAGACAGATGTAAAAAGACGCGCCCGCAAGCGGGCGTTGGCAAGCTGAAGCATGCCCCACCTACGCGGTTTCCGGCAGCTTCTCCATCCGCACCCGCGCGATGCGGTTGCGGTCCATCTCGAGCACCGTGTAGCGGCGGCCTCCGTACTTCACTGTGTCGCCGGCGCGCGGGATGGCGCCCAGGCGAAAGAGCAGGAAACCCGCCAGCGTTTCGAAGCCGGCATCGGCCGGGAGTACGATGCCGAACTCGGTTTCCAGATCGCGAATGCGCGTGGCGCCGTCCAGTTCGGTCTCATCGGCATCCACATCGGGGCGCGCGTCCTTGTCATCGTGCTCATCCTCGATGCGCCCCACCAGGTGCTCCAGCACATCCTGCACGGTCAGCATCCCCACGATGGTGCCGAATTCATCCACCACCATGGCAATGTGGGATTGGCCGGCGCGGAACTCCTCCAGCAGTTGCGAGAGCGGCTTGGTTTCGGGCACCACCAGGTGCGGGCGCAGCAGCCGGCCGATGCGAAAACTGCGGCTGGCCTGGCCGGAGCGGATGACGCGCCGCCGCTCTTCCCAAACCGGCAGCAGATCCTTGTAATGCAGGATGCCGACGATCTTTTCGGGCGAGCCCCGGTAGACCGGCAGACGCGAATGCTTGGTCGAAATCATGGTGCGCAGCACGTCATCCAGGCTGGCGCCGGCTTCCACGGAAACGATGTCGTTGCGCGGCACCATGATCTCGCGGGCCACCACGTAATCCAGATCGAGCACTCGGTGGATCATATCCTCCTGCGCTTCCGGCAGGTAACCCAGGCCGCGGCTCGAACTGACGATCAGCTTGAGCTCTTCGGCCGAATGGCCTCCGCCGTACGCGGCGTTTTTCAATTTCAGCGCGCGGGTGATGACGCCGGCGGAGCGCTCGACCACCACCACGAACGGCAGCGACAAGCGGTAAAAAACCAGCAGCGCCGGCGCCACGATCGCGGCCAGCCGGTCGGCCTGCGCGATGGACAGGTTCTTGGGAACCACTTCGCCCAACACCACGTGCAGGTACGAGATCATCAGGAAGGCAGCCACCAGGCAGGCGCCATGCAGAATGTCGGTCTCGAGCGGAGTCGTCCGCGGATGCAGCCAGGAAATCAGTATCTGGTAGACGGTGTTCTCGCCGGCCCAGCCCAGCCCGAGGCTGGCCAGGGTGACGCCCACTTGCGTCACCGAGAGCAGCCGTCCCGGGTTCGAAAGCAGGTTGAGGGCCGCCTGCGCGCCGGCAGCGCCATTCTCCGCCATCTCCCGCAGGCGCGAATGCCGCACCGAGAGCAGCGCCACCTCGGAGCCGGCGAAGAAGCCGTTCACCGCGATCAGCAGCGCGACCAGAAGGAGTCGGGATGGGAAGTAGGACACGGTACGCCGATGACATTTTAGCCGAGATCTCCGGCCAAAAGTGCACCTCCGCACCGTTATCATGAGAGTTGGTCCGAACGAGAGTCAGCCCCGCATGCCGCATGCCGCATTGGCGCGAATCGTCAAGGTAATCAATTTCGCGATCGCCGCAGCCCTGGTGGCGGCCCTGGCGGTGGTGTACTGGTGCGCCTGGCGGCCGCTGCCGCAGCGTTCCGGATCGATTGAAGCTCGGGTGGCAGCGCCCGTGGTGGTGCGATTCGATGCGCACGGCGTGCCGCACGTCGAGGCGTCCAGCCTGGAGGATGCCCTGTTCGTGCAAGGCTACGTGACTGCGCAGGACCGGCTGTGGCAGATGGATGCGCTCCGCCGCCTGGCCGCGGGCGATCTCTCGGAGGTGATCGGCACGGCCACCCTCGAGTCGGACCGCGAATCCCGCCGCCTGCAGATGCGCCGCATCGCGGAACGCGCCTATATCGATCTGCCGGCGCCGGACCGCGCCGCGATGGCGGCTTACGCCCGCGGCGTGAATGCGTTTGTGAACAGCCACCTGGGCGACCTGCCGCTCGAATTCCGCCTCCTCGGCTACCAGCCGCGGCCCTGGAGCGTGGTGGATTCGCTGCTGATCTGCCTGCAGATGGTTCGCACTCTCAGCAGCTCCTGGAAAGACGATTTGCGCAAGGGCGATCTGCTGGCTCACGGTGACGCGCACAAAATCGATTTCCTGTTTCCAACGGGCGGCAGCGGGGAACCGCCGCCGGGTTCCAATGCCTGGGCCGTCTCGGGCGCCCGTACGGCTTCCGGCAAGCCGCTGCTCGCCAACGATATGCACCTGGAGTACGGGCTGCCCGGCCTCTGGTACATGACGCACCTAAAGGCGCCCGGCCTCGACGTCTCCGGCGTGGCGCTGCCGGGCGTTCCGGGAATTATCGTCGGGCACAACCGGCGCATCGCCTGGGGCATCACCAATCTCGAATTCGACGCGCAGGATCTGTACATCGAGAAGCTCGACCCGCGCACCGGCCGCTATCTCTACCGCGGCCAGACCGAGCAAGCGCGGCTGGAGCGCGAAATCATCCGCGTGAGAAACCGGCAGACGGAGGAGATGCCGGTTTGGGTGACGCGCCACGGGCCGCTGTTTATCGACGATAGCGGCAAGCAGATGGCGCTGCGGTGGATCGCCGCCGAGCCGGGCTTCATTCAGTATCCATTCCTCGATATCGACCGCGCGCAAACCTGGGCCGAGTTCAGGGCCGCCCTGGCGCGCCTGCCGGCGCCGGCTTCCAACTTCGTTTACGCCGATACCAGCGGCAACATCGGCTACCAGGTGGCCGGCAAGTTGCCGGTGCGGCGCGGCTATTCGGGCGACGTGCCGGTGGACGGATCGTCCGGCAATTACGAATGGGACGGCTTCATTCCGTTTGACGAGCTGCCCACCGCATTCAACCCGCCCGGCGGCATCATCGCCACCTCCAACCAGGACCCGTTTCCCGCCGGCTATGGATACCATATCGACGGCGTCTTCGCGCCGCCGTACCGCTCCAGCCAGGTGCGGGCGCGCCTCCAGGCGCACGGGGGGTGGCGGGCCGAAGATATGCTCGGCGTCCAATGCGATGTCTACTCGGCGTTCGGCAAATTTCTGGCCGGGCAACTGGTGGCTGCTTACGACAACCGCCATACGCGTGTCACCAACCTTGAGGACGTCATCGCCATGCTGCGCGCCTGGAACGGGCAGATGGATATTCAAGAGGGCGCGCCGTTCGTGGTCGCCCTGGCGTTCGCGCACGTGCGCACGGCGCTGATGGAAAACGCCGCCCCCGACGCCGCGGTCGAGTACAACTTCCCGATGAACTCCGCCGTGACGGAGCAACTGCTGCGCGCACGTCCGCCCGGCTGGTTCGACGATTACGACGAGATGCTGCTGACCGCGCTGGTGGATGCGGTCGAAGAGGGCGAGCGCATCGAGGGGCGCGACCACCGCCGCTGGCAGTACGGCGCCTACTCGAAAATGCTGATCGTCAATCCCATCATCCAGCGGCTCCCCTGGATCGGCAAATATTTCGACATTGGACCCGTGCCGATGAGCGGCTCGCAGGTCACGGTGAAGCAGTTTACCGCGCACCTGGCGCCCTCCATGCGGATGGACGCGGACCTGGCGGATTGGGACCGCTCGCTGCTCAACGTCATCATCGGCCAGTCCGGCCAGGTGCTGTCGAGCCATTACCGCGACCAGTGGGACGACTATTACGCCGGCCG
>Ga0187856_1003184_pt1 | contig 11583 bp, 10 predicted proteins | sample June2016WEW_8_40_FD_132443 | JGI IMG/M metagenome (GOLD analysis project Ga0187856, IMG submission 132443) | Peatland microbial communities from SPRUCE experiment site at the Marcell Experimental Forest, Minnesota, USA - June2016WEW_8_40 | ecosystem: Environmental > Terrestrial > Soil > Wetlands...
CCGAGGACCGGATCGACTCGGCCGCGGGCGAGCGCCTCGAAGCTGTGGCGGGCGACAATTGGCTCCTCGCCCACTGCGTGCACCTGGACCGTCCGCTTCGCGGGACTGTGGCCCACAATCCCCGCTCGAACATGAACAATTCCGTTGGCTACGCCCGTCCGGCGCGCCTTTCGAACACGGTCGTTCTCGGGACCGACGGGATCGGCGGCGACATGCTGGAGGAGTTCCGCATCGCCTACGTCCGTCACCGGGAGGACGACGTGACAACGACGCCGGAAACCGCCTGGTCGTGGTTGGAGGCCGGCAGCGACCTCGTTCCGGAGGCGCTGGAGGACCGGGTCCGGTGGAACTACGAGCCCATCGACCCGTGGCACCTGGCCTTCACGCCGGGTGTGCAGCCCGTCGAGATCGTCGTTGCCGGCGAGGTCGTGTTCAAGGACGGCCATCCCACACGAGTCGATGCCCGTGAGGTGCGCGCACGAGCACGCGAACAGGCACGGCGGCTCTGGGCCCGGCTCTAGCCTGAACCCGAGGTGCCCGCGACCCCACGGTGCCGATCCCGGGCGTCCCCTCCCAGGCTTGCTGACGGGTCGGCTAGGCGGTCCAGTCCGCGAAGGCGTCGATCATGGCCCGCACGTCCGCACCCAGCGGGTACAGGATCGGACAGGTGCAACCCCGGTGCACGTACTCGGCCACCTTGGCCTTGCACTCGTCGGCGGTCCCCGATGCCGTGATCATCTGCACGATGTCGTCCGGCACGAGCTTGGAAGCCGCCTCCACCTCTTCGGCCGTCGCGGGCCAGGTCAGTATCTTGCCGATGTCATCCAACAAAGACTCCGGGACACCGGACGCCTTCATGATGTGGGGCTGTTGACCGAGGTACTGGGTCACCAGCAGGCGAGCGGCGTCGAGGGCAGCGGTCCGGTCCTCATCGAGCGAGCACACGACGAGCTGCGGACGGTCCAGGTCGGTTGCGGAACGCCCGGCCCGATGGGCGCCTTTTTCGAGATGGTCCATCGCCATGTCGTTGTAGACGGGGGAAACGAGGTAGTTGAGGACGACTCCGTCAGCGATCTCCCCGGCCAGTTCCATCATCTGCATACCGGTCGCCCCGATATAGATGGGCACGTCCTTGGGCCTGCGCTCCTGGTGGACGTAGTCCAGCTCGACGCCATCGAGATGGACGAACTCGCCGTCGTAGGTCACGTTCTGGTCGGCGAGCAGGGCGCGGACCACCTCGACTGTCTCCCGCATCGCGAGAAGGGGCTTGGTGCGGTGCACCCCTACCTTGCTCGCGAGCGGTTCCCACCAAGCACCGATCCCGAGAATCACGCGGCCCGGGGCGAGGTCGTCCAAGGTCGAGAACGTCGACGCGAGCAGTGCCGGGTTCCGGGTCCATGTGTTCACCACTCCCGAGCCCACCTTGATGCGCTCGGTGACCGCGAGGAACGAGGCCATCGGCACGGTGGCCTCACGCACGAGGCGGCTTTCTGCCTGCCAGATGGCGTGGAAGCCCTTGGACTCCGCGTAGCGGGCGATCTCCATGCCCTCCCGGACGGTGTGCGCGTCCTGGAGGTAGACGGCGACCTGCGTGCTCATGGCGACACCTTCCCATTGGTTGGACTCGAGACTGGCCCCTGCGAGGGGGCCTGACCCGCCAGCGCGATGTCTTGCGGGCGCACGGGTGCTCTCGAGAGCTCGAGGCCGGTGGCGGCGCGGATGGCAGCCACCACCGCCGACGCGGAGGAGACGAGAGGCGGCTCGCCGGCGCCCTTGGCCCCCATCGGGGAGCCCGGCTCCGGTTCTTCGATCAAGGCCGCGATCTGCACCGGGGGCATGTCGAGCGCGGTCGGGATCACGTAGTCGGTGAAGGAGGGATTGCGCACTCGGCCGTGATCGAGCACGACCTCCTCCATCACGGCGAGCCCGACGCCCTGGGCGATGCCACCCTCCAGCTGTCCGATGAGCTGGACCGGGTTGAGGACACGGCCGACGTCCTGCGAGGTGGTGATCTCCACAACCTTCACGAGTCCGAGATCGAGGTCGACGTCCACCACGGCGCGGTGCGCTGCGAAGGCGAACGAGACGTTGGCGTCGCCCTGCCCGTTCTCGTCCAGCTCAGCGGTGGGGGGGTGGCGGAAGTTCACGGTCTCTTCCAGCACCTCGCCGGGGGCTGCCTCGGCAACCGCAACGTCGACCGCACGGTCCAGTGAGACGACCCTGCCGTCCAGGATCTCGAGCGTTTCCGGGGCGACACCGTGCCGGCTCGCGACCGATTCGAAAAGGCGCTTTCGGACCGCGAGACACGCTGCTTGCACTGCACCACCGGACATCCAGGTCTGACGGCTGGCCGAGGTGGACCCCGCAGAGCCGATGCCGACCGTCCCCACCGGTGCCAGGATCACGTCCTCGACCCCGAGGACCTCTCGCGTGATCTGCTGGGCCAGAGTGACAAAGCCCTGCCCGACTTCGACGGCGGCACAGGTGATCGTGGCGACGCCGTCCTCCAGACGGCAGCGTGCCTCCGAGGCGTCGTCGAAGCCGCCCGAGAACATGAGGTTCTTGATCCCGACGGCGAAGCCGACGCCACGCCGCACCCGGTTGTGGTCCGCGGTGCGTCCGGCGCCACCGGGGAGCGCGATCTCCGTCATGGTCGCAGGGTCACCGGCGGGCAGGGGTGCCGAAGCACAGGTCCGGATCACCTCGGCGACCGGAGCGGCGCCCCGCAGTACCTGGCCTGTGATCAGTGTGTCGCCGGGCTTCAGCGCATTTCGGAGCCGGAGCTCGATCGGGTCGAGCCCGAGCACCTCGGCGAGCTTGTCCATCTGGGCCTCGTAGGCGAAGCACGTCTGTGTGGCGCCGAAGCCCCTCATCGCCCCGCACGGGGGGTTGTTGGTCCGGGCCGCAACCGCTTCGACGACCGCGTTCGGGACCCGGTACGGTCCGGGGGCAAAGCTGGCCGCGTTGATCGTCACCGCGGTCGACGACGACAGGTACGCACCGCCGTCGAGGACGATCCGCGCCTCCACTTTCACAAGGCGCCCGTCGGAATCGGCGTGGTGGCGGTACCACATGAACGAGGGATGCCTGTGGACGTGACCCAGGAACGACTCCTCGCGGTCGTAGACGATCTTCACCGGTCGGTCCGTTCGCAGGGCCAGGAGGGAGATCTGGACCTGCATGCTCAAGTCCTCGCGGGCGCCGAAAGCACCGCCGACACCGGCAAGGTGGACCCTGACCTTGTCGAGTGGGAGCGCGAGGCATGCCGCCATCTGCTCCTGGTCGACGTGCAGCCACTGGGTGGCGATGTAGAGGTCGATGCCGCCGTCCTCTGCCGGGATGGCGAGACCCGACTCGGGACCCATCTGGGCCTGGTCCTGCATGCCGGTCTCATAGCGGCCTTCGACCACGACCGCCCCGACGGCGTCGGGGTCGCCGCGTCGGACCTTCTGGCGGTAGAGCACGTTGCCGAGAGGATGGATCGGGTCGGCGTCGATGGCGGCCACCGGATCGGTCAGCGGCTCGGTCGGCGCGTAGTCGACGACGATCGCCGTGGCGGCACGACGCGCGGTCTCCGGGTGGTCGGCGGCCACTGCGGCCACCGGTTCTCCCAGGTATCTGACGACCTCCCATGCGAAGACCGGCTGATCGGGGTAGTCGAGCCCGAAGGTCTTCCGGCCCGGCACGTCGTCGGCGGTCAGCACGGCGCGCACACCGGGGATCCGCAGGGCCCCTGACACGTCGATGCCGCGGATCACAGCCGCCGGATGAGGGGAGCGCACGATGTGTCCCCACAGCATGCCTTCGGCGTAAAGGTCTGAAGAGAAGGCGAATTCGCCGCGAACCTTGGGGACCCCGTCGGGACGCGCAACGCTCTCGCCGAGGCGGCCGGGCCGCCTGGTTGTGACGGTGCTCATCCCTGCCGCGATTCCTGGGTGGCGCGGACCGCTGCCAGGATCCGGCCGTAGCCGGTGCAGCGGCACAGGTTACCGGAGATGGCCTCGCGAACCTCGAGCTCTGTCGGGTCGGGATTGTGTTCGAGAAGGTCGTGCACGCTCACCACCAGTCCCGGGGTGCAGAACCCGCACTGCACGCCGCCTTCGGCGAGAAACGCCGCTTGGATGTCGGAAAGATCCTGCTCTCCCGGTGAGAGCCCTTCGACTGTGACGATGTCGGCGCCGACCGCGCTCGCGGCGAGCACCATGCACGAGCAGACGACCTTGCCGTCCATGAGAACCGAGCAGGATCCGCACTCGCCCTGCAGGCAGGCGTTCTTCGACCCGGGAAGACCGAGCCGTTCCCGCAGCACATAGAGCAGGCTCTCTCCGAGCCATGCGTCTGCGACCTCATGCTCCACGCCGTTGACGTGAAGTCGGTAGTTGATCAGTTCGCTCACGATGCACGCCCCAATGTGTCGTCCCTGTGGTTGGCGAGGATGCGCCTGAGCGCCCGGAAGCTGCAGACCCCCACGGCGTGGCGTCGGTAGTCCGCCGTGGAGCGGTGATCGTCGATGGGCCGCGCCGCCGCGCGCACCAGATCAGCGAATTCCGCCGCGGCGCTCTCGTCGGGGAGCGTTCGGGTGGTCCAGTCGATCCTGGACGATATGAACTGCTCTGCAGCGCGGGCGCGGATCACCACGGGCCCGACCGAGCCGAGGGCGCACCGGACGGACTGCCCTGCCCAGTCGACGACAAGGGCGACGTTCGCGACTGCGATGACCATGGCGTTGCGGGTGCCGACCTTCAGGAACTCCTGTGACCCCATTTGAGCCGGGGCCCGGATCTCGACGATGATCTCGCCCGGCTCGAGTGTCGTGCGCTTGGGTCCCACTACGAGCTCGTCGAGCTGCAGGCTTCGCCGTCCGTGTCGTGATGCGACCACGATCGTGGCATCGAGGGCGGAGAGCACGGGGAGCGAGTCGCCTGCCGGTGACGCGGTACCGAGGTTGCCCCCGAGAGTGCCGGCGTTACGGATCTGCGGGGAGCCGACGGTGCGTGACGCCTGGGCGAGACCGGGCAGGAGATCGCTGAGCCGCGGGTCCATGAGCTCGGTGAAAGTCATGCCGGCGCCGAGAACGACCTCGGCCCCGTCGCGGCGCCATCCACAAAGCTCGCCGACCTTGCGCAGGCATACGACAGAAGGAGGGCGCCTGTGGGCGTAATTGACCTCCACCATGAAGTCTGTCCCGCCGGCCAGGAGCTGGGCGTCCGGGCACTGCTCGAAAGCTTCGAAAGCCTCGTCCAAGGAGTCCGGCAGAAAAACCAGCATAAATTCAGCCTATAGTCGCCGGCCGCCGGCAGCGACCTGGTGGTGCCGGCCAGGGCTTGCGGCTGGTTCGGTCGGCCCGCGCTCGTCCGTCAGGACGCGGCCACATCGGTGAGCGCGAACTTCATCACGTCGACAAGACCCTTGTCGGTGATGCGGAGCTCGGGAAGCACCGAGAGGCCGAGAAAGCTCAACTGCATGAACGGCGAGTCGATCGTCACGCCGAGGCCGTTTGACGCCGCGTCCGCGAGGAGCCCGACTTCTCGGGCTACTTCCTCGATGCCCTGGTCGCTCATTAGCCCGCCGATAGGCAGGCGGACCTCGGCCAGCACCCGCCCATCTCTCACGGCGACCTGCCCGCCGCCGATCTCGGCAAGCCGGACAACGGCGGCGGCCATCTCGGAAGGACCCGACTGGTCGATGGCTCCGACCACCATGCAGTTGTGGGCGTCATGCGCGACCGTTGACGCGATGGCGCCACGGGCGAGCCCGAAGCCGTGCACGTACCCGAGCCCGATCCGGCCGGTGCGGTTGTGCCGCTCGACGACTGCGATGCGTGCCACCCGCGCCGAGGGATCGGTCACGTCGGCCACGAGATCGCGGGTCGTCAGCGAACGTGACTCGATTCCGATCACGCGGGCACGGCCCCCGGCCGGTGGCCGGAGATCGAACGCCTGAGGTGCCGGGGGGGTCTCGAGGTGGACCGAGGCGCGCATCCAGTCAGGGGCGCCCACGCTCGGGACCGCGCCCGGGACGATGGCACCGTTCACCGCCACCAGTTTCCCTGCCTGCCATACGCGTGCGGGCTCGAAGCCCGACAGGTCGTCGAAGCACAGCACGTCTGCCTGGTAGCCAGGAGCGAGCCATCCCAAGTGGTCGAAACGGTAGTAGTCGGCCGGGTTGCTCGTCACCATCACGAGAGCGTCCTCGGCGCTCACGCCGGCGGCCACCGCGAGGCGTGCGCAGTCGTTGACATGGCCCGAGTGCAGCAGTGTGTCCGGTTCCCTGTCGTCGGTGCAAAGCGCGATCCGATCGGTCCCATGGCGGAGCACGGTCCCGATCAGGGCGGCGAGGTTGCGGGAGGCGGAGCCCTCACGAATGAAGATCCACATGCCTTTGCGGCGCTTCTCCTCGGCCTCCTCGAGATCCGTGCACTCGTGGTCGGACTCGACGCCAGCGGCGAGGTAGGCGTCCAGCTGGGAGCCGACCACGCCGGGGGCGTGGCCGTCGACGCGCTTGTCGCCGGCGGTCGCGATCTTGGCGAGGACCTCCGGGTCGCCGTTTATGACACCGGGGAAGTTCATGACCTCCGCTATCCCGATCGCCCCGTGCTTTTCGAGCAGCTCGGTCAGCTCGATGCTCGAGAACTCGGCGGCCGGGCTCTCGAAATGGGAGGCCGGTACGCAGCTCGGGGCGGTGATCCCGAAGGTGAACGGGAGCCTGTCCGAGGCTTGTGCCAAGGCGGCGATGCCCGGGATGCCGAAGACGTTGGCGATCTCGTGCGGGTCGGCGGCCACTGCCGTCGTCCCGTGAGGCAGCACGGCACGGACGAACTCGTCCACCCAGAGCTTGGTGGACTCGAGATGCATGTGGACGTCCACGAAGGCGGCGGTGAGGGCTGCCCCGCTCACGTCGACGGTCTCGTGTGCCTCGCGAGGACCCCAGCCCGCGATCGTGCCGTCGGCAATGGCGAGGTCCGTCACAACCCACTCTCGCGTGCCGGGCACGAAGACGCTGCCTCCCGTGAGCAGAAGGTCCGCCGGCTCGTCACCACGCGCGACTGCGAGGACTCGTGGGCTGCCCCGGCGCTGTGGCACCGGAGCATTCTACGGTGCGGATCTAACTCCGGGTCCAGATAGCTCCGCTTCGGGCGCCGTGGAGGTGGGTAATTCTCCCCTTGTCGCTTCGACTTCGGACAGCCAGGCCTGGGCGTGCGCCTTCGCCCACGAGCGCGAGATGCGGCCGTGGAACATCGAGATGAGCTGTTCCGGCTTCGACAGCGCGAACGCGATGTGCGCGATCACAGCTATCACGATCGCGAAGAAGAGGGCGTCGTGAACGAGCGTGGCCCCCGTCGCCCAGGTGATCCACGACGACGGCGCGTAGCGCATGATGACGCCGGTCACGAGCGCAGCAACCATGGCGGCGCCGAGGAAGGAAGCCTCGATCTTCTGGCCGCCGTTGAACTTGTCCCGAGGAAGACCCGAGCGTCGTGTGCCGGCCTTGAACCAGTCGAAGTCCGAGGCCCACCAGCGGTCCAGGCGGCGCAGGTCCCCGAGCAGTCGCCTGCGCCAAGGCCCGGCGAGCCCGAGCAGCAAAGGCCCGAGCAGGCAGAGACCGGTGATGACGTGAATGTTCTCGACGAGGCTGCGATGCCCGACGCGAAGTGCCAGCGCGGGGAGGTACAGGATGGCGCCGGTGGCGATCAGGGTCAACATCATGATCGCCGTGCTCCAGTGCACCAGGCGCTCGACAAGGTCGAAGCGCGCCAGCTCTGAGTCAGAGGTCATTTCTCGGTCCAGGTTCCCAAGAGCTCAGGGAACGACGCTCACAGGCGCGGAGCCGCCGATCCAGGCGTCGGCCGGGTAACCCTCGTCCTCCCAGTAGCCGTCCACAACGCTGTTCGTGACCTCGATGCGGTTCAGCCACTTGATCGACTTGTAGCCGTACATGGGCGCGACGTAGAGCCGGACGGGGCCACCGTGATCGGTGGTGACATTGCTGCCCAGCATCTTGTCCGCCACGAGGATGTCGGGGAGTTGAGCCTGCGCGAGCGTGAGGCTCTCGGTGTAGACGCCGTCGGCCGAGAAGAACCTCAGCGCAGTTGCCTCGGACGTCACCCCGGCGCGTGCCAGCACGTCCGACAGGCGCACTCCCTCCCAGTGCACGTCCGGGACGACCCAGCCGGTGACGCACTGGAAATTATGCACGAGAGAGGTCCTTTTCATGGACCGCAGATCGGCGAGGCTGAGCCGGAGCGGCTGGCGGATCATGCCGTCGACGGTGAGCTCGTAGGTGTCGGCGGGCACGACCGGATAGCCGTTCGTGACCGTGTAGTAGCGGAAGTCGTCGTCCCCGGGCAGCGGGACGCCGATGGCGCTGGAGACGGCGCTGCTGACACCGCCGAGGGCGTCGTCGATCTTCTTTCCGGCGACGATGCCGATGCCTGCCAGCCCGAGTATCCCGAGCACGGTGCGACGGCCCACGTGGACCGGCTTCGCGCCCGGGCTAACCGGCGACTCCTGCAGAGACTCCTCGGCCATTGAACACCCCCACTTGCCATCCGTCGCAACGGCTACGCAGTACTGTCCGCGATCGGCCCCTCCGCGTTACATCGTAGGGTCAGGACCCGCGACTTCGATCGGTGCGGATGCCGTCGGGGTCAGGCGCCGACGGCGGGTCGCGAGGACCGAGCCCGCGATGACCAGTGGGAAGCCGACCCCGAGGCCCAGAGTGAAGGGCTCGTTGAGGAGGGCGACGCCGAGGACGAGGGCCACGGCGGGGTTCACGTAGGTGACGACGATCGTGCGCACCGGCCCGATCTCGTTGATCAGGGCGAAGAACACGATGAATCCGGTCAGCGTCGGAACGACCGCGAGGCCGATCACCGACCAGGTCACCTCGGCGGACATGTGCGCCGGGAGGTTGGAGAGCGCAAAGGGCGCGTAGCAGATGGCCGCGACGGCAAGCGAGCCGGCTACGACGGAAAGGTTCGGGAGGTCGGACAGGTACCGGTTAAAGATCCGCGGCCCCATCGCATAGCCGACGACGGGCACCAGCATCGCCGCGATGGGCCACACCGTCGCCCCGTGTACGTCGACGCCGACAAGCAGCGCCACGCCGCCGAGTCCGAGGAGGAGCCCGCCGATCTGTTTGCGGTCAAAGCGGTCCTCGTCCCCGCTCAATCTTGAGATCAGGGCTCCCACCAGCGGTGCCGCCGCGATGAGGAGCCCTGCCAGCGAGCTGGAGAGCCGCTCCTCGGCCCTGAAGAGCATGAGCCAGGACAAGATGATCTCTGCCGCCGTGTAGGCGAGCAACGGCCGCCACCGGCGTACGAGTGCGGGGACCTGTCCCCGGCATGCGACCAACGGCAACAGGACCAGCGCGACGGGCGCCGTGCGGAAGAAGATGAGCGTCGACGGCGCGACCTCGCGCACCGAGATGCGTATCAGCAGGTATGGCACACCCCAGATGACGCTGAGCGCGCCGAAGAGCAGCCATGCGCGCCTTGACACATCAAGGACGGTAATACGTGCGCCGGGGCGCGCCGAATCGCGCTAGCCCACGGCAGGCAGGAGCACACCGGGGTTGAGTATCCCCTGCGGATCGAGGGCGTCCTTGACCCTGCGCATGACCGCGAGGTCGCCTGCTGAGCGCGCCTTAGTGACGAAGTCACGCTTCGCGACACCGACGCCGTGCTCGGCACTGATGGAACCGCCGCGTTCAATCACCATGCAGAACACGGCGTCATCGGCGCGGTAGTCCTCCGGCTCGGGACCGATGATGTTGACGTGCAGGTTCCCGTCACCGACGTGCCCGAACATGATGACCTGTGCGTCGTCCCCGCCCAGTGCGGCAGAGATCGCGGGCCTGACCGATCCGGCGAACTCGGCCAGCCCAGTCATGGGCAGCGTCAGGTCGAGCTTATGGGGCACCCCCATGGTCGCGATGGCCTCGGTATGGCGTTCTCGGTAGGCCCATAGTCGGGAACGGCCCGCGGTCTCGTCGGCGACCGCGACCTCTGTGACGCCAGGGGCGTCTTCGATGGCGTCGGCAAGCATGTCGGTCGGGTCCTGCCCACCGGAGGCCTCCACGAGGAGCCACGCGTCTGCGCTTTCGTCCGGTGGGGCGGGAAGGCCGATCGCTTCTCGGACGAGCGCCATGCCTTCAGCAAAGACGAGCTCCAGTGCGTCGATCCCGTCCACTCGCCGGCGCAGCCGCGTCGCCAGGGCGACCGCAACCTTCGAGACCGAGCGGACGGCGGCGTCCGGGTCGCCAGACGAGTGGCCCGCCCCACGAAGCCCGACCAGGGCGGTGACGCGGAAAGGCAGAACCGGGACGAGATGGACCACGACCTTTGTCACAACTCCGAGCGTGCCTTCGCTCCCGGCCATTATCTGGGCCAGGTCGTAGCCGATGTTGTCCTTCACCATGCCCGACAGGCGGCTCGCCACCGTGCCGTCCGCGAGCACGACCTCGAGTCCGCCGAGGCGGGCGCGCATCGGGCCGTGACGGATGACGTGGATACCTCCCGCGTTGGTGGCGACCATGCCGCCCAAGGTCGCGGAGTCGCGTGCCGCTATGTCGATACCCAGACCGGCATGTACAGCGGCCGCAGCCGCCTGAGCCGCGGCGAGCGTCGCGCCCGCCTCTGCCACGAGGAGGTTCTCGTCGGCATCGCAGCTGAGGACGCGACTGAGACGGCTGAGGCTCAGCACCACCTCGCCGTTGCGGGGCACAGAGCCGCCCACGAGCCCTGTGTTGCCACCTTGGGGCACCACGCCGACACGGAACTGGTTGCAGGCGGTGAGCACCTTGGCGACCTCCGCGGTGTTCGCGGGCCGGACGACGACGAGCGCCGGGCCGCCGAAGCGCCTCGTCCAGTCGAGCTCGTAAGAGGCCTTTAGGTCCGGATCGCTGAGGCAGTGCTCAGGTCCCACGGCGTCGTTCAGGGCCGCTAGGAAGCCCTGCGGCACCTGGTAGGGGTCAGCCATGAAGGGATCTTCTCACGGCTCGCCGGCCAGGCCGGGTTAGGTTGTCGAGCGTGGGTGGCGAACGGAGGGCTGCGCCGGCCTTGCGAGGCCACGAGGCATGAGCGAGCCGCCGGACGGCGAAGACGCCTCGGGATTGGCACCTGAGCCGCGGGCGACGCTCGGCGAGGTGGCGGGCTCATATCTCCGCCTAGGCACGACGGCTTTCGGTGGCCCGGCTTCACACCTCGCGATGATGCGCAGCGAGTTTGTCAGGCACAGGCGCTGGGTGAGCGAGCAGGACCTCCTCGACTTCATCGGCGCGGCCAGCCTGCTACCGGGACCGACCTCGACCGAGGTCGCCCTCATGTTGGCCCGCCGCCGGAGAGGCTGGGCAGGGCTCGTCGTCGGCGGCACATGTTTCATCCTGCCGTCCATGTTGCTCGTGCTCGTGCTCTCTTGGGCCCACGTCCGTCGCCCCGTAACGCACGTAGGCCCAAGAGAGCACGAGCACGAGCAACATGGACGGTAGGATGAAACATGTGCCGCCGACGACGAGCCCTGCCCAGCCTCTCCGGCGGCGGGCCAACATGAGGGCGACCTCGGACGAGGTCGGTCCCGGTAGCAG
>Ga0187856_1003185_pt1 | contig 11575 bp, 15 predicted proteins | sample June2016WEW_8_40_FD_132443 | JGI IMG/M metagenome (GOLD analysis project Ga0187856, IMG submission 132443) | Peatland microbial communities from SPRUCE experiment site at the Marcell Experimental Forest, Minnesota, USA - June2016WEW_8_40 | ecosystem: Environmental > Terrestrial > Soil > Wetlands...
CCTACGATTTCAAAGTCGTGTCAAGAGAAAAATAAAAAAATGAAGCGTACTTCCCGGCATCCCAAATGCCAGGGACACTGTAATGAGCTTTCTCTAGCGTTAAGCGTGAGGGGACCGCATGCAGGGGAGCTGCAGATTTGTCAGTTTTTCTACGGTCTTGGACTCCAATACCGAATCATTTTCTTCACGGACATGCCAAACAGTGCTTGGCGTCAGAAGGAATGAACTGCCACCCAACTGACCGGAATTGAAAGCCTAGCTGAGTGCTGGCCCAACATTCAGCCCGCATGGCAAGATCACCAATATTAGCGCATACTTGTCACTGATCGAGAAATGGGGAACATACAGGTGTACGAAAGCCTGCGCAGAGGATTGTGGCAGGCCAGCACGCTTTGGATATTTGGCTGCATGTTGCTGGCTGGTCCCGGCAAGCTATCGAAAACGGAATTTCACTCTCTGCCTGCTTTTTACCAGGTGTTTGCTCGCGGGCCTTGCTTGTGGCGGTGGGGCGCGGAGGCAGCACCACAAGTAGTGTCACCAGCGACCTGGGCACACCTGTCGGCATTTACACCATCACGATCACAGCCAGCAGCGACGCTGTGGCGCACAGTAGCACCTTTACGCCAGCGGTGAGTTAACCCTTTAAAGCCGAGCCCATCAAAGAGAGTGGTGCTGTCCGTCCTCGTCGGCGGGCCCCCGTTCGCCGCTATAAGCTCTCGGAACCTTTTGTAACTCATTCGGAGTCCGGGGAGAACGCCAGCGCTAGAAGTAAAGCGCTTTTCATCATTAGAGCGATGCCGCCCAGGATGCCCCGTGGCTTTCGTGAACATTAATCCAGGCTGATCCTGAATACTCCCTGATCACCGGCCAATGGTGTGAGGTTTGCTGAGGGTCTCCTTCTTTTGTGCAGCAGACAGCGCCTCTCTAACTCCAGCTATTAATTCGCTGAACGTTTTCGCAATCTTTACATTAGCCTTGGCCAGAGCCTCATACTTGGAGGTTGCCAGACCCGCGCCACCGGAGATAATGGCGCCCGCATGACCCATTCTCTTTTCAGGCGGGGCGGTTTGGCCGGCGATAAAAGCTATCACGGGTTTCGGATACCCCCCTTGTAGATACTGAGCGGCGATCTCCTCCCCCGTACCTCCGATTTCGCCTACCATGACGACCACCTTGGTTTCTTCGTCGTTGGCAAATTATTTTAACCAGTCGGTGAAATCCATACCGCGAATGGGGTCGCCACCAATGGCTATGCAGGTAGTCTGGCCAATTCCCTCGCCGGTAAGGGTAGCGGCAATGTCGTGGGTCAATGTGCGCTGCGCGATAGAAGCCCGACGTGGCCTTCGGCATAGATGGATCCCGGCATGACTCCTACTTTGGTCTTGCCGGGACTGATGATGCCGATCGTATTTGGCCCAACGATTTTGGCGCCGCGTTCTTTCGCCAATTGCTTGATATAGGCCGTATCATGGGTAGGCACAAATTCCGTAATGATCACTACTATCTTGATTCCACACTCGATGGGCTTCGATCGCACAATCCTTCACCGCATAGGGAGGCACAAGAATCAAGGTGGCGTCAATCGGCGAGTGTTCAAGAGCTTCGAGGACTGTGTTGAAAACCGGCACACCATGCACGGCAGTACCGCCTTTGCCGGGAGAAATTCCTGCCACTAGGTTCACACCATAGTTCAGCATGTAGCGGACATGCATAGTGCCCTGTTTTCCGGTGATCCCCTGCAGCATTACCTTCGTCACCTTGTTGACCAAGATCGCCATACTATGCGCTCCTTTTGACCAATCCAACGATCTTCTTTACTGCTTCTTCCGTAGTGCCAAACTTAACAACGGGAATGTTCCGCTCTTCGAGCATCTTCCAGCCTTCATCTTGCGAATGGCCGCGCATCTTGACCACGATCTTCACCCGTGGCTTATCCTCGTCGAGAACGCGGCTGATGCCGCGAGCCATCCACTCGCAATTGTTAATTCCGCCGAAAGCGTTGATCAGGAGCCCTTCAACGCCGAGGGTGGCAAGAGCAATGCGTACTGCCTCCGCCATCTTCTCGGCCGAGATCCCACCGCCGGTATCCACGAAGCAGGTAGGTTTGGCGTTGAAGTGCGATACCAGATCCATGGTGGCCATGGCCAGGCCCGCGCCACTGCCCACCACGGCGATGGTGCCGTCCAGCTGCACGTAGTTCAGGCCGATCTTTCTCGCCCGTATCTCCAGCGGCGAGTTGCCTTCAAACTTGGGCTCCATTGCTGGCGGGGCAGGGCAGAATCGTCGATCACCACCTTGGAATCAATCGCCAGGAGTTCCTCGCGAGGAGTCAAAACAAGTGGGTTAATCTCGGCAGTCATAGCGTCGCTGCCGTTAAACGCGGCAATGAGTTTCTCCACCGCGTCGGCCACTTTGGGCAGCAGTTCGCTGGCCAGGCCCGCCCGGTGGAGAAAATGAAGGACCTGATATCCCCTGAGCGGCTGCGTCGGCACCAGATGCATGCGGACAACTTTGTCCGGACTGGTCCTGGCGGCCTCTTCGATATCCATACCGCCGCAGAGCGAAAAGATGAGTACTGGCAGGCTGGCCTGGGGATCAAAGGTAATTCCGACATAAAGTTCCTGGGCAATCTCAGTCTTGGCGCAAACTAAGACACTCTCCGTCGTCTCGCCATTGATAACCAATCCCAGGATTTTGCCCGCCGCTACTTGCAGTTCCGCCTTGTTCCCAACAAGCTTCACGCCGCCCGCTTTGCCTCTTCCCCCGTGAGCACCTGGGCCTTGATTACGACTGGATATCCGATACTCTCGGCGGCGCGTTCCGCTTCTTCAACGGACCGGGCTACGATTCCGGAAGGCATTGCTATGCCGTACTTCGCAAAAATGTCACGTCCTTCATGTTCCAACAGCCGCATGCGTTCTCCTTCGCTCACATCGAAAAAGCCTGCGTAGCAGGCAAGAGAGGTAGCCCCAGGCGTGAGCTACACACCTATCCTCCGGTCGAGTTACTCTAATTTCCCGGCGCCGATGTTGTCTGATCCCCCGTTGCTTCAGCCCGGGCGGGATCCTCCTCGGGCTCCACCGAAATGGCGAAGTCCGCACATATCTGGAAACACTTGAGGCAGCCATTACAGTTTTCGGCATGCTTCACGACCATATAATGGTAGCCGCTGCTATTGAGGCCGCTCGCAGGTTCGAAAACCTCCTGGGAACACACTTCGACGCAGTAACCACATTCCTTGCACATAGCAACGGTAACTTCAGGCTTGAAGTGTTTTTTAGGTTTTTTCATGTCCCCGGACTCACTTTCCTGCAGCCAGTGATTTCGCCACTTCCGCACCGGCTTCCACCGACTTGATATTTGCCTGCGCTACCGCATCGGAGAAACTCTTGCGCATAAACTTAATCAGAGTCTCCAGTTGTACGACTCCCAGCAGCGACACGATAGTTCCCAGTGCTACCATGTTGGCGGCTCCGCCGGAAATGCTTTCGGCCACATGGGCAAACGGAAAACCCTGCGCAAATTTGCCGTCCGGGGGATTTGACGCCGAGCTGTCATAGAACAACGGCACCGTAGTGCCGCTGGCGCCATATTTCTTGAAGGCGCTTTCGCTGAGGGCCAAAATCAGGTCCGGTTGCTCGACCTGCTGGTAGATGATCTCATCCTTATCGATGATCAGCTCCGAGACGCTCAGCCCGCCACGCTGAGCATCGCCCGTGGCGGACTGCGTCTGAACAACGTTTTTGCCTTCGAGTATCGCAGCCTGGCCGAGCACTCTGCCGGTGAAAACCAAGCCCTGACCACCCGATCCTGCCAAAATAATTTCGTATCTTTGCTTCACGCTATTTCCCTGCCGGTTCGCTTTGGACCAGAACCTGAATGTCGTGGTATCGAGCACTAAAATCGGGAGCGTTTTTATCGACGAACTTGCCGGTGGCGAAATAGCCTTCCTTTTCGGGATCGGCCATTTCTTTGTACTTGCTGAGGGGGATTCCTTTCTCTTTCAGCCAGCGAAGCATGGCCAAAGGTTCTCCCATATCGTTGTTCGGGCCATACAGCGTGGTGCACGGACTGACGGCCTCCACCAGCGAGAATCCCTTCTTGGTTAAAGCTTCCTTGATTCGGTTCTTCAGAGCCAAAGGATTGTAAATAGTTTCCCGGGCGATATAGTTGGCGCCGGCGGCCTCCGCCAGAGCGCAGATATCGAACGCCCGCTCCGGATTGCCGTAAGGTGTGGTGCTGGTCAGGCGATCGGCCGGTGTCATTGCCGACTGTTGTCCGCCAGTCATGCCGTAGTTGTAGTTATTGACGAGGATAGCCGTCAGATCCATGTTGCGGCGGGCGGAGTGGATGAAGTGGTTGCCGCCTATCGTCACGCCATCGCCATCCCCCATCAGCACCACCACGTGCAGGTTGGGATTGACCGCCTGGATGCCCGTAGCGAAAGCCAAGGCGCGGCCGTGCGTGACGTGCAGAGCGCTGGTGGTCATGTAGTTGTCGGCCTTGCCCCAGCACCCGATGCCGGTAACGATTACGATCTCGTTGTTCTTGTAGTTGAGCTCCTCGAAGGAGCGCACAAGCGCCGCCAAAACCGTCCCGTTGCCGCAACCGGAGCACCACTGATGGGGCAGCGAGCTCTTCTTCAGGTATTTCCAGCCGGTAGCTTGCACCATCGTCATTGTCTCCTATTGTGCAGCTTTCAAAATGTCCTGTGGGGTGATGATTTGCCCGTTAAAGGTGTTGACCGAAAGAATCGGTATGGACTTGCCGACCAACTTGCGGACTTCGCCGGCGAGCTGGCCGCTGTAATTCATTTCGGCCACGATTATTTTCTTCGCCTTTTCCGCTGCCGCTATCACGTGAGATTCGGGGAAAGGCCATACCGTCTGCAACTGCAGTACGCCGGCTTGCAGGTCGGCCTGCCGGGCGCGCAGTGCCGCGGTGCGGGCCGCTCTAACCGGAGCGCCGGCGGCAATCATCAACAGCTCGCAACCCTCGACATCATAGGCTTTAGTGAGTGTGATTTCGTCACGATGCGCCAGGAACTTCCGGTGCAACTGGGTTACGCGCTTGGTGGCGGTTTGCGGATCGATCGTGGCGCGTCCATCTGGTCCGTTCATGGTGCTGGTAACGTGCAGGATGTAGTCGCTCCCATAGGCCGCCAGGGGCGCGGTATCGTCACTGTCAAAATTAAAAGGCTTGTATTGATCGGGAGGCACCGCCGGTTTAGCCCGATCGAATACGGGAAATGCTCCGGGCGCCGGAATAGCAAAGTTTTCCCGCATGTGGCCGACAATTTCGTCCGCCGCCAAGACTACCGGCGTGCGAAATTTTTCCGCGAAATTGAAAGCGGCAACGGTTAACTCGAAGCATTCCCGGATTGAGGCCGGCGCCAGGGCGATCAAGACCTGGTCACCATGGCGTCCCCAGCGGATTTGCATGAAGTCCGCCTGCGCCGGTTTGGTAGCCAAGCCCGTGCTGGGACCAACCCGTTGGACGTCGATGATGACGCATGGAACCTCGCCCATGATCGCGACACCCAGGTTCTCCTGCATCAGAGAGAATCCCGGCCCGCTGGTGGCGGTGAACGCTTTCTTGCCCGTCAGCGAAGCGCCAATCACTGCCGCGATACTGGCAATCTCATCCTCCATCTGCATGTACACGCCGCCCAGCTTAGGCAACCGGCGGGAGCTGATTTCCGCAATCTCCGAAGAAGGCGTAATGGGATATCCGGCGTAGAAGCGCGCTCCCGCATAAAAGGCGCCTTCGGCTATCGCCTGGTTCCCTTGGATCATTCGGGCTGTGTTTTCCATGTCAGTAAATTCGCTTTCATCTGCCTGTGACCGTAACAAAGAACCTTGCCGCAGATTTACGCAGACAAACGCTGATCAGAGACAAGAAATGAGTTTTTCCTCTCTGATCTGCCTTTGTCTGCGCTAATCCGCGGCTGCTCTTTTTTCGAGAGTCTTTCACCACTCTGGAACCGCATGTAGGACCTCCAACAATCCTGGTCTGATGCCAGAGTCCCTTCTCACATGCCCAACAATTTCTCCGGCGTTTGGATGGCCTGAGCTAAATCGTTGAGGAACAGTGCCGCGCGTGCGCCGTCGATCACGCGGTGGTCCGAGGACAAAGTCATCGTCATCATCGCGCAAATGTCCGGTTTCCCGTCCACCGGCACAACCCGGTTTGCAATTTGCCCTACCGCGAGAATCGCCGCCTGCGGCGGGGTGATAATCGCAGTGAAGGCATCCACGTGATACATGCCGAGGTTGCTGATCGTAAAAGTTCCGCCCGAAATGTCCGCCGATTTCAACCGTCCGGCGCGAGCCCGTTCCGCCAATTGCTGCCGCTGGAGCGCAATTTCTCGCAACCCCAGGTTGTCGGCTTTGGGAATCACGGCCGCCACCACTGCGTTCTCGACCGCCATGGCTACGGCAACGTTAATATCTTTGTTGAGCCGGATTCCCTCCTCTGCCCAGGTCGCATTCATCCGGGGATGTTTGGCCAGGATGCGGGCCACCAGGGCCACCAGCAAATCCGTGTGAGTCAAGCGGACATGGTGCGTCTTCTCGATTTCTCCCAGATACTTCTCCCGCGCTGCGACCAGCGCGTCGGCGGCCACCTCGCGCACCACAAAGAAATGGGGAACTGTTGTCCAACTCTTGGTGGTGCGCTCCGCCATAAGTTTGGCGGTCGAGTTCAGCGCTTCTACCTCCGGCTTGGCCGGAGAACTCTTGGCCGGCGCGCCGGCCAAGATGTCCGAGGTGAGGATCTCCCCACCGGGGCCCGATCCTTTCACCTGGCCGAGGTCAACGCCGTGCTCTTTGGCCAAGCGGCGCGCCTTGGGAGAAATCCGGACTTGCGCGGGCGTCGGTTGTGGCGCGGTCTGCGCCGTCACCGCCGCAGGAGCAGTCTCCGTGGTGATCCGCCGACCGGATTGCACCGGCGCTACTTCGGTGGGAGGCGTCTCGCCCGGACTGACCAGCCAGGCAATAATCTGTCCCACCGGCACTTCATCGCCCGGCTGCGCCTTGATTCCGGCTAGGATTCCGTCTCCCGGCGCTTCAATTTCCGTCACCGCTTTGTCGGTTTCAATTTCCAACAGGGGCTCGCCTTTGACGATGGGTTCGCCCTCTTGCTTCAGCCAAGACACGAGCTTGCCAGTCTCCTGAGCCATTTCCAGTGCGGGCATAACAACACTGATAGCCATAGTGTCAGTTTCCAGTTTCGAGTTTCTAGTTGTCGGCCTCTGTGCGCAGATGCCGGTTCTCAGTTCGCGCCGAAGCAATATGCTGCGGAAAAAGCTGCGAACCGAGAACCTTCACCTGGAGAGGTGGATATGTTCGATTTACGATTTGCCGCAGAGTTCTCGCGCAGCGTCGAAGACCGCTTTTTCCGTCGGCACCGTCGCATCTTCCAGCGGGGGTGAAAACGGAACCGGAACATGCATGGCTCCCAAGCGCTTGACGGGTGCTTCCAGGTTGTAGAAGCTGCCTTCGGCGATGACGGACGCCAGCTCCGCAGTGACGCCGTAACGGCCATACCCCTCATCGATGACGATCACATGCGAGGTCTTGCTGGCCGACGCGACCAGGGTCTTTTCGTCCAGGGGCCACATGGTACGCGGATCGACGACTTCGGCGCTAATCCCGACTTGCTCCAACATCTGGGCCGCACCCAGGGCGACCTGCACCATATGGCTGGTGGCGACGAGCGTGATGTCTTCTCCCACCCGCTTGATATCAGCCACCCCGAAGGGAATCGTATAGTCTTCCTCCGGGACCGGACCCTTCAGTTTGCCGTACATCAACTTGTGTTCGAAAAACACCACCGGGTTCTCATCCCGGATAGCGGTCTTCATCAGGCCCTTGGCATCGTAGGGGGTGGAAGGCATTACCACCTTCAGGCCGGGAATATGGCTGAACCAGGCGTGCAGGGATTGCGAATGTTGCGCAGCCGAGCGCCGGGTTGCACCCAGCGTGGTGCGCATTACCATAGGGACGCGCCACTTGCCGCCCGACATGTAGTGGATCTTGGCGGCCTGATTGACCATCTGATCCATGACCAAGGTGGAGAAGTCGCCGAACATGATGTCCACGATGGGACGCAATCCGGTCATGGCCGCACCGACCGCCAGGCCGGTGAAGCCGGGCTCGGCGATGGGCGTATCGACGACGCGTTTGCGGCCAAACTCCTCGACCAGTCCGGACAACACTTTGAACACCGTGCCCGCCTCGGCGACGTCCTCGCCGATGACGAAGATATGGGAATCGCGGCGCATTTCTTCGGCAATCGCTTCCCGCACCGCTTCTCCAAAGGTCAGTTCGCGAGTCATGGTGTCATGCATAAATGTTCTGCTCCACTTGGTCTACGTTAGGGTACGGGGCGGCGATGGCGAATTTGACTGCCGCCTCTATCTCGGATTTGACCTCCGCTTCCATCTGGGCCAGCAACTTGGCGTCGGCAAACTCCTGTTCGATCAGCCAAGCCGCATGGTTCTTGATGGGATCCCGCTCCTTCATCCAGCGCTGCTCTTCTTGTTTGGAACGGTAATAATCGCGCTTAATGTCGCCGACGTGATGGCCGTGATAACGGTAGGTATCGCAGACCAGGAACGCCGGTCCGTCGCCGTTGCGGGCGCGCTCGACCAAACGCTTGCTCGTGGCACAGACGGCGCATACGTCTTGGCCGTCCACTCTTTCCGCCAGGATGCCCATACCCGACGGCCGGCCCAGGATATCGCCGGCAATGACTTCCGAATTGTGCGTGTATTCGCTATAGAGATTGTTCTCGCACACGTAAATCACGGGCAGCTTCCACAATTGCGCCAGGTTCATGGCTTCATAGAGCAGCCCTTGTGCGACAGCCCCGTCGCCGAAGAAGCAGACCGCCACCCGGCCATTCTCCAGGTACTTGGCGGAAAACGCCGCCCCGGTTGCGATGGCCGTACTGCCCCCGACAATGGCATTGGCGCCCAGGTTCTTGGTGTCCGGATCAGCAATGTGCATGGAGCCGCCCTTGCCCCGGCAGTAACCGGCCTCTTTACCCAGTAATTCCGCGAACATGCGATCCGGAGAAGCGCCCTTGGCGAGACAATGGCCATGGCCGCGATGCGTGCTGGTGATGTAGTCGTCCGGCCGCAGGGCATTGCATACGCCAACCGCCACCGCTTCCTCGCCGATATAAAGATGGGCGAGGCCCGGCATCAAAGCCCGCGTATAAAGTTCATTCACCTGCTCTTCGAAGAAGCGGATGGCGAGCATTTGCCGGTGCATGGCGATCCATTGCTTGGCCCCGATTCCGGCTATGGATTCGGGAGTAATTATGGGACTTGCCATTTTGGCCTCCTAAACATGCGTCCTTAGGGATGGGACGTGCCCATCGAAAGATTCAGGATCAAAACTGCGACAGTTGCAGCGGAAATTTAGTACTTCATGTAAACCGTCCTGGTCTGCAGGAACTCTTCCATTCCGTGCTTGCCGTCATCGCCTCCTATTCCTGACTTCTTCCAACCCGCATGGAACCCCGCGTATGCCTCGCCTTGTTGACGGTTAACGTACAATTCTCCGGCTTCGATATTGTTGGCAAACTCCATGGCGGTCTTGAAGCTGCTCGTATACAACGTGGAGGTCAGACCATACTCGCAGTCGTTGGCCAGTTCCAGCACCTGTTCGACATCTCTGAAGATCATGATCGGCATCACCGGACCAAAGATCTCCTTATGCATGATTTGCATGTCCTGTGAACAGTCCGTCAACACGGTCGGCTCATAATAGCTTCCCTTGGCGAACTGTGAGGGGATCTTCCCGCCTAATGCGAGTTTTGCTCCCTGTGCCTTGGCGTGCTCGACGTCGCTGTGAACAGATTCCTTCGCGTTATGGTTAATCATCGGACCCATTTCCGGGAATGGCTCAACAGCACCGTTTCCGATTGTGAGCTTCCGCATCCGATCGATAACCCGCGCGGTAAATTTCTCCGCGATGCCTTCCTGGACATAGACTCTCTCCACGGAGTTGCAGACTTGGCCGGCGTTCCTGATTCGGCCGCCGACAACGCAGGTCACCGCTAGTTCCAGATCGGCATCGTTCATAACGACAGCAGGCGCCTTACCTCCCAGCTCGAGCGATACCTTGGCTACACTGTCGGCTGCAGCCCGCATTACCTCCTGTCCGCCCTCGGTGCTACCGGTAAAGGTGACCATGTTGACGAGTGGATTGGAGCACAACTCCGCGCCGACAACCGATCCCTTTCCAGTCACGATATTGACCACACCTTTCGGCAGACATAGCTTCTGAATAACCTGTCCGAACTCTAAAGTCAGATTAGGCGTCTCGCTACTTGGCTTGAGGATTACGGTGTTGCCCGTTACAAGAGCTGGAGCCAGCTTCCTGACCATCACATAAAAAGGGAAATTCCATGGGAGGATACACGACACGACGCCGAGAGGTTCTTTAAAGAGCATTAAGTTTTCTCTTGGCGAGTCGCTCGGTATGATTTCTCCTTCGACCCTCCTCGCCCAACCGGCGTCGTACTCCAGTCGTCCTACCGCGTTATTGACCTCTGCCAACGCCTGTGGAAATGGCTTGCCTTGTTCCTGGTTGAGGATTCGTGCAAAGGCCTGCGCGTTCGCACGCACTTCCTCGGCCATCTTTTTCAAGTATGTAGCCCGCTCGATGGAAGAAACTGCTCGCCACTTCTTTTGGGCTTGCTTGCTGGACTGAATTGCCCTTTTCGTGTCTTCCACTGTACAGAGAGGAACCTCACTGACCACCTCGTCGGTAGCCGGATTCACTACGTGAAAAAACTCCTTGCCTTCCGATTCCACGAATTGCCCATCTATGAAAATGCCGTATTTCTTCATGGGAATGTCTCCGCGCAGATAATCCTGTTGCCTTCCTGACCCTCTCGGCTGAAAAAATCAACTCAGAAAACATCCACAACGTTCCAATGCTGTCGTCGACAACTGCAACCCGAATGCTCCGGACTCACCTAAGCAGTCCAAAACCACGCAACACCGGCAAGCATTGATGCGGTCGAAACAACAGCCGAATCCTGTGGCGCGTTGAAGCATCGATATGGCGCAACATCACAACACACCGCACTTCCGAAGTGTCTTCCCAGCCTCGGTGGAAATGTCGGACTAAAGTGTCCGACGATTTTAAGATCATGTCAAGAGGAAAATGAAGCGTACTTCCCGGCAACGCAAGTGCCAGGGACACTGTAATAAGCTTTCTCTAGCGTTAATCGTGAGGGGACCGCATGCACTGAGCGCGCATTGTTGTGCGCGGTGGAGGCCTTCCACCGCCGCTTCATTACTTAGCAGTCGATCGTTCCGATAAGCAGCCTTGTTTGCGTTACAACTACTGGCCTGTCGCAGTGAATTCGTTACCGTGGAGACGGCGCGACGGATCGGAGGATTCCAGCGGATGGGGCGAGCATTGACCTCACATTCGATCCGGGCAAATTAGATTTCCACTTGATTGAGCCAGGAAAAATAGGTGGCAGTGAAGTGAAAGTGAACCCGTGGGTTCTGCTCAAGGAACTCACGGACCAATTGGTTTTGTGCGCCGAG
>Ga0187856_1003186_pt1 | contig 11569 bp, 11 predicted proteins | sample June2016WEW_8_40_FD_132443 | JGI IMG/M metagenome (GOLD analysis project Ga0187856, IMG submission 132443) | Peatland microbial communities from SPRUCE experiment site at the Marcell Experimental Forest, Minnesota, USA - June2016WEW_8_40 | ecosystem: Environmental > Terrestrial > Soil > Wetlands...
GCCCTGCTCGTCGTCGGCAAGAAGGAAGCCGCCGAGCGAACCGTCTCGATCCGCCGCCTCGGCAAGGAGGGCCAGCAGGTCATGCCGCTCGACACCGCGCTTGCCGCGCTGGCGCAGGAAGCGGTGCCGCCGGATGTTGCGCGGATGCGAAAGGCGGCGTGAGCCGCGAACTCCCGCTCAGCGCGCCAGCACCTCGACCTCGCCGTCGACGCCGGTGATGACCTTGAAGTCGCGCTGATAGGTCTTGGCTTCGTTGCGGGCGATGACGTGGTAGTCGCCCTCGGCGAGCACCACGCGCGGGAATGCGCCGATCGATTCCTTGATGACGTCGCCGCCCGGGGTAAGCACCGTCCATTGCGTGTTGGCGAGCGCCTCACCGCCGGCCTCGTTCACCAGCTTGAGCGTAATGACCGCGGCGCGATGGGTGACGACGATATCGGTAAGCTTCGCGGCTTGGACGTGGACGTCCGAACGCACCACCGAATTGCCGTCGCCGTAATTCGACACGATGTAATAGGTGCCTTCGGGAAGCAGCACGACGTCGCCGGTCACCACGTTCTGCACGATCGGTCGGCGTTCGGTGGTGTCGAACTGGCTGCCGGTGAAGATGTCGAACGATATCTGCCCGGTGGGGATGCGGACATCGCCGACCCGGCCCTCGAGCCGAATGCCGCCGGCGGGAATCTCGAAAATTTCGCGGACGGTTTCGGCGCGCAATTGCACGGCCTTCGCCGCGCTGGCGAGTCCGAGGTCGGCATGGACGACGTAGTTGCCCGGCGGCAGCATGAAGGTCGGCGCCGCCGCCCGGTCTTCCTTGATCAAGCGGAAAATCCCGGTGGCGTCCGGCTTCGCCGCATAGACGCGCCAGATCAGGCCGCCGCTGATCGCCGGCGCGTCGCGGCCGTACCGGGCAGAGACCGCTAGCGCCACCTGTCCGGCCGGCACCATGGGCACAGCTTGCGCGAGCGGCGACGCGGGCGAAGGCTGAGTTGGCTCCATAGGGACGAGCGTGGCGCCCGGCGAGCCTGTGCCGGGCGTCAGTGGGACGGGAACCGTCAGTTGTGGTGAGATCAGATTGCGCGCCTGGGCCAGGGCTTGGACCGGCGCGGCAACAATGAATAGCCATGCTGCCGCCACCACGGCAGAGCGCCCGATCCCGCTGAAGCCCCGCCCTGGCATGGCGGGTTTTTCGTGCTCAATCACGGCAATTTCATGCCGCGGCAACGCCGCGCACGCGATCGGACCGCTGCGGTGGAGGGGTCGCCTAAACATAATAGAGCTAACGGTTTGTTACCCTTCGCGGTGGATCATGTTCGCTTGCAAACTTTGCTCGCGCCGCGAGAAACGAGGATGCAGTGACGATCGTCGACGTTGGACCCAAGCCCATTCGGGGAAAAGGCGCCCGGCCTTCGGTCGGGCTTGTTCTCGGCAGTGGCGCGGCGCGCGGTTTTGCCCATATCGGCGTTATTCACGCCCTCATCGAACACGGGATCAGGCCCGACATCATCGTGGGTACCTCGATCGGCGCCCTGGTCGGCGGTTGCTAAGCCAACAACCAACTTGAGGAGCTGGAGGCCTGGGCACGCTCCCTCACGGTTCGCCGCATCATCGGCTATCTCGACGTGAGAATCGGCGGTTCGGGCCTCATCGGCGGCGGACGACTGGCACGACGGCTCGTTGAAGCTGTCGGCGCGACTTCGATCGAGGACCTGCCGCTACGGTTCGCGGCGATTGCGACCGAGGTCGGGACCGGTCACGAAATCTGGCTCACGCGAGGTGCGTTGTCGCTGGCGATGCGGGCTTCTTATGCCTTGCCTGGGATCTTTCCGCCGGTACGCCTTGGCGGGCGCTGGCTGGTCGATGGCGCACTGGTCAATCCGGTACCGGTCAGCGCAGCGCGCGCGTTCGGTGCGCGCGTCGTCATCGCGGTCAATCTCGACGCCGATCGCTTCGCCCGCGGCGCCACGATCGCGAGCCACGGCTCGGACGCGGACGATGAAACGCCGGAACCGCCGCAGGGGGCGCCGCACAATGGATTGTTGGGCTTGCGCGGCATGTTCGGCACCGAACGCACGCTCAAGCGCCAAATGTTCACCAGCGACGCGCGGCCGGGTTTTTCCACGGTGATGATCGAAGCATTCAACATCATGCAGGATCGGCTGACCCGCATGCGGCTCGCCGGCGACCCCCCGGACGTGCACATCACGCCGCAGATCGGGCATATCGGCTGGCTCGATTTCCATCGCGCCGCGGACGCGATCGCGGCGGGCAAGACGGCGACGGAAAAGGCCCTGGAGCCGATTGCCGACACGATGGCCGCGCTGGGTTGAACGCCCGACGATAGAGCGGTGGAAAATCGTTACTGGGAAGGCGATTGCCGGGCACAACTCGTCTGGCACGTGAGCTGGGCGGTGCTGCAATTCAATAAGCATATCGTGCTCGCCGTGGCGTTGCTGGTGGTGGTCGCGGCGGCCGCAGGCGGCGTGCCCGGAACGACGCAGGCGGTTTGACAACTCGCTGCCTGGGCATTGCAGGTCATCATGCAGGTGGTCGCCGCCGACGTTTGCGCGAGCCTGATTTTTACTTCTGCCGAGGCAGTGGGTGCGGCAGCGCCGATGGCCGCCACCGTGAGAACAATTGCAAGGCCGCGCATGACCGCCTCCGCATCGCACGCGTGAGCGGCCATGATAGCGCGATCTACCAGCCCGTGGAATCTGCAGCGCAATCGCCACGCCGCCCTGCGGCGGCGAAAATGCTACGCCGTCATGATGTAGTCGCGCATCGCCGTCGACTCGCGTTCCATCTCACGCAGCCGGTACTTGACAATGTCGCCGATCGAGACGACGCCAACAACCTGACCTTGGTCGACGACCGGCATGTGGCGGAACTTGCCTTCTGTCATGCGCTGCATGATTTGCGACACCGTCTCGCTCTCGTTGCAGCTCTCGACCTTACGCGTCATCGTCCGGCTCACCGGTTCGTCGAGCACGGCAGCGCCACGCTCGGCAAGCACGCGCACGATATCGCGTTCGGAGATGATGCCGGCGAGGCGGCGGTCAGCGCCGAGGATGACCGCGGCGCCGATACGCTTCTCGGCGAGAAGCCGTACCGCTTCGGCAAGGCTGGCGTTCGGTTCGATGCTGACGACCTCGCGGCCCTTGTTCGCGACAATAACGCTGACGGTCATCGGTAGCCTCCCTTGCTTCACAACAACACGACCCGCACGCATGGGCCGCGCCTGTCTGAGTTTATGTTATAGGTGGCGCCGAGTTCCGACGGACGAGAACCTTCATCGGCGGGCCGCTCCACGCGGGCGGGATCCGTCCTCGTCTGCCTGCACCTTATTGCGGCGCAGCATCGAGTCTTCGCTTAGTCGCCCATAAAAACCGGCGCTGACTCTCTTTAGTGTATAGCACGAGAATGCGGCCGTCGCATGATCTGATTGAGAACGCCATTACCCGTTTGGCCTGGTATCCAATTCCCGCCGCGGCATGACCGGGTCGAACGCGGTGAACAGCAAAAGGCCGGCGACAAATCCGCCGATATGCGCCTGCCAGGCGATTTCCTGCCCGTCCCCCACCATCGAAGTCGAGCCCAGGCCGAAGAGCGCATTCAGCCCGATCCAGACGCCGAGAAAAATAAGAAAGCGCGGGTCGCGGAGCGTCGCAAGCAGCGGCGCGGCGGGCACGCGGTAGCTGTCGCCCGGGCTATCCAGCCGCCACAACCCTAGCGGGCCGCCGCGCTGGAACACAAAACGCAGTGCCGCTGCCATGGCGCCGGAAATCGCCGCCGAGGCGCCGATCATCGGAACCATCGCTCCCGGATGGCTGACAAGATGCGCGAACGCGCCGGCAGCCGCCACCACCAGCATGAAGGCCACGTAGCGCCACGTACCGAAACGGCGCGCCAGCGCGGTACCAAAGGGCAACAGCCAAGCCAGATTAAGGCCGATATGGAGGAGATCGGCGTGGAGAAAAGCGTAAGTAAAAAAGGTCCACAGATCCGCGCCCAAGCCCCCGGGGAAAGAGCCGCCGAGCACGAGATCGGTGTCGTAGCGCGCCGGAATAAACGCGAAGGTCAGCAAGAACCGCAGATCCACGGCGTCGCTCAACACCAGCATGCGCAGCGCATGGACGAGGACCAGCACCACCACCGTCGCGATAACGACCGGCGGTATATTGAACATCGGCTCTGAACGCTGAATCACCGGGATGCACCTAGGGTCCCGCCGAGATAGGCCGCCATGGCTGCGACGGCAAGCCGTCATGGGCGAGCGCGAGCGCACGGGAAAAACAAAAGGGAGGGCAAGAGCCCTCCCTTTTGCAGCTTGGTTCCGCACGCGACGCCGGCGATCTCGCGATCGCATGAGCACCCGCTTCAGCGGGGCCGTCCGGCGCCGGTCACATCCCCTCGCCTCCCTTAGATCAATGTCGCCGAGAAGCGTCGGCAGCGCGTGACGTTGCTGACCGCTACCCTATGCGGCCGCGTCTGCCGCGCCAACATCAACGTTTCGTTAGTATTAATTGAGCGTTGCCGCGCACGCGCCGGCGCCAAAGCCGCGCACGGCACAAGCCCTGCTCCGAGCTTCCCGGACGGCCAAACGCCGCGATCGCTGTCCCAATCGGGGACAGGGTGAACGGCGGGCGCCAGTACGGGAGCAGCTCTTCATGAAGCACGCCGCGAGCCGGGAGCTTTATGCCTATTGGCAGGAGAAGCGCGGGGCGCGTCCGGCGCCCGAGCGCGCCGACATCGAGCCCGGCGCCATTCGCAGCGCGCTCAGCGACGCCTTCATCCTTGCGCTCGATCGCAGTACCGGTCATCCGGTTCGCCTCGCCGGCACGCGGGTCTGCGCGCTGTTCGGCCGCGAGCTCAAGGGGGAATCCTTTCTTGGCCTCTGGGCCACGGCAAGCCGGCCCACCGTGGCCGACCTGCTTGCGATCCTTGCTGACGAATGCATCGGCACGGTTGCGGCGGTGATGGCGCAGAACAGGATCGGTGAACCGATCGACCTCGAGCTTTTGTTGCTGCCGGTCGGCACACGGCGGCCAAAGTTCGCACGCGCCATTGGCGTGCTGGCGCCGCTCAAAGTCCCGCATTGGCTGGGCCTAAGCCCGATCGGCGCTCTCAATCTCGGCGGCCGTCGGCACGTAGGGGCTGCGCTCGAGAAGCGCCTGCTGCCGCGCTTTATGGCGCCGCGAAGCCGCCGCGGCCTGCTCGTTTACGAAGGCGGACGATCTGCACCGCGAAATGGGGAAAGCGAGCCGGATATTGCGTGGGAACGAACTGATTAGGGCTCCACGTTAAGGGCGGTTAACGGGGCGTTAACATCGCCCAGCCTAGGCTGCTTGCGCGCACGGCGGCAGGCAAATGGGCATAGCACTAGCCGAACCAAAACCGATATTACGGACGCTCAGTGAAGAGCGCCGCCGCTTTCAACGTGTCCGCGTCGACCTGCTCGGCCGCTATATGCTGCCGGATCGCCGCGAGTTCCCCTGCCAGGTCGTGAACATGTCGCCCGGAGGCATGGCGCTGTTTGCGCCGGTCAGCGGCCAGCCGGGCGATCGCGTCATCGCTTATGTCGATCATCTGGGTCGGCTCGAAGGCAATGTCGCGCGGGTCTTTCAGAACGGCTTCGCCATGACGATCTCGGCAACGACGCGCAAGCGCGACAAGCTCGCCGCGCAGCTGACCTGGCTGGCCAATCGCCACATTCTCGACTCTCCGGAAGATCGTCGCCACGGCCGTTTCGTGCCGCGCAATCCCATCGGGCGTCTGATCCTGCCGAATGGCCTCAATCTCAGTTGCCGGATCATCGACGTCTCGCAATCCGGCGCCGGCATCATGAGCGACCAGCGGCCGCCGATCGGTTCGCTGGTCACGCTTGGCAAGGTGCAGGGCCGCGTGGTGCGTCACATCGACGATGGCTTCGCCATCGAGTTCACCCGGCTGCAGCACCCCGACTCACTGGAAGAGAACGTCACCGGCGGCGGCGAATAACCCGCTTCAACCGCTCGGGACGAGATCTTGCGGATGCTCGCCGCGAGGAAACTCGGCGCGCGCCTCCCGGCCCTCTCTTGGTCCACGAGCTCTCCGCCTCGGCGCGCACGCAAGATTGCCTTCTCTCGGGCTGAATGACCTGCGCGCCGATCCAGGCTCCGCCGCATTGACGCTAAGGTCTGTCCGCTAAAGGACGATCCACAAAGAACGTCACTGCCGGGTAAACGTCGACGCAATGGTTTCCGCTTCCAACCGCGGCCACGCGCCGCACCGTGATACTGCCGGAACCGTCGCACCGCCGCGCGGATCGGGAACGCAACGTCATGCAGGCCGCGCACAAAACCCGCTGCCGCCGCCACGCCCGCCGCGATGCGCACAATTTGAAGCGAAATTGAACAACTAAAACTTTACTTGAGCTTCCCGAGAATATTCTCGCTTTTTCTCGGTTGTTTATCGGTCTTTACTTCAAATTGAAGCACTCAACTTAGGCGCAGCGCAAAAGCTTTGTGGCAAACATGGCCCCAACAAGTCGGGAGAGGGGTCATGAGTTCGGTTGTCAAGGCATTGCTCAGGCGCGGCGCGGCTGCCGGCCTCCTTGCCCTGGCTATGCAGGCGATGCCGACGGCCAGCATAGCGCAGGAACGTCCCCTGTTCATCGCTTTGGGCGAGACGACCCGAGCGCCCATCGGCTGGATCGAGTTCTGCGTCGAGTACGATCCGGAATGCAAGACCAAGCCGTCGCAACCGCGCGACGTGATGCTGTCCGCGTCCGCCTGGAAAACCCTCGATCGCGTCAACCTTTGGGTCAATACGCACATCAAGCCAATGACCGATATGGATCATTGGGGCGTGGTCGAGCGCTGGAATTATCCCGACGACGGCTACGGCGACTGCGAAGACTACGTGCTGCTCAAGCGCCGCATGCTGATGCAAGCGGGCTGGCCGCGCGAGGCGTTGCTCGTCACCGTGGTGCGCGACAAGCGCGGTGACGGTCACGCCGTGCTCACCGTCAAGACCGACAAAGGCGAATACGTCCTCGACAACCAGAACGACCAGATTCTGCTGTGGTCGGAATCCGGCTATCGCTTCGTCAAGCGCCAGTCGCAAGCCGACCCAAATGTTTGGATTGCGCTCGGCGAGCCGCGCAATGCGCCGGCGACGGCCACCTCGCGCTGATCTTTTAGGAGTTGCGACCCCGGTCACGTCCCCACCCCTCCCCGTCCCCAGACCGGGTTCGCGCGGCCGGCTCTTCCCCAGGAGCCGGCCGCACCTTTTTTGCAAGACATTAACCCGGCGCGATCTGCCATTTATTGAAGAAGACCTCGCAGACTACCGCTGTACCAGACCTCGGCCGCCGCGCCATCCTCGAGGCCATGGTCGGAGAATGATCGGTCGGATGCTTGGTTCATCGCATCCGAGACTTCAACGTGATCGTGTCGCCGTCGACGACGAATGTGCCATATCCGCGGTGGTGAATCGTCTTCGGATGCTTCTGCGCCGGATCGATCCAGGCCTTGAGCACTTCGAGAATGAAGAGGTTGTACTTGTTCACAAAGCGCGTGTCGGTCACCTTGCATTCGAGATTGGCAAAGCAATCGGCGATGAGCGGCGGCGCCACGCGCTTGGCCGGCATTTTGGTCAGACCGAACGTGGCGAATTTGTCGATGTCGCGGCCCGATGAATTCCCGACCTTCACCGCCTTGGTCGCAAGCTTCCGCGCCGGGATGGCGATCACGCACTCGCCGGTGGTGCGAAGCGCGGCGAAGCTGTAATTGGCGCTGCTGACAATGCAGGCGACATGCGGCGGCGCGAACTCGACCATCATGTGCCAGGACATGGTCATGACGTTGGGCCGCCCTTTGCGGGCGGTCGTCAGCAGCACCACCGGGCCCGGCTCGAGCAATTGGTAGACTTTGGATAAAGGCAGTTCCTTCATCGTAGTCCAGTCATTCGCGCCGTCGCGTTCGCGTACTTACGCGCCGATCCAGCTGATTTCCGGTTCTTTTCTCGGGACAGGTGGCGGCGCCGATTTCGGGTGACCGACGATGATCGGGGCAACGGGCTTGTACGCCGCGGGAAGCTTGAGAATGGCCTTCCCTTCCACGGTCCCAAGCCAGGCCTGGGCAAATCCGATCCAGCACGTCCCGAGCCTCGCGGCGCGGGCTGCGAGCATCAGGTTCTCAGCGGCGAGGGCACAGTCTTCGACGGCCCATGGGATGTCCGCCACGCTGGAAATCACAATGAGGACAGGGGCGTGATAGAAGATGTCGAAATTCGGATCGTTCAATATCTGATCGAAATGATGTGAAACGAGCCCGATCGGCGACGTTCTCAGCATATACGCTTTCGCCTCACGGGATATATCGGCAAGTACGCCCTTATCCCGGATTACGCAGAACGACCAGGGCTGCTGATTGACTGCACTCGGCGCCTGAACAGCCGCCTCGATGAGGTCGCGGATGATGCTTTCACTGACCCCCTCAGCCGTGAATTCACGTACGGCGCGACGTGTGTAGATCGCTTCCTTGAGGTCCATGCCTCGCCTCCGTACTTCCTGCGGATTCCGTGCCAATGCTTCGGCAGATCAAAACCCAGCTTTGCTGGAAGCATCGCCATAATGCGAAAATTCGCGGATGCTTCCATTGATCTGCGTCAAACACCGAAATCACCGCTTGCGAGTTTGATTTTGTTGCGCTGGTCCGGCTCGCCGCCTCGCTGATTGCAGCGTTGAGAATGCGTTAATCGGGGCCTGCCTATCCTTCGCAGAGGAAACCGCTCAGTCGAGGAAACGAACATGGCAGAACGCCGTCGCGCCACACGGCAGAAAAGCTTCCTGCGCGGCTGTATCTATTTCAACAAACGACGCGGCGCGGTGGATTGTCTGATCCGGGAAATCTCCGACGAGGGAGCGCGCATCATCTTTTCCGACACTGTGAATGTTCCCGACGTCGTCGAGCTCTACATTCCGCAGAAGGAACAGACTGTGCGGGCGCGCGTACAGTGGCGCCATGGCGATGAGATCGGCCTCGGGTTCCCCGACTTCGCGCTTTCCGCTGCTGCGCCGGAGCTCGGCGATTTGGCGCAGCGCGTGGCAAAACTCGAATCCACGGTCGCAGCACTGCGCCGCAAACTCCAACAATTGAAGAGCAACTTTCCGGGCGCGGACGACACGGAAGCGGCCTAGCAACCACCCGTCATTGCCGAGCTCGTCCGGCTGCGGACTCCCGCTCTTGAGGGCAAAGCGGCCCCGAAATCGACTGTGAGCCCTGTAATTTAAGGCACGATCATCGCTAAGTTTTTGATTTTTCTGCATACATCAAGCTCTTCCCCAGGGCCGGCCGCGTCTTTTTTCGGGGCGGGCAAGGGCCGGAACCGGCGGTTCCGGGTTCAGAGCTTGCGATTTGGTATTTGCAATTTGGGCCATACTCGGGCGTAACCCCCGCCCGGGGGCGGCGGGAAACGTCTTTGTGAGTTGTACCAGCGGCTAGTGCCGCTATGTTGCGCCGCGCAGAGGAAAATTCGCTCCGGCGGGGCGATCTCTGTGCAATCCATGGCGGGCGGCCGCGTTGACTAACTGGGGAGCCGGTACCGAATGACTGCCCTTGTCCGCATCGCACTGCGGCGCCCCTACACCTTCGTTGTCCTCGCTCTCCTTCTCCTCATCATCGGGCCGCTCGCGGCCTGGCGCACGCCCGTCGACATATTCCCGGAAATCAGAATCCCGGTGATCGCGGTGATCTGGGGCTATACCGGATTGCCGCCGAAGGAGATGGCCGGCCGCATGGTCACCCAGTTCGAGCGGGCGCTGACCACGACCGTCAACGACATCGAGCACATCGAGGCGAACTCGTACACCGGCGTCGGCATCGTCAAGGTGTTCTTCCAGCAAGGCGCCGACATTCGCACCGCCAACTCCCAGGTCACCGCCATTGCGCAGACCTTGCTCCGGAGCATGCCGCCCGGCGCCGTGCCGCCGCTGATCCTGAACTACAACGCCTCGACCGTCCCGATCATCCAGCTCGCGCTATCGGGCAAAGGCCTGCCCGAGCAGACGCTGTTCGACCTCGGCCTCAACTTTGTCCGCGTCCCCATCGTCACCGTGCCCGGAGCGGCGATGCCCTGGCCGTTCGGCGGCAAGTCTCGCCAGGTGCAAATCGATGTCGATCCGGAGGCGATGCGGGCGCGCGGCCTTTCCGGCCAGGACGTTGCCAACGCGCTCGCGGCGCAGAATCTGATTACCCCGGTCGGCACGGAGAAAATCGGTACCTTTGAATACGCGATTCAGCTCAACAACGCGCCTTCCGTGATCAACGCGCTCGGCGACCTGCCGATCAAAGCCGTCAATGGCGCGATGGTCTATATTCATGACGTCGCCAATGTTCGCGACGGCAACCCGCCGCAGACCAATATCGTTCACGTCGACGGCAATCGTTCCGTGCTGATGGTCGTCTTGAAGAACGGCGCGGTCTCGACGCTCTCGATCATCGAGGGCGTCAAGAAAAAAGTGCAGGAGATGAAAAAAACCCTGCCGAGCAATCTCCTGGTCACGCCGATCGGCGATCAGTCAATATTCATCAATGCCGCGATCGGCGGCGTGGTCCGCGAGGGCGTCATCGCCGCCGCGCTCACCAGCCTGATGATTTTGCTGTTCCTCGGCAGCTTCCGCTCGACGCTGATCATCGCCACCTCCATTCCGCTGTCGGTGCTCGGCTCGATCGCGACGCTGTGGGCGTTGGGCGAAACGCTCAACATCATGACCTTGGGCGGGCTGGCGCTGGCCGTCGGCATCCTGGTCGACGAAGCGACGGTAACGATCGAGAACATCAACTGGCATCTCGAGCAGGGCAAGGAGGTCGAGCAAGCTATCCTTGACGGCGCCGAGCAGATCGTGACGCCGGCGTTCGTTTCGCTGTTGTGCATTTGCATCGTGTTCGTGCCGATGTTCTTTTTGACCGGCGTGCCGCACTTCCTGTTCGTGCCGCTGGCCGAAGCGGTGATGGCGGCCATGGTCTGGTCGTTCATTCTCTCGCGCACGCTGGTGCCGACGATGGCGAAGTACATGCTACGCAAGCACGAACCGCATACCGACATGCACGGCCTCGACGGCCCGCTGGCGCGGTCGCGAAATCCTTTGGTGCGCTTGCAGCGCGGCTTTGAATCGCGTTTCGAGCGCGCCCGCCTCGCCTATCGCGAGCTTTTGACGATGGCGCTGCGCCGTCGGGCGATCTTTGTCAGCTGCTTCCTGGCCTTCGTGGTCGGCACGTTCGCGTTGACGCCTTATCTCGGGCGCGACTTCTTTCCGTCCGTCGACGGCGGACGGATCCTGATGCATGTGCGCAGCCACGTCGGCACGCGGGTCGAGGAAAATGCCCGCCAATTCGCCGAAATCGAGAAGGTGGTCCGCCAGATCATTCCGCCGGAAGAACTCAAGACGCTGGTCGACAACATCGGCTTTCCGGTCAGCGGCATCAACATGACCTACAACAACACCGGCACCATCGGCTCGCAGGACGGCGAGATTCAGATCGGCCTGAGCGAGGATCACCGGCCTACGGCCGATTACGTGCGCAGA
>Ga0187856_1003187_pt1 | contig 11568 bp, 9 predicted proteins | sample June2016WEW_8_40_FD_132443 | JGI IMG/M metagenome (GOLD analysis project Ga0187856, IMG submission 132443) | Peatland microbial communities from SPRUCE experiment site at the Marcell Experimental Forest, Minnesota, USA - June2016WEW_8_40 | ecosystem: Environmental > Terrestrial > Soil > Wetlands...
CGCCCGAGCAAAGATCACCGATCCGGACCTCGACGGCCAACAGCTCAGTGCCCGTCGGGCACTTCGCGAGCTCGAGCGCATCCGCATGATCCGCTTTGTCGACCCGAACGGCAACGAACGACAGGTCATCACGCGCCCTGGTTCGTTCCAGGCCAAGATCCTCGCCGCTTTCGGCGTCGACACCTCCGCCTGGCGCTCGCGCGTCGCCTGAGCAAGCCCGATCACGGCTTGTAGGGCAAAACGGCTTCACCGCGACCTCGTGAACAGGCCTTTCAAAGTTGAGCCGCCGAAGTCGGGCCTGAACCAGACGCGTGTGGTCGATTCGTTGGGCCATCTGTGCCGGACCCTCGTGGCGGCGTAGGGGGGTGGTTATGGATATCCCCGCGGAAATGTCGCAAACCCGGACACTTCAGGTTGGCGAGCTGTGCCCTGCAACGCCCCTGGGGCGAGCGTAAGCGACTTCGGCTTTTGAAAGGCAGGCCTGGACCTCCGAAGGAGAGCCAGGCCTGCCTGCCAGACCACAGAAGTCAGGTGTTATCTCCCTATATCAGCGGGTTGCTTGGACGGGTGGCCGTCCCTGTCCTAGTGGTCACAGTCGGGGTCCCGTTGTCAGTCAACGTGCCTGTAGCGGCATACACGTGTCTCGAAGCCGAACCGGCGTACACGGCCTTAGTTGTGGTTGGGACTCCCGGAGCCGTGTAGGTGAGAGTGTCACTGTTGATTGGCACCGCGACGCTGTTCGCCTCATAGTACGACAGCCCACCGATCGTCAGGATGGAGTATGGGCTCAACGCGATGACCAGGGTGTCAACATGGTTATCGGCTTTCGCGCCGTTGTAGTCACCGCCCTTGGCTTGGGTGCACTTGTCACCAGTACCAGCAACCGTGCCCGAGGTGCTATTGCTGTTTGAGTAGCTAAAGTCGCTTCCAGCAGCCGCCGAACAGGTCACCGCTTCGCTGTAGCTGACGATCACCTCGCCTTCGCCCGTCGCGTAAGTGGGCGCGGTACCGCCCACAACCGGATTCGACTCTGGCGAGGTGTTGATAGGCGTCGCGACTGCTGCCATGACCGTGGCTGAGTCCATTACGGGAGCGCGTACAGGGGTCGTGGTTGGAGTCGCTGTGGAACTACAGGCAGCGAGTACCACTCCGAGAATGGCGACAACGACAATCCGAGTGATCACGCATGTTCGTAGCCGAACCTCTGCTAGGTCTCGAGACATATACCCTCCTCTGCTAGCTGACCATCAGGAGAACTTGGTGGCGGTAGTCGGACCACGGAGTATCGGAACACGGGCAGTTTGGCGGCCGTCCAATGTGACGGACCTTCGAGCGTTCGCACCCTTCATGCAGTCTCACCCCTTCAGTCCCGCGGTGGCCATTCCTCCCTTTATCCCTTGTTGGACCAGCACGAGCAGAATGGCCGAGGGGATCGCCGCGAAGACGGCCGCGGCCATCAGGTCCGGCCACTGCGAGGTGTACTGACCCATGTACGAGTAGATGCTGAGCGTCATCGGTACGACGGTGTTGGAGGTGCTGAGCGTCAGCGCGAACAGGAAGTCGCCCCAGGCGAACAGGAACGAGAAGAGGGCAGCCGTCAGGATCGCCGGCCTGCTGAGCGGGATCACGATCCGAAGCAGTGAGCCGAGAAGCGTCGCGCCGTCCACGCGAGCCGCCTCTAGCAGTTCGCGTGGCAACCCGATCATGAAGGCCCGAACGACCAGGATGGAGAACGGCACGCAATAGGTGGAGTCGGCGATGATCAGCCCCAGGTAGCTGTTGAGCAGGTGGAGCCCGGCGAAGATCTTGAAGAAGGAGGTGCCCAGCACGATGCCAGGGATCGTCTGGGCGACGAGGAGTGCCAAGGTGACGAGCCAAGTGACCCGGAAACGGAAGTTCGCCAGGGCGTAGGCCGAAGGCACCGAGATCAAAAGCGACAGCGTCGTGGCGCCGATCGCGATGATGAAGCTGGTGAGCAGAGAGCCGCCCTGGGTGTGCAGGACCTGCGAGTAGGCGGCAAAGGTCGGCGACGGCGGGAACAGTGAGGTCGGGGTGGCGTAGGACTGTGGCAGTGTCTTGAGGGAGGTGACCACAGCCCAGTAAAGCGGCAAGAGCATCGCGGCGACTATCACCAACGCCACGGCGACGTTCAGCCCGGAGATGAGTGATCTCCGACGAGAGTTGCGCCGGTAGCTCATGTCCGGAGCTCCCCTCGGTAGGTGCGCACATACGCGAATGCGCAAATGAGGGAGATCACCATCATGATCGTGCCGACCGCAGCACCCTGCCCGAAGTCGAGGTTGTAGAACGACAGCGTGTAAGCCCAGGTGGACAACAACTGAGTGGCGTTCATGGGCCCGCCACCTGTCATGATCATCACGATGTCGAACGCCTTCAGGGTGTAGATGAAGCCGAGGACCAGCACCACGGCGATCACCGGCCGCATCACCGGCAAGGTGATCGACCGGAAGGTCCGCAGCCGCCCGGCACCATCGACACGCGCCGCCTCATATAGCTCATTAGGGATGTCTTGGAGTCCGCCGTGCAGGAGCATCATGTTGAAAGGAATCCCTATCCAGATGTTCGCGAGCACGATGACCAACAGCGCCAGGTGCGTGTTGGCGAACCACTCGATCGGTGAGTGGATGAGCCCGAGATTCGAGAGCACCTGGTTGACCATGCCGATGTTCGGGTCGAACATCATCCGCAGGATGATTCCCGTGACCACACCGGGCAGCAGCCAAGGGACGAGTATGAGCGAACGAAGGAAGCCGCTCAAGGGAAAGCGCCTGGTGAAAAAGAGGGCGATCAGAAAGCCGATGCTGAACTGCATCACGATCGAGCCCACCATGAAGATCGCCGTGTTCCACACGACGCCCGGCAGGACGGGGTTGGTCACCGCCAGTCGGTAGTTGGTGAGGCCGACGAAGCCACCGGTGTTGTGCACGAAGGTGATGACGCTTGATTTCCGAACGCTCAGAAGGATGTCATAGACGATGGGATAGGCGAAGAGCGCCAGGAGATAGACGACAGCCGGCAACAGGAACAGGACACGACCGCGGAAGAGTCTGTTCTGCCCTCGCGCTCGGTTGGTGCGTGCGGGCTTGCCAGACGAAGCGACGTCGCCCGTGTGCGTCGCTCTAATCTCAAGCGCCTCGGGCATCGGCAACCTCTTACCTCGACCCAGGGTTCATTGCAGAGGCAGCTGTGCGCCGTCGCGGAGGAAAACAGGGATGCGCTCGAGCGGCGCGGCCGCGTCGACCCACGTGCCGCCCTTCACGGTCTCGCCACTCCATGAGTCGGTCCAGGCGGCGCCGGCCGGCAGGTAGACGCGCCGAGAGCGCGCGCCGAGCACTGTGACCGGTGCGACGAGCACCGAGGGTCCGAAGCAGTACTCGTCGTCGATCGCCCAAGCATCCGGGTCGTCGGGGAAGTCGAACCAGAGCGGTCGCATGGGCGAGATACCCTCCTCGGCCGCCACGGCCATCTGCTCGAGCACATAGGGCTTGATCCGCTCGCGAAGGCGCAGGATGCCCGACAAGATGGCGTACACGTCCTCGCCGTAGGACCAGATCTCGTTCGGGCCGCCCGACATCGCCTGGGAAGTCGGGATGCGCGGCTCGCGGTCGCCGTGGAGCCGGAACAACGGGCACCACACGCCGTACTGGAACCAGCGCACGATGAGCTCGCGGTAGGCGGGGTCATCGGTGTTCCCGCCGTGGAAGCCGCCGATGTCGGTCGTCCACCAGGGGATGCCCGACAGGGCGACGTTGAGGCCGGCCCGGACCTGGGCGGCGAGTGACTCGAAGGTGGCAGGGATGTCGCCTGACCACAGAGCCGCCCCCCAGCGTTGGCTGCCCGCCCACGCCGAGCGGATCAAGCTGACCACCTCGGTCTCGCCCGCCTCGTGCATGCCTTCGTAAACCCCGCGCGCATGATCGACCGGATAGCGGTTGATCACCTCCGCGCCAGGCCCTGCCGAAAGGCGGAGGTTGTCGACGTGGCCGGGCTTGATCTCAGGTTCGCAGGCATCGAGCCAGAAGACCTTGATCCCGGTCTCGTAGTAGTTGGCCCGCAGCTGGTTCCAGAGGTAGCTGCGAGCCTCTGGATTGGTGGCATCGTAGAAGGCGACCGGGAGTCTCACCGGAGCATGTCGGTCAGGCCAGTCCGCGTGAACAGGAGCCCCCCGCTCGCTTGCGATCAGGTACCCGGCCTTAAACATCGGCTGGTAGTTGGACGACATCAAACTCACCGAGGGCCACACCGACACCATGAGGCGAACCCCCATGGCTTCGAGCTCCGCGACCATCGCCCGAGGGTCGGGCCACTCGCTCGGCTCAAAGCGCCAATCTCCGAGCTGGGGCCAGTGGAAGAAGTCAACGACTATGACCGAGAGGGGGAGCCCACGTCGGTGGTACTCCCTCGCCACCTCCAACAGCTCCTCCTGGGTGCGATAGCGGAGCTTGGACTGCCAGAACCCCGCCGCCCACTCGGGGAGCATCGGGGCGTGCCCTGTCACCCCTGCGTAGTGCGATGCGATCTGTGCCGGCGTGCCGGTGGTGATCCAGTAGTCGATCTGCTGGGCGCTGTTCGCGACCCAGCGGGTGGCCGTGGCTCCGAGCTCGACCCGGCCGACCGCCGGGTTGTTCCATAACAGGCCGTAGCCGCGGCTCGACACGACGAAGGGGATGCTCACCTCGGCGTTTCGCTGCACCAGGTCGACCACGGCGCCTTTCTGGTCGAGCCGGCCGTGGGTGTGCTGGCCCAGGCCGAAGAGCCGTTCGCCCTCATAGGCCGCGAAGCACTGCTCGATGTAGTGATAGCCGTTGCCGGTGGCGGTGAAGTTGCGGGAACCAGGCCACCAGAAGTGGAGCGGCTGCTCACAGAGCAGCTCTTCACCGGTGTCGGCCCGGAGGAAGCGGATACTGCCGGCGGCGTCCACCTGAGCGGTCAGCGCGCCGACGGTGATCCGTGCACCCTCCCCGTCGATCTCGACCGTCGCCTCGGCGTGAGGTCGTTCGCTCAGGGCCCCGTGGCCTTCGATCAGATCGTCGAGGCCGGCTCGCACCCGCAAGGCGTCAGGACCCCACGGCTCGATGTGGACCACCTCGTGACCTGAGCGCCACGTGAGTGCTCCGGCGTCGTCGGTGAAACGCCCAGTGTTAATCTCGTCTTGGGCTTGCGGGAAAAGGGAGGGCACGGAAGTCCTTTCCAGTAAAAGGCACTTCTTTTCACGGTCGCGGGTGACGGCCGTGCGCGATGGCAATAACTGGGCCACGCCTCCGTTTCCGAAGGCGTGGCCCGAATGACTCAAACGGTCAGGAACTAGCCTTCGCCGTACTGTTCCAGCGCGTATTTCACTTGAACCTCAGCGGCGTTGGCGGCTGCCTTCGGCGACAGCTTGCCGAGGATCACCGCTTGGATCGCAGTGCCCAGATCTGTGTCTATTGAGGGATAGGCGAGGCCCACCTCAGATGTGCGGGACTGCGCGTGCGCGATCTCGTAGGCGAATATCCGGTCCAATGGAACGTCGGCGATGAGCTTGGCCTCGACCGATTTCTCACTTGCTATCTCGCCGTTCTGGGAAGCCCAGCTGTAGGTGATACTCGGAGAGGTGAGGAAACGCAGGAGCTTGAGCCCCAGCGCCTCCTGGGCAGGCGTCGTCTTCGGGATGACCCAAACCTCTCCCCCGAGCGGCCCGACCGGCGACATTCCCGCCTTCGGCACCGGGATCGAGGTGACTCCCCAGCTCAGTCCCTTGGTCGTGTTGAAGGAGCCGAACTCCCACGGCCCCATCACGATCATCGCGGCCTTCTGGTCCATGAACTGCTGGGCGACGTCGTTCTGCTCTTCGTCCACCACGGAAGCAGGCATGCTGCCGTCCTTGGCAAGCTCAGAGTAGAGCGTGAGCGCCGCGACCCCACCGGCGTCGTTGACATGCTCGAGGTCGCCTCCGGCTGTCCAGAAGAAGGGCAGGAACTGCCAGGTGGCGTTGCCACCCGAGTTTTGCGCAGCAACTTCGAGGCCGTAAACCCCGGTCGCCTTGTTGGTGAGGGCCTTGGCCGTGGTCACAAGTTGCGCCCACGTCGTCGGCGGTGTCACACCTGCGGCCTTGAGCAGCTTCTTGTTGTAGAACAGGCCGAGGGAGTTGTTGCCGAAACCGATCCCGAACTGCGTCCCGTGGAAACTCCCCGCCGCTATTGCCCCTTCTGTCAGCCCGCTTGTCTTGACACCGAGCTGGTCGAGCGGGACCAGGTCACCGGCAGCAGCCAGTCCGCCCACCCAGGGGTTGTCCATCATCAGCAGGTCCGGGAGCTGACCCGCAGCAGCTTCCACCAATTCCTGGGATTCCATCGTAGCGACGGGCAGCACGTCACGCTTCATAGTAAAGCCGGGGTTCTGCGCGTCGAACTGCTTGACAAACGCATTCATTTCGGTGCTGTTGAACCCTTCGTAGTAGTCCTGCTCAGTGATCACGCCTCCTGTCGCCGCCTTCGGCGCGCTCGAGACGGACGCAACAGACCGTGTGGACGCGAAGGCAGTCGAGCACAGTCCGGCAACCATCAGCATCGCGGCGAGCACCCCAAACACCGGAGTGACACCTCCACAGCGACGTTTGGAGGCTGACCCCTCTCTTCGCTGAATCGTCATCATTCTTATCGCTCCTCCCTTCTCAGTACTGCAATTGCACCCTCATGGGACTTGTCGATAGATGCTTCGTTTTCCGAGATCTGCACCTTCATTACTGCTGTCCAAACTGCTTTTTTCAACAGGTCATGTCAACCTAACTTTGCCGGTACTAGTGAGGGTTGGGTGGGCGTATTGAATATCTCGCCCAGGACAACACAAGCCGCGCCACGAGCCCACCTGGCATCGTCGAGGGGCTCAGTCGCAAAGATGATCTCCGCGTTCAGCTCTGGGAATATGGTTGACTCGATGGCCTCCCGCATGGGGTCGAAGCGCCAATGCCCGGCCTGAACGCCTTCCCCACTTATGATCACCAAGCGTGGATTGATCACGGTCATGAGCATTGCCAGGCCGCGACCGAGGTAATGACCGGCTCGCGCCAGAACGTGACGGCTGAGCTCGTCACCGTTCTCGGCGGCAACCGCCACGTCGGTGATCGTGAGGTCGCACAGGTGTCCCGTATGGCCAATAGAAGTCGGTGCTCCTTCCGCGACCGCAGCACGGACGTCGCGCAGGATCGCCCTGTCTGAAGCCCAAGCCTCGACACAGCCGACCTTGCCGCAGGAGCAGAGTGGTCCCGTGTCGCTGAGCTGCACATGTCCGAACTCGCCCGCAGCGCCGTCGGTGCCGCGGTACAGCTGTCCGTTCAGCACGACGCCCGAGCCGATCCCCGCACCGACGGCAACAGCAATGAACGTGTCGATGCCAGCGCCTCGACCGAACCATTGTTCGGCGGCAGCCAGCGTGTTGGCGTCGTTCTCAAGGACGACCGGGTAACCCAATCTCTCGGAGATGGGCCGTGCCAAAGGCACGTTCTTCCACCTGAATGTCGGAGAGGAACGGCAGACTCCATTCGCGGCGTCGACTGGTCCGTTGATGCCTACGCCCACGCCGATTATGCGGGACACGTCAACTCCTGAAGAGGAGAGGGCGGTCTCGACCGCAGTACAGATCGCATCGACGATCGATCTCGGGTCGCTGTGCGGGGCGGGTCGTCTCTCTTGGTCGGGCTCGGTCACGCTTGGCCCCACGAGTTCGGTCACCTGGGCGTAGGTCACCGTGGCGCTCAAGTCCGTTATCACCAGGGATATGGCGTTGTCCATGAGCTTGAGGCCGATGACGTAGTTAGCACTGTCGTTGAGCCGGACCAGAAATGGTGGTCGCCCACCGCTCGAGACGCCCTGGCCGAGATCTTCAACCAGGCCCCGGCTAGTGAGGTCGGCGACAATTGAGGAGACAGTTGGTCCGCTCAGCCCGGTTGCCCTCGAAAGGTCAGCTCGCGACATCACCGGGCATGTACGCAGCACGTTGACGACGAGGTTGCGGTTGATGTCGGCCATCAGTTGCCAGTTGCCCCGACGAGGGTGGGGACGAGCCAGACTTCCTTGGGAAGGCTTCATAAGAAAGTTTCCCTGAAAAAGGCTAGAACAGACCTCTGAACACGCGAAGGGTAACCAGGAGCAGCTCGCTTTGTCAAGGAGCTGATCGAAATGGGGAGCACCCACCCTTCAGGTTCGCCCGGATCTCCTGACGAGGTCGCGGTGGCTTTTGGCCTCTGGCATGACATCACCTCCCTTCTTCCCCGACCTTCTTCCGCGATCCGATCCTGCCGACCGTGCCGTGCTCGTGACCGGCCCTGCGTGCGGGCGGTTTTGCTCACTGTGCGTAGTCAAGCGCCGCGGTCGCGGCCGTGCTCCGGTCCTGCGCTCCCCGGTCGGCCCTGGGGCTCTGCCCCGGCCGCTCCGTCGCCGGCCTGGGTTGGTGCGTTTTCTCCCTAGTCCCGGGCTTGTCACGCCTCTCCCGTTACGGATTCGGTGCGTTTTCCCGGTCCTGCCTCTCTCTCCCCACAAGCGTTGTCCGGGAGAGAGGGAGACGAGGCCGCGAAACGGCCAAGCACGCGGACATGAACGTGGTGGAGATGGGGGTGGGTTCAAGAAGTGCCGTGCCCTTGGTTGCTGTGGTGATCGACCTGAGCCCCGTAAGTCCCAGGGGTTCCTCCGCGCTTCTTCCCAAGGCCTGCACCCCGCAGCCGCCCGTCCACAGGGACGGCATAGCGCGTAGGAACCAACATCTCGGGCGGGCCCAGCGGGAAAGAAGACGGAGCCCGATGTCAAACGCCCAGACGTCCTCGCTGGATGCCAATATCTTGCCGTGCCGGAGCGGACAGTGAGGCCGGAACCTCACCCCCCGAATAGGCGGTCAGGGGCCCTCGTCGACGCCCGGACGACGAGTTGGCACGGCACGAGCCTCGTACCGTGGGTGCTATGGCCATCGATCGCGGCGAGAAGGATCTGCGCGGCTGTCTGTCCGATCTGGGAGAGGTTCATATCGATCGTCGTGAGCGGCGGTCTCGAAGCGTCTGCCATGACCGTCCAGTTGTCGAAGCCGATAAGCGCGATGTCATCGGGCACCTTGCAACCGCTCTCCCTGAGAAACTCGGCAACTCCGCGCGCGATCTGATCGCTTCCGCAGAACACGGCATCGACGTCAGGCGCCTGGCGCAACAGGATGCTTGCTGCTTGTCGTCCCCATTCCTCGCTCCACTCGCCATGGATAGGGCCATCACCAGCCATCAAGAGTCCTGCATCTGCCAGGGCTGCGGTCGCGCCCGCCGCGCGAAGTCGGACTGCGCGAAACTCTGACGGCCCGGTGATATGTCCTATCCTCTCCCGACCCGTCGCGAGGAGATACTCGACAGCGAGGCGCCCACCCCCCTCATCGTCCGGCAAGACCGAAGCGTCCTCGGGATTGGTTGACTCGCACATCGCATAGACGATCGGGATGGGGCCGTTCGTGCTGAGCGGTGCTCGTGGGTCGCTGCGTCGTCCGGTAACGATGATCCCGTCGACGCGGCGGGAGAGAAGTGTACGTAAGTAGTGCTGCTCGCGAATCGTGTCGTCGCGCCCGTCGCACAGCAACACGGCGATCTGGCCGGCGTGGAGCGCATCCTCCGCTCCGAGCATCACGGGAATGCTGAACCTGCCGAAGCTGTCGTTGGTGAGCAGCCCGACTGTGAAGCTCCTCCCAGTGAGCAGGTTCCGAGCCAGTGCATTCGAGTGGAAGCCCAATTGCTCGGCGGCCTTTAGCACCTCTGCACGCGTCCGAGTGCTGACACCCTCCCGTCCATTCAGCGACTTCGACACCGTGCCGATGGACACACCCGCGAGCGCGGCAACGTCGCGGATCGTCGGCGTCCTGCGGTGCTTGTGGACTTGGCGGACGGTGGCCTCGCGCTCGCCAGCCTTTCCATCGTCACCTTGCGCAGGGATCGAAATAGACATCTCTTTCACCGGATTCTGGCGCATCTTGTCCCCGGCCAGCACGCCAGGTCCTGGGCAAGCCTGCAGTACGCCAGATTTCCGCGAAGCTCGCGCCTGAAGCTCTCGGTCGTCGTGCTGTCGCCGATGCGGACCAGCTCTACCCCAGCAATCACTGCGAAGTCCTCGATAGTCTCATCGGTCCCGTGCACGTGATTTCCTTCCACATGGGTCATTGACAGTTACTGCAGAACCACCGCAACCAGACCGTTGGTAGGCCAGATCGGCTGGGGTGGCCAAGAGAACTCAGCCTTTGACAGCGCCGGAGACGAGACCGCGCACGTAGTAACGCTGGAGTGCCACGTAGATGATGATGCAAGGGATCATGGCTATTACAGCCCCAGCGACGAGGACCCCGTAGTTGATTTGACCGTAGGTGTCGCTCGACTCAACGTTCACAAGCGCTACGGGCAGCGTATAGACCCAGTCGTTCGTCGTGAACGTGAGCGCACCGAGGAACTCCGTCCAGGAGAATAAGAAGGCGTAAAGGACGGTAGTCGCGATGCCAGGGATGACCATCGGCCGAAGCACTCGCGTCAGTGTCGACATGATCGTAGCTCCGTCGACCTCTGCGGCATCGACCAGCTCGTTCGGTATCTGCAAGAAGGTGTTGCGCATCAGGTAGGTACCGAACGGAAGGTTAAACGCCGTGTAGAACAAAGCGAGGCCAGGAAGGCTGTTAAGTAGGTGGAGGAAGTGCAGCTCTAGAAAGAGCGGCGTCAGAACCGCCTGGAACGGCACCATGAACGCGAGCAGTACTAGGGCAAAGGCGAAGCTCGACCCCCGGAACTTGAACCTCCCGAAGCCGTACCCGGCGAGCGTCGCCACGATTGCCGTGATTGCGGAGGTCGCAGCTGCGACTATGAGGCTGTTCATGACGTTGCGGAGGATGTCGTCGCTACTGAGGAGCTCTGCGTAGTTGTGGAGGCCAAGGTCCGAGAAGCTCTTCAGGGAAGGAGGTGAGATGATCGCGCCGGGTGCCTGGAACGATCGGAGGACCTCCCACAAGAGAGGAACCACGAAAATCGCGCTGATCATTGCGCCTGCGACGAGATAGAGAACTGTGCCCCGCTGCTTGCGCCGACGGCTCGGCATCATCGTGCTCGAGGTTTGCTCAGGCATCGTCGCGACTGAGGAAGTGGACCTGTAAGAAAGTGATGAAGCCAACGACCACGACGAGGACGACCGACATCGCGCTGGCAGACCCAACGCTCATCGAGGCGTTGAATGTCTCGTAGATCTGCATGACGACGCTCTGAGTGCTCGAGCCGGGCCCCCCGTCGGTGATGATGAAGAACTGGTTGAACGCGAGGAGCGAGCCGATGATGGAGATCACGAGGCTGAGCACGATCGAGCGCCTGAGCAGCGGGATCGTGATCAGTCGTTCTGACTGCCACCACGAAGCGCCGTCGATGCCCGCCGACTCGTAGAGCTGCTCTGGGATGCTTTGCATCCCGGCCATGAGCAGCATCATCGTAAGGCCCGAAGCGAACCACACGACAAGGATGCAGATGGCGGTTAGAGCAAGCCCGGTGCTAGCCGTCCAGGGCGTGTTGATGCCGAC
>Ga0187856_1003195_pt1 | contig 11549 bp, 13 predicted proteins | sample June2016WEW_8_40_FD_132443 | JGI IMG/M metagenome (GOLD analysis project Ga0187856, IMG submission 132443) | Peatland microbial communities from SPRUCE experiment site at the Marcell Experimental Forest, Minnesota, USA - June2016WEW_8_40 | ecosystem: Environmental > Terrestrial > Soil > Wetlands...
GCCCTTCAGCTCGGCGTGCGACAGACCGTCAAGATCTCCGGGCGGCGACATTCCCAGAATGAATGACTCGCGTCCTCCTGAGAATCGTAAAATCATACCGCCTCTGGTTTTGCCCCTCTTACGGTTCCGCTTCGCCTTGTGGCGGCTCATGAAGTCAGCAAGAAAGACAGCATGCTCAGCGCTGGCTCCAAGGCGCATGCGGATCGACTGCATGCGCGCGATCGTCTTGCTGGCCTCTTCATAATTGCCTTGACCGCCAAGACGGACAACCCGCTCGACACTTTGTGCATAGGCCGAGAGTGCGGCGTCAGGATGACTGTGCTCACTTGCTTTGGCCAAGTCCATGAGCTGTGGCTCGCTGCATCCGTGACCCCGCACGACTTCCCAAGCTTCGCCAAGGCGTTTCTCCGACACCAGTACTTGGAGGAGAAGCTCTCTCGGTGACGACCACAGCGCTTTGGCTTCAGGCTTGTCGAGCTTGGCCCGCAACAGAGCAACCGCGCGGTCGCGTGCAGCATCGACTGCCGGCTTTCCGGGACCCGCCGCGCGCTTCAGTCTTCGGTAAAGGTCGATGCTCGGAAGTCGCTCGAAGGTCCGCCAGAGCAGTTCATCGGCGTCCTTCACGCGCCCGCTTCGCCGGTATAGATCGGCCGTAAAGAATACCAGGCGCTGATCGGGCTGATCCTCGAACTTCCACAATCCCTCTTCGGCCCATTTCAGCGCTTCCGCGTCGCGGCCGTGACTGAGGCACAGCTGCGCGATACCCAGATAGGCGTAGGCCGTGGAGAGACCCTTGGCGCGGATAGCGATGCCGGCGTCAACATCGCCTTCCCGTTCTGCGAAGGATTCGAGAATGGTCCCGAGCCGATACCGGGCACTGAATTGTTCGTCGTGTGCCTGCCGACCACCGGCTTGCAACGGCTTGATTTCTTGCCACGCTTCGTTGGCAAGCCGGCGGTACTCAGCGAGGCCGACATCTCCCAGAATATCGGCGTAGGCCTCACTCGCCCCGTGGAAGAAATCCCAATTCGAATCCACTTCACGCGCAAACAGTTCACGGGCAAGTGCGACGGGCTCGGGCTTTGCCGCGCGACACGCCGCGAGATGGATTTCACAGGCCCTGGCATAGACGCCTCCGCCTCGCCCATCAGAGTCATCCGTATTGTTGAGCGCGTCGTCCATCCGAGCGTAGAAATAGTCGAGCAGCCGCAAGACCAAATCGGCGCGGCCGCTTTGGATCAAGGCCTCGATCTGATCGAGGACACGCTCGATTTTCTCTGCCCAGGGACGCGCCTCGCGATATTCGACGAAGCCGTGCGTGCGGGTGGCCTCGGTGATGGCCTTCTTGAACTGCACAAACAGTGTCTGCTCATCGGCTGTCGCCGCCGTGGCAGCAAGTTCGATGTCCCCAAGCAGCTCGGGATCGCGCTCGGTGAGGCCTATGATCATCTCGACGAGCGGTTCGACACCCTTGGCGCGGAGAAAGTCGCGGATTTTCGTTAGGCGGCCGGCGGTCTTTTCAAGCTCCCCGGGTGGGAGATCGTTCGCGGCGAGTGCGGTCGCCACCAAATGCTTGCAGAATCCCCAGTCGGAAAACGCCGGACAGGAACATTCGCCGGAGAATTTCTTTCCCGTACCATCCAACTGGGAACGGTAAACCTCGGAGCCGATCACCCGTGCGACGACGCGAGCATTATCGATTGAGACGATCTCAACCTGCCGATCTTCATGGTACGCGACGCCGCGCGCAAATACCTTCTCCCCGGCAAACTCACGCAGGGTAGCGACATCGAAACGTGGCGGATCGCGATTTGCCTTATTGTCGTTTCCAGGATGCTTTGCCATCGTCGCGAGCTTCAATCATGAGCACACTGGTGCATCGTTTAGATCGGATGGAGGTGTCCATCCTGCTCGATGCGATGAAGTGCCTCGACCAACGGAACCGAATGATAGAGGCGCCACCACTGACCCGTGTGCCGGTGCCACATCACATCGAATCGATCGGAAGCAACGTAATCCAGACGGGCGAAAGAATGCTCGAACTCAGGCTCGATTGCATCGGGCGGGTTCGAGCGGAACCGTTCAATGAAACGATAGCGACCGCCATGCCATTTCCCACAAAGGTCTACGGGATAATTGAATTCCGTCGGACGGATCGAGGGAAGAAAGCGCGGCTTCAAGACTTCGGTTACGAATTTGTCGCAGGCAGCAACGATCGCTGCCTTTTCACCCTGAGGTGGGAGTACGCGAACGTGCTTCGGCGCCCAAACCCGCTGTCTCCTTCGCACGGCGCTCCCCTCCAGAACGGATCATGACAAGGGACTCGAAGATATCATGCTGGGCTTGAACTCGAGCAGAACGGACGGCAAAAATTTGGGGAAAAGGCGTGGCCAAAGACGGTGCACAGGCTGGCACCGCAAGATTCAGGGAAGTACAGACGGAGAAAGTTGGATGCCGGTTCCTCTCGCTTAGGGTGGCGGAGGGAGAGCAACTGTATTCCAACATTCTCTCGCAGGATTCGCTCGGGCACGAAAGACGCACGTCAACGCTGTTGATTTCCACTCAGCCGATCACGGAGGCCATAGCGGCTATATTTGAGCTGCCCATCAGGTCCAAAACCGGAACCGAGATCAAGTCGTCACGCCTTCCTCGCCGCTGCCGCCTTGCGCGGACGGCCGCCCTTCGCACCGTTGCGCCGGGCAGCCGCTGCCTTCGCGGCCGATGTTGCTGCGCCGGCCCGCGCCGCTCGCTGGCGGTCCATATAGGCCTTGGTGCCGAACAACCCGGCGAGCAAGCCCGGAACGCTGAGATCGACATCGAGGCGCTCCCAGTGCAGCCCGAGCCCGAGCCCGAGAATTTCGACTTGCGCCAGTTCCGCGTCGCTGGCGCGCTTTAGCCCCTGCGCGTTGCGCGCCGGAAAGGCGAAGGTGCACCCGTTGGTCAGTTCGACATGGACGCGTCCGGTCCTGCGATCGTAGCGGGCGGTGCGGGCGCGCGGCTCCGTGCGCAGCGAGCGTTGGCCGCGCCGCTCGGCCTCCGCGACCATCGTGGCCAGATCATCGCTCATGAATTGTCCTCCATATCGCGATCAGCTGCTCCCGCTCGCGCCGTACCTCCCGCATCAGTCTGCGCACATCGCCTCGGCTGATGCCGGCGACCCAATCGAGCCTGATCCCGCCCGGCTCTTCCAAAACGATCTTAGCTTCGCCGCCCTGTCCGAACACGTGCACGTGGGCCGGACTGTGATCATTCGAGAAAATCACAAACCGGAAACCGTAGGCGCGGTGGACCGTCACCATTAGAATAACCCATCAATGTTGGGTTTACAAGGTCGCTCGCGCCACGTAATTACGAGCGACCATCAATGTGGTGCCCAGCAGCTTCAATCGTAGTTCAACGAGCTTGGCTGTAAGCATGTCGATAAGGAGATAACGGATACCCTGATTGTCATTCGGATTGAGGCGAAGCATGTCCCTGAAGTGCGCGACGGCATCGTCTCGCAGACCTTTGTCCCAGAGTGCCTGTGCAAGACCCTGGCGCGCACGCATGTAGGGCCGCGTCTCAAGAATGCTCCAGAAATGCCCAACGTCGTTGCGGAAACAGGTCTTGCCCAACGTCTTTTCACCGGCTGCGACGCCCTGGCGGTAGAGATCGATCGCCTCGTCCAGGTGCCGCGTCGTCTCCTGAGCTAACAGCACGTATGCATCGGCGCACAGGGGCGATAGTTTGAGCGCCTTCTTCGCCAAAGCGACACGCTTCCGACGATCGCTGGTTTCCCAAGCGTCGTATATAATTTCCTGCGCTGCATCGATGGCATCGTCTTCCCTCCGGCCGCCAAGCACAGCCAACAAGGATTCGATCGTCTGAAGATCAGGAAGCTGGCTGGAAGCAAATTTGCCAGCCTTCTTCTTTGAACGGCCCATTGGCATTGCACGGTTCGCTTAAGATCGGGACTCAAGGGAACCTAACCGGCATGCAGTCGATCAGCAATGAGGCGGCACCGTAGATTCCCAAGATTTTGCATATTTCCCAAGCATTTTGTGACCTCAGGTCCTGCTCAGTCGGCGTCAGATGAGCCTCCTTGTGAGCGTCCACGCGATCCTGCGCGACTCGCTTTGGTTCGGCGACCTCAGAGAACCTACTCAGAACCGAACGGACAACCACCTGAAGCGCTGCATATCGTCAATGTTGATCAGCCCCGCCCCCGAGCAAGCTGGCGATCGTGACCATCGGCAGGATGAGCCGCATTGAATCACGAAGGCGAATAAAGCCGTGAGCCTCATAATACTGGGCAGCTCGGTCGCTGATGGCGTCGACCACGACCATGGACGAACCAACCACTGAGGCATTTTCGTAGGCCTTGCGCAACGCGCGGGCAAGCAGCGCGGCGCCGATGCCTTGACCCTGATATTCCTTCGCGATGGCCAGCCGGCCTATCAGGGTGGCGCTGACCAGCGGGTAACGGGGGATGTGCCGGCGAGCCGCTTCGGGCATTGCGCCTTGACTCAGCGTGTAGGCACAAAGGGTAAAAAAGCCGACGATTTTCGCTGGTGCGTCCCACCTGACCATGACGAACACCGCGTTCGCCTTGCGGCGCATGTCTTGCGAGGCTTGGGTCTTAAGATAACGATCGAGACTTTCTTCACCGCACGAAAAGCCTGCCCGGTCGTGCTGCTTGCCGAGCGGTACAACCTGGAATTCGACGGCGGCAGCTTCTGCCATCAGGACGCAATGCGTTGCCGCTCGGCCTTGAACGCCCGTTTCAGCCGCGCATTAGGCTTCGCCGGGTTGATCAGAGTGTCGAAGAACACCTGTCGATCGCGCTCGGATAAAACGAGCGTTTGGTGACGGGCAATCGCCTTTCGTGCTGCTTCAGTCAGGACTGTCAAGCAGAAGTCGGTCAGGCTGCGTCGTTCGAGCTCAGCTGCCCGCTCCACCATCTCCTTGGTCCGGTCATCCACGCGAAAGCCGAGCCGCGCCGGACGCGCGCGACGTTCTTTCATACCAACCGCGGCTCGAGTACGTGTCATGTTTTCTCCTTTGGCGCGGAAATGTACGTCCAATGGGAGAACAAATCAAGGTCTGGTATCGATCCGCTGATGTGGGCCCGCAGCGAGCAAGGAGCCGTGCTGGCGCGAAACCGGGCGAAAACGCGCGTATTGCAGCGAAGTTCCGCGTAGCTGGCGGAGGGAGTGGGATTCGAACCCACGATACGGTTTCCCGTATACACGCTTTCCAAGCGTGCGCCTTCAGCCACTCGGCCACCCCTCCGGGCACGCGAAACGAGCGCAATATAGCGAGACGGCTTCGACTGACAACCCGTGATACGATTGTCGCGCGCGATAATGCGCATCCGATTGGAACCGCGCTTCACGCCGCCGCCTTCGAGCAACGGCCGCGGCTGGACAAAATTCGACCGCCAACTACAAAGCGAGACGGTACGAAACCGACGCTTTATTATAATTGCGAGGTGATCCGATGAGCGATGGAAAGAACCGGCAATGGATTCTGAACGCCCGCCCCACGGGCGCTTTGACTGGAACCGAATTTCGCTGGAACGAGGCACCCATTCCACAGCCTGCGGACGGACAGGTGCTGGTGCGGAACCTGTGGCTGTCGTTCGATCCCACTCAGCGCGGCTGGATGTCCCGCGACTCCTACTTGCCGAAAATTCCAATTGGCGAGGTCATGCGGGCCTTTGGCGTCGGCCAAGTGATCCAATCTCGTCATCCCGACTTCAAACCGGGAGAATTCGTTCAAGGAGGCTTCGGCTGGCAGGACTATATTGCGACCGACGGCCGGGGCTTCGGGGGCATGCGCAAGCTGCCATCTGGCGTGCCACCCAACCTCGCCTTGAGCCTGTTCGGCATCACCGGGACAACAGCGTATTTCGGGATAACGGACATCGGTCAGGTCAAGGCCGGTGAAACCGTCGTGGTGTCGGGCGCGGCCGGCTCGACCGGCTCCGTTGCCGGCCAGATCGCCAAGATCAAGGGGTGCCGCGTGATCGGCACGGCAGGCGGCAAGGAAAAATGCGATTGGCTCGTCGAAGTGGCGGGTTTCGACGGCGCCATCGACTACAAGAGTGAGGACATCGGCGTCCGGCTTTCGGCGCTTTGCCCCAACGGGATTGATGTCTTCTTCGACAATGTCGGCGGCATCGTCCTCAACGAGGTGCTCGCGCGCATCAATCTCAAAGCGCGCATCGTGCTCTGCGGCGCCATATCCCGATATAACGATGCCGTGCCGCCGCCGGGCCCGTCGAACTACTTCAACCTGACGCCGAAACGCGCCCGCATGGAGGGATTTATCATCCTCGATTATGGGCCCCGCTTTCCGGAGGCGATCGAGGCCCTCGGCCGCTGGCAGCGGGAAGGCCGGCTGGTGCAAAAGGAGGACGTGGCGGTCGGCCTCGAGAATGCACCGCGCACGCTGATGCGTCTGTTCACGGGCGAGAATTTCGGCAAGCAGCTGCTCAAGATTGCCGACCCGGCATGAGCGTGAGATTGCAGAGGCTCTTCTTGCCGCGAATGGCCGGACGCATGGAGCAAAGGCTGAACGGATGAAAATCGATCGTCGAACCATTCTCGGCGGCCTTGCGGCGGCACTCGTCGCGCCGCGACGAGTTTTTGCCGCGAGCATCACCGACGCGACCGGCCGGGCGGTCACGGCGCCGGACCGCGTCATGCGCGTCTATCCCGCCGGCCCGCCGGCGGCGGTCATGATCTATACGCTCGCGCCCGATCTCCTCCTCGGCTGGCTGGAGACGATTGGGCCGCAGGAGCGCGAATTTCTGCTCCCCGATACCGCCGCGCGGCCCAAAATTCCTCGGCTCACCGGTCGCGGCAGCGACAGCATCGATCTCGATGCCCTCACCTCGCTCAAACCTGATCTCATCCTCGACATCGGCAACGTGGACGCAGCCTACGGGTCGCTCGCCGAGAGCGTCCAGCAAAAGACCGGCATTCCCTACGCGCTGCTCGACGGGCACTTGGACCGCATCGGGGCGACCTATCGTGCTCTCGGCCACCTGATCGGCCGCAGCGACGTGGCCGAGACGCTCGCGCGTTCCGCCGAGACTACGATAGCGACGATCACACAGCGCAGTGCTGCCGTGCCGAGCGAGGCACGGTCGCGCGTCTACTATGCTCGCGACAAAAGCGGCCTGCAGACCGGCCTCGGCGGCTCGATGATCGCCGAGCCGATCGAGTTCGTCGGCGCCCGCAATGTCGCCGCCGAACTGCACGGCGCCCACGGTACGGTAACGCTCGAGCAGGTGCGCGCGTGGAACCCTGAGATCATCATCGCCAGCGACCAGGAATTTGCCGCGAATGTGCGCAGCGATCCGGGCTGGGCTGCGATCGCAGCGGTCAAGGCCGGCCGCGTCTACCTGGCGCCGAAGCTGCCGTTCGGCTGGGTCGATTTTCCGCCTGCGGTCAACCGGCTGATCGGGCTGTGGTGGCTCGGCAAGATTTTTTATCCCGACCGCTTCCCCGAGGACATCAAGGCGCTGACCCGCGATTTCTACACCCTGTTTTATCATGTGACCCCGACGGCGGCGCAGATCGAGCGCGTGCTGGCGGGCCGCGATTGACAATTCCAGCAAGCGGAAGGCTCGTGGCAACTCCTGAAACCCTCGGCGTCGTTCTCGCCGGCGGGCTCGCGCGCCGCATGGGCGGCGGCGACAAGGCGCGCATCCGCGTCGGCGGCACGACCATCCTCGAATGCGTGCTTGCCCGGCTTCGCCCGCAGTGCAGCCGACTTGTTCTCAACGCCAATGGCGACGCGACGCGCTTCGCCGATACCGGCCTCGCTGTGGTGGCCGACAGCTTGCCGGATCACGCCGGCCCCCTCGCCGGCATTTTGGCCGGCCTCGACTGGGCGGCGAATCATGCGCCGGAGATCGCCTGGGTCGTGAGCGCGCCCAGCGATTGCCCGTTCTTGCCGCGCGATTTGGTGGCGCGCCTGCATCAGGCGCGTGTCGCGGCCGGCGCGCGGCTCGCTTGCGCGCGCTCGGGAGAATGGCGACACCCGGTCATCGCGCTCTGGCCGGTGGCGCTGCGCCAGGATTTAAGGCGCGCGCTCGTAAGCGAAGGCGTGCGCAAGGTCGACCAATGGATCGCGCGTTATGGCGTCGGCATCGCCGAGTGGCCGGCCGTGCCGATCGACCCGTTCTTCAACGTCAACACCCGCGAAGAGGCCGTCGAGGCCGCCCGCATGGCAGCGCGACATCCGGACATTTGAAGTCGCCGCCGCGCCGCCGCGCCGCGCCCTCACCCCTCTTCCCGCGGCTGCCCGATTTGATCGCGCGGCAGCGCCTCGGCCTGCAAGACATTGGCGACGCTTTCGACATCGTCGAGCATCAGCACCGGCAGCGGCGCCTGCGGCAGCGGCGCGTCGGTCGCGATCGCAACGATGCAATCGTCGTCGGGATAAAGGAGCGGCTTGCCGACCGCAGCGCGATAGACTTCGAGCTTCGGCAGCGTATGGCGCTTAAAACCTTCGACGATCACCAGGTCGACCGGGCTCAGCTTCGCCAAAATCTCGGCGAGCGGCGGTTCGGGTTCGCCGCGCAGCTCGTGAATAAGCGCCCAGCGCCGGCTCGATACGACCGCGACTTCACTCGCCCCGGCCTCGCGGTGCAGCCATGAATCCTTGCCCGGCCGATCGATATCGAACTCATGGTGCGCATGCTTGATGGTCGCGACTGTAAGCCCGCGCCGGACCAGCACCGGAATGACTCTCGTGATCAACGTCGTCTTGCCGGATCCGCTCCAGCCGGCGAGACCAATGATGCGCATCCGTATGGGCATGGGCATGGCCTTTGACATGGGCTTGGGTTTTGGGTTCGGGCGTGACCGTCGCCGATATGATAAGGACGATTTGCGGTTTCGGCGACTCTCACGAAATGGCGGAAAAGACCCTCGATCACCTCGTCATTGCGGCTCGCCGGCGGCGTTGCGCGTCAGATCGACGAACACGCCGTCATCCCTGAGCACGACCTGATAGGTGCGCAATGGAACCTCGCAGGGCGGCTGCATCACCTTGCCGGTCGGGATATGGAATGCGCCGAAGTGCATGCAGCACTCGATCACGTCGCCCTCGATCATGCCGTCGGCCAGGCTCGCCGCCGCGTGCGTGCATTCGTCGTCGGTGACGTAGAAGGTGCCGTCGATGTGATAGACCGCAAGCTTGCGGGTGCCGACCTCGAACGCCTTGACGGAATCCGGCGCCACATCGGCCTGAGCACAGACTCGCACGACACTATCCGCGTTATCCGTCATGAGCGTTCCCCTCTTTCGCGATCCATATTCTAGAGTAAGCGCAACAAGGGCGGGAGCCATGCAGATTCTCGTGGTCGGCGCAGGCGTCATCGGGCTCGCCGTCGCGCGCGCGGCGGCCCGGCGCGGCCATGACGTGATCGTCGCCGAGGCGACCGGCGGCATCGGCAACGGGATTTCCTCGCGCAACAGCGAGGTGATCCATGGCGGCATCTATTATCCGACCGGCTCGCTGCGCGCCCGCCACTGCACGCGCGGCCGGCGCATGCTCTACGAATTCTGCGCCGCGCACGGCGTCGCCCATAAGAAATGCGGCAAGTTCATTGTGGCGACCGACGCAGCCGAGCTTGCCAAGGTCGAAACGCTGCTGGCGCAGGGGCGCCAGAACGGCGTCGAAGGGCTGGAGCTGATCGGCGGCAATGCGGCGCGGGCGCTCGAGGCGGAACTCTCCTGCATCGGCGCATTGTGGTCGCCGGAATCCGGCATTATCGACAGCCACGGCCTCATGCTGGCGCTGTGGGGCGAGCTCGAGGATCGCGGCGGCAGGATCGCTTTTGAGACGCCGGTCGAGCGGATGTCCTTTGCGGCGCCGCAATGGCAGGTGCAATTCGGCGGCCGCGACGCCGGCAGCGTCGGGTTCGACGCGGTGGTGAATTCCGCGGGCCTCGGCGCGCAAACGCTGGCGCGCCGCATCGAGGGTTATCCGGCCGATCAGGTGCCGCCGCTCGTCCTCGCCAAGGGCAATTACTTCGGCTTTGCCGGCCGCCCGGTGTTCGCGCGGCTTATCTATCCGACGCCGGTCGACGGCGGCCTCGGCGTGCACGTCACCCTCGACCTCGCCGGCCGCATGCGCTTCGGCCCGGACGTCGAGTGGATCGATCACGAAAGCTACACCGTCGATCCGCGCCGCGCCGAGGCGTTCTACGACCGTATCCGCGCCTATTGGCCGGGACTGCCGGACGGCTCGCTGGTGCCGGACTATTGCGGAATTCGGCCCAAGCTCAGCGGGCCGGGCGAAAAGCCGGCTGATTTCATGATTGCGGGAGAGCCCGCTCACGGCCTGCCGCGGCTCATTTGCCTGTTCGGCATCGAATCGCCGGGGCTCACCGCTTCGCTCTCGCTGGCCGAGGAGGTCGTCGATTACCTCACGGCCTGATCGCGCACGGCCGTGTGCATGTCGGCTGGCCGCGGCACGATGATCCCGGGCTCCTCGTCGGCAATCGGCGGCTCGGTGCTGCGCCGGGCGAGCCGCACGCGCGAGAATCCGGCGTTCAATTCGGCGGTAAGCGTCGACGAATTGACGGTCGTGAACCTGTCGGTCTTTCCGCGTTTGCCGGTAAAGGCCATGAAGCCGTTTTTGGTTGCGACGATGTCGCCGGGCCGCAGCGTCGGATCGCTCGCCAGATCGAACGGAGCAAGCCCGAACGCGTCCTTGCCGTTGCAGGTGCAATTGGCCACCAGGCGCTGGCGGTAGACAAACGCATTGTCGAGGTTGGCGTAGCTCGCGCCGTCGCGGGCGACGGCGTGGTCGATTTCACCGCCGAAGAAGACCTTGGTCTTGCTCGCCGGGCACATCGACCGGCAGGTCTCGACCGGCGTCGCGTTGGCCATGCGATCGAACGGAAAGTGCTGCCCGTCGCAGAGCCGCACGCAAAAGGCAACGAAGCGTCCGCTACCGCCGCCGTACGGATTTACGGGTGCTGCCGATATCGGCGGCGCAGCCGGCTCGGCATAGGAACTGACCGGCGGCGGCAGCGGGGCTTGCTGCTGTGGGCCGCCAAACAGAAAGTCGAAAATACCGGCGCTCGCCGGGCACGGCACCGCGACAAGTAACGCCGCGGACAAGGCGCCGAACCGGGCGGCCGCAGGCCATGTCAACCGTTTGCTGCGACGCAAGAGCACCACGGCAACACCTCGCAGCCCCGCAGGGGCACGCGACTTCAACGTGCTGCAAGCCACATCGTTCCCGCCGCTCAGCCGCGACGACGGCGGAAGCGTTCAAGATCGCGTGACGACAGCGTAGCGGACCGCGGTAAATGGCGAATTTTCAGGCACGGCAAAGAATTGCTGAAAGCCCTCACTCATTGTTATCCCTCGCGATTATTCTTGGCGCGGCGGGCGCTTAAAAAAAGCAGCAACCGTCGATCTCGCGACGCATCCGCGCCCGAGCTTTGCAAACGCTCTGAAGCCGTAGCCCGGGTTGAGCGTTAGCGAAACCCGGGAGCGGCATTCAAGCTCGCAGATCGTTCCCGGATTTCACTTCGTTCA
>Ga0187856_1003200_pt1 | contig 11537 bp, 11 predicted proteins | sample June2016WEW_8_40_FD_132443 | JGI IMG/M metagenome (GOLD analysis project Ga0187856, IMG submission 132443) | Peatland microbial communities from SPRUCE experiment site at the Marcell Experimental Forest, Minnesota, USA - June2016WEW_8_40 | ecosystem: Environmental > Terrestrial > Soil > Wetlands...
GAGAAGGCGAACTGATAGAGAGGTTCCTTGTTTTTCATGAAGAGGCTACGACCCTTATCAGGAACAAACCACGGGTTGTTGCAAAGATGATCTCGGATTATATCGGCGTTGTCGATGCGGGTTTCGTCATGGATACCCTGAAGGTTTCTCCAAAATACTGCACTCAACTGACTGATGAGTATATTGCTTCCACTGTAGAATTTGCAAAGGTTATGAAAACATTGGGATATATAACTCGGGAAATGAGTTCAAAGGAACTCTTTGATATCTCGTTCATCAGGAAGATACATCCTGAAAAGGATCATTACGGAGACGGAATAACGGATACTCTCCCCTAAGGCCCTGTATCTAACGGGTCGGCGTGGTCGCTTTGAAGGGATCGCCCGGAGTAAACTAAACAGTTTTCTATGGTATACTAAAAAATAACGATGAAAGGGATATAAACCGTGCCAAAAGAAGAAAAACCTCTACCGAAGCAGCCATCCACCCCTTTTGCGAGGAAGCGACGATTTGAACGAAGTGATGAAGAGGCTCCCCTGATGGCTGATCATATGGCGGCCGCCATGGCCGAAGGCACCTTGGATGAATTCCTGAGGCGGGAGATGCCCGATAATGAACATGCCAGAAAATTAGCCATGATGATGATGGGGATGACCGGCATGTTGCCGCCTGAAGGCCTCCCCTCTGCAGAGGCGAAAGGGGCGGAAGGACAAACTCAGATGCCCGCAGCGGGAGAGCCATCGCAAGAGACGACCCTTGCGGTCGGGCCCCCGGAAGATGTGTTCAAGGCAGTTCATGAGGGTGACGTGAAAGGGCTCATGGGGCTTCTTGAAAGGGAATACCATACGCGGCAGACGGGTGCTGAGGCAAGCACCACGGAAACAAAAAAGATGCATCCGTCACCTGAGCAGTCCATGATCGAAAAGGAGATCATCGATCAAATAATGAATATCGCGTCTGAAAACAGTCTTTCCCTTGATTGGATAATCACCAGGGCACTGAGGCTCTACGTTCAGGAATACCAAAAGACAGGAAGACTATGAGCCTCGTGAGTAACCCGGATCATTTCCTAAAGTTCCAATAATCTGCTTTTAATATCTATTGCCGCGACCGCCCCCTGACCGGCAGCGATAACGACCTGATCAGTGCCCGTGTTGAGCGGGCCAACAATGTACAACCCCCTGAGAGATGATTCGTTATGCTGATTCACCATGAATTTAAAACCATCACGGTCTCTCTTGAGATTCAGTTCAGAGAGAAAGTCGTCGTTCAATTTATATCCGAAATGGGACATGATAACCTCACATGCGACCCTCTCACCGCCTGTGAGTTCAAGGGCCTCCATCGTAGCATCCCCGATAATCCTCAGGGGTCTGCCGATAATGAAACGGATATTTTCATCTCTCAGCTCTTCCCTGAACTCATCGGATATCTTATCCGTATAGAGGATGAGGGTTATGTCCTCCGTAAACATTTCCTTCATGGCGATTGCCAGGTGAATTGTTTTTATGGAGTTCCCGATGACAATCAGTTTCTTTCCCGTAGTTTTGTATCCGTCACAGTCTACTCAGGTAAAGAGGCTGATCCCCAGAAACTTGGGCAAATGTTCTATGGAGGGGAGATTGTCATAAACCCCTGACGAGACGATGACGAATTTGGAATAGTACGTGGCATCTCCCATGAAGACCTCAAAGGAGTCTTTCTTGAGCACCTTCGTGACCAGTCCCTTTTCGATGCGGACATTGAAACTTGCCGCCTGTTCCAAACCCAGTTCGATGATTTCCTTTCCTGAAATCTCTTTCCGGGTGAGGAAATTCTCTATGCGTCTGGCGTGCCAGGTTCTCCCTCCCCCTCTGTCTATAAGGAGAACCTTTCTATTGTATGAGCCGAGGTAAATGGCTGCCTGGAGACCTCCCGGGCCCGCCCCGATGATGATGCAGTCATAGAGTGCCTGATCACGCATTTCTTTTATTATATCATCAAACTCTTATGCGGGAGAGAATGTGGTATAGTATTTTTATGCCGCACGCAGGACTTATGGATGAAGCCCGACTCGGGCCGGAGGAAGGCCCCTTGCAGAGGGCAAGGCTGCACATGCGGAGCGGCAAGCGGAGGCTGCGACAGGGCAAAATATCAGCTGGCATTGTGACGCTCTACGATGCCCTCTCTGCCGCGCTGCAGTGGTATGTGGCATCTCCTGCGCGGAAGTCGGCCCTTACGATCAATGCGCAAGATAATCTGAAGGACGAAAGGGCTATCTATGCTGTCCTGGTGCGTTCTGGTATCCTCGATGGCGCCTTTGACTATGAAGCATTCGACAGAGTGGTGGAGGCGGCATTGCGTGACGAAATGCCTGAGTACGACTATACGGAAAGCCTCAGGGGCATTGAATCCGTGATGACTCAGCTCGGGGTTATGCCCTTTGACGAGAAGGATCTCCCCGCCGAAGACCCAGCCACATTCTGAGATCGCTCTTCGAGGAAAACTGCGGTATCGTTGTCAGAACGATATTGAGGAATTCTCCTACGTAGGTGACGTAGGTAAGGCGACATTTGACACGCCATCTGCGGTCATATAAAGTTCCCGATGGCTTTTTCGAATTCAGCTTGATCCGTGAAATGGATTGCCCGCAACCCCTCACCCAGCGCCCGCGTGATGTTTTCACTATTGTCATCCACAAAAAGCATTTCTCCCGGTTTCAAGCCGATGATCGAACAGACATCTCTGAAGATCGAAGGATCTCTCTTGGACTTTTTCATTGTAAAAGAGTTAAAAATGAAGTCGAAGTGGTCATAGAAAGGGCTCTTTTCGTTGATCTCATCAAGCCAATTCGTCTGATCGCTCAATATCGACATAACGAGACCAGAGGATTTCATCTTTTCGACCTCCTCGATCATCCCTGGCCGTAAAATGAATCTCCGAAGAATCTCATCCCTGAGGGCCTCATCACTGTCGGTGAGTCCGGCCGTCTCTCTGAGGACGGTCCAGAAATGGTGTTCGTGACACATCCCCGTTACGTATCCTGTTTGGTACATGAGTTTTGAGGCAGTCTGAAAGAACTCTTCCGGATCGAGGCCATTATCCATTGCGATTGCGTTCAGTCCGTTCTTAAAGCCTTCTTCGGCAAGCACTCCGCCGAAGTCAAAGATGACTGCCTTTGTTAGACCCAGCTTCTGACGCGTCATTTTTCACCAATGCATGCCATCATCCCGGGGAAGAGGAGAGATGGTGTACTTTTTTTATTATAACAAAAGTGCTTCTTTCGGCCCGGAGTGATCGTTCACTTTCACAGCATTCACTGGTTCTTCGACCGTATGCTCTAGCGGTCTTGACATTCTTTCTGACTGTGATACGATAAGTTATAAGCAGCCAGTTGTTTTTGTAAACCTGGTGAGGAAAATACCCTCAGAACGGTAAAGTGCTCGCATGCATACCGTGACATGGGGAAAAAGGGGGCAATGATTATATCTGGACAGGGGAAGTTAAGAAGCGATGTCAGAAGAGCGACAATGTCCCCTGTCATCCCGTCCTAAAAAAAAACGGCAGCGATGCTATGGAGGTGCATGATGCCTATCATTGAGCATGGTGGCATGAAGATTTCACTCGACGATGAAGGGTATCTCGTTCATTATGATGATTGGAATGAAACGGTTGCCTGTGCATTGGCAGAGAGGGAGGGGGTAGCCAAACTTACAAAGGACAGAATGGACATTATACGGTTTATGAGGGACTACTATAAACAGTACAGCGCCTTTCCTGTTCTCCGCGGTGTTTGCAGGAAGGTCCATCAGTCAAAGGACTGCTACAGCGAACAATTTCTGGACCCGCTCAAAGCGTGGAAAATTGCAGGCCTTCCGAAACCGGATGAACATGTAATTAGCGAAATAAGAGGCGAAGGTGGTGTCGTGTGAAGAAGGCACTGATGATCAGCGCAGACAACTTTGAGGACTCCGAACTCCTTGTCCCCTATTATCGGTTGAAGGAGGAGGGGATCAAGGTGGACATCGCCTCCTTAAAAAAAGGAAAGATCAAAGGGAAACATGGCTATGAAGTTGACGTGGATAAGACCCTGAAGGAAGTCGATCCGGCCGAATATGACATCCTCGTCCTTCCCGGTGGGAAGGCGCCGGAAGCCATACGGAAGGAGAGGGAGGCGATCGATATCGCAAAGCATTTTTTCCAAAGCAATAAGCCCGTTTCTGCGATATGTCATGGACCGCAGACATTGATAACGGCGGGATTAGTAAAGGGCAGGCACGCAACCTGCTACCGGTCCGTTGCCCCTGAGATGAGGGAGGCGGGGGCCGTCTATGAAGATAAAGAGGTTGTAGTTGATGGAAACCTTGTCACCTCGCGGCAGCCGGCTGATCTGCCCGCGTTCTTACGGGAGACGATGAAGCAGCTCAGGGGACGGGGATAATTTTTTGTCCGAGTCCTCGATGCATGTCTCTGTTGACCGATGATACAAAAGAGACTGTCCCACCTTTATACCCCTTGGAATGACAAAAAGGTCTCGGGCGAAACTGTCTTGTCTTTGAGGGAGCGGTGAAGCCATTGCATCCGGGACAGGGACACAGACAGAAGGATACGGCATGAATAGACTGGCGAAGGAGAAAGCAGCCTATCTCAGGCATGCGGCCGATCAGAAGATCGATTGGTTTCCGTGGTCCGATGAGGCATTTGATCGGGCTGAAAAGGATGATAAGCCGGTATTCCTGAGCTCAGGCGCAGTCTGGTGTCATTGGTGCCATGTGATGGCAAAGGAATGCTTTGAGAATGATGAAATCATAGGGCTTTTGAATGAAAAGTTTATCAATATAAAACTCGACAGGGATGAAAGGCCGGATATAGACAGGAGATACCAGCAGGCGGTTGCCGCCATGGGTTCAGGCGGCGGCTGGCCCCTGAGTGTCTTTCTGACGCCCGAGAGAAAGCCATTTTTCGGTGGTACCTATTTCCCGCCTGACGATAACCTGGGCAGGCCTGGTTTTAAGAAGATACTCATGGCGGTGAGTGAGTTTTATAAATCAAAGAAGAAAGACGTTGCAGAACATGCCGAAAGACTTTTGAATCACCTCAAACAGCAGTCCATGGTAGCCGGAGATATAGACGTCTCTCAGCTTCAGGACGCTGAAAAAACGATAAATGCTTCCTTTGACCCTCAAAACGGAGGTTTTGGCTCGGCTCCGAAGTTTCCGATGCCCGGTGCCATGGAATTCCTCATGAAGAGGTTCTTCTACAGCGGGGAAGAATATACGCTGCATGCTGTAAAGAGAACCCTTGAATCAATGGCAAAGGGCGGTATCCATGATCAAATCGGTGGCGGGTTTCACAGGTATGCTACTGATGAGGCATGGATTATCCCGCACTTCGAAAAGATGGCTGATGACAACGCATGGCTTTTGCGAAACTATCTTGATGCGTACTGTCTCTTTGGTGATGCGTATTTCAGGGGGGTCGCTGAGGACACCATCGCATTTGTCAGGGATGTGCTGTCCGACCCTGAGGGAGGATTTTATGCAAGCCAAGATGCGGATGTCACCCCTGACGACGAAGGAGGATATTTCACTTGGAGGGATGAGGATTTCAGGAAGGTGCTCGATGAACGGGAATACCGGGTTCTGTCTCTGCATCTCCTTCATGACAGGGGAGCGATGCGCCATGATAGCTCCCAAAAGGTGTTGTTTGTTGCGATGGAGCCGGAGAGAGTAGCGGAAAAGACCGGGCTGGAACTTTCGCTTGTGAATACATTGATTAGTCGCGGCAAGTCAAAACTGCTTCGGGAGAGAAGCTCAAGAAAACAGCCTTTTATCGACAAGTCGATCTACACATCCCTCAACGGAATGTTGATAACATCCTTTCTGAAGGCCTTTCGGGTATTGAACGACAAACGGTTAAGAGACTTTGCCCTGAAGAGCATCGAGAGAATCATGGTGCTGCACTGCATCAACGACAGGCTGTATCATTCTTTAGGCGTGGCGGCGCTTCTGGACGACTACGTCTATCTCATAGAGGCTTTGACAGCGGCCTATGAGGCCTCGGGGAATCCGGCCTATCTCAATCGTGCTGATGAGTTCATGGGATTATGCATAACCAGATTCTGGGATAACAGCGGGGCTGGTTTTTTCGATACTGATGGTGAAGTCCTTGGACTCAGGCTCAAGGGGATAGAGGATATTCCGCAGCCGTCGGCAGACTCCATAGGTATCATGCTCCTCGATAAACTCGCAGCCCTCACCGGGAAAGACCGTTACCGGCAGTATGCCCTGAGGGCAGTGAGGACATTTTCTCCGAGGGCAAGGGAGTTGGGAATTCATGCTGGTTATTACTATGCTTCCCTGGATGCGTATTTCCATTCCCTTACCATCTCACTGGAATCGTCTCCGGAAAGTGAACTTGCCCGCGCGGTCCGCGCTGCTTACCATCCGTATATGAATATCCGCTACGGAGAGGAGAGGGGCTATGTTGTTCCCTGCGGAAAAGGCAAATGCTACGACCCTATCGATAACGCTGACGGACTGAGGGCTTTCTTAAAGAATCGAGAATGGAAATGATGCATGCCGTTGGGGTGTGGCTGGCGGATACGCATTGGCGGGGAGACCGGTTCTTTTGGTAGCGGTAACGGTTATCGTTGGTCAACGCTCAGGGAGCAGGCGAAAGGTTCAATCAGAAGATGTTTTCGGAGAAAGCGCTTTTACCCCTCGTGGAGTTCAAAAATTCCGGCGGATTGTGTATCGGCATTATAATGAGCATCCTCGTGATCTTCCGTGGCGTAAGACGACGGATCCTTATCGCATAGTCATATCGGAGATCATGCTCCAGCAGACTCAGGCCGGGCGGGTGATCGAGAAATACAAGCAATTCATTAGGGCATTTCCAACGTTCTCATCTCTCGCGCACGCGCCACTCCATGACGTGCTTACGATGTGGCAGGGCCTTGGATATAACAGGAGGGCGATAGCGCTGAAAAAAATAGCCCGGATCATTGCCGAAGAGCATAAGGGAAAGCTTCCTATATCTGAAGAGGAATTATTGAAACTTCCGGGGATCGGAAAATATACTGCCGCTGCGGTTCTTACTTTTGCCTTTAATCATCCGACCGTGTTCATCGAGACAAATATCCGGAGGGTCTTTATTCACTTTTTCTTCCGGGATAGAGAGGGCGTCACGGATGCTGAAATTTCCCTTCTCGTTGCCAAGACCCTCGACCATACAAACCCGCGCAAGTGGTATTATGCCCTGATGGATTACGGCGTGATGCTCAGGAGACAATATCCAAATCCTAACCGGAGGAGCGCTCATTATCAGAGACAGTCACCCTTTGAAGGATCGAACCGGCAGGCCAGGGGTATAATCCTCAGGCTTCTTGTCAGGAAACCCGGTATTCTGGAAAAAGAGATACTCAGAGAACTCAAGGGAAGTTCCGAGAAAATAAGAGAAAACCTTGATAGATTACAGCAAGAAGGATTCATTGAGAGAAAGGGGAAAAGGTTTATTGTGGCCAAAGAAGAAGACGTGTAAGCTGAAAGAGATATTCAGGAAACATGTCGAGCCGCACGGGACAGCGCAGATTCTCAGATACAGCGGGCCGGTTTTTCGGTAACGGAACTTATGTCGGGAAAGATAATCGTGTGACATCCTCCCCGACTTCAAGGAGGGGGAAGATGTCACGGGGACTGTAACTTGTGGCGGAGGAATCCGATCACAGTGGGAAGAATAGAAATAAGAACAATGGCGAGGATGACGAAGGTAAAGTTTTGCTTAATCAAGGGGAGATTACCGAAATAGTAGCCTCCGAGAACAAAAATACCGACCCAGGCTATCCCCGCAGTGGCGTTATACAGTGAAAACCTCCCATGGGTCATCGCTCCTATTCCTGCCACAAAAGGAGCAAACGTACGGATGATGGGGAGAAAGCGCGCCACAACGATAGTTAACCCTCCATGTTTTTGGTAGAACTGATGGGTGCGGTCAAGATATTGCCTGTTCAGAAAGCGGACATTTTCCTTAGAAAATATTCTTGGTCCAACAATATATCCTATCCAATAGTTCACCGTATTCCCAGCGATAGCAGCGACGCTCAGAAGGCCGAATAGCCAGCCGATTTTCAGGGAACCTCTGGCGGCAAAGGCCCCTGCGGCGAAAAGGAGTGAATCTCCCGGGAGAATCGGGGTCACCACAAGTCCGGTTTCACAAAAGATGATGAGGAAAAGAAGCGCGTACGTCCATGCGCCGTAATCCCGAATGATCAAATCCAGATTTCTGTCGAGATGAAGAAAGATCTGAATAAAATCATGAATGAACTCCACGCATCCTCCTCATTTCCTTCTGCAGTTCCGAAGTTTCTGAAAATGGTTTTCTTATCATATCTCTCTGTGAAGCACAGAGAGATACACCGAAAAATATAGGTATACTTTAGCAGATTTTTCGTTTTTTTCTTTTTAATAGATCTGACGAGGAAATCGGATATTCACTGACACGGATACGATACCTTCACAATATCTTCATCTCTCCCTGATATGCTTCGGCAGTGAGAGAGCTTCAACAATTCGGTGAACGAAATAAGCATGGGAGCCATTGTTCTAAAACTCATCTACGCCGATATTTGGCAACCTCTCTACGGCATGCTATGAGCTTTTGATGGGCGTGGGAGTCAGCTCCTCTTTTCTTCCAGGATCGCCCCCACTGGACAATGGAAGCAAAGAAGTAGTTAAATTAGGTGATGTCTGGGAAATACGAGGAGCCTCTAACGGCTCACCTAATATCATAGAGGACGATTGCCATGCGAATCCTGCTGGTCGAGGACGACACCAAGATTGCCTCCTTTGTTGTGAAAGGGTTGAGAACTGCGGGTTATGCGGTGGATCATACCATTGACGGCGAGGATGGCCTCCACATGGCCCTTACAGAGCCGTACGACGCGGCAGTGATCGATATCATGCTTCCGAAACTTGATGGCTTATCCGTTATCGAGGCGATGCGGAGAGAAGGCGTCAACTTCCCAGTCATCATCCTGAGCGCCAAGGGCTCCGTTGACGACCGTGTCAAGGGTCTCCAAAAAGGAAGCGACGACTACATGACGAAGCCCTTTGCCTTCTCAGAACTCCTTGCCCGTATCCAGGCACTTCTCCGGAGGGCGGGTGGGCAGGCTGCAACGACACGACTGGCGGTGGGGGATCTATCCCTGGACCTCATTACAAGAGAAGTGACCAGAGAGGGCAAGAAGATCGAACTGCAACGCATGGAGTTCTCGCTCCTTGAGTATCTCATGCGAAATGCCGGGCGAGTGGTTTCAAAGACCATGATCATGGAGCATGTGTGGGACTATAACTTCGATCCCCAGACTAACGTTGTCGAGGCCAGGATCTGCAGACTACGGGACAAGATCGACAGGGACTTCTCAAAAAAGCTGATCCAAACCATTCGGGGGGTGGGCTATGCGCTTAAGGAAACTCCTTAAGCTTCGGAACACCCTCGCCTTCCGGCTGACACTCTGGTATGCAGGGATATTCACGGTCTCCTCCTGGGTTGCTTTTTTCCTTTTCTACACACTCATCACGACCGTTATCGGCGATAGGACGGATCAGGATCTCCAAAGCCAGGTCAACAGGCTTTCGACACTTTTTTCCGACGAGGGTATCGAGGCCGTTGAGAACGGGGTTGTCATCGAAGCGCAGGCCGCAGGGGTGAAGAAGGTTTTTTTCAGACTTCTTCGTCCGAACGGACAGGTCTTCTCCTCGACCAACGTATCCTACTGGAAAGATATCAGCATTGACAGGACAGCGATAGAGCTACTGCTGTCGGGTCGTGGGTCCGTGTTAGAAACGATCGTGTTACCGAACCGCAGGGACAAGGTGCGCATCCTTTATGCGATGCTCAGTCCAACCGTCATTGTACAGCTCGGACAGTCCATGGAGAGTTTTTCGCGTTTCTTGGACGCTTTCAAGGATATATTTTTTATGACTATGACCTTCCTGACCGTAGTTTCTGCTGGGGTTGGCTGGTTTATGGCGAAACGAGCGGTATCTGGTGTCGAAGCGGTTACCCATACGGCTCAAAAGATATCCGAAGGCTCCCTCCAGGAACGCGTACCAGTGAAAACGAGGGGTGATGAAATCGATCGGCTCGCAACTACGTTCAATAACATGCTGGACCGCGTCCAAACCTTGCTCACGGAGATCAAGGAGATGAGCGACAACATTACCCATGACCTGAGGAGCCCCATTACCCGAATTCGGGGAATCGCCGAGGTGACGCTCACCACCGGCACGTCCCTGAGCGAATATGAGGGCATGGCTGCCAGCACGATTGAGGAATGCGATCGCCTTCTCGACATGATCAATACGATGCTCCTGATCTCAAAGACGGAATCCGGAGTGGACAAACTGTCCCATGAGGAAGTGGACGTCGGGGAGCTTGTCCGTAATGCCTGCGAACTGTTTACACCCACAGCTGAGGACAAGAGGGTGAGCCTGAGTTGCCACGCTCCTGGGACAAGCATTGTCTCCGGAGACGTACGGATGCTCCAGAGGATGCTCTCCAATATCCTGGATAATGCCGTGAAATACACGCTGCCGGAGGGGAAGGTGGAGGTTTCCGTCTCGGAGAATGAAAAGCAGAACACTGTTGTCTCAGTGCAGGACACGGGAGTCGGCATCTCCGAGGCCGATCTACCCCGTATCTTCCAGCGTTTCTACCGCTGTGACCAGAGCCGGTCGGAGGCCGGGACAGGGCTTGGCCTCAGCTTGGCAAGGGCCGTTGCTCGCGCCCATGGGGGAGACATCACGGTGGTGAGCAGGCAGAATCAGGGAAGCACCTTTACGATTATCCTCCCGAAAGCACCTCCATCTTGATCACCGCATTGGTTCATCCCTAACACATCATGCGAGGAGGCCAGGGCCTTTGTTTGGCCCGGGGGCCCGCGCATACCAAGGCTCGCTCCAACATTACCACTTTATAATCTTCCGGTCAGCTTCCCGTTAAGTACGATGACTTAAAATGTAGTCAATCATCGAGGGCTGCATCTCAAGCCCACGAAAACCAAGGAGGCAAACATGCAGAAAAAAACAGTCACAAGAGTCCTAGTCAGCCTTGTCCTCGCAATAGCCATGCTGGGATTGGGGATCGGGATTTCAACAGCGGTAAAGGCTTCGAATTCGCCTGTTGCTTTGGCATCGAGGGATGACGTTCCGATGGTTCCTGGCAATTTCAGTGAACTTGCCGAAAGGGCCAGACCTGCGGTCGTGAACATCCAGACAGTCAAGACGATACAAGGCGGAAGCCGCGTGTTCCGTCACTTTTTCGGGAACCCTTTCCAGGAGCAGAATCCTTTCGAGGACTTCTTCGGCCTCCAACCCCAGGGCTATTCTTCGGACGGCTTTGAGCAGAGGAGTTTGGGTTCGGGTTTCATCATTGACCACGACGGATACATAGTCACGAACAATCATGTGGTGGAAAATGCGGACCAGATCAAGGTGAAACTTGCCAGCGGTAAGGAGTTCGACGCAAGGGTAGTTGGGCGGGATGCCAAAACCGAC
>Ga0187856_1003205_pt1 | contig 11525 bp, 9 predicted proteins | sample June2016WEW_8_40_FD_132443 | JGI IMG/M metagenome (GOLD analysis project Ga0187856, IMG submission 132443) | Peatland microbial communities from SPRUCE experiment site at the Marcell Experimental Forest, Minnesota, USA - June2016WEW_8_40 | ecosystem: Environmental > Terrestrial > Soil > Wetlands...
CGCGCGAAATGGCGAGCGTTATGACTGGCGTCTCGCCGGCCGGGATCGTTGCACGAACCTCTCCCGTGCGGGAGAGCATGTACACCTTGCCGTCGGCGCCGGCGCAAAGGATTTCGCTGTTGGGCGCGATGGCGACAGCGTTGAGCGGCGTCGGCAACGTCGCGATGATTGGGGCGCCGCCGCCCGGTAGCGGCCAAATGCGCAGCGTCGCGTCGTAGCCTGCGGAGACGACCGCGCTGCCGTCGGGCAAAAAGGCGACACCGTTGACGTTCTGCCGATGGCCATCGAGTACACGCGGCGAACCGCCGGCGAGCGGCCAGAGCCGCACGGTACGATCCCACGACGCCGACGCAAGCGTCTTGCCGTCCGGCGAGACGGCGAGCGCAACAACCGGCGCGGTATGGCCTTCGAGCACGGTTTGCGGCTGCGTCCCGCCCGCGTTCCAGATCGCGATGCGCGCGTCTGCGCCGCCGGTCGCAACGCGGCCGTCGCTGAGAAAGACCACGGCGTTCACCGCGCCGTCATGGAAACGCAGCACCTGCTCGGCCGTGCCGGTCTTGAGCGACCAGCGGATCGCCGAGGTATCGAAACTCCCCGAGACCGCCATGCCTCCATCGGCCGAAATCGCCAGCGCACGCACCGGACCGCCGTGGCCGCGCAGCTGGGCGTGCGCCGGAAGGGCGCCAAGCAGCAGCAGCGAGCATATAAGCGAGACTCGTCTCGGCATGGGTTCCTGCAATGTCGCTTTGCATCGAAGATTACTTAACATTGAGAAAAAAGTTGGTCATCGGCGAGCGCTTGCGGAGCCCTGCCTGTGCTGCCGTTGCCCGCTCGTTGCGGCGGCGCGGATGTCATCCGGCATGTGAAATCGTCGAGAACGCTCTGGTCTTGTCTGGGCGGCGCCGCGAGGATCGCTATGAGCCCGTCAAGCTACTGCATTAAGACGAATCAAGTACGACGCTCGCCGCTGCGGGAAAGATGCTATCCTGGATCGCGATCAAGTAACGGAAAAGGTGAAGTACGCCCGCAGACCGAAGCCGACCGCAAAGGCCAGCGCGGCGGCGCCCATCCCGATGAGGAACGTCTCTATTCCGGATCGCAACCATCCCGTGGACGACCACCTGCTCTTGATGGCACCGACGCCGAAGAAGGTCGACGCGGTCGCAACCACGCATGCGATGAGACCACCCGTCGAGAGATAGGATACCAGCGGCACGCAACCGCATAGAATGAACGCGGCAAATGTGTTGAGCGCGGCCAGTATCGGGGATCTCAGATTCGGGGAAAGACCGTACTCCTCCATTGCCATCGTCTCTGCCCACAGCGCGAGGTCGGACGTAATCACACCGACCACCCGCTCGAGGTCGTCGCCGGCAAACCCCTTAGCCGCGAAAATCTGTCTGATTTCCTCGCGTTCGCCGTCCGGTTCGAGAGCGATGTGCCGGTGCTCGATTGAAAGCACGCGATCGTAGTCGTCCCGTTCGGCCTTGGTGCCGCTGTAGTTGCTCGCCGCCATCGCAAAACCGTCGGCGACGAGATTGGCAAACCCCAGAATAAGGACCACGCTCGCCGACAGATCCGCGCCAACGACCCCCGCCACGATCGCGAACGTCGTGACGGCGCCGTCGATGCCTCCGTAGATCCAGTCCCGCAGGTAGTTGGCGCGAGGGCCTTGGGCGAGGCGATCCCGGATCGCTTTTTCGGTGTGGCTATGCTCCAGCGCGTGCGGCATCGATGATCTCCGGGGCCGAGTTCGGTTGCCCGAGTATACGCGAAACACCGCCGCCGGCGTGCAGAAGGCGGTGCGCTTTGATTTTGCCACGCGCGGAACGGCGGCGCTGCCGACCATTATGGGGCAGACGCGATGGAGCCGCAGCGTCCTCGATGATTGCCCTGTTGACCCAAATCAATGTGTTCTCCGCCTGTTACGGGCAGTGAGACTGTGGCGATGTACGGCGCGAAAGAAGCCAATGCCTGGATTGCGGCATCGGTCCGCGCCGAGCCAACCGATGCGGGAGACAACGATGAGTGTCGGCTCAGATTCGTCACAGGGCGAGGCCCGGGGAAAGGTGGTGAGCTTTCCCGTGACGCCGCCCACCGCACGAAAGAGCTGGTCGGGCCTGAAAAAAAATTGGCTTGCCGTGGCGGTGATTACGATTTGCGTCATCGCGGCGATCGCTGCCGGGTTGTGGGGTGTCAGCACGAAAAGCACAGTGCACTACGTAACCGTGCCGGTCGCGCGCGGCTCGATTACGCAAGCCGTAACCGCGACGGGAACCGTCAATCCGGTGCTGACCATCATCGTCGGGTCCTACGTCTCCGGAGTCATCCAGAGCCTTTCCTGCGATTACAATACACAGGTGAAGGCGGGCCAGGTTTGCGCCAAGATCGATCCGCGTCCGTTCCAGGCGACGTTGAACCAGTATTCGGGTCAGCTGCTGCGCGATCAAGCCATCCTCGGAAAGGACCAGGCAGATCTCACGCGCTATCAGCAGCTCGCCGCGCAGAACTCGATTGCGCGCCAACAGGCCGAGGATCAGGCCTACGTCGTCCAGCAGGACCAAGGGACCGTCAAGCTCGACCAGGCGCTCGTCGAAGGCGCCCAGCTTAATCTCGAATACACCAATATCGTGTCGCCGGTGGACGGCACTGTGGTGTCCCGCAATGTGACCCAGGGGCAGACCGTCGCCGCCAGCTTCCAGACGCCGACGCTATTTCTCATCGCGAGCGATCTTACGAAAATGGAGGTCGATACCAATGTCAGCGAGAGCGACATCGGCGGCATCAAGGAAAACGACGACAGCAATTTCACTGTCGACGCGTTTCCCAAGCGAACCTTTCAGGCCAAGGTGAGCCAGGTCCGGCAGTCGCCGCAAACCGTGCAGAACGTCGTCACCTACGATATCGTGCTCAGCGTCGACAATTCGGACCTGGCGCTCAAGCCCGGGATGACCGCAGCAGCCCAGATTGTCGTCGCCCAGCGCAGCGATGTCATTCGCGTGCCGGACCAGGCGCTGCGGTACGTTCCCAAAGGCTATGTCGCGCCGCCCGCGCCGCCCGCGCCGCCTGGCGCGGCGCCGGCGACGCCCTCGGCGACCCAATCCAATCAAGGCCAGGTGTGGGTTCTGCGCGATGGCAAACCGGTCGCCGTTGCCGTCGTTCTTGGCCTCGACGACGACACCTACACCGAGATCGTGAGCGGCAACGTGCAGCCGGGCGATCTGGTAATCACGGGAGAGCAAAGCACGACGGGCGGCCAAACCGCGACACCGCAACTGCGATTGTAATCATCGAGGCAGGCCCCGGCCCACGGCGCGAAAATGCCGGAACAGACAATCAGAGTCGAGAATGTGACGCGCGTTTACCGCGTCGGCGATGTCGACGTGCATGCGCTGCAGGGCGTCAGCCTCGTTGTCGAACGCGGCGAATTCGTTGCCATCATGGGTTCATCCGGGTCGGGCAAATCCACGCTCATGTCGATCCTCGGCTGCCTCGACCGGCCGACGAGCGGCAATTATTATTTCGAAGGCACCGATGTCGCCCATCTCAGCGAGCCCGAGCTTGCGGGGCTGCGCAGCGAGCGGCTGGGCTTTGTCTTTCAGAGTTTCAACCTGCTCGCCCGCACCAGCGCGATCGAAAACGTCGCGCTGCCGCTGTTCTATGCGACAGCGAACCGGTCAAGCGGAGCCTCTCGCGTCGAACGCGCACGGGCGGCGCTGAGCCTGCTCGGCCTGGGTGATCGCGAGCGCAATACGCCCGGCCAGCTCTCGGGCGGCCAGCAGCAACGCGTCGCCATCGCGCGCGCACTCATCAACAACCCGGCCGTGCTGCTTGCCGACGAGCCGACCGGCAATCTCGATACGCGCAACTCGCATGACATTATGGATACGCTGCAATCGCTCAATCGCGAGCGCGGCGTCACCATCATTGTCGTCACCCATGAGTCCGACATCGCCGCTTATGCAGATCGTGTCGTGACGATGCGCGACGGCAAGATCGTATCCGACGAACGAAAGCGCGCCGAGAAGCCGCCGCCGCATGCTGCCGCCAGTCTCACCGAAGCCGGCGGCGAATCCGTACCACCCGCGCAAGAAGCGGCCCGGCCGGCCGGGGCGCCATCCGGCGGGTTCTGGGCGTTCGGATCGATGATCGCAGCCGCCGCGATGCAGGCCATCCTCCGTAACAAGATGCGCTCCGCGCTGACCATGCTCGGCGTCTTTATCGGCGTCGCCGCGCTTATCGCGATGGTTGCCGTCGGCCAGGGTGCGAACCAAGCGGTGCTCAAGCAGATAGCGAGCCTCGGCACCAACTTGTTGGTTGTTGTTCCCGGCGCCACGACGATGGGCGGCATACGCGGCGGATTGGGCAGCGCTTCCACGCTCACGGTTACCGACGCCGAAGTTCTGCGCCGCGAAGCACCCGCCGTCGCCAGCATCAGTTACCTCATCCGGCAGACGGGACAGACTCAATACAGCAATCAGAACTGGACCACGAGCATTCAGGGCGTCAGTCCCAATTATCCGCCGATCACCAACTGGCAAATCGCCGCAGGACGCGGGATTTCGCGAGATGACAACGATAACGCCGCATTAGTCGCCGTGCTTGGCCAGACGGTCGCCCGCCAACTGTTCGCGGCCGACGAGAACCCCATCGGCGCTCCCATCGAAGTCAAAGGCGTGACGTTGCGCGTGATCGGCACTTTCGTCGCCAAGGGGCAAACGGCCTACGGTACCGACCAGGACGATCTCGTTATGATTCCGTTCACGACCGCCCAGCGCAAGGTGCTCGGCGTCGCCGCGCCCAGTCAACAGCAGACGCCGCTGAACTGGATTTATCTGCCGGCGCCCAATCCCTACAACCTGCAGGCGCGATTGATTGGTTATGTGAATCAGATTTACGTGCAGGCGACGAGCGAGGATCAGGTGCAAACCGCGATCAACCAGGTCACCGCGATTCTCGCGCGCCGACACCAGATCCGACCCGGCCAGGTGAACGATTTCCAGATCCGCAACTTGAGCCAGATCGCCGAGACCGCCGAAAGCTCCAGCCGCATCATGGCGCTTCTGTTGGCCGCCGTGGCCTCGATATCGCTGGTCGTCGGCGGCATCGGCATCATGAACATCCTGCTCGTATCGGTGACCGAGCGGACAAGGGAGATCGGTCTGCGCATGGCGATCGGCGCCCGCCGGCTGCACGTCCTGTTGCAGTTCCTTGCCGAAGCAATCTTTCTCAGCGTCAGCGGCGGCCTCGCCGGCATCGTCGTGGGCGCGGCGTCCTCGATCGCCATTTCGCTGATTGCGGGCTGGCCGGCTCCGGTCTCCCTGGCAGCCGTTGCCGGCGGCTTTCTGTTTTCCGCCGCTGTCGGCATGTTCTTTGGCTATTATCCCGCCCGCAAAGCCGCCAACCTCGATCCCATCGAGGCTTTGCGGTACGAGTAAGCGACCGACCCGATCATCTGCGCTTTCGCAAAATCCGGCGCGCCGCGCTAAAGGACTGCAATGACCGAACCGGCGGCCCCCTCTCGGCGCGATATCTGGGTCAATCTGCTGCTCTACCCGGGGCATACTTTGCCCACGGCGGCGGCGCCCGTCATCGTTGCGGTCGGGCTTGCCGTGCACGACCATGTGTTTGCGCCGGCGCCCCTGTTGCTGGCTTTCCTCGCCAGCTGGCTCATCCATATCGGCGGGGTCTTTACCGATAATTACATGCTGCTTTCCCGGCATCCCGATGTTCCGGAGCATCCGGAATTGCTCGCCGGCCTCAACAACGGGACGCTGACACTGCGTGGTCTCAAGGCGGCGATCATCGCCTGCTTCGTCCTTGCGGTTTTGCCGGGCCCTTACCTGCTGCACGTCGCCGGTTTTCCGGTGGTCGTGCTGGGCGCGATCGGGATCGCCGCCAGCCTCGGCTATTCGCTGAGCCCCTATTCCATGACCAAACTCGGCATTGCCGATCCGCTCTTCTTCGTCATGTTCGGCGTCGTCGCCGTGGCCGGGGCTTACTACGTGCAGGCGGCGCCGGCACACGGCGCCTCCGCAGCATCGCTGTTGGTGCCGCAAGCGCTGCCGTTTGGCGCCTTCGTTCTCGGCCTGCCGGCCGGGGCGCTGGTGACGAACGTGCTGCTGATCGACGATATGCGCGACCGCTCGTTCGATGCCTTGAAGGGATGGCGGACCGGGCCGGTGCGCTTCGGCCTCAATTGGACGCGCTGGGAATTTTTCGCCCTGACGGTCTTTTCCTATGTCGTTCCCTTCTGGTTTTGGCTCGGTCTGGGCTTCAGTCCGTGGGTGCTTTTGACCCTGCTCACGCTTCCCGAAGCGATCGCCGTCACGCGCGTCATCTGCACCTTCGATCAACTCGAAAAGCTGGGCCCGATGACGCCAAGGGCGGCGCGGCTCGCGCTCATTCATTCGGTTCTGCTCGGCATCGGCATCGCGATGTCTGTTTAGCCAGAGCGACTGAAAGCAATTGCTGCAATTTCGTTATGCGCCGTTCGTGCGGCCGCCGAGACGTTTCTTTTGATTCAGCCAACGCTCCGCCGCCCGTGTTGTTTGCTAGGCGCCGGGTTCGCCTTCCGCTTTTTTCGTTTCCCCCCACCCTACCCTCCCCCGCAAGCGGGGGAGGGTAGGGTGGGGGCATGGAGCGCCGGGAGGCGCCAGGGGCTTGCGAGACCCCTTGACGGAGCCTGCGAGGCTCCGTTGTCGCGCGCCAAACGGACGGGTTTGCGAAGCCCGCCCGCGAGGCGCGCGCGCCCAAAAATCCGGCAGGTTTGCGAGGCCTGCCGGCCGGGCGCTGCGCCTCCCGGCGCTCCACCGGCCGGTTTTTTGTGCCGGCCCCGAAAGCGGCGAGCCTGATCTCCGGCTTCCGCTTCCGGCCTGCCCGCCCGTCCGGCGCGTCATGAGCACGCCTGATGATTCGGGAAGGGTCTAGGAATAAAAGCATAAAACCACGCTGTTGTCAAGTGGCGCGTAGCATCGCATCGCGAGCGTCGCTGATCCCTTTGCGCTCCTATATGCTGTCTGATCCGAAGGTCGCAAAAAATGAGGACAAAAAGAATCCGCACGGCGGAAAAAGGATCAATCGATCGCACCGAATCGTTCGACGAGTTTCTCGTCAAGGAAGGCCTGCTGGCAGAGACCGAAGACGCCGCGATCGAGGAAATCATCGCCGACCAGATCAAGGTCGCAATGCACGAGCAGCACCTGAGCAAGACCGCCATGGCAACCAATCTCCAAGCACTGAACCTAACGCTGGGACAGTTGCGGGATGTTCGCGACGCTCTAGACCGTAGAATTCGGCGTGGATTACAATTGAACGATCAGGAAATTAAGGCGCTACCAGCCTATCTCCGTCGTCCGCGCAAGATGCCGGAGGGCGATGCGATCGCCCTGGATACAGGTGGTACAAATATCCGAGCTGCTCGTATCCGACTCGGGGGGGAAACACCCTACAAATTGATCGGTGATCCCGTTAGCGACAACCAACTCCTCAACACGGCAAGAAAACCGGGGCAGGTGAACGACGTTAGCTTATTTGAAAAACAAGCAGACCTAATCGTCAAAGCCGCTAATAATATGCCTGACCCTATCAAACTCGGATATTGTTTCTCCTACCCGGCCGAGATCACACCTGACTGCGATGCGCAACTGCTCAAGTGGACCAAGGAAATTCAGATCGTCAATGTCGTAGGAGGAGAGCCTGTCGGAGCAAGGCTTGCAGATGTGCTGCGTCAGAAACATGGAAAATCCCTTCAGGCTCCCCCGGTGCTCAACGATACGGTTGCCAGCCTCCTCACCGGCGCGTGTGTCTCGCCAGAGAAGACGCATTACATCGGCTTGATCGTTGGCACTGGTACAAATATGGCAGGTTTTTTTCCGGTGAAGCGCATCACCAAGCTCCCCGGCGATATTGATCGGACCAAGTGGACCGACGACAAGGAAATGGCCGTCAACCTAGAGTCAGGGAATTTTACCCCACCATATCTTTCCGAGTATGACGACACGGTTGATTTTTCCATGCCAATCGGCCAGCGCGGTGATCAAAGATTCGAAAAAGCTGTCAGTGGCGCGTATTTACCGCGACTCTTCTGGTATCTGGCTGGACCGGAAGCATGTGCGAAAGTGCTCTTTAACCCCTATGACCCTGAGACCGATTGCGGGCACATCATTGAATTGCAGGATCATCCTGTCGTAGGGGAAGCTGCTACCGCCGTGATTAGTCGTTCCGCCGATTTAGTCGCGGCAGCCCTCGCTGGGCTGATTAAAGCCTACCAGGAAAAGGAGCAACAAGTCGAGGCAAAGGAGCAACAAGTCGGTATCATGGCGGAAGGCTCATTATTTTGGGAGGAGACGGGCGGCTACTATGAGCGGGTCAAAGAGACGCTGCGCCTGCTTGTCGCAGATGACACGAAATTCGAAATCCTAAAACCTCCAAAGAGCGATACCAATAAAGGTACACCCATCAATCTGACGAATTTGGTTGGCGCAGCTTGTGCCGTACTCATGAGAAACTCCGGAGAAACGTAGAGTTCTGTGTGACTGCCCGCTTTTCCCAGGAAAGAGGATGGAGGAGTTGGACATTCGCCGCAGCCAACACTCCTGCCCCGCTCGCGCTATGCGGCGGCTTCAATGTTCATCCGAAAGGGCACGGCGGCGATCACAGCATCTGCAGCGCGTTCCTGAAAATCCGGATCGGCACGCAATTTGTCGATGGTGCGCGGTGCAGGGAATTTATCGCTACTCAGGTCCGACCAATCCGCCGCGGCGAATTCCAGGACTTCGGCGGCCTTGCGAATGGCCTCGTCGATTGTGTCGCCTGCGGTGAATACGCCGGGCACATTGGGGAAGGACACGCCATAGCAACTGTCGGCGTCCTTATGGATGAGAGCAATGTAGTGGGCCATTTCGCCTGCTCGCTCAGTCCTTTTGCCAGCCTGTCACGCGCCAACACTTCCTCTCCCCCTCGTCATGGCCGGACTTGTTCCGGCCATCCACGTCTGGCTCGCGGCATCGCCAGAAAGACGTGGATGCGCGGGTCAAGCCCGCGCATGACGAATGAGAGATCTCACCTCCCCAACTCCCGCATCGCCGCATCGAGTCCCTCCAGCGTCAGCGGATACATCCGCCCGGCGAGAAGCTGCCGCATCAGGCGGATCGAGGGCGTCGTGTCCCATTCGGGCTCGGGCACCGGGTTGAGCCAGACGCAGGACGGATAGGTGCGCACGACGCGCTCCATCCACACGCTGCCCGGCTCGTCGTTGAAGTGCTCGACCGAGCCTCCCGGCACGACGATCTCGTAAGGGCTCATCGCGGCGTCGCCGACGAAGATCACCTTGTAGTCGTGCGGATAGGTGTGCAGCACGTCCCAGGTCGGGGTCGTCTCTTTCCAGCGCCGGGCGTTCTCTTTCCACACGCGCTCATAGAGGCAATTGTGGAAATAGAGATGCACCATGTGCTTGAATTCGCTCTTGGCCGCGGAGAACAATTCCTCCGTCGTCTTGACGTGCCAGTCCATCGAGCCGCCGACGTCGAAGAACAACAGCACCTTGATGGTGTTGTGCCGCTCCGGGCGCAGCAGGATGTCGAGATAGCCCTTGTGCGCGGTGCCCTTGATGGTGCCGTCGAGATCGAGCTCCTCCGGCGCGCCGGTGCGGGCGAATTTGCGCAAGCGGCGCAGCGCGATCTTGATGTTGCGGGTGCCCAGCTCGACATCGCCGGCAAGGTCCTTGAACTCGCGCTTGTCCCAAACCTTCACGGCGCGGAAATTGCGGTTCTTGTCCTGGCCGATGCGGATGCCTTCGGGATTGTAGCCGTAGGCGCCGAACGGCGAGGTGCCGCCGGTGCCGATCCATTTCGAGCCGCCATGGTGAGCGCCCTTCTGTTCGGCTAGGCGCTTCTTCAGCTCCTCCAGCAGCTTGTCGAGGCCGCCCATCGCCTCGATCTGTTTCTTCTCCTCTTCGGTGAGGTATTTTTCCGCCAGTTTCTTCAGCCACTCGGCGGGGATTTCCGCGTTGAGCGACTGCTCGACGAGGTCGAGGCCCTTGAACACGTGGCCGAACACGCGGTCGAACTTGTCGAGATTGCGCTCGTCCTTCACCAGCGCGGAGCGCGACAGGTAGTAGAACGACTCGACCCGGCGGTCGGCCAAATCCTTCTCCATCGCCTCCAGCAAGGTGAGGTACTCGCGCAGCGTCACCGGCACGCCGGCCGCGCGCAGCTCTTGGAAGAAGGTCGCGAACATGGCGGCATTGTAGAGCGGATTTCGGTGAAATGGACTCAATACGAGCGGCGAATTCAGCCTGCTCCCTCCCCCCACCCGGGCCGCGCTTGCGCGCGCCCGAGTGCAAGCTTTGTGGGGGAGGGTCGGGAGGGGGTCGCGAGGCGACGCGAAAGCGTCGACGTAGGCGAGACGACCTCCCGACCCCCACCCCTACCCCTCCCCACAAGGGGGAGGGGAAATCTCAAAGATATATCTTGCGCTATATCTCTTTGTGATGTATCTAATGATATATCTTCACCCTAAAGGAGTAACTGAAATGCACGGACATTGCGAACCCCACTACGGAAAATGGGCGGCCGGCCGCCATCGCCGCGGCCGCTTCGGCGGCCATGGTTTTGCTGGCGGACGGCATGGCGATTTCGGCGGCATGGGCGCCGACGACATGCGCGCCGGGCGCATGCTGGCGCAGGGCGATTTAAGGCTCATCGCGCTTGCCTTCATCGCCGAGGCGCCGCGCCACGGCTACGAAATCATCAAGCTCGTCGAAGAGAAAACCGCGGATTGGTACAGCCCGAGCCCCGGCATCGTCTATCCGACGCTGACCTATCTGGAGGAAGCGGGCTACGTCACCGCGTCGACCGAAGGCGCAAAGAAGCTCTATGCCATCACCGCGGAAGGCCGCGCCTACCTCGAAGCCAATCGCGACGTGGTCGACGCCGTGCTCGACCGCTTGACCGCGCTGGGCGAACGCGCAAACCGCTGGCGGCGCGCCTCGCGTGCCGAACGGGAGGACCGCGCGCTGCCGCCGCTGCCGCCGCTGCCGCCGCTCGTCGAAGCCGCCCTCGACCATTTGCGCGAGACGCTCGGCAAGCGCCTGGAAAAGGATGCGGAGGCGGAAGCGCGCCTGGTCGAAATCCTCGCCCGCGCCGCCGGCGATTTGCAGCGGACGTGACGGACGGCAGCATTCGCGGCGCGCCGCGCAACTGCGACAAAATACCGGGCGAGGAGTTCGAGAGCGCGCTCTCCGTGCGCAATCTCGCGCTGCTCGGTCGCATTCTTGCCTTTGCTGCACTGCGGCGTACGGAAAGCCGGGGCGCGCATTTTCGGCTCGACTATCGGCAAACCGACGAGGTACGCTGGCGCGTGGCGACCCGGCTGCAATTGGGCGGGAACGGCGCGATCGAGTTTCACACCGATCCGGTAAAGCAACAGGGGCGACCCCATAACGCATGGCAAGTCTGAATCTTTACCATTGACAGGATGGCGGAAGATGGTAATTGTACAGACGTCTGATTATTCAGTGCGCC
>Ga0187856_1003207_pt1 | contig 11523 bp, 12 predicted proteins | sample June2016WEW_8_40_FD_132443 | JGI IMG/M metagenome (GOLD analysis project Ga0187856, IMG submission 132443) | Peatland microbial communities from SPRUCE experiment site at the Marcell Experimental Forest, Minnesota, USA - June2016WEW_8_40 | ecosystem: Environmental > Terrestrial > Soil > Wetlands...
AGCAGTTTCATATGCTCCGCTCGCATGAACGCCTTTGACTCTACACACTTTTTTTCCGTGAGCTTCTGGATTTCAGGGGTATCCAGTTTCGGTTCCGGTTTTACATTGGGCTTCCCGATATTATAGAAGAAAGGGAACGTCACCAAACCGACAAAGATGACTAGTCCGATAATGATCTTTCCTCCGTCATAGATTCTCATTGCTCAATGCCCTCCTTTCCCGGAAGGGGTTCCAATCGCATGTCGATGGTTCTTTCTTTCTCCCCTTTCATCACCAAGGCATTTCCCACGAGCTCGTGCACCCCTGCCACGCCGACACCCGGGACCCAATAATCCATGGAGGTCGAAAGGGTGGCCCTGTCGATGGCGCAGATATTGGCAAGCATATTGACGCCATAATGTTCATGGACATGCTTCACGGCATTTGCTCTCGGGAAGCCCCCTCTCAGCCTCAATTCCATATTTTCGGAGGCATTCAATCCCGTGCCACTTCCGCAGCAGAAGGTCTTTTCCTTGATCGTGTCCTCATGCATCTCGCAAAAATGGTTACAGACGTTCTTGATAATGTACCGGGGCTCCTCCAAGATTCCCATCCCCCTGGCAGTGTTGCAGGAGTCATGGAAGGTCACCTTCAGGTGATTGTTCCGAGTCGCGTCGAGTTTCAGTTTGGTGTTCTTAATCAGGTCGGCGGTAAATTCGGCAATGTGGACCATTTTTGTGGATTTTGCATTCTCGAATCTTGTCCCGGTTATCGGGGAGACCGGCTCTTCGAGGAAATCTGCCGGGCCGTTCCACGTGTCCATGTATTGGTGGATTACCCTCCACATGTGACCGCATTCACCCCCGAGGATCCACTTCACCCCTAAGCGCTTTGCTTCAGCATAAATCTTGTAGTTCAGTCTTTTTGCCATCTCGTTCGTGGTGAAGAAACCGAAGTTCCCTCCTTCTGAAGCGTACGTGCTCCAGGTATAGTCAAGGCCGAGCTCGTGAAAGAGCATCAGATAGCCCATAGCGGTGTATGTGCCCGGATTTGCAAAGAGATCACCGGAGGGAGTGACAAAGAGTATCTCAGCGCCCTTCCGGTTAAAGGTGGGATTGAGTTTGATGCCCGTTATCGTCTCTATGTCATCGATGAAGAATTCCATGGTTGATTTTATCGTATGTGGCTCGAGCCCGAGATGGTTGCCCTTCATGTAACATGCAGCCACGGGGCCTGCAATCCACCCGATGTTCAGTCCCAACAGGTTCGTAAGCTCCCTGCCCATCATCGTGATCTCCGCTTGGTCGATGCCGTAAGGACAGAAGATTGAACAGCGGCGGCATTCGGTACACTGATAGAAATAGTACCACCACTCCTTCAGCACATTAGCCGTAAGGTCTCTTGCCCCGGCAATCTTCCGGAGTATCTTTCCCGCCAGGGTGAAGTTTCCCCTGTACACCGACCTGAGAAGCTCAGCCCTGAGAACCGGCATATTCTTGGGATCCCCGGTTCCGATGAAGAAATGGCATTTGTCGGCGCAGGCGCCACATCTGACGCAGATATCCATGAAGACCTTAAAAGACCGGTACTTTCCGAGCAGATCCTTCATCCCTTGCAGGATTATTTTTTCCCAGTTTTCCGGCAGTTTCCAATCCTCGTCATTCGGTCTCCATTCCCGCGCATGAGGGAAACCGACGGGTTCGAGTTCCTTCGGCTTTGCCGCGTGACAGAACATGTGCTCCCGTATCTCAACGGGGGTATCCATCCATCCTTTTTTCGGGGGATTAAAATCTATTTTTGACAGTTCATCTGGCTTTGCAGTAAATTTTGCCATCGTTACTCCTTTTCCACCGGAATTCCAGCTGCTTTCATTTTCTCCCTGAAGTCGTTTTCATACTCTTCATAGGTGTGTACCTTTACCGGGTAATTCCACGGGTTGACACGCCTCCTCATGCGGCTGTTGTTTGCCAGGTTCCTGGTCGGACTGAGGAACACCCCCCCCATATGCATCAGTTTGCTGAAGGGGAAATAGGCAAGAAGGGTGCTAACCAGGAACAGATGGATGTAAAAAATGACGCCAATGCCCTCGGGCACTTTAGGCGTAAAGGTGATCAATCCCATTGCCAGTTGCTTGACCCCTGTGACATTCACCTTGAAAAAATATCGCATGAGGATGCCCGAAACAGCAATGCCGAGGATCAGGAAAAGAGGAAAATAGTCAGCCGGAAGCGAAATGTAGCGCACCTGTCCACTGAAAAACCGTCTCAGAACGAGATAGGTCACCGCCAAGAGGATTACCACATCGGAGAGGTACAGCAGCGGGACGCCCACCTGGAAAAAGCTATCGAGACCCGCAATCAATTCGATCGAGGAAGGCAGCTGCTGCGTGAAAAACCTGAGGTGTCTGACTACAATGATGAGGAATGACCAGTGAAAGGCCAGACCCGCTAACCAGAGCCATTTTGCCTCTCCGTACGCAAGGTTCGTCCCTTCATGCATTTGCGTTTTCAGGTTCCTGAACAGAGAACGAAAAAAGAGCACTTCCAAGGCCATCCGCCCGAAGACGCCGAGTGTGCTGGACGGGTTATCCAGTTTGTTTTGCTTGATCCACGGCAGGGATTTTTCCTGTCCGCAGGTTGTCGGAATGCAGAATGGCACCGGCGAACTCCCCCATTTCAGGACGCGGCATAAAAAGCCTCCCACGAAGGTGGCGAGGGCCACATAGGGGATAACGACTGCGAAAAGGAAATGCAGGTTTGCTGCGTACACCCCAGCGAAGGCTATCAGAACAAGGGTTAGCACTGCAATAAAAGCGAACAAGGATCCCATTTTCTTACCTCCACTTTTTGTTCTCAGTTAACGCCAGGAGTATCCATGGGTCGACTATTCCTCTTGGACCTCACGTACCAGTTTCGCTCTTTGCAACAGTCTAAACGTCATATTTTTCACTTCATTTGCCTTGAGCTCGTAAATCTTCTCCCGGCACGTCATGTAGATATCAAAGGAGATGAGAGCAAGGGCATCTATCCGGGACTCAAGGTTCAGGAGTTCTTCAGCAGCAACGGGTTCACCGGCTTCAATCTCGCCTCGTATGACGTTTTTTAGATGAAACATGAAGGCCAAGTCCTGCGAGGGGGGCAACCCCTGAACTGCCCTGATCCTGATAATATTGTCAAGGGATGGAGATATCTCCTCAGAATTCGTCCCCTGGAGAAGGCCCTCAAAGATCTTTTCTAACGCCTGGGAAATCGTGTATCCAACGGGATTGGTGAACGGTTTTTTTTGATTTCTTAAAAAGCTTGATGCCTCGGAAGGATATGACTCTAGTACCTTATCGAACCACTTCTTCAGAATTGCGCCTTTTTTTTCTGACAGGAGATCCTTCAGCTTCATCTTCACCTCCCCCTGAAGTTAAGACTATCTGCACAGCGATGTTCGGCGGAGGGCAAAAAGACTTATGATTGGCCACCTTCGCCTGCAATGACAGGAAACCAACCCTTTCGGAGAATCATCACGACACCCGCCGCCAGAAGGGGACCAAACAGCAATCCCCTCTGAGATTTTTTTCCGAGAATTGCCTCGAGACGGTAAAAACTGCCTACTTCCTTTTTTTTGTCTTCATTCTGGCCTAAACGCAGCCAGTCGGCTTAGGAAGGCCGGCTATTTTACAAGCCTGTTTTGCAGGCCCGCCCGGATAGAGCTCATACAGGTACTTTGTATTGCCCTTTTCTGGGCCCATGACCTTACCGATTTCCTTCACGAGGATCTTTATCATAGGAGCGATCTGGTACTTCTGATAGTAATCCCTCAGAAAATTAACGACCTCCCAGTGGGCATCGGTCATCTGGACTTCCTCTAATGTCGCTAAATGGCCCGCAAGTTCCTTGCTCCATTCATCGAGGTTAACAAGATAACCATCCTCATCAACCTCGTATTGCTTTCCCTGAAATTCCATTGTCGGCATATGTTCCTCTCCTTTCTGAAAGTTTTTTCCTCAACGGAAGGGATGACTCCCCTTTTCAGCTTTTTCTGCACTTCGCTGTTCAACATGAGATCGCGTCGGGTTATACACGATAATACATGACCACCACTGTGGTCAAATAAAAATAACTTATTGATGAATTTAGGACACTTATTTGATAGTAGTTCTTGCCTTAATGAATACTACCTTCCCTGAAGAATCTAACCGGCGTGTCTCTTTGACAGGAGTCAACCTATGAGTCCTCGCATCGTACGCAAACACGGCCTCCGAGTACGCATCTTCAGAAACGCGACTCCAGTCTTCTCCATACGCGAGAACAAGCGCGTCAAGGTATGCTTCGCCCACATTATGTCCAGTGGGGTCAAAGCAATAGACGGCTCCACAGCTGCATTTCCCCCCGACGCAATCTCCCATTTCCGTCTCCATACGCTCGGGTTCTTTGAAGAATTCATTGCAGAAAGGGCACTTCGCGACTTCATTCTTGTCTTCTCTTACTCTCGGTTTCAATTGAAATCACGTTCCTATCAGCAGGCATATCATAGAATGGAGCAGGGAGAAATGTCAAACAACTTCACGGAGTTCTTGCAATGTCCTCGTCGCGATATTCCCAACGGTCTTCTCTATTATTTCTGAGTCTTCATACATCCTCAGTCTTGCCTCATCAGCGGTCAGAGCTTTAACCTTATCCCTAACCTCCGGAATATTCATTCGGGAGATAGCCAATAGCGCGAGACTTCTGACCAACGGATCCTTATGGTCGAGGTACTGCACAGCGAGGTCGGCAGCACCGGCAACGGGATTGATACCCGCCTCAGCAAGCCTTCCCATCGCCCAGAGTACCCCTTTCAGGAACATCTCCTCCTCGTGAAATGAAAAGATAAGAGGTGGGACGTCAGAAAACGCTTCAGGACTGTTCCTGACTATCTCGCCCAACATCTCCGGTGCGCTCCATCCGATCCCGCCTGACTCCTCTCTCACGGACCAGAGCAGGCGCTGAACAATATTCCTCACTACCGAGGGATTCTTTTTGGCAACGACCCCTGCAGCCCTTCCCATAGCTTCAATAGCCCTCCAGCATAAGAGCGCCTCCTTATCATACGTAAGCGAGATCAAGATGCTGAAGACCTTTTTGTTTTCCAGGGCACATCGAGCAACCCTCTCAAAATCCACTGCATGCAGAGCTTCTTTTATTTCTTCTCTTAAGGAAGCCATTCTTGTCTCATCGTACGGATGCTCAATGCCTCAAAATCGCGCATCAGGCATCACGGCTTTATATACGCAAAACCGTCTGCTTGGCGTCTAACGATCTCCGTTATGCCTGCCGGAACGACTGTCACAAAGTCGGGAAGACTCTCAGCGGCAATCCGCTGTGTATGGAGCGCATTCCTGCATGCTAGAAAGAGGACGCCTCGTTTTGATAATTCCTCCATGTCAGCACTGCCGGCGCTCACACCGACAGCGCATACTGTCCCCTGGACCTCTCCCGGTGTCTCTCCCTCCCGAACATACCCCTTTACTGCGGAACCGTTCGCCACGACGACCACCTCGGCACTTTCCTCGCTCACATCATTGAGAAAATTTATGATATTGCTTATTGCTACTGCCCATCTCTCGGGTTCATTGACATGCAGCAACACCTTAAATTTCATCGCTCCCCCGCAAGAATAATCTGCCGCGACATTAAGCCTTTAAGAAGGCTTTTTTTTCTCTGAAGCGCAGTGCCTGTCCTATCAAGCCTCTCGCCCACTCTTCAGTGCCGCGGGCATGAACATGGGTGTAGGTTGCGAGGACATTTTTAAAACAGATGCCATCCCTCTTTCCGTGTATACCATGACCTCTCTTCATTTTGAATGCATAAGAAAATCGATCATCCTCTTCCGCAGTATTAAGCGGTCTTGAATAGTGGAACTCATGCCCCTTCAGAAGCGTCCCCTGAGGATAAAAGGGATTTTCGCTTACAACTTCTACGATGGAGTATCCATGTGCCTGAGGTTTTTTTTCGAGAGAAAAGACGAGGGGAAAGATATCCGCCATAGGATATTCCCTGGTGCCCAGCAGGAGTCCTCGGCCTAAGTACATGAGGCCGCCGCACTCGGCATAAACCGGAAGTCCCCCGCTGACGGCATTCCGCAGGGAGTCGCGAAATGGAAGATTTTCTGCGAGGGCTATCGCATGAGTTTCCGGGAAGCCACCGCCTATGTAAAGTGCATCGATGTCAGGGAGCTCTTTTCCCGTGAGGGCACTTATTTCGATGAGGGAGGCACCGTGAGCCTTAAGTTCCTCAAAGTTCTCAGGATAATAGAACTGGAAAGCTGAGTCCCTGATTACGCCGATTCTCAGTGATGCGTGACGGATAATGACTGAAGGGCTTGCGGCTGCCGGAGCTTCTAATGGCTCCACGTCCCTTGCAATACGGAGGATCTCGTCAATATCAAGGTAATTGGTTGCCAGGGTCTCGGCAAATGCGATCGCGCGCTCAGTATCCGGATGTTCCTGATAGGGCGTCAATCCCATGTGACGCTCGGGGAATTCTCCCTCGGGCAATCTCGGAACCGCCCCGACCACAGGTAACGAACAATACTGACCTATGGCAGCGCGTATCACGGATTCATGCCTGCTTCCTGACACCTGGTTGAGAATGACACCCTGAATCCGTACGTTCCTGTCCAGATTCAGACACCCGAGCACTAAGGCCGCTGTCGTCCGTGTCATTTTTGTGCAGTCAACAACCAAGAGGACGGGAGATTTCAGAATCTTTGCCAGTTCTGCCGTGCTGTAAGAGCCTTCTGCGTCCATGCCGTCGTATAAGCCCCGATTGCCCTCGATAACCCCTATATCGCCGGTACAATGGGAATTGAAGGAGTCCATGATCTTTTCTTTAGAGATGAGAAAAGGGTCAAGATTATAGCACGGATTTCTTGCAGCTACTGACAGCCATCCGGCATCTATGTAATCAGGGCCTTTTTTAAAAGGTATGACGGCGAGACCCTTCAGCGACCTCATGGCCGCGATTAAACCGAGAGAAATCGTCGTTTTTCCCGAACCGCCTCTAAGCCCCGCGATGACCAGTCTTGGATAATCTTTCATTACTCTCCTATTATAACCTACATCTATCCCGAGATTGCGATCGCAGCCGCTTGGTCTTGGTTCGGGCTACAGTGACGATTGACAAACCGATTGACAGTATGACAGCCATTGCATGAGGGCAGAACGGGAAGGGGATGCGCTGTCGGGTCCCACAAAAAAGGAAAAGGCAGGCCACTGCTTTGAGCGGCCTGCCCATCGTATCTATAACGAAAAAACGACCTGCTATTTAGGTGGAATCTCTATAAAACTGCCGCCGAAATAGGTATAAATGAGTTGCCCTGCGTCAACAAGGTCCTTCAATGCATCTTTTACCTCATCCCGTGAAATGCCAGCCTCTGCAGAAATGGTCTTCTGAATATCAGAAGATTTCAACTTCTTCTTCCCAACCGATTTCTCGACCAACTCGTAAATTTTCTTTTTCACTTCCTCTTTTTCCATTCTGCCACCTCATGTGCTCGCATGGTTAATACGTGGAGGGGGCAAAGCCCCCTCCGAAACTATATCACATATTACCACTTGAATGTTGGAGTTGTCCTGAATGTTTCCCTCGCAATGACAAAGTCATCGATATGCTGGTAGGTGAACGGCAATTTTGTTATCGTGAAGAACTTCTCCCAGCCTATCCTGTCGACCCACTCTCCGACCCTCTCGTGCTTTCGTGCGCCTGCGATATAAGAATCAAGGATTAGTTTTACGGTGTTGGTGACTTCAGGCCATCTTGGGGGATTGTTCTTAATGAACGGCACAGCGAGCTTTGAAAATTTCGGGTTAGACCTGAGGCTTCCTATCTTGCCACCCACGACAATCGCCACACCGTCATTTTTGGGGTCGTGAATCTCAATCGGAGGGCACACAGTGAAGCAGTTGCCGCAATACATGCACTTGTCAGCGTTAATCTTTACGCTCTTTTTCCCCGGATCAGGACTGATCGCCCCGGTCGGGCAGGAAGCGATGGTCGATGGAATTTCACAGACATTCGGCACCCTCGTATGGTCAATGACGGGTGGCTTTCTGTGGACGGCAACCACTGCGATGTCTGAGCAGTGGACAGCGCCGCACATATTGACGCAGCAGGCGACTGCCAATCTCACCTTATTCGGCGTCTCTTTCGTCGTGAAATAATCGGCAAATTCATCCATGAGAGCCTTCACGAGTCCGGATGCGTCCGTACACGCTGAATGACAGTGTATCCATCCCTGTGTGTGGACGATGTTGCTTATCCTGGGGCCGATGCCGCCCGTCATGTATTTCTTGGCCTTGAGTTCCTTCTGCAAAGGCTCAAGGTTCTTTTCCTCCGAAACAAGAAGTTCAACATTGTTTCTCGTTGTCCAGCGGATGTAGCCGCCGCAATACTTCTCAGCCATTTCTGCGAAATCCCTGATCGTAGTCGTGCTGAGAAGCCTTGGTGAGGCAACCCTTACTGTCCATATCTTGTCACCTTTATTGCTGACATGAACCATTACACCAGGAGTCAAAACCTCGTGGTATTTCCAGTCGCCGTAGTTTTTCTGGATCACGGGTGGCAAGAAATCTTTATAATGGGGTGGTCCGATATCCGTTCTTCTCTGTGGTGCTGACATAGCATTCCTCCTTTTATTTTTTCAAGACGTGTTTCTTTAATGCTGCAAATCTTCCTCGGTCCAGAAGAAGAAGGGGTCTCTTCTCGGCTCTTTCACCTGCTGGGGAACAGGAGCGACCCCGATAAATTCGAGGAACTCTCTCATCCCTTTCCGGATAATAAGTTCACCGATCCTCTCCCTGTTCTTTCCATGTTCGTCCCAGAACTCCCACATCTTTTTGATGAGGTCCTTGAATTCAGTATAGGGAGGCTCCATCTTGATAAACGGGACAATTACCCAGGAGAGGGTTGCACCGATGACGAACGGAGCTTTGCTGCCGATGAGGATGGTTGCACCCCTTTCGCCGGTCGGCTTCAATGCCTTTGTCATCTTTGCAATGCAGTGCATGCACCGGACGCAGTCTTCATCAGTTATCTTCAACTCCTTGCCATCATAGCTCATGCATCTGCTCGGGCAGCGATTCACAATCTCCTCTGAGATATTCATGCCCTTCTTGGCGTAGTTGGCCACTTCTGCCTGATCTATAGCGATCTTGCCCTTCCAGGTTCCGATGATGGAACAGTCCGCACGAGCGATGGATGCGATGCAGTCGACGGCGCAGCCGGCCGTTTTGAATTTGAATTTATAAGGGAAGGCGGGTCTGTGCATTTCATCCTGCCATTCCTGTGTTATGCTGTAATTGATATCGAGGGTATCGATGTTTGCCCACTCGCACCGTGCCGGTCCGACACAACAGCTCGGGGTCCTCAGCGCGGAACCGGAACCACCGAGATCCCACCCGCGGGATGAGAACTCCGCAAAGATCGGCTCAAGGTTTTCGGTAGTCGTTCCGAGGAGAACCAAATCCCCTGTGGAGCCGTGCATGTTCGTCAGGCCGCTCCCATATTTGTCCCAGATATCGCACATCTCCTTCAAGAACTTTGATGTGTAGAAGAATCCCGAGATTGAATTGATTCTTACGGTGTGGAAGTTTGCGACATTAGGGAACTCTTCAGGCAGGGATGAATATCTCCCGATAACGCCTGACCCGTAGCCACGGACACCGACAATACCTCCGTGCTTCCAGTAGCCGCGTTTGTCCCTGTATGACTTTTCGAGCTGCCCGAGCTCATCAGTAGCCATCTCACTTTTCACTGCTGCTTTTTTGATTTCCGTTACAAAGCTTGGGAACGGGCCTTTTTCTAGCTCATCCAGCAGCGGAGTCTCATACTTCTTTGGCATAACATCCTCCTTTTTCTATTTTATTCTTCCGAGCACTCTCTGGATTGGGAATGAAATTAATACAGCCTAATATATACATCAGTTTATGGTCAAATAAATAAATTTAATCATTAAATCACATTTGCTTATTCAGGTGCAAGGCCGCATGTTTCGAAGACGGTCTGCAAAAAGTGTATGGGTCGTATGCTCATGGCTTTGCAGCGTTCCGCGGAGTTATCCGCATATGGATGCCCGTATTCGCCCTGAGGGGCCGAACTCAGTCGAATTGATGATTCAGGGAGGTTCTCGTGAAAATGAATAAGTGTCACGGGCTTGTCCGTGGTGACCTATGAAGTCGGCGCCTTCCGGCAACGGCATCGATGTCATCCTCCGCCATAATACAGACTTTTGACTACAGGCCTGTCTTCGTATACAATCATCTCATGGAAGTCGGTTTTCTTTACGACGACATATTCCTCGGGCATGAAGTGCCTAGGGGGCATCCTGAATGCGGCACGCGGTTGCTTTCGATAGTCAAAATTCTCAAGGATTCACCCCTCTTTGGTAAATACATCCATGTGATGCCGAGAAAGGCCGATTTTCCCGATGTCGAGATGGTGCATCACCACCAGTATGTGGAGCAGATCAGGAGTTTCGGTCAGGGATATGCAGACGCCGACACATATATTTCGAAGGGAAGTCTTGAAGCGGCTCTCTATGCTGCCGGAGCGGCGGCGGAAGCAATTGATCGATGTAAAGACGGCGAGATTCACAGGGCATTCTGTGCCGTCAGGCCGCCCGGACACCATGCCGAAACTGACAGGGCTATGGGGTTCTGCATCTTCAATAATGTGGCGATCGGCGCCTGTTATGCTCAGAAGGTCGGATATAAAAAGGTCTGTATCATCGATTTTGACGTGCATCACGGCAATGGCACTCAGCACATGTTTGAGGATGATGACACCGTTTTTTATTTCAGCACGCACCAGTACCCTCATTATCCGGGCACCGGGAGTGCCTCGGAGAAAGGGAGAGGAAAAGGGGTGGGCTTTACCCATAACATTCCTATGGATGCTGGTTCCGGGGATAAGGAATATTATGCTGCCTACCATGGCATCCTGCCGGGTCTCGTAAAGAAATTCCAACCTGATATCATGATGGTCTCTGCTGGGTACGACATCCATAAGGATGATCCCCTCGCAGCCATCAGAGTGTCCGATGAAGGGATCAGGAGCATCGTAAGAGGCATCCTCTCATTTTCTTTGCCGACAGTCTTTGTCCTCGAAGGGGGATACGACTTAGCTGCACTCGGACGGTCCGTTCTCATAACGATCGAAGAGATGATAAAGGATTAATCCTAGTGGCTCGGAAAGCGACAACAGAATTTCTTTAGCCTTCGAACGCAAAGGAACCAAGAGCTTTGAGAGTCAGCGACTTGCGTTGTCCGCCCGTAATGTTTGTGTTGTCTCCATTCAACTCAGATCGCGGGTATATAGCCCCTTGGGTGGTTCAGACGCAAGACGAATATTATCCATCTACCCATATCCTGTCATCAAATGGAAGCATATTTTGTCGCAAAAACATCCCAAAATGTACCGTTTGTCCTGATCGTTCCCCAGCCGTGGGAAGCATAAAATGTCGTAGAACCTAAAAGGAAGCATAACTTGTCATTAGTTTATTTTACGTATTCTGCAT
>Ga0187856_1003208_pt1 | contig 11514 bp, 12 predicted proteins | sample June2016WEW_8_40_FD_132443 | JGI IMG/M metagenome (GOLD analysis project Ga0187856, IMG submission 132443) | Peatland microbial communities from SPRUCE experiment site at the Marcell Experimental Forest, Minnesota, USA - June2016WEW_8_40 | ecosystem: Environmental > Terrestrial > Soil > Wetlands...
AAGCGTTCTTTTGGCAATAGAGATGTCGGCGGTCCTCTCTCTTCCCCCGTCAGTTCGAATCAACGGCAGCGCTCTTATGCGTATTGTATAGCGACTTCGTAGTCAATAGTCGCATGGTCTGGGGAAGGACCATTGCCCTCACACCCGAGTTCTCCTTTTGCTACCTTTCTACGGTTTCCGATCATGGCAGTTATAATATGCGTGAAATCAAATCCACCGTCAACGCAGTCCTTGCTCAAGCAGGTTATCCTGAACAAAGCATAACTGCCGGGAAAGAAATTAACTATCCGGGGTAACGCCTTCCCTATGCCTCTCTGATTGTACGTCATGCTGATAACGATGTTTAAGACCTCAGGAAAATGTGCAGACATATAGCCAGCATCAATCCTCTGTTGCAGCCTTTCCGCCCTCGCCACGTTCTTTTTACTGTTCATGCTGTTGTTCATGTTTCTCCCAAATAAAGGCGCCCTCTGTAAAGGAAGGGGCGCCTCCCCAGTTAATTACAATTTGACAACACTAATCGCCTTGGGACCTTTCGGCCACTTTTCGATGTCAAAGCTTATCCCGTCGCCCTCAGCAAGACTTTTAAAGCCGTCGCCCTGAATTGACGTGTGGTGAACAAAAGCGTCACTTCCCTCTCCACCCGTAATAAAGCCATATACCCCTTGCTGTCGTCAAACCACTTCCAGCTCCTTGTGCCATTCCTCTTTCCTCCTTTTCTATAAAATGACATCCTCTCGCGGCCAGAGACCACGAGCATCCTGGTAGTTCAGGACGACAGACCGCACTTGCCAGACGTAGGGCTGAGAGAATATCCGGCAATACTGGTGCATGCAAGCGCGTCCGGGCCCTGCACCGGCGGCTCTTTCAAATCATTCAACGCTGAGTTTATATTTCGTTCGATCTCGGTCGCCCTGGCATCTCCTGATGAAAAACAGCCGCCACGAGGCATTGGGGGATTTGACCACGTTCTGCAGGCCCCGGGCTGCGATTGTCCCTTTTGTCCCCGTTCAGGATGTTCCAGATGTCCTGGCAGGCCTGGGAGACGTCCGAGGGCTGGTGAACGGCCCTCGCAGCCGGAGTCATCTGGAGTTTGCCGGTGAGGCACGTTTCTATCCCCCTTCTGTTCCTCGATGTATTTCTTGATTGTCTCTTCTAAAATATGCCCGCTGGTCTCAACGAAGGATGAGGCATTCTCAGAGGTGCTTCTCCAGAGCGCCCTGTTCAGCGCGGACGATACCACAGCAGTCTTCCGGCCGATATGCCCTTGAACATTTTGTACATGCGAGGGGGTGAGAACTTCGGATGTGCGGCAACCATTCACATAGACATGGTCGGCTTTGTTTCCAGTACTGCCGATGGTATAAACTCCTTCTCTGCGGCTATCCGCTGAAAAAGCTCTCTGAGTCGCGACTCTCTCTTGCCTGTTCACACCTGGCGTCTGAAGTTTTTCTTGTTTTAAAATAACATTCCCCTGGCAATTAGTCAAGGTGTGGTATTCGTCAGTTCCTTTACTGACGTGGGTGTTTGCCCCTGTCTTCTTTTTCTGGCACGAACAATGGAGAATGCGCCCTTCCTTTTTCTCGCTTCAGGAATTTACCTGTCCGGATAAGAAAGCTCTAAAAGGAACTACGAGCAAGTCCTCCTGGAAACCTGTCTTCTGGAGTAGGTCTTCCTTACCGTATTCTATCGGCCGGTAGCGCTCCTCTTTCCCTCCTGAAACACATTAGAGAACTGCAGAGCCCTGAGAAAACCGGGGCAGGATGCCCACCTCGACCCTGGCATCCTGCCCTGGGATGGAGAATGCGGCGCCCGTGATTGTTCAAATTCAGAGAGAGAAATTCCATTGAAATATACTGTCGCAGCCTATATAATTAAATATTATTTCAGAGGAGGATATGGATTGAGAAAAGTCGGAATCGAATCTGTAGAGCCCGAGATGAAACTGACCAAGCCGGTATTGAACGAAGCGGGCATGACCCTGTTCGGCGAAGGCACGATCCTTACCGAGAAGTTCATTCGAAAGTTACAATCCATGGATATAGCAGTCGTTTATGTCGAGGGCGCATCGACTCCCGAGAGACCATTAGAAGAAGAGCTCTCGCTTCTCAATGCACGCTTTCGGATAATAGAGGACGAACCCTTTATGAGTTCAATAAAGACAATCCTAAAAGAACATATAGAGTCGCTGTATATATGATGAAATGAACGCCCAACAAATCCGTGCTCAGATAGAGGAAATCGACAGCCTTCCGACAATTCCGCCGTTAGTCAGGAAATTACTTATGACCATTGATTCCCCAACCCTGTCTCTTACCGACATGGGTAATTTTGTGGCGAAGGATCAGGCTCTCACAGCAAGGCTCCTGAAGATGGTGAACTCTCCCATCTACGGGTTTCCGGGCAGGATCTCTTCAGTTTCCCAAGCGCTCATCCTCCTGGGGTTGAATGTGGTGAAGGGTATTCTTCTCGGCGTCTCGGTCTTCGAGCTGATGGAGAAGACCATGGTGGGATTGTGGGAACACTCCCTCTCCACAGCGGTGGTGGCACGGGGGATTGCGATTAAGCAAGAACTCAACGATCCCGAAGAGGTCATGGTTTCCGCACTCCTCCATGACATCGGCAAAGTTGCCATGAAGGCAAAGTTTTTCACAAAATATGGAGAAGCGCTTTCGATGGCCGAGGGCGAGGGGATGCTCATAAAAGATGCCGAAGAGAAGATTTTCGCTATAAACCATGCTGACGCCGGGGGATGGCTTTGCCAGAAATGGAATTTCCCTACAAATCTCGTCGAGCCGGTAGCATACCACCATAAACCGTCCCTTGCGAAACATGCTCTGCATCAGGCAGAGATAGTCCATGTGGCGGACATCCTCGTGAGGGCACGCGGCTTTGGCTTTCCCGGGGACCGTCTGATCCCCGCAGTCAGCCCCGAGGTCTGGGAAAAACTCCTCCTGTCGGAATCTGATGTCAGGGACTTGCTTTCAGACATGGAAAACGCAATTCAAGAAGCCGCTGACTTAGTCGTTTAGTCATGAGATGAAGACCGTTATCGTAATAAGCAAGTACATCAATCTGAATACGGAAGTGATTGGAATCCTCAGGGGTAATTATACCCTCGTGCAACTTGAGGATATTAATCGTCTCTTTGAGGTTTGCTTCACCGAGCCTCCTGACCTCATTTTATTGGATATCCATGTCCTGAACGTCGGTCTTGCGGAGGCCATTTCGACACTCAAATCAGATCCCTTATTCGCTCATCTGCCAATCCTGATTGTCATCGATAACGTGGACCAGGTGAAGGCCTTCCCCATCGGGTCAATTATCGACGATTATCTCGTTGCCCCCGTTGATATCCGCGACCTCGAAGTCCGAATGGACCTTTGCTCATCCCGTGCTCAGAAGGTCCTCGAGACTAATCCGTTGACTCGACTTCCCGGTAACATCACGATCATCAAGGAGATACAGAGAAGAATCGACACCAACGGTCTCTTCTCATTTTCCTACGCGGACATGGACAATTTCAAACCGTTCAATGACCGATACGGTTTTTCGCGGGGTGACGAAGTAATTCGCATGACGGGCAGGCTTATCACGAACATTATTAAACTCAAAGCACCTGAGGAAAGCTTTGTCGGCCACGTCGGTGGTGACGATTTTGTATTCATCATTCGGATTGAGAGCATTGATGCAGTGTGTAGCGAGCTAGTCGCAACCTTCGACGGAATCATCCACAGTTTTTACGACACAGAAGAGAGGGAAAAGGGGTTTATGGAATCGCTTGACAGAGATGGCAAGCGGAGGACGTTTCCCCTCATCACCCTCTCCATTGGTGTTGCCCATAACAAATGCAGGAGTTTTTCCCACTACGGCCAGGTAAGCGAGATTGCCACAGAGATGAAACAGTATGCGAAGGCGCATACCGGAAGTTGTTACAGGGTAGACAGAAGGATAAAGTGACAATCCCTTGGAATTTCCTTCAGCGATAGGAACCGTGTAGCCCCGGAGTTACGGCTCACCGATACCAGACGGCGTTTACGGCAGATACGTCGCTTTCGTTTCACTCTCGCATCGGTGTCTTCGAACTGTGGTATAATTTACTATGTTCAGAAAGGTCATGCCCGTTACAATAAGTCTTTTTTTTGCGGCAACCCTTCTTTCGCCACTTTTATCCGCAGAACCCCGAAAGGAAGTGGCCGTCATTACGGTAAACGGCGCCATCAATCCCGTCTCCGCAGAGTACATCGGAAAGAGTATTCAGAAGGCTCAAAAGGATAAAGCGGAGGCGTTGGTGATAGAACTGGACACACCCGGAGGGCTCGATACATCCATGAGAAATGCCGTGAAGGATATTGTTGCCAGCGAGATCCCGGTTATTGTATTCGTAGCGCCGAGTGGTGCACGGGCAGCGTCTGCGGGTGTTTTCATCACCATGGCTGCACATATCGCTGCGATGGCCCCCGGAACCAATATCGGCGCCGCGCATCCGGTATCCATGGGAGAGAAGATGGACAAGACCATGGCGGAGAAGGCTACCAACGACGCAGCAGCGTACATACACTCCCTGGCGGAGAGAAGAGGCAGAAACGCAACCTGGGCTGAGGATGCCGTCAGGAAAAGCATATCTGCCACCGAGACCGAGGCATTGAAAGCGCATGTCATCGACTTGGTCACCAGGAATATCCACTCCCTCCTCACTGATATTGACGGCAGAAAGGTCCAGACCGTTCTGGGGGAAAAGGTGCTGCAAACAAACAATGCAGTCGTGATAAGGGAAGAAATGAGCCTGAGACTGAAGATCCTGAATCTCATCAGCGATCCGAATGTGGCATACATCCTCATGCTCCTCGGTTTTTACGGCCTCTTTTTTGAGCTGACGAGCCCTGGCGCCGTATTCCCGGGTGTCATCGGGGGGATCTGTCTCATCCTCGCTTTTTATGCATTCCAGACACTGCCGGTCAATTATGCAGGGGTACTCCTCGTCATCCTCGCCATCATCCTCTTTATCCTTGATGTTAAGATCGCCTCCCACGGAGTTCTTACCATAGGGGGGGTGATCGCAATGCTTATCGGATCCCTTATGCTTTTTGAATCCCCGGGGCCCTTTATGCGGTTATCCTTATTCCTGGTGCTCCCCGCCGTAATCAGCACCACCCTTTTCTTTACTCTTACGATCAGTCTCGCATTCAAGGCTTACAGAAGAAAGCCGATTACCGGGAAGGAAGAGCTGGTGGGTTCGGAGGGGCTCGCGAAATCAACTATTACGGGGGACGGCGGCATGGTATCCATCCACGGAGAATTATGGTCTGCATTTTCGGATAACACCGTTGCCAAAGATGATAGGGTAGTTGTTGAAGAAGTTATCGGGTTACGATTAAAAATCCACAAAAAAGGAGGGTAATATGCAATTCTTAGCGCCATCGCTCATGGGGTTTCTCTTTGTAATATTCCTTATTCTCTATTTCCTTTCCAGTGCAATCAAGATCCTCAAGGAATACGAGAGGGGCGTAGTATTCAGGCTTGGAAGGATCATCCCCGTGAGAGGTCCGGGTCTTGTGATCATCTGGCCCGTCATTGATAAACTCATTCGGGTTAGCCTGAGGACGGTTACATTCGATGTCCCTTCCCAGGACATCATCACAAAAGATAATATCACGGTTAAGGTCAACGCTGTTGTCTATTTCAGAGTGATCGACCCCATCAAGGCTATCACAGCGGTCGAGGACTTCTTTTATGCAACTTCACAGATAGCTCAGACCACCCTTCGCTCCATACTGGGTCAGAGCCAACTCGATGATCTTCTCACCAAGAGAGATGAGCTGAATGCAGAGCTCCAGAAGGTTATCGACTTCCAAACGGAGCCCTGGGGAGTGAAGGTGACCACTGTGGAGGTCAAGAACGTGGACCTTCCCGTGGAGATGCAGAGGGCAATCGCCAAACAGGCAGAGGCAGAGAGGGACAAAAGGGCAAAGATCATCCACGCGGACGGTGAATATCAGGCATCCCAAAAGCTTGCCGACGCAGCACAAATCATTGCTTCCCAGCCAATGGCATTACAGTTGCGGTACCTCCAGACGCTGGTTGAAGTGGCGGCAGAGAAAAACTCCACAACGATATTTCCGGTTCCCATCGACTTGATCAAACCGTTCCTTGATAGAATGGAAAAGAAAGGCTGAGGCAGAAATACACACCGAATATCAGATTGCTTCACTTGCGATGACACAAGACAGGGAACATCCAAGCCATCGGTGCGGGGCAAAGCGCGGGGCGGTCTCTTCTTAAGCAAGGCATTACGAGAGCCGCCCGAACATCGTGGAGGGAGTGGTCATGGGCCACCCCCTCCAACACAACGATGGCCCCGGCATACCCACGTCACTTCTCTCATTCGGAACATACCTATTTGTTTTCCTCGTAACGCCTGCGGTTCAGATCTTCCGCATGTCGATAACCCTTTTCGCTTTTCCCTCACTTCTGTCAAGGGTTTTTTTCTCCACCAGTTTGACATCAACGGATATACCGAGCTCGGAAGCGAGCTTCCTCCGAATGAGCTCAATAAGCTCATTCTGTCTCTTCATCTCGTCAAAGAATATCGTCTCTGATACTTCAACAAGGACCGTTACTTCGTCAAGGGCTCCCTTCCTGTCGATGACTATCTGATAATGCGGCTCCGTTCCTTCAATATCAAAGAGGACCGCCTCAATTTGCGCAGGGAAAACATTCACCCCCCGTATAATAAGCATGTCGTCTGTTCTTCCCATGACCCTGCTTATCTTCATGAACTTCCGTCCGCAGGGACAGGGCTCCGGCAGGAATTTCGCCAAGTCTCTCGTCCTGAAACGGATGACGGGAAATGCCTCCTTTGTAAGGGTGGTAATGACAAGTTCTCCAGTCTCACCTGCAGGAACTGGCTCGAGCGTATTCGGATCAATCACTTCAATAATGAAGTGATCTTCATTCATATGAAGCCCGTTGCGCTCAAGACATTCTCCCCCAACACCGGGACCCATGACTTCGCTCAGGCCGTAGTTGTCCGTTGCGATAATCTTGAGCCTTTCCTGTATCTCCTGTCGCATACCTTCTGACCAGGGCTCAGCCCCAAAGAGGCCGTATTTGAGGGAAAGGGTATTAACGTTGAGCCCCATCTCGGTTATGGTATCAGCTATCAAGAGGGCGTAACTGGGGGTGCAGATAAGAGCAGTGGTCTTAAAGTCTCGCATGATCTTCACCTGTCGCCTTGTATTTCCGCTTGAGATCGGAATGACCGAAGCACCGATACGTTCCGCACCGTAATGGAGGCCAAAGCCGCCTGTGAATAGACCGTACCCGAACGCGATCTGGACAACGTCGTCTTTTGTAATCCCCCCTGCAGTCAGGATACGCGCCACGAGATTTGACCATGTCTTTATATCATTTCTCGTATATCCAACAACCGTAGACATTCCCGTTGTGCCAGAGGATGCATGAATTCTCACCACTTCCCGCAACGGCACCGCAAACAATCCGTAAGGATAGTTATCCCGCAAATCATCTTTCATCGTAAAGGGAAGTTTTCTCAGGTCACCCAGGGAACGGAATTCGTCGGGATCCACGCCCAACTCGTCAAATTTCTTTCGGTAGAAAGGAACATTCAAATAAACGCGTGATAATGTTGCCTGGAGTCTTTCCAGTTGCAGCTGTTCCAGCTCTTCCCTGTTCATACTCTCATTTTCAGGTTCCCAAAGCATAGGCTCCTCCCACTTAAGTCACATTTTCATTTCAGAATCGAGGTCACGGCCAAGATAAGCCCTTTGCACGTCTCTATTCGACAGCAGCTCTTCAGAAGACCCCTGTAAAACGATCCTTCCCGTCTCGAGGACATAACCGGTGTCCGCTATCTTGAGGGCACTCCGCGCGTTCTGTTCAATGAGAAGGACAGTGTTCCCCGCATCCCGGATCCTCACGATAATATGAAAGATGTCCTTAACAATAAGCGGCGCCAGACCCATGGAAGGCTCATCGAGCATGATCAGTGATGGCCTCGCCATGAGAGCCCTGCCGATAGCCAGCATCTGCTGCTCCCCCCCGGAAAGAGTGCCGGCGAGCTGGTGTTCGCGCTGCTTCAGAACCGGAAAGAGCTCATAGACCCGTGCGAGATCTTCTCCTACCTCACGCTTGTTTCCGCGCCGAAACTGCACATAGGCGCCTAGGAGAAGATTTTCCTTCACCGGCATTGTGGCAAAAACCTGCCTGCCCTCCGGTACCAGAGAACAACCCAGGGACACGATCTTCTCCGTCGGCAGCCTGCCTATGTCTCGTCCCTTGAAGAGGATCTCGCCATCCCGATCCCTGACCAGTCCGGTGATGGTCTTCAACAGGGTTGTTTTGCCGGCTCCGTTTGCACCAATGATTGTTACAATCTCCCCGGAATTGATATGGAGTGATACACGGCGGAGTACCGCAAGGTTCCCATATGCAACAGAAAGGTTCCTTATCTTAAGCATCGTCTTCTCCCAGGTATACCCTGACGACGTCAGGGTTTTTCTGAATCGAACCGGGCTTGGCATCGGCTATCTTCTCGCCGTAGCTGAGGACAATGATTTCATCAGAGATATTCATGACAAGCGACATGTCGTGCTCGACGATGAGCACTGTCACACCGCGATCCCGAATCTTTAAGATCAGTCTCGCAATATCGGCTGTCTCCCGCATATTGAGCCCCGCCGCGGGCTCATCGAGGAGCAGCATCGTAGGTTCAGCGGCGCAGGCGCGGGCAAGCTCCACAGCCCGCTGCTGACCATAAGAAAGACTGGTTGCCTCGATATCAGCGAGGGAGGCAACACCGAAGAAGTCCATCAGATCGTGGGCGCTTTCCCTGATTTCTCTCTCCTCTTGCCAGGTTCGCGGCAGGTGGAGCATCCCCGCAAGGAACCCGGCACGACTCCAGACATGGCAGCCGACCATGACATTTTCCAGGGCAGTCATCTGAGAGAACAGCTTGATATGCTGGAAGGTTCTCGCAAGCCCCCGGGCAGCAGCCTGGTACGGAGGTCGGCCGTGGATCGGTTCGCCGTTGAACAGGATCGTGCCTGTGTCAGGCAGTAAGAATCCTGAAAGGAGATTGAAGAGCGTTGTCTTTCCGGCACCGTTAGGGCCGATCACGGCCTTGATCATGCCTTGTTCGACAACAAAGCTCACAGCCTTGACAGCCTGCAGACCGCCAAACCGCTTGCTGATATTCCTCACATCGAGGAGAACCATTCAGGCGGCGTCCTTTGAACCCTGCACTCTGTGAAGGAACTGCTTCGCAATCCCAATCAGGTTGAAACGAAGAATCCCTTCCGGAGAAAAAAGCATGATGAGGATGAGGATGCCGCCGAAGACAGCATCGTCAAAAATGCCGAAATAACCTCGGAGCGAGAGGAAATTCAGGATGGAGCCCATCAGAAGCGTTCCCCAGAGGCTCGCCATCCCGCCGACTGCCACAATCGCGACGTACCGCACCGACTTCATGATGGAAGCCTGGGATGGCCCTATGCTGCCATTGAAATGAGTGAGGAAGACGCCGGCGATGGCGGCAAGGACGGAGCTTAATATAAACGCATTGAGTTTGTACCGGGCCGTATCCACGCCCATCGCACTGGCAGCGTCCTCGGCACTGTGGATTGACCGTAGCGCCCTGCCGACCCGCGAATCGATGAGATTGCCAAGGAGCACCATGGCGACAACTACCAGCCCCCATGCGACGTAGTAATTCTGAATGCGCGCCCCTGAAGCACCGCTTACGCTCAGTCCCGGCAGGAGCTGGAAGGGAGGCACGTTCGATATCCCATCGGCAGCTCCAAATCGCTGAGTGCCGAGAACAATGCTGTAAATGATTGTACCGAACCCGAGCGTTGCCATAGCGAGATAATGCCCTTTCAGCCTGAGCACGGGTATCCCAATCGCATAGGCGATAACGATAGTCAGAAGGATTGCTATAAGGCAGGCTATCCAGGGATGAATCGTCAGGACTGTTCCGCCGTAGAGGTCAGGGCGCACACCAATTACCTTCAGTTTGACAAGGAGGGCTATGAACGTCCGCTCCCGCTGTGGCATCAGGTCAAGAGTCGTCAGGACTGCCGAAGTGTAGCCGCCGATGGCAAAGAATCCCGCATGACCGAGAGATATCTGGCCGGCAAAGCCCATGAGCACGCAAAGACCGACAATGACGAGTGAATAATAGGCCGTCATCGTAAGTTGCGTCAGGAAGAACTCCTTGCCGGTCAGCTGCGCCAGGAACTGGACCCCAATGACAACTGCTATGAAAGCCAGGATGGGCAGATGCCGCGCAGAAAGCATCAAAATTCCTTCAGCCTAAGCATCTCCCGGTTCCCGAAGAGGCCACTCGGCCTGACGAAAAGGATCACAAGAAGAATCGAAATCGCAATGGCATCCTTGTAAGCCGTTGGCATGACCCAGATACTGAACGACTCGAGAATCCCCAGGATGAAACCCGCTGCCACCGCTGCCATGCTGTTGCCGAGCCCGCCAAGGATTGCCACAGTGAACCCCTTGATCGCGAGACCTGTACCGATGTTGTACTGCGTATAGGTGATTGGCGATACAACACACCCCGCGAGGGCGCCGATGCCCGCGCTGAGGATGAAGGACAGCGTCACCATGTTCTTCGTCGGGATACCGCAAAGCGCTGCAGCATCGCGGTTGGCGGCGCAAGCCCGCATCTCTCTGCCGAGCATCGTGAAGCGGAAGAAGATGTTCAGGAGGATGACGATAACGGTGCAAACGCCCAGGGTCCAGAGAACCTGCGGCGATACCCGAACTTCGCCGATTGCCAGGGCAGTGATCTCATTGCCGCTAAAATAAGGAAGCGACCGGACGCCTTCGCCCCAGAGACAAAGCGCAGCTTCCCGAACGAGGATCGAGATGCCGATAGTGATGATAATCATTCTCACGACAGTCGGCTTGACGAGCCACCGGATAAAGGTTATCTCGATGAGCGCTCCAATAACCATGGTGATCAGAACAGCTCCCAGGATTGCAGCCGGCAGGGGCATGAAACCATAGAGGGTGACCGCAGTCATTCCTCCGAGCATGACGAACTCGCCCTGGGCGAAATTGATAATGCCCGTCGTGTTATAAATAATGTTGAATCCTATGCCGACGATGGCATAGATAGTGCCGTACGTGAGACCGGCGACAAGATATTGAAGAAACAGTTCGATGAACATTTCTATAGTTTATTACAGTGTTGGTCGCCGTGAACTGTGGGCGGCTACTCTGATGCGCACCTTTCGCTTATTTTGCTTATTTTCTCAACAGCGTGAACCTGCCGTCTTTGACGGTGATCATTTCAAAGGCGTTCATGTCAAGGCCGTTGTGGTCTGTCGGTGAGAAGTTGAAAACACCCGCAGTGCCAATAAAACCCTTCATGTTCTCGATGGCAGCTCTAACCTTTTCTCTGTCAAGACCCTCCTGCCTGATTGCACGCTCGAGGATCATGAGGGCATCATAGGCATGGCCGCCGAAGGTGCTCAC
>Ga0187856_1003215_pt1 | contig 11506 bp, 7 predicted proteins | sample June2016WEW_8_40_FD_132443 | JGI IMG/M metagenome (GOLD analysis project Ga0187856, IMG submission 132443) | Peatland microbial communities from SPRUCE experiment site at the Marcell Experimental Forest, Minnesota, USA - June2016WEW_8_40 | ecosystem: Environmental > Terrestrial > Soil > Wetlands...
CATTCGGCCATTTCGCGATGGTCAAGCAAATTTCGCCGACATTACCCATGTGTGTGAACCCGCATCGAGCCGGCCCTCATGGTCGATCGGACTTAACAGACTGATTTAAGAAAACGCTTGAAGAGCAAGGCGACGGTGTCGACGTTGTCGTATATGTGTCGGTGGCCATGATGCGAAACTCCACGTTCGCGTCGATGGTAGGTCAGCTTCCGGGATCAAGCGCCGGGAGCGGCCCGCGCCAGCATCGCGGCGACCCCCCCTTATAACTTATTGATCTAACAAACATTCACCGGAGCGAGCTCCCCGCTTCGCGCCGGTGGACCTTTGCGCCGAGCGCGTCCAAGCCGTCCGCGCGGCGCCTGTCGGAGGGTCTTTTTTGCTGGTCCGCGACTTGCGTGTCGCCGGTCAGACGTTCCTTTTCAGAAGGCGACCCCGATGGCGTTCACCTCTATCTGTCACACCAGCGCCGTGAGTGAAGGGAGCATGGGGCTCTTTCACGCCGGTCGCAAGAGCGTGCTCTTGGTCTGGCCAACGGGCGGCGAGCTCAAGGCCTATCGCGGGCGTTGTCCGCATGCGGATATGCCGTTGAACGATGCCGCCTTCAACGGGCAGACCGTGACCTGCTTGCACCACCAGTGGGGTTTCGATTGCGCCAGCGGCAAATGCGTGACACACCTCGTCCGCAACGCGCTCCACCCATACGCCCTGCGCGTGGAGGGTGACGAGATTCAGGTCGACGTTGGACCGACCAAGGCGGCGCGTTCGCCGGCGTGATCTTCCGCCGATCGGCTGCGGCGACGAGAAGCGATTTCCAGTTAGTCGCGCGGGAATTTTGGTCGACCCGGCGGCGCCATGACAGCTCACTATCGCGAATTCGCGCGGCCTTGTGCGTCATCGCACGGCGTCACGCCGGCCTTTCGGCTTTAATGCTCCCCATGCCGCCTCGGCATGCGCGCAAGGAGCGTTCCAATGACCACGATCTGTCTTCTGCTCTTCGTTTTCGGGCTGGGCACGATGTTCGCGGCGGGTTCCGCGCCGTCAGCCCTTGTCAAAATCCGTCACGCCCAACGACGAGCTGGCGCCATTTCATTTCGACTTCCCCTTCACCGCCCGCGTCCCCGGCTTGCCCATGGTGGACCGCGGCAGGGGCCGACCCAGCGGCCTCGCCTCGCCGCCGCCGAAGTTGTGCGGGCCCATGTCGGCGTCGGTGGGTTTTCGCGCCCTGGTGCCGGGAATCCCCGCCTCGCCCTCGCGGCGCGCGGCGGACAGATGCTTTAGCGGTCCCGCCTCGGCCAGAAGCTCGGCGCGTTGCAGGCGCTGGATTTCGTCGCGCAGCCGCGCCGCTTCCTCGAAGGCGAGATTGCCGGCGGCGGCCTTCATCCGCTTTTCGAGATCGGCCAGCACCGCCTGGAAATTGTGCCCCGGCGTCAACTCGCTGTCGGTGTCCACGGTGAGATGATCCTGCTCGTAGACCGAGCCCAGAATATCGGCGATGCCGCGCTTGATCGACGCGGGGGTGATGCCATGCTCGGCGTTGTATGCCTCTTGCTTGGTTCGGCGGCGGTTGGTTTCATCGATCGCGCGCTGCATCGAGCCCGTGATTTTGTCGGCGTAGAGAATCACCTTGCCGTCGACATTTCGCGCGGCGCGCCCGATGGTCTGGATCAGCGAGGTTTCCGAGCGCAAAAACCCTTCCTTGTCGGCGTCGAGGATGGCGACGAGGCCGCATTCGGGAATGTCGAGCCCCTCGCGCAACAGGTTGATGCCGACCAGCACGTCGAACGCGCCGAGGCGCAGGTCGCGGATGATTTCGATGCGCTCGATCGTGTCGATGTCCGAGTGCATGTAGCGCACGCGCACGCCGTTCTCATGCAGATATTCGGTCAAATCCTCGGCCATGCGCTTGGTCAGCACGGTGACCAGCGCGCGATAGCCCAATTGCGCGACCGCGCGCGCCTCGTGCAGCAGATCGTCGACCTGCGCGCGCGCCGGGCGGACGTCCACCGGCGGGTCGATCAGCCCGGTCGGGCGAATGACCTGCTCGACGAAAACGCCGCCGGTTTGCTCCAGCTCCCATTTGCCGGGCGTCGCGGAAACGCTGACGGTCTGCGGCCGCATGGCGTCCCATTCCTCGAAGCGCAGCGGGCGGTTGTCGAGACAGGAGGGCAGCCGAAAACCATATTCGGCCAGCGTCGCCTTGCGGCGGAAGTCGCCCTTGTACATCGCGCCGATCTGCGGCACGCTGACATGGCTCTCGTCGGCGAACACCAGCGCGTTGTCGGGCAGATATTCGAACAGCGTCGGCGGCGGCTCGCCCGGCTTGCGTCCCGTGAGATAGCGCGAATAATTCTCGATGCCGGCGCACGCGCCCGTCGCTTCCATCATTTCGAGATCGAAACGCGCGCGCTGCTCCAGGCGCTGCGCCTCGACAACCCGGCCGACGCGGTTCAATTCGGCCAGCCGCCCGCGCAACTCCTCCTTGATGCCCTTGACGGATTGCAGCAGGGTCGGGCGCGGCGTCACATAATGCGAATTGGCGTAGACCTTCACGAATTCGAGATCGACCGTCTTCTTGCCGGTGAGCGGATCGAATTCGTAAATCGCCTCGACCTCGTCGCCAAAGAAACTGACGCGCCAGGCGCGGTCCTCGTAATGCGCGGGAAATACGTCGACCGTGTCGCCGCGCACGCGAAACGTGCCGCGAATGAAATCCGCCTGGACGCGGCGGTATTGCAGCGCGACGAGATCGGCGATCAGCTGCCGCTGTTCGAGCTTTTCGCGCAGGGTGACGCCGAAGGTCATCGCCGTGTAGGTCTCGACCGAGCCGATGCCATAGATGCAGGACACCGAAGCGACGATGATGACGTCATCGCGCTCCAGCAGCGCGCGCGTGGCGGCGTGCCGCATCCGGTCGATCTGCTCGTTCACCGAGGATTCTTTTTCGATATAGGTGTCCGAGCGCGGCACATAGGCCTCGGGCTGGTAGTAGTCGTAATAGGAAACGAAATATTCGACGGCGTTGTTGGGAAAGAAACTCTTGAACTCGCCATAGAGCTGCGCCGCCAGCGTCTTGTTGGGCGCGAGGATGAGCGCTGGCCGCTGCGTGCGGGCGATGACCTGCGCCATCGTGAATGTCTTGCCGGAGCCGGTGACGCCAAGCAGCACCTGGTCGCGCTCTCGCGCCTCGATCCCCTTCACCAGTTCCGCGATGGCGTGTGGCTGGTCGCCGCAAGGCTGATATTCGGACACCAGCTCGAATTTGACGCCGCCCTCGGATTTTTGTGGTCGCTCGGGACGATGCGGGGTCCACGCCTTCTTGTCCCGGATATTCGGGTCGCCGAGCCGCAGAAGCTGATCGAGACTGTCGATCGTGGCCTGCACGCCGCCGCCTTCGCCGAGGTTTTGGGCGGCCTTTCCCCCGGTTTCGTCGTTAAGCCCGTACGTTTCGATATCCGCCCGGTCGAGGCCCGTGATCGCGCCAGAGTCGTAAATCGCCTGCGCCGCCTCTCCGAAACCGGCGCCGGGCTCGACCAGAGCGGGGTTGAGCAGCGCGGCGAGATGCGGCTCCAACGGCGAAAGCTCCGGCTTCGAGGCTTTGGCCCGCGTCGCGCGGACGGGGGATTTCTTCGAGGATGAGGTCATGGACGCCCTTTGGGACGCGCGCCGCGAGCAGCGGGCTCAAGCCGGCAATATAAGCAGACCGCGCGCGGATGGAAGCGGGAAGCGTCGCCCGCCGCGAGATGCGCGAGCGACGCGGCGCCGATTGTGCTAAAAAAGGCGCGGGATCGTGTGGTCTGGAGCCTCTCCGGCCGCAGCCGAACGGGGGTTAATCGCCATGCGCAGGAAAATGCCCAATTGGACGAGGCTGTTGACCGATTCGGTCAAGCTCGGCGTGAGCGCCAATCACGTGATCGCGCTGCGCATGGCGAAGCTCGCGCGCGGAGACGCCGCCGCCCGCGCCGAGAGCAAATTAATGGTCGACGAGAAGGTCAGGGCCGCCATGGAGGCTAATATGGAAGCCGCCCGCAGCATGATGACCGGCCACGCCCATCTCGCGCCCACCCGCGCGTTGAGCATCTACCAAAAACGCGTGCACAAGAATTTGAGTCGTCTGTCGAAGAAAAGGTGAGCGGCTTCCGGCGATCGCGCGCGAGCCGTTGAAAGGCTCATCGCGGGACCGCGCCGGCGCGGCGCTTTAAGCGCCGCATGCCGGGGCGGGACTAATTATCCAGGAAGCTCCGCAGCTTCCGGCTCCGCGACGGGTGCTTCAGCTTCCTGAGCGCTTTCGCCTCGATCTGGCGGATGCGCTCGCGCGTCACCGAAAACTGCTGGCCGACTTCCTCCAGCGTGTGATCGGTGTTCATGCCGATGCCGAACCGCATGCGCAGCACGCGTTCCTCGCGCGGCGTCAGCGACGCCAGCACGCGCGTCGTCGTCTCGCGCAGATTCGACTGTATCGCCGCCTCGATCGGCAGCACCGCGTTCTTGTCCTCGATGAAATCGCCGAGATGCGAATCCTCCTCGTCGCCGATCGGCGTCTCCAGCGAGATCGGCTCCTTGGCGATCTTGAGCACCTTGCGCACTTTTTCCAGCGGCATGGCGAGCTTTTCGGCCAGCTCCTCCGGCGTCGGCTCGCGGCCGATTTCGTGCAACATCTGGCGCGAGGTGCGCACGATCTTGTTGATCGTCTCGATCATATGCACGGGAATGCGGATCGTGCGCGCCTGATCGGCGATCGAGCGGGTGATCGCCTGCCTGATCCACCACGTCGCATAGGTCGAGAATTTATAGCCGCGGCGATATTCGAACTTATCGACCGCCTTCATCAGGCCGATATTGCCTTCCTGAATGAGGTCGAGAAACTGCAAGCCGCGATTGGTGTATTTCTTGGCGATGGAGATGACGAGACGCAGATTGGCCTCGACCATTTCCTTCTTGGCCTGGCGCGCCTCGCGCTCGCCCTTTTGCACCATATGCACGATCTTGCGGAACTCGGAGATCTCGAGCCCCGTCTCGGTCGCGAGCGCGTGGATGTCCGAACGCAGTTCCTTGATGCGGTCCTTGTCCTCGGCGACAAACTCCTTCCAGCCGCGCGACCCCAATTTCGCGACGCGGGCGACCCATTTGGGATCGAGTTCGGAGCCGTGGAATTTGTCGAAGAAATCCTCGCGCGCGACCCCGTGCGAATCGGCGAGACGCAGCAATTTGGTCTCGAAGCCGATCAGTCGCTTGTTGATGTCATAAAGCTGCTCGACCAGCGCCTCGATGCGGTTCTGGTTGAGCGACAGCGATTTGACGTCGGCGACGATCTCCTTCTTGAGCGTCTTGTATTTGCGCTCCTGGGCGGGCGTGAGCGTTTCGTTCTTTAAGCGGTTCTCGACGTTCTGATCCTGCAGCCGGCGCAACTTCTTGTATGCGTCGGCGACGCGCGCGAAGGTTTCGAGAACCTTGGGCTTCAGTTCGGCTTCCATCGCCGAGAGCGACACGGAATTGTCCATGTCGTCTTCCTCGTCGAAATTCTCCTCGGGCGGCGGCGCCTCGTCGCCAAGGCCTGCTCCAAGACCCGCCGCGAGCCCCGCCGGGGGCGTTCGCGGAGCGGTCGACGGCGCGAGCCCCACCGTATCGGCGGCGCCCGGCGCCTTGGCCGTCGCCTTGCCCTCGGGGCCGGCGTAGGTCGCCTCGAGGTCGATGATGTCGCGCAGCAGAACCTTGCCGGCCTCGAGTTCCTCGCGCCAGATGATGATGGCCTGGAAGGTCAACGGACTTTCGCACAGGCCGGCGATCATCGCCTCGCGGCCGGCTTCGATGCGCTTCGCTATCGCGATTTCGCCCTCGCGCGAGAGCAGTTCGACCGAGCCCATCTCGCGCAGATACATGCGGACGGGATCGTCCGTCCGATCGGTCGGCTCGGAGACGCGGGTCGCGACCGCGGTCGTCCGCGCGGCTTCCACCAGTTCGCCGCCCTCGGGCTCTTCTTCCTCGGCCGGGGCCGCCTCTTCCTCGGCCTCCTCGGCGTCGTCGCCCTCGGAGACGGTGATGCCCATTTCGGACAGCATCGAATAGACGTCCTCGATCTGATCCGAGGACACTTCCTCGGAAGGAAGAACGGCGTTCAACTCGCTATAAGTGACGAAGCCGCGCTTTTTGGCCAGCTTGATCATCCGCTTGACTGCCGCGTCATTCAGATCGAGCAATGGGCCGTCCGAGGCCTCGGCGATGACAGCGGCCTCGCCTTCAACCTTTTCCTCGTCTTTTTTCGCCATTCACTCGCTCCGCGACTTTCCACGGAAGATCGTCGCGGGGCAAGGACCCGACGCAAACGCGCTTCCATATAATGGCGCCCGATCAAGACTTGCCAAAAAGCCTTGCGCGGGGCGCCTCGAATTTGCTTAAAGATGAGCCATTCGAAAGCCCATCGACCCGCCTGGTTGCGACATTGTCGCCGAATCGCTCAAGCCCACACTTGCTGGCGACCGCCTAACGCTCCCTTAACCATCTGGCGACGGCGGCAAGAGTATTACAGCACACGGTTCGCCCGCCCCGACATTGCTCCAAAACCCTCCAGAGCGGCTTCGGTTCCATCGAGCGTCGACAATTGTGTCTGAATATCCGCCAGTCTCGCGGCGTCTTCCTCGTTGGGATCCACCGCCAGACGCGCCTCGATCACACGCAACTCTCTATTTAGCGCCCAAACCTTATGATGCAAGCTCAAAGCTTGTCTCAGCGTCGCCGCGGCGTCGGCGGTCGCCGCCTCCGGCTGAACGCTCCAGAGATTGGCGTGGGCGACCATGCCCTCGAGACGCGCGTGAAACGGCGCAAGTCCAGCCTCTTCAATGAGTTGGATCAGCGCATGCGTGGACGCCGCCTCGCCCTCGGCCTGCGACGACGCGCCGCGCACCATCAGATCGCGCAGCGCATTGGCCTCCCGCGCCTCGAACTCCATCGCCGCGAGGTCCTCGATATGGTCGGCGAGCAAGGGCGGGTGGTTGATAAGAACTAGTAAAATAAGGCATTCGCGCGCCGACACCTGTGGCTTGACGCCCTTGAAGAGCGGCGAATTGGCCAAGGCCGCGCCGACCCGCACCGGTCCCGAGGCGACGCCCGGTCGCCCGAAGCCTCCCCCTGCGCCCGGTCCGCCCGAGCCCTGTCGGCCAAAGCCGGTTCGGCCAAAATTTTTGCGCGGCCGCCAGCCCTGCTCCCCGGCGCGCGAAGGCTCGTCGCTGAACAGTTTCGACAGCCGCGCGGAAAGATCCTGCCCGTAATAGCGGCGTAGCGCGGCGTCCTGGATCTGGCCGGCGACCTCCGCGAGGCGGCGCTCAAGGGCGGCGCGGCGCTCGGGCGTATCGAGCGGGCGCTCCTGCGTTTCGCGCCGCCACAGCATCTCGACCAGCGGCAGCGGCGCGGTCATGGCCTGCTCCAGCGCTCCCGCGCCGCCCGAGCGCAAAAGTTCGTCCGGGTCTTGGCCGCCGGGCAGCAGCACGAAACGCAGCGTCCTGCCGGGGCCGATCAGCGGCAAGGCAGTGTCGATGGCGCGATCGGCCGCCTTGAGGCCCGCCTTGTCGCCGTCGAAACACAGGATCGGCTCCTCGGCCATGCGCCACAGCAGCGCGCATTGTTCGGGCGTCAGCGCCGTGCCGAGCGGGGCGACGACATGGGCGAGGCCCGCCGCCGTCATCGCGATCACGTCGATATAGCCCTCGACGGCGATCACCGTCCCGGCTTCATGCGCCGCCTTGCGGGCGTTGTGCAGATTGTAGAGCGTAGCGCCCTTGTGAAACAGCGGCGTTTCCGGCGAATTCAAATATTTAGCCTGCGCGTCTTTCTCCAGCGCCCGCCCCCCGAAGGCGATCACCGCGCCGCCGCGGTCGTGGATTGGAAACATCAACCGATGGCGGAAGCGGTCATAGGGGACGGCGATGTCCTCGCCGTTGATGAGCAGCCCCGCCTCGATCATCGCCTCCACGCCGACGCCCCTGGCGGCAAGAGCGTCGCGCAGGCCGTGGCGGTCCGGCGGGGCGTAGCCGATGCGAAAATGCGCCTGGGCGGCTGGCGAAATCTCCCGCCGGGCGAGATAGTCGCGCGCGTCCCTGCCCTGCGCGCCCTTGAGCTGCCTTTGAAAATGCTCCGCCGCCCAATCCATGACTTGCGTCAAGGAAGCGCGCTTCCGATCGCTCTCGCGCTGCTCGCCCGTCTCGACCGGCATGGGCAGCCCGGCAACGCCAGCGAGCCGCTCGACCGCCTCGGGGAAGGAAATCCCCTCGGTCTCCATCAGGAAAGTGAAGCCGTCGCCATGCTTGCCCGATGAGAAGTCGTGGAAAAATCCTTTTTGGTCGTTGACGAAGAATGAAGGACTTTTCTCGGCATTGAACGGAGACAGCCCAACCCACTCACGCCCTTGCTTTCGCAGCTTGACTTTTTTCCTAACCACCTCCGACACGGGAACCCGCGCCCGAATTTCGTCGAGAAAGGAGGAAGAAAATTTCATGGCCGCTCATGTTAGCAGTGGGCTTCGCTCACCGCCAAGCGCCCGTTATTGGCTCACCCAAATGATGCGCGACATCCAGGCAATCTCCGCTCGCGCCAGCACGCGGTCGGAAGCGCCGCCGAGGGGCTTCAACTCCAGTGTCCGCGCGTCTTGGTCCTTCAGTTCGGCGATCAGCAATTCGCCTTCGAGGGTCTTGACGGCCACGCGGTCGCCCGGACGCGTCGGCGCGTGGGGCGAGACTATCAGCAATTCGCCCTCGCGAAACAACGGCGTCAGCGAGCCGCCGGAAATCTTGAGCGCGTAGCATGCGTCGTCGAGGCCGGCGGGAAAGCCGATCTCGGCCCAGGCCGGGCCGGTAGGGTGGCCCGCGGCGTCGAACGAACCGTCCTTCCTGGCGTCGGCGAGACCGATCGCGGGGACGCGGCGGCGCGGCGCGACGCCATCGCATTCTCCCGCCAGCGCCAGAAATTCGCCGGGCCCCTCCCCCGTCGCGACCAGCGCCTTGGCGACGGATTCAGTCGAGGGCCAGCGTTGGCGCCCGCCCGACGACGCGCGCTTGGAAGGGTTGAAGGTCGTGGGATCGAGGCCCGCCTTTCGCGCGAGTCCGGAGGCCGACAGCCCATGACGCTCCGCCAGCGCGTCGAGCGCCGCCCAGATTTGTCGATGCGAGAATCCCGGGGCCATCTCGGTTTGTCTTCCTAGCGTCAAGAAATAGAGGATGAGTAGCCATCCCGCAACGCCTCGGATTAATGGCCGTAGCTTTCCGCCGCCTCGGGGGTCAGCGACTGCGCCGCCGCCAGCGTCGCGAAACGCCCGCCCTTTTTCACCAACTCGTCGAACGAGCCGCTCTCGACGATCTCGCCATTTTCGAACACCAATATGCGATCGGCGCTCCGCACGGTCGCGAGCCGATGCGCGATCACGAAGGTCGTGCGCCCCCGGGTGGCGGCTTCCAGCGCCTTTTGAATCTGTTTCTCCGTGGTGGCGTCGAGCGCGCTGGTGGCTTCGTCGAGCACCATGATCGGCGGGTCTTTCAGCAAAGCCCGGGCAATCGACAGGCGCTGGCGCTCGCCCCCGGAGAGACCGCGTCCACGCTCGCCTATATTGGTCAGGACGCCCTCGCTCTGGCGCGCGACGAAGCCCGTCGCCTGCGCCAGTTCGAGCGCGGCGTCGATTTCCGCTTGCGTCGCGTCGGGCTTGCCGATGCGCAGATTTTCCTCGATCGAGCGCGCGAACAGCATCGGCTCCTGAAACACCACGCCGATGTTGCGGCGCAGGGATGCGAGCGTCAGATCGCGAATGTCCACGCCGTCGATCGTGATCGCGCCCTCGATCGGATCGAATACGCGATGCAGCAGGCCGAGCGTCGTCGATTTGCCGGAGCCGGTGGCGCCGACCAGCGCGACGGTCTCGCCGGGCCGCGCCGAAAAGCTCGCGTGGCGCACCGCCATGCGCTTGCCGTCATAGGAATAGCTCACGTTCTCGAAGGCCACCGCGCCGTCGAGGCGGCCGGCGTCCTTCGCGTCGGGGCGGTCGCCGATGGCGGGATGCGTGTCGAGAATGGCGTAGAACTCGCGCAACTTGGCCGATTGCTGAAACAGGAAATTGACGAAGCCGACGGTCTGCTCGAGCCGTCCGATCAACATGGTGGCGAAATTGATGAAGGTGACGATTTCGCCGACCGAGGCCTGTCCCTGCATGTGCAGCCAGGCGCCGAGCAGAAAAATCGCCAGCACGGTGATCGTCGCCGAGGCGCGGCTCGCCACCACCACCAGGGCCCACCAGGACAGAACCGGGAGCTGCGCCGCCAGAAGATCGTCGATGATCCGCCGCAGAGCCAGCGACTCGCTCTGCACGCGGGTGAAGCTTTGCACGACCGGCACATTGCCGAGCGCGTCCGAGGCCCGGCTGGCCAGCGCCGCGTTATAGGTCTCCACCGCCGCCTGCAGCGCGTCGGTGCGGCGCAGCACCCATGTCGTCACCACGTAAAACAGCGCCACCATGACGATCAGCAGGCTGGCGAGGCGCCAATTATACAGCAGCGTCGCCGGCAGCAGTAGAAACAGCGCGAAGAAGGACGCGCAATTCTCGCGGAAAAACGACAGCCACAGGCCGGACATCGCGCCCGCGCCCTCGAGCATCGACTGCAACAGCCGGCCCGAATGGACATTGGAGTGAAAGCTCAGCGGCAGATCGAGCACATGATCGAAATATTCGGCCATCGCGGCGAGCCGGCTGCGATGCGCCAGCCGATCCGCGTTGAGACCGACCGCCATCGAGGCGAAAATCGAAAACAGGCCGAAGCCGGCCCAGGCGGCGACGGTGGGGAGCAATTCGCCCCAGGTGAGCCCGGCCCCGTGCGCTTGCGCGCCGCTCATCAAATCGATGATGCGGCCGAACAGGATCGGCTCGGCGAATTGCGCCCCCGCCAGCACGAGATTGGCGACGACCAATATATAGGCGAGCCTCGCCTTGGGCCGCAGCTGGCCCAGCACGCGCAGATAGACGGAAAATACGGACATTGGGGGCTTTCGGTCGAGCGGACAGCCGCCCTTACAAGGCGCGGCGGCGCGGCGCAAGGGCGACGGCGCGGCGGCGGCGGGAGGGGTCGGGATTTTGGCTTCGCGCCACAAGCGGGGGCGCAACCGCGAAGAAGCAAAAGTATGCGCGTCGGTTAGCGGCGAAGGGCTCTCCGTTCGCATTCGCCATTTCGGCCAGCCCCTCTCTTGTCAATTCTCCCGAGCGCCCAAGATTGTTCGTGCCCTTCCCATGAGGGGAAGGCGCGTGAGGTCGCGATAATCGGAGCGCGCGCAACGATGAAGAAAGGAGAGGGAGCATGAAAATACTGATGGTGCTGACATCGCACGATCAACTCGGCGACACCGGCCGCAAGACGGGCTTCTGGCTCGAAGAGTTCGCCGCCCCCTACTTTGTTTTCCGGGACGCCGGCGTTCAGCTGACGCTCGCTTCACCGAAAGGCGGGCAGCCGCCGGTCGATCCCAAGAGCGATTTGCCGGAAAA
>Ga0187856_1003229_pt1 | contig 11478 bp, 16 predicted proteins | sample June2016WEW_8_40_FD_132443 | JGI IMG/M metagenome (GOLD analysis project Ga0187856, IMG submission 132443) | Peatland microbial communities from SPRUCE experiment site at the Marcell Experimental Forest, Minnesota, USA - June2016WEW_8_40 | ecosystem: Environmental > Terrestrial > Soil > Wetlands...
AGGGCTTCCAGCCGGCTTTTGGTAAGGTGCATCACCTCACCTTCCAGATACCGGCTTTTGGCAAGGTCCACGGCCTCACCTAGCAGATTTTCTTTTTTCATGAAAAGCAATCTCAGCTGTTAATTCCTGAAGGATTAATCTTTTGTTTTTCTCCCGCAACAGGTCAAACATGCGGGGATTTCGACGTCATTCCCCCGCCTCAGCACAACGCCAGGGGCGCAAGGGATCCTGAGAAGTGCATGCCATTCTGACTGCGATCCACTGAAGGCGGCACCCCACAGGTTGCTTGGCGGGACCCTGTCTTAAGCTGGTGCGATTGCGGTCGGCATCGCGTTCTTCGCTACGCCGGCCAGCGCGTCGTCTTTCTGGTTGTTCGGGGCCGGCGGTCTCGTCGCCTTCGTGGTGTGGGAAGCGCGTGAGCCGCAACCCATTATCGACATCAGCCTTTTCAAGAGGAATCGCGCGTTTGCGCTCGCCATCGCAGCGGGACTTTTTTATCAAGCCAGCTCATATGGTGTGGACTTCCTCGTGAGTATCTATTTGCAAACCGTTAAAGGATTAAATCCGTTGGAGGCTGGAACCATCCTCGCTGTGATTCCCGCGGTCACCGTTATTTTTCCCCCCCACAGGAAAGGTCTCTGATAGAATTGCACCCCGGATTCTGACTTCAGCAGGGAGGGGAGGTATCGCCGTGGCCTTGCTCTTCTTGAGTACCCTGAGCGTCACAACCGCCGTCGGGGTTACGGCGATTCACGTCTACCCTAAAGATGATGACACATACGAATTTTACGTAACGTGGCTATCGCGCCGTCCTTTTTTTCGCTCAATTTTGGCTGCTAGCCTGTTCAAAATTTGCTACACGGCTTCCCTTAGCAGCAAGTTCTTTCGTGGCGTTCATATTAGCCGGTTCTCAAGTTATCCTATTTGTGGAATAATGGGAGCCTGGCCGCTTAGATCCAACGCCACTACGACCATATTCTTTCTTGTTTTGTGGTAATTGTTAGCCGTATAGTGCAACCTCGAGCCTGGGATTCTCATAATGTGTCAGTCGTTAGAGCGGAGCCCGTAGCACCGTTAGTTAGTATACAAAATGCGCTTTTGTTTACTTGATTTTCAACGGAGCGCGATATGACCTTATTCATTTCCCAAAATAGATCGATTGGGAAGTTTCTTATTCCCTTCCCTTTGCATTATTGATTAGGTGCTCTTTGGGTGAGCCTTTTAGCCATTCTTAGCCGCGCGAACCTCCTAACCGCCTTACATCTTCTTTGACGGCCCTCTCTACTAATCTCTTTAGATTATCGGACTCATTGCCTTGCGGAGTTCTTCACAACATTTTTCAAGTTTCTCCAGGCGGTTTTCGAAGTCTGCTATTTGACTCGCTAAGTCACCAATCAGTATTTCGTCCAAATGCATCACCTCCTTGTCTTTGTTGCAGTCAATTCCACAGAGAGAGATACTATGCGTGTTCCTTGTCGAATTTATCGACTCCCTTGGCCCACACTGGGTATTTCTCTGCGGTAGCTTTGCTCATTTGTTCTAAAGTCTTTCTGGTGCTTGCTATTAGCTCCGCCCTCTCTTCTTGCGTCATAACCTTTTTTTTCCTCCAAAAAATCCAATAGTTCTGTGAGGAGCGTCCCCTCCCACGCTATCTCCATCGCGGCTCTAAGTGCGACCATCTCAGCAGGGGAAGCACCTTCAGCACCAGCACGTTCTATGCCACTCATTATTTCTGAGTAAAAATTTGGTTCGTCTTCTTCCACGACGTATCACCTCCGGCATTATTTCAGCTTAGTCATTTGTTGATAAGCCTGTAGAGACTTTATTTTTTTCCACCGAACAGGTCCTGCGCTCTCTGACTTCATTTTTATTTTTTAGACCCAAACGGGTGGCCACCGGCAGCTTCAAACTTAGAAGTGTTCTCGGCGCTTATAGGACTCTCAACGCGTGTCTACCAAACGGTGCACGACGGGGCGCCGCTTTTAGTCATTGTGAACGGCGTGACAAAGGAGCAGCGCTTAACAAGCTAAACAGCACGCTCCTATACAGCATGTCCACGAGCAGCTCGCCTAAATACAATGCTCAGCAGCACGCCTGAAACGATCAGCACTATCGAGTTTATGGTGATAATCGTTACTTCGAATGCTATAAGGTCATAGTGCAACGAAGAAAGGGCTGTAAAAAACAGAACCGCCGCGACAAAACCCGCGATGAAAATCCACCGCAGTGCGCGCTCAAGCTTTCCTCCCGCAAACACAGCAGCAACAAAGAGGAAAGCTCCACTCATCATCGAATATCCCAGAGTTTCTAAAGCAATGAAAAACCCGTGAGGATTATACTGAGTGAACAATGAGAGACCGGCCGTCTCCCCGGTTAAGATGCTCGGTATGACGACAGTAAACTGTATGAAGTAATCAATGAGGATGATGGTCGCATAGATCACGGCGAACGATAGGGCAATGTGACTGAATATTTTCCTGTCGCTAGGGGCGTAGGAATGGATACAGACCATCAATACAATGAATATCAGCGCTAGCAAAATTCCCGGATACAGCCATAAATAATCATTTGGAATGAATGCGGCTACATGAGTATAGGGGTAAGGTACAATGTTTGCAGTGGGGGCGAAGGGCCCGGATCTCGGAGGGGTCAAGAAACCGGCCAGAAAAAATATCGCGGCAACTACTGCCGTCAGGATCGCTGACCAAAATCTGAGCCCGCTTACGACAGCGCTCACCTTCAGCGGCGAGGCATCGGTCGACGAAGTCTGATTCATACGTATCCCCCCTTTACGTAAAAACAGATGTGTAAGATGCGGCCAACGAAGCTTAAGAGTTGTTATCTGTCACTCTGTGCCTTCTCATGTAATGCCGTGAAGAGAGCCCGCTACGTACTTGAAATGGTAAAAAGAAATAATGAGCGAGGAGCCAAGGAGAGACCCAGAAGAACAGGGTATGCTATCCTGGTTCGGGCCTGCACAAAAATTGGAGGGAGTGGCGCAACTCCCATAACCATAACCAAAATCTTGTTCCGCTTGCTAGAGTGCAAGCACGATGCTGCTGGCGGGTCCGGCGCGTCACTCTCTGTCGGCGCCGCCAGCCCTGTCGAGAAGCGTGCCCAAGACAAGCCGCTTACGCAAGGGGCTACGATATGCGTGACGTGTTTCTTTTTTCTGTCCTTCCTTTTTCATAGTTCTGAAACACGAAACAATGGCATCGAGTGCCTGGGTATCATCTAAACTCGTCTCGGACTCCTCATAGATTTTTGTCTTGACCTCTGAAAGCGCGCGACTCAATAGCTCCCGTCGCTGCCCGTCAAGATTGGCCCATTTTCGATCATATTTCGCCTCCTGGTCGGTGTATTTTACATGAACTGCCTCACATAATGCATGATCGCTTTGTTCTGACGCCGCTATTAGCGTCAAAATGGCCATTATTCCACGCGGTGAGCGTTAAACGAGCTTTAATGGGTGAATGAGTCTGTGGCAAGGAGTTGCTGAAGCTAATCAACGAGTAGAGAGACGTTCCACCAGAAATCTCCTATTCTTCTTGCTGCTGGCTTTAACCGTAGAAGCGCACGCATCATACATTTGCCGAACGCCGGGTCAGTTAATCTGCTCTGATACTGCCCATAACCTGTCGAAGATGAGTGAGCTCATCATGTATTGGGCGATCGAAGCGTTCGATACCCATATCGCAATGGCGCTGTCCAAGTCAATCACTCCCTCGTCGGTCCTCCCGATCGCCAGCAGAAGCTCCCGACGATCGATAATCATCCACCTGGCAAATCCAGGACGGTCGTCAAATCGGTCGTCAAGTGTGCTAACGTCAACTGGGGGGACAAATAGCCGGACATCGGCTTTCACAGGCCGGAAAGCTCCTATGATATCGATTTCGTTCTCTTTCAAAGGCGGTGTAGCGATGATGCGCACGGTAACGTCCTTCTTCTTCGCTTTTACGACTTTCTTGTTGAGCTGGGCAATTTCAACGGGCGACAAGAACGAGCCCATGATAATTACGCTTCGCCGGGCCCGATCCATCATCTCCATCATCTTCGCCGAAATGCTATCGATACCCCGGATAAGTAGCGCATTGAGGGCTTCATTTTCGATCTGTCGATCGTACAACGAGGTCAACGTGTTCGAAAGCTGCTCGAGCTCGGAACAGAAGAGAGTCCTTCGCTGCTCGATGACCTCCTTCGGATATCTGGGAATGTAGGTGCTGGGCCTGCCTTTCGACACGGTGATCCACTTTTCCTCCTCCAATCTCTTGAGCACCCCATAAATCTTCGTCCGAGGAACCTCTGATTCAGCAGAAAGCGCCGTTGCCGTCGTAGGGCCTACCGCAACGAGGGCCGTGTATACCTTTGCCTCGTAGGCAGTAAGCCCCAGTTTTTGCAGCGTGCCGAGCGTTTTCACATCAAGTAACATGAGGGAGCGTTCTATGCGCCACCTAATAAAAACTACCGATAACCCGACAATAGTTACAAAATCTTCATTTGCTGCAAAGGTACCCATGAATTTGAGATAGTCAACATGAAAGCGATCGAAACGAAGGATCTCGTGAAGCGATATGAGGACATCGAGGCGGTCAAGGGGATAACCCTCGACATCGAAGAGGGGGAGCTCTTTGGATTGCTCGGCCCCAATGGAGCGGGCAAGACGACGACCATCTCTATGCTCTGCACGATTACGAGGCCGACGAGCGGCTCAGCAAAGGTCTTGGGCAACGATGTCAAGACAGATCCCGACGCCGTACGTCAACAAATCGGAATCGTGTTCCAGGAGCCGAGTCTCGATGAGGCTCTGACTGGGAAAGAGAACTTGGACTTCCACGGGCGGCTGTATGGCGTGCCTCGAAACGAAATAGCTCAACGAATAAGCGAGGTCCTCGACCTTGTCGAACTCAGCGACAAGGCAAACGTCATCGTCAATAAGTATTCTGGTGGCATGAAGCGGCGGCTGGAGATCGCTCGCGGCCTGATTCACCACCCCAAAGTCCTGTTTCTCGACGAGCCGACGCTCGGGCTTGACCCGCAGACCCGTCGTCATATCTGGGAGTACATAGAGAAGCTCAACAAGGAAAAGAAGATCACGATGATCCTCACGACGCACTACATGGATGAAGCGGATCAGCTCTGTGATCGCATCGCCATCATCGACCACGGGCTTGTCGTCGCGCTCGACACCCCTAGGAACCTGAAAGCTAGCGTCGGCGGGGACGTCGTCACTATGATGGTCGCCGATGGGGGCGAACGCCTCAAGACCCGGCTTGAGGGGCTCGACTTCGGTAAATCGGCGCAGCTCGTCGACGGCAGTTTGCGATTGAGCGTCGATCACGGCGAGGCCGCGATACCGACGCTTATGGACGTCGCGCGCCAGGAAGGCGTCGTCGTCTCTTCCATTGGCTTGCGTGAACCGACACTTGAGGACAGTTTCATGAAGTACACCGGGCGCGAGATTCGTGCACAGGAAGCAGAAGGCGCTCTCTCCGAGTTCTATCGCCCCGGGAGGCGGTAGCAATGCCCGGCAGAGGGATGAAGATGCTCACCGACATCTACTCCATCTGGTTTTTGGAGATGACCCGGTACGTCAGATCCCGGTCGCGGGTCGTCATCTCCATCATCAGCCCCATGCTCTATCTCATCATATTCGGAGTTGGATTCGGCTCGTTGTTGCGATTCGGGCCGACCGGCACGACGAACTACATAAACTTCCTCGCGCCCGGGATCCTCGGTATGACAGTGATCTTTACCTCGATGTACTCGGCGGTAAGCATCATATTCGACAAGCAGTTTGGATTCCTTAAGGAGATTCTCGTCGCTCCCGTTTCGCGAACCTCCATCGTCCTCGGGAAAGCGCTCGGCGTGACAACACAGGCGGCCGTGCAGGGGTTCATCATCCTCGGGTTGTCTTACTTTCTCGGCGTAACGATATCAGGCACGCTCGGGCTCGCCGCCGCGCTCGCGCTCATACTCGTGACTATGTTCTTCGTCGGCATGGGCTTCGTCGAGTTCGGAATCAGCATCGCCACGCGGCTCGAGACTATCGAGGGCTACCAAGCAGTCGCCAACCTCCTCGTCCTGCCAATATTCTTCCTCAGCGGCGCGTTTTTCCCCCTTACAGGGTTACCTGACTGGATGCAGGCAATCATCACCATCAATCCCCTCGCTTACGGCGTCGACGCTATGCGCTACGCCATGACCGGACTACACTTGTACTCCTTAACGCTCGATCTCGGCGCCGTCATCGGGTTCTTCGTGCTAATGACTGTTATCAGCTCCATCCTGTTTCGAAAGATGCGGTAACGTTGGTGGATGACCGTGTCTATCGAACTTCAAGTGTCCACTCGTTCACGTATCCCCGTCCTCCGCGACGTTTTTCGACTGATGAGTATGATATTTCGAGAAGAAGTAGGAGAGAAAACAGAAAGAAGAAACATCATGACTCATTCATAATGTGATTCAGCAATCGTCTCTCCGCTCTCCTCAGCTGCACATCCAACGTAGAATATGCAAGGTCAAGCCGTTCGGCAAGCTGTACAAGATTTATCTTCCTCGGTACCTCATAGTAGCCGAGATTATGGGCTGTGATGAGAACCCGCCGTTGCTTTTCTGTCAGACGGTTAAGCGGCGAGTGAGGTGGGAATTTTGCATCCGTAAGTGAGACCACCCGGTAGCGGACACCCGCATCCTCAAATAGCTTAATACGATCTCTCACCTGTTTGGCGCTTCCGAGAAACGTAATCTTTACCTTGCCATCCCTTATCTCGTATGGTAAAGAGACGTACTCTCCCCCTCTTGCGACATCGGGTTCCGGACGGAGGACCTTTATAAAATAGGTGTAGGTTCCGTTCTCTTTTTCATGCTCGAGAAGCTGTACCTCAGCCAAATCATCTCCGAATATGCCCTCGATACTGACATTCGGCTCGTTGAATTCTACTCTTAGTATCATAGCAGCCTCCTTATGATCGAGCCTAAGAAAGTGCAGAACCTCCACCGACTTTATTTTTTCTAACGGCGTTGGATCTAGTTTGCCGAGGGCTTTGCTAGACACTTCCACAATGAGTCTGCGCATAGAGTAGAAGATGGATTCCCATCCGGTAAGATGTTATGGATAAATGGCGATATTTATCGCCGTAATCTTAATCTCTTTCTTGTCTGGTAGCATAGTAACGGTCGATTACAGTCGACCGAGTGAGATAGATGGATAGAATCGACTGAAGTGAGATGGAATGAGTACCGAATTGGCACGAGAGAACTTGAACATTTTCCAAGCTCTCTCAGGGATGTACAAAGATCACTTAGAAAGGTTCGGAGAGAAGCGACAACGCGGGCCAGTCCTCTGTTCAAGGGGCCTGCAACCATGGTACTGAATAAGGAGGAAAAGGAGAGGAGATGAAGAACCATGCACCAAACCGACATGAATAATGAGGCATTGCAACCAGGGTCAACGGCGACACCGTTTTCTACCTTCTTCTGGCCAAGCGTGTCAGGCGATGTGGCCACCGCTGCAGCCCAGCTTGCTGATGATGTTCTATGGGATTTGATGTCCTACGACCACACAATCAAAGGGAAGGAGGCGGTCATTCCGTGGCTAAAGGCCGGAGGGGCTTCTCAAAAAGAGCCGGTCGTCACAAACAACGTTGCCACCAAGGAGTGGGGGGTCTGTGAGTTATGGAATATCGACACTCTTACCGAAGACGCGCTCGAGTACGGCAAACAACTGGGGTGGCCGCTTCCGGGAGACCCGAATAGTCTCGTTGGCCGGACATACAAAGTGGCCAGTGCTTCGTATATCACATCAATGCCGAAGGGAAGATAGACGTGATAAGGGAGTACATGGACGCAGGAACCCTCTGGGCTCAGATCAGTAAAGAGGGGTAAGCCAACAAAAGGCAAGGCAAGAGGGCAAATGGGGCGCCTACCATGCGTCACATTCCAAAGAAGGTTGACACGTGAACGAGACGGTACACAACAACACTCGGACTTGCTCACAACATGGATAAACTGAAAAATGTCAGAGACCGACTAACAATGCTCGTAGACGACCGAGATAGCCAAGAGAGTCGAGGAGCCAAAACTGAAGGAGGTTTATAATGTCAGATATCCTTAACGTCGAAAACCTCGTCAAAGTGTATCCAGGGGGTACAAGGGCTGTCGACGGCAGTAGGGGTGACAACGAAGAGTGCGCAAGCAATCGAAGGTTTAAATCTTGTGGTTGCATTCCCTCTTGCGTTTGTGAGCACAGCGTTTGTGCCATACGAGTTCCTTCCGGGCTGGGCGCAGGCCTTTTCGAATATCAACCCGTTTAGTTACGTGGTCAACGCGGTCAGGGTATTGATGTCCACAGGATTTGTCTGGAGCACCATTCTGGCTGCGTATGCAGTTATAGCGGTGTTCGCGGCGGTGACGGTAGGGGCCACGTTATTTCAATTCAGGAGTGTGGTGAAGTAGGCGATTGCAACGCCTCTTTACACGCCGTAGTTCAAACAGATCAATAGGTTCAGTATGCATACGCGGCACTGTCTGGTTGGCGACGTCACGGTGATCAATAGCACCTGGGGGCAAGTGTATCTCAGTGGGTCACCAACCTCATGCGAATAGGACTTCAGGCGCTTCGCTTTTTTGTCTTTGATAATGGAGCGTGTGTGAGAGTAGCGGAAGAAAGCACGGCAGAAGTTTATTCCACAAGCGTAGTTAGTGCGGTGGCGACCACCGTGGGGAGATCGTGTCTATGGCTCCGGCCCTGTTTTTTAGCCGCATGCGGTCAACGGATTGCCGGTTTGTCTACTGATTTCCTCATACCGCCATGCTGCGACGAATCCCGTTCAAAATAACAACCGTTATTGCCGATAAGTTGCCTTTTCGGCAATTGTGAAGCAATCGTCGTAGATTTCGAGAACAGAAATCGCAAGCTTTTCTGCGTCGTGTGTGCACATCACCTGCTGCAACACGTCAATGATCTGGCGGAGAGGTGGCTCTGCCGTCTTCACGTTAGCTCGTGGCCCTATCAGAATGGATGCGACAAACGTAGTCAGCGTCTGAGCAAGCTGTTCTTTCAACTCAAGGGCAAACGTCCGCAAATACGATCCGTCAAGCCGTTCGGCTCGGCCGAGACAGTAGCTGCAAGCCGCCCCGTGTTCCAACATCAGTGGTACTTTTTGCTCTCTGATCTTCCCGCTTGGTCCAAAAGAATTCTAGGGCACGGAGCAAATCGGGCTCATAGCGCGTTTGATTAGTCATTGCACAAATCCAACCGAATAGATAGTTTAGGCATTAGATAAATGTCTTGCGCGATTATACGAAGCCACGCGAGTTGAAGATTAATTCAACTCCAAACCAAATACACGCCCTAGATCAAGAAGTGCTTGCGAAGATTTATGTGGTGATTGCTCAATCAAGACCCGTCCGTAGATTGGTAAAACGCCACAAGTTTAACACAATTAGGCGAATCAATTAGCCGCTTCCACGACACGATCTTTGATATTAATCAAAGTAGCATTGAACAATTTCTGCAAATAGAAGGCATTCTCGCGCTGTCAAGTCAGAATAACACTTCTCCAGCTTATCTTGATCGAATGGTACGATGACTCCATCATTTCGTATGGCACGCACGTCAATAGGAGTGCCGACGCCAAATGCGAGCAGGCTTATCGCTTCTTTCATCGCCGCGTACACGGCTAAAACTCCCTGTTCGAGCGTATGCAGGCATTCAATGTACCTGTTCGTTATTATCTGTGCGGGCAACGTCACACCGGTGTCGCCGACCCAAACGATTTTACATCTATTCGCAAAATAATCTCCGGCATATGGAGCGAGATCATACGATGTTTTATCGCGCCACTTTTTTGTCTTGTTTTTCCAATACCAAATCTCCTGAGGGCCGACGACGACATAATACAGAGGGTTCTTTGGATCACGATCCCTAATACCCACAGCGATGTCGTTCAGACTTTGGTAAAGATCACTTTTAGGATCAGTGAGTGGTTTTTTCTTCACATCGTCAGAGAGAGCATCTATTCGCTTTCCAAACTCTATGATGCCCCCCTCACTGCCAGCAGCAGCCCACAGCTTGTTTTTTCCAAATTTTTGTATCTTTCGTGTCGTAGATCGTGTGTATACGTTAAAATCATCAATTTTGTGTGTGAGGGTGTTCTGCCCGTCTGCTGCTAAAATGATGCCTTTCTTACAACCCATTGCGGCTATAATTGTCATTCATACCTCCTGTTAACCCTTCACCTGTGTGACATGTTCTGAGATAAGCCTTGTTTGTCCTGGAGCCGCACTCTTGGAGCCTGTTCCTTTTTGATTAATTGAGTAACGATTGTAAGCTCCACCGCAGCCAAAAGACAACACTTAAGCTATTAAACCGCCGTTCTACCTGCTTGATCATTTTTTCATCAAGGGGGCTTGTATGGAAAAAAAGTTGTTAGCTATCCTCGGGCTTGTTATGATTGCTTCGCTCTCTATAGCAGGCTGCACAGTTACCACTACAAATAACAATTCATCGCAAAATCAAATTCAGTTTCCGCCAAGCGGGCAGGGAACGAGTGACGTGAGCAAAGCCATCACCGACAACTATGCCTCAAATGGCTACGAGATTGTCAAGCCTTTTGTCAAGGCTACGAACCAATATGGGAACGTCGTCTACACGGGCGTGGTCAATGACGCCAACGCATCCCATCTCAGCCCTTACCAGCACAACGTGACGATCGAGCTTATGAAGAACAAGACAGAGACCAAGCAACGGGTGAGCCATCTCGCAACTACCTATTCCCAACAAGGCTACGCGTTTCCTGCAAACATGACCGGAACCTACGTTGAAAGTGACTCGACAGGGGCGCATGAAATATTAATGGGAGGATGTGACCCTAACACAATTTGTCTATCCGGCTTATCAACGCCATTCAGCCAATTTACCGTCGTAGTAGACGTTCAAACGAAACAGGCGTAAGGTGCAGCGCGCAGATACAAAGAAAAGTGCAAAGAAATCAGAAAATGCCAAAACAAGCGCCAAAACCCCCGTCTTGACATGGCGGAGGTCGCTGGTTCGAATCCGGCCTAGCCAATTCATTTTGGATTTTATGAGGGTCTTCGCCTTCGTTAAAAAAAGCTGATTTAGCTTGCTGATATGAGATTTCAAGGCAGATAAACGATTTTCGGTGTCTCTTTCTCCCACAGGTTTCAAAACTTCTTTGTTCTTGGACTAAAGCGTTGCTATCAGTGACGCGGGGCCAGTTAACGGACTTTAGCGCCTCGCCAATTAAGAGGCCATGAGGGTATCACTCTGCACTGATCGTGAGCTGCACGTTTTTTAGCGCTTTATATGCGCTCTCTTCCAGCCGGTTCTCCCACACGCCGAAGGCCAAAGCGTCAAGCGGCCACCACAAGAGTACCCATCCGCCAATAAGCAGACCCCCGCTCAGCAGCCTGATCCCAAAATTCGCATACGATCCAAACCACAGCGCGAGCCCATTC